>Ga0210017_1003717_pt1 | contig 12728 bp, 11 predicted proteins | sample CryGeyCG2014_020_FD_183966 | JGI IMG/M metagenome (GOLD analysis project Ga0210017, IMG submission 183966) | Groundwater microbial communities from aquifer - Crystal Geyser CG08_land_8/20/14_0.20 (SPAdes) (version 2) | ecosystem: Environmental > Aquatic > Deep subsurface > Groundwater | place... | reverse complement strand
CAAACGATACACCAACAGTCAGAAAACTTGGATTTTGGAATCAAGAAATGATGGCTGAATGGCTAAATGAAGCAGATTTAGTAGTGCTAGACTATAATAGATTAAAGATTGTATCTGATAATAATTTAACTCAAATAATAGAAAATAAGGTAAATAATAACTACACCTTTATCCAAACTCCGGAAAATATATGGCCGGAAAATTTAAGTTTTTTTTCTAAGTAAGGCAAAAACTTTGTCCGATGCCCTAACGTTGCCCGAATTAATAAAATGCTTTACCGCCCGATTGGCCCTATTTAACTGATTTTGGGTGCGAGGATTATGATGATCCTGAAAAATTTGTAAGTATTTTACCAAAGCAGCTTGGCTGGTTACTTCTACTGCGCCCCCGGTATTTATGACCGGAAGAAAAAAATTATAATCTTTACTGAGCGGATTTACGCTAATTACCGGCCGATTCATGGCAACGGCTTCAAATAAAGTCATCGACCAGGTTTGTAAGACCACCGCTGAAGCAGATAACAAATCGGCTAATTCCAGTTTTTGATTATCGGCCACCACGACATTTTTAACCCCATAGCTCTCAAGTTCTTTGACTAACGTAGAACGTTTTTCTGTCGGATGAGGCTTAATAACTAAAATGACAGCTTTAACTTGCCGGACAGCTGCAGAACACCATTGCACAAAAAGTTTTTTTTCTTCTGTGGGAATCATTGAGTTTGGCCGGAAGGAAATTAACAGGACAATTTTTTTATCTAAATTATCAACCCCCAAGGTTTTATACACCTGTCTTTTGGTAAATTTTGGTTTACTTTCCAGTTGTAAATCGCCCACGACTGTTAATTTTTTTTCAGGTAACCCAATTTTAATAAGTTGATTTTTTACAAAATCTCCGGGCAAAGTGATTTTGTCAGTGGTGTCATATGGATTAATCTGGGTGGAATCAAGAAGGGTATTGGGAGAAATCATTAAAGAAAATGTTCTTGATTTTTTTGCCAGAGCAGCCAAACCGGTTTCTAAAAAACGCAGATCGGAGACAACAATAACATTCTTCGGATCAAGCTCTTTAAATAATTTTTCTCCTGCTTTTAAATACAGTTTGCTTAAAATCAGGCTATAAAAAATTAATGGCCGGGAAGGGTGATGAAAAGAAACTAATATTTTTTTCAGCTGATAATTATATATTTTGGCTAATTGACGGGCTTCCGGAAGAAAAGAGGCAAGAAATAAATAATTGGCTGGTAAGTCAATGTTGTGAAGTTTTGCATCAGGATTTGTAATGTCGGTAATAATAAGAGGATTATATTTTTCTGCTGCTAATTTTTGATAAATCGGCTTAAAGGACTTTAAATGCCTGTAAAAATCAAGACTTAATAAGGAAGCTTGATGATAAACAGCCAAAGCCGGTAAAGGAACTTGGCTCTGGCAGATAAACATATTTAATTTTTTACGATATTCCCTGGTTAAAAGAAATTTAAATAATTTGTCATTAATTCTGTTCAGTCCAAAAAGGTTAAGATAAATTATTTTGTCCGGCTTAATTTGGGAAATTACCTGGCGACAAACTTGAGAGCCGACTAAATAACGATCTGCCAAAAAATGAGCTAATCTTGTTTTAAAAAGTTGAGTAATATTAATTCCTGACTCTTGGAAAAAACTTTCTTGTTTTTGTTGAATTTCTTTCAATATTTTGTCGGTTGCTTTTAAATACTGCCGACGATTTTCAGCTAAGTTAAGATGAGTTAATTCGTGACTATAGTAGAAAACATTAACCTGCTTTATTTTGGAACAGTCTAAGGCAAGCACGGATACCTGAAATGAGCGGCGGTAAAACCAAATGGTAATTTTTAAAATTAATTTAAAAAGAAACAAATAAACAGCTGAGTAGGTTTTACCAATAACTCCTGTCAACTGCTTAATCTTGATGACATCTGTAGTGATGATTAAGATTTTTTTCATATTAAAACCATGTCCAGAAAAGATTAATAATTGAACTTACGCTTAACCAAATAATAACTGGGATAAAAATTATTTTATGTTTCTTGACAATATCAAACAAAAATACAGTTAAAAAATAAATAAAAATCGGTAAGTTATAAAGCATGTAAGAAGCTTTTATCGAATCCCCCTTCCAACTGGGAAATTGAGTTAATAAGACAAGAAACCCAATCCAGGTCAGGGCAGTTAAACAAAGAAACATTCCTTCTATTAACCAACGCTTGTCATTTTTTTTAAAATTTAAAACAAATCTGGCGCTAACTAGCAAGAGTCCTAATAACATCATTACCGTTGGCAATAAATTAATCCGATTTTGTAATGCTAAGCTGCTTACCCTGGCTGAATTAGTGTATTCACGATTTTGTTTCACCTGCTGAATCGTTATGCCAAAGCGACGCTGAGGAAAATAATTCCAATAATCACCCCACATCTCATCATAATAAATCGGGATTAACTTATTAATATAAACGCTTTGCCTAATGGGATAAGTCATCATTAATTTAAAAGGAACGTCGATATAAAAAGACAGCGGCTGGCGTTGAAAGAAAGGCGTAGTTAATTTTTCTCCTTCGCCTACTCCGTAAATATCTTTATCTTTCCTGCCGATATAAAACCAGGCAGTACTGATAAATATAATCAAAAATAATAGGCCAATAAAAAGGATAAATTTTTTAAATTTTATTTTTTTCTGATACAACATTCCGATTATTCCGACAAATGCAGTTAAAACTAAAACAATCCCATTCATTCTGGTTAACATCACTGCGGATAACAACATCGATAAAATAATAATGTTTATTAAGTTAGGTTTAGTTAAAAACCTGGTAATAAAAAACCATAAAGTTACGCTGGATAAAAATAAAAACCAAACTTCAAGGTTATACATCACCACTGTTTTATGAAAAACAGGCAATAAGAAAAAAAATAGCAAAAAAATTCTCGGCGGTAAATTATCTTTTGGATAAATTGTTTTAATAATTTTATACCAAAAAAATAAACTCAAAAAAATTAAGATAATTCCGGCATATTGCCATATTTTTGCAGCCGTAAAAAAATCTTGCCCAGTAATCTGGGAAAACCCTTTAATTATTAAACCACTCGCTAAATAAAATAAGGGCGGATTATAACCTTCCCGTGTTTCGCTCATTTCCGGCAGCCGGAAATCACGGCTGATAATATCAGCATATCGCAAATGCAGCGCCGCATCATAACCGGCATTAACGGGATAATAAAATACATTGTTAATTAAAATTGCCAACGCAAAAACTGAGCCAAAAATAAAAAAATATTTCGATTTAATAAAATCAGCTATTTTTTTAACCATAGGGTTAGCAAAGTAATAATATATTTTATCCCCCGCCGGAAAAACCCAAACCAGTTGGTTGCGGTTTTGGAATCACCCCTGGTTCGGGAAATGTTAACATAACCAATCTCCTTAATCTTGGCTCCAGCCTGTTTCAACCGAAAAATTAACTCAATAAAATACTCGCCGTAATCGCCGCGCAAGACTATGTTTTTTAAATAACTCTTTTTGACCAAAATATAACCGCTGGTATAGTCGGTAAAATCCGGATAAAGACATAGTTGGGCTAAACGGTTAATGATGCGGCTTAATTTCACGGCTAATAATTCCTGACGGCTGTCCCGACCACCGGTGACATAACGGGAGGCCACAATAGCATCAAACTTCGGCAGAAAAGCCAACATTTTTGTAAGCAAGGCCGGCGGATGAGATAAATCAGCATCGAGCCAACCGACAATCTCGCCTCGGCTTTGACTGATCCCCTGATTATAAGCGCTGGTTAAACCTCTTTGGTTGAGACGCCGGATTAATTTTACCCGTTTATTTTCCCGGCTAAGAGCCTGGACTATCTGCCAAGTTTTATCGGGAGAATCGTCGTCGACCACGATAATTTCGTAGTCTTGTTGTTTTAAATTCAAACAGATTTTATTAATTAAAGCAGTAATGTTTCCGGCTTCATTGTAAGTAGGAATTATTATGGAAATCATTTTATTGCTGAAATAATTATTGAACTTCCAAAGGGCAAATTAATATATTTTAATAATTTTGACTCAACTAAAGTCAGTTTAATAAATAAATTATTTATTAGCCTAGGGAAAGGTTTTACATCTGATTGATTATTAAAATGTAAATACTTATTTATTAAGCGATTAATTAGAAAAATTGGAAAGGTAAACATAAAAATGTATGATGCTTTCTGGACAGAAAATCCGACTTGCTTAACTTTTGTTATTAATTCTCGGCGAGAATATCTTTGCCTTGCCTGCATAACTTTATCATGAGGACCGTATAACCATTGATAAGAACAATCGGTAATAATCAGTTGGCCGTCTGATCTTAATACCCGATGAATTTCCTTTAATACTTCGAGATCGTTTTTGATCCCCTGATGATACAAAACATCAAAAATAGTGACTAAATCAAAATTGTTGGATTTAAAAGGCAGCTTCTCGGCTAAACCTAGCTTTAAATTTGTCAATCCCCGCTGACGGCAAAATGACAAAGCAATTTTTGAATTATCCAACCCCCAGGCTTGGCCGTATCTTGAAAGCATTTCTATGTTCTTTCCAGTACCACAACCAATATCCAATATTTTAGAAAACTTTTTTTCTTTTAACACTGTTTTAATAAACTTTCTTTTAGAAACAAACCACCAGTGGTTGGCTTCCAATTGATACATTTTCTGATATTCAATATCTTGCATAGAATAGATTTATTTTATATCATTTTATGATAAGATAGGCTCAAATATGCTAGCGGCAAAAGATTATTCAATTTTAAAACTGGGTAAAAGGGCTAAATGCATCCCCGGACCGGAACCGATATTAGAGGGCGAAAAATTTGACAAAGTTTTAGGAAAAAAGGCCAGACCACTAAAATCTAAAATAATTATCCCTGTCTGCGAACCAACTTTAAATAGAAAAGCTATTAAATATGTTAATTTAGCCTTGAAAACCAACTGGATCAGTTCGCGAGGAGACTTTTTAGAAAAATTCGAAAATTTATTTGCAAAAAAAGTTGGTGCAAAATATGCGGTAGCAGTCAACTCCGGCACATCTGCTTTACATTTAGCTCTAGCAACTTTAGGAATTAAATCCGGAGATGAGGTAATTGTTCCTACCTACACTATGATTTCTTCAGCCTTCGCGGTTTCTTACCTTGAAGCTAAGCCGGTTTTTGTCGACTGCGATGAATATTATCAGATTGATCCAAAATTAATTCAAAAAGCGATTACTAAAAAAACCAAAGCGATTATGCCTGTTCATATTTACGGACATCCGGTGGACATGGATAAAATTGAAGCAATTGCCAAAAAATATAAATTGGCAGTAATCTACGACGCGGCAGAATCACACGGAGCTAAATATAAAGATAAAGAAATCGGCGGCCGGGGGTTAGCCAGCTGTTATTCTTTTTATGCGAATAAAATTATCACCACTGGTGAAGGGGGCATGATTGTCACCAATAATAAAGATTTTGTCGACTTAGCCAGGAATCTAAAAGATGTGGCTTTTTCCACGGAAAGACACTTTTGGCATAAACGTTTAGGCTACAACTTCCGAATGACTAATCTAACCGCCGCGGTCGGCTTAGCTCAAACAGAACAATATGAAAAATTAGTCGCTGCTAGAATTCAGCACGCAAAATACTATATTCAAAATTTATCTAAAGTAAAAGGAATTAAATTTCCCCGGACTGCGCCTTGGGCAAAAAATGTCTTTTGGATGTTTGGATTTGAAATACTACCGGAATTCGGAATGACCCGTGACCAGTTAAGACAATTTCTGGCAAAAGAAGGTATAGAATCCAGAACTTTTTTTGTTCCACTTCATTTACAACCATATTATTATCAGGAAAATAAGGGTAAGGTCTTTCCTATTGCTGAAGGTTTAAGTGAAAGAGGTTTATATATTCCCTCCGCTTCAAATCTAACTGAAAAACAAATGGATCGGGTAATTCGGGTGATTAAAAAAGCAGCTAATTAGCTTTAAATCTTAATAAATTAACAAAGTATTTTACCTCTTTTTTCCCAAAGGAAAAGTCTGAACAAAAATGCATGCCGGTGCGGCGAGAAAGAATAATAAAATTACCAAGACTGCCGATAGACCAAGTTAAGACTAAGCTGACAGCCGAGCCAACGGCACCATATTGGGGGGCTAATAAATAATTTAAACTAACTAATAAAATCAAACTAAAAAAGCTGACCCAAATAATTGGCTGATGATTTCTGGTGGCAAATAAAACATGGTCATAAGGGGCAAAAATGATTAAAATTAATTGACCGAGCAACAACCAGGCAAAAACCGGAACGCTGGGTAAAAATTGACGACCGAGAACCAAAGAAATTAACGGGTAGCGAACAAGGTAAAGCAATAATAAAAATGGGGCGAAGAAAATAACGGAAAATTTTACGGCTAAATTAGTGTAACGCTGGATTTCGTCTAACTGACCCAAGCGATAAAGTTGGGATATTTTGGGGAAAAAATAAGTCATCAGTGAACCGGATAAAGTTTTAATGAAGCCAAAGAGGCCGAAAGCAGCAGCAAAAAAACCAACGGCTTCCACCGAATGAGAATGCCGCAAAATCAATGGTAAACTGCTATCTTGGAAATAAGACAAAGGCATAATTAAAGCAAAAGGCAAGCTGTAGTAAAAATATTTTTCAGCCAAAGGAGGAGAAAATCGTAAAGGTTTAAATCGCCAGAGCCAGTAAAGACAAAAACCAAATAAGATAATTGCTTCTACCAAAATAGATAAAGAGTAACCAAAAGCATTTTTAAAAACTAAGACAATTATCAATAGACCAAGAAGTTTAACGACTTTGGCTGTTAGCTTGGAAAGATTGGGTGACCAGGCCTGCTGCAAGCCTTCAAAAGTAATTAAAACGGCATCGGCAATCCGGGAAAAAATTTCGTTGGTCAGTAAAATTATAAAAATCCAGGATAACTGCCCCTTAATGGTGCCGGCAATTAAAGCAACCACGGTACAGATACTTAAGATGATTAACTTGATAGTTAAAAAGGTACCCAGAGTTTGCCGAGGTCGATTCAAAAAAGCGGTGAAATGAACATGAGCCCGGGAAAGACCAAAATCAGACAAAGCCATAATTAACCCCAAAAAACCAATCAGGTAGGCTATCTGGCCAAAAATCGTCGGGCCAAAAATCCGTGCAGAAACAGAAATGGTAATAAAAGAGACTAAACCACCCAACCCGTTGGCGGTTAATTGAGTTAAAACATTACGACCAAGTTGAAACATATGATTATTTTCTAGCCACCGCCACTTGTTGCGTGGAGCGACCGCCAGTAATTAAAAACGGATTATAACCGGTAGATAACACGATAGCATTAATTAACCAGCGAAATAAATCTAAATGAAAACGGCCAAATTTGAATAAAGTGAAAGTGTAAAATTTTTTAAGCCACAAAGCGTGGGTATGATAAAGCTTGACTGAGTGAAAATAATTTTTGAGTAAACTTTTTAATTCTTCTGAAGAAAATTCCTGGACATGAAGCTTATCAGTAAGTTTTCCCGGCTGTTTAGCAGGCGTAGTTAAAATTAAACAGCCGCCGGGTTTTAATACCCGCTGAATTTCGGCCAGCATTAATTTAGGTTGGGATAAATGTTCGATTATTTCCGTGGCGAGAACCACGTCAAAAAAATTCGCTTGAAAAGGCAGTTTTTCTGCTTTGGCCCGGATCAGTTTCGCCTTAATTTTTTTGGCGGCAAAGTTGAGGCTGTCTTGGTCCGGATCAACGCCGTAAAGCCGGCCGCGGCCGATTAAGCTCAACAAGACGCCGTCACCGCAACCGATATCTAGAATTTTTTGCTGAGGGTTTTGAGGAATTAAATTAACCCCTTGCTGATAGCGCGCGGCCACATAGGCATTGAAGTAAAAAAGATTATGGTTGATCTGCTGCCAATGGTAATGAGGCGAGCGTTTTTGATATTTGTTAAAAATTATTGTTTGCGGCATAAGAAAACTAAGTCCTGGGCTAATAAGTTAGGCCAAAATTTAACTGACGGATAAATTGGTTGGGGTAAATAACGATTAACCAGCGGTAGAGTGGTAAAACTATCACTTTTTAATATATTAAAACCTGACTGATTTAGTAATCGAGTAAAACTAAGATGAGTAAAAAAACGCAAATGATAACCTTCTTTTTTGGGAGGGTTGCCTAAAAGAGAAAACAAACGGTAACCCCACCAGGCAATATTGGGAGTAGAAATAATTAATTGGCCGGCTGGTTTTAAAATCCTCGATGCTTCCAACAAAAAATCTTCGGCCTTAACCAAATGCTCGATAACTTCTAAACTAATGACACAGCCAAATTGATTAGCTTTTAATGGCAAGGCTTGATTTAAATCAGCCTGAATAGATTTAAAACCTTTTTTGGCTAATTTAGCTGCATAAATGGCTGAGCTATCAACACAGATTAATGATTTAACTTTAGGCTGTAAAAGATTGGCCAGTTCGCCGTTGCCTGATCCCAATTCTATGACTGAAGCTTCTGATAAATCAGGCAGTAAAGCTAAAGCCTTTTTATACCAAGGCCGGCTTTGATTTGTCCGGCGCCAAAGGCCGGGATCTTTTAAGGTATTTCTATTCATAGCAAACTTCCGGTTTTAGTTTAAATACTTGAAATTGAGGATTTTGATAGCTAAGCGAGAAAATTGACTGATCAAGTTGGGCGGATAAGTTGTTTTCCAGCTCCCCTAGTATGACATAGTTTAAAGCAAAGTCACAAAGATTATCTTTAGTTAAACTTAATGTTTTTTCAAGACTGAGTTGTTTTAAGTTATCAGGCAGATAGCGCGTCCCTAAAGTTAAAACAGGGCTCTGCTTTATAATTTTGGCTTTAACTTGATCGGGGAAAATTAAGCCATTAAGGTTGCTTAGTTTATGATAGTTATAAGCTTGGTCAAACATTTGGCCGATAAATTGCGTGCTAGATAAGGTTTGAGTAATAGCTTCCGGACTAAGCTGGTAAATGAAAAAGGCTAGATTAATTTTTTGCCAAAGCTGGTCAAGGGATAGGCGTGAATAACTGCCATAGGGCAGATAAAGATCGTCGGGGGAATAAACTGCTAAGTACCGATTAAGACGTTTATCCAAAGTTAAAACAACTCCTGGCGATGATTGGGTTTCAAGCCAATTAAAAAGCTTAGTTTCTTCTGGTTTTAAGTAGTTTAATGACTGTCCTTCAAGGGTAATTTTAAATTGATTAACTAAAGCATAAATTAAGATTGGAATAACCAGTAAGCCGGTTTTATAGTTATCTTCAAACCAAGACTTAAAAGTGGTTGATAAGATGATTAAAACAATTAAAGGAGCTAAGGGTTCAAAAACTCCATAAAGCCAGTGGCCGGGATGAATGGTAAGGCCGGTAATTAGCTGTTGATTCATTAAAAAGACCGGGGCTAGGGCAAGGCTTAACAAAAAGTATTTTAATTTTTTGGGAGAGTAAAAGAAAACAAGTAAACTAAAAATTAAGTAACGAAAAGTTGTCAGGGGCTCGAAAAACCGGCCATTGATTCGGCCAAACATAATCTGAGTGTCAAGGGAGCTTAAATATAAGGCTTGATAAAGATAAGGAGTGGAGATTATTAAAGCAATGATTAAAGCTAAGCCTAGCCGCCGGGAGCGGAAGAAGATAAAACTTAAGCCTAAGATAACTAAAGCAGCTGACCATTCAAAAAAATAGTTGTAGGCTAATAAACCTGCTAACAAGCCGGTTAAAATGGGAAAAATTTTTCTTGATTGGGTAATTGATTGATAAAGATTAATTAAAAATAAGGAAAAAATAATAAAGGTAAGTTGAGGAGGAATTAAACGATTAAAGCTGAAAAAATATGGAGTTGATAAGGTTAAGGTTTCCCAGAATTTCTGAAGCCTGGTTAAATTAATCGGAGGAAATTTAGTAGTTAAGTGATAAAGAAAAAGAGTTGATAATCCTGCTAAAATTGAGCCGGAAAAATGCTTAGTGATTTGAAAAACCAGTTTATACAAAAGAAGAAAAATAATTATCGGAAAAAGAAAATCAGCTAAAATAAAAACTAGGTCAATTGAACCGATAATCTTAACCAGCCCAGCTAAGACTATCGGACCAAACCAGGGCAAATGAGGAGATAAGGAAGAATATTTTTTATCAAGAATTTGTTTAATCTGTGAAGCATAAAGGTTTTCATCACCGCCGTTTAAGGGAGTAAAAATAATATCATGGCGATTAACAGCAGTGACAAATGGCACTAAGTTGGGAATAGAGAAAATTAACCCAACCAGGAGAGAAATAATAACCAGCCAAGTTTTTTTAGTCATTGATAACTGATTTAAGCAAGCTAATTTCCTGCCTAATGACTTGTTCATTATTAAATCGGTTAAGAATAGTTTGGCGAGCTTCTAAGCCCAGTTTTTTGGCTAAGGCCGGCTGATTAATTAATTGCTGCAGGCCGGCTTGAAAATCGGTTACTAAAAGACCGTCTTTACCAGAACTAATAATAAACCGGCTGTAATCCTGATCATTGACCACGCAAGGCAATCCACAGCTCATTGCTTCTAATAAAGCCTTGGGGCTGCCTTCATGATGTGAAGCAAGAATAAAAAGATCGGCGGAGTTTAAAAATTGAGGAATTTTTTCATGAGGTAGAGAATCAATAATAGTTAAATCAAGTTTTAGCTCGCGGGCCTTCTCTATTAATTTTGGCTTTAATGGTCCCCTGCCTAAAATAGATAATTTAATTGGTTGAAGAGATTTAAGTTTAGCAACAGCGGTAATTAAATTAATAAAGTTTTTTTGATAGACCAAACGGCCAATGGAAACGATTTCGATCGCTTCATGTTTTTCCCTATTTTTTGGGTTAAAAAGAACCGTGTCCACTCCGTTTGGAATAAGGCTTAATTTATTTTTAGAGACTGCCCGAGACGCTTTGTCATACATTTCCTGATTAGTCACAATGACTTTATCAGAAAATCTTAAACCTAACTGCTCTGTCAGCTTGATAAAGGGTAAGCTGAATCGATGGCCTTCTTTTTTGGCAAATAAACAATAATCATAGCCATAGGTAGAGATTACCGGCAATCGCCAAAAAAGTTTGGCGATTAAGGCCGGCCAAACTCCGGGCATTTGTTTAACTCTTAAAACCTGACAGGACTTTAATTGTTTAAAGTAAATAAAAGGAATTAAAAAAGTATAGATAAAGCGGGGCAAGCTTGTACGGTTAGGCAATAGTTTGATTAATTCAGGAAAAGGGTTTGGTTCATGGTAATAAGAAAAAACCAAGGGTTGATTAAATTCATGAGGGTAATATTTTAAATAGTTATTGCGCCAATGAATGTCCCGGCCGCTTTGGCGATAAGTTTTAAAACTGTCTCCTAAGTTTAGCAAGATACCTAAAGTTGGTTTCATTTTAATTTCAGATGGCAGCAGCCGACGCATTGAGCTTTCAAAGCTCCTTTTTTAATTTGCTGACGAAACAGCCGATATTTTTTACTGTTCCAAAGGGTCATAAACGAAGCGTCTAAAAGTGAACCGATTTTATAATTAAAACAGGGATAAAGATCGCCATAGGGTGAAATGCGGGTTAAATGAAAAACCCGGTGGCAATAAATTTGGTTTAAATCAATCTTTCCTGAATAGTAAGTAAGGATGTCCGGAGTTGACAGTTGAGGGCTAAAGGTTACTTTTAAACCTAAGTTATGGGCCAGGTTTAAGGTATTGGTAAGGCTATTTTTTAACTTAATTTTATTAATTTTAGGCAAGTGTTGACGATTATCGCCTTTTAGGTGAGACAGATCATCATGAAGATCATAACCGGACCGGTCAATGGAAGGATCAATTAATTGAAAGTTCAGCCAATTGATGTGTAAATCTGAAGCCAGTTTGACCATCTTGGTCATCTGATCCAAGTTGTGGGGCAAAATCATAGAATTAATAGTTAATGTAGGAAAAGGGCTATTTAGTTTTTGTTTTTGAGCCTGAATGTCTTTCAGGTTATTAATAGTCTTAGCAAAATTACCTTTACCCCGGCCTTTATCGTGAATTTGAGCATTATAACCATCAAGCGAAGTCATTAAAGTATCCAGTTTCAGGTTAATTAGTTGCCGGTTATGCCAAGGGGTGTTGAGGGTTAAGTTGGAAATTATTCCGACACGATGATTTTTTTTAGCATGGGTAAGAATTTTAATAATATCTTTGTGCAACATAATTTCCCCGCCGGAAAACGATAAAGAAGTCAGTGAAGGAATTTGGTCAATAATCTTTAAAACCTGATCAGTTAAAAGCATGGGCCGGGTTTTAATTTTCTTCACTGTTTCTTCGATTCTTAAGTAACAATAAGTACAGTTTAGGTTGCAACCATATAAAAGCTCAAACATGACATTGGTCGGAAACGGACTAAAACCCATAGGCCAGAAAGAAAAAAACTGTTCGTAATATGGGGCGAGCCGACGCCTTAATTGCTGGATCATAAAGATTGATACAAGTTTAGGTGGGATTGAATAATTTGTCCACGATTGAAGCGGGTGGTTAATAAATCTTGGCTGGCTTGGCTAAATTCTGGTTTAGTTAAGGCTTTATTGATTGCTTGAATAATTTCCTGAGTATTTTCCGGATCAACCAAGTAACCATTATCCTTGACCAACTCCTGGTTGCCGCCGCGATCGGAGGCAACTATCGGCAGACCAAAACTTAAAGCTTCCAGGCCGGCGC
>Ga0210017_1003714_pt1 | contig 12735 bp, 10 predicted proteins | sample CryGeyCG2014_020_FD_183966 | JGI IMG/M metagenome (GOLD analysis project Ga0210017, IMG submission 183966) | Groundwater microbial communities from aquifer - Crystal Geyser CG08_land_8/20/14_0.20 (SPAdes) (version 2) | ecosystem: Environmental > Aquatic > Deep subsurface > Groundwater | place... | reverse complement strand
GAAAACCGGTTGTGCTTTTATAAATTGTCTTCCAGCTTTCATTGCCTCAAATAAAAATTGGGCGGCAAAATTCAAAAGAAAAAGAATCCCAATTATCGGCGATGATATCAAAGGCCAAATTGGAGCCACTATTGTCCATCGCGTTCTGGCTAGGCTTTGCGATGACAGAGGAACAGTGATTGATAAGACTTATCAGATAAATGTCGGCGGGAATAGCGTTGCCGGAGACCAAATGATTTTAATTAAAGTAAATGGGGAAATCAAATACACAAAAATAGGAGAATTTATCGATGGCTTAATGAAGAATCATAAAATAAATGTAAGGGGAGACGGAAAAGAAGTAATTGCAAAGCATAGTTGTTCTGAAAAAATCGAATGTTTTACGGTTGACGATAACTTTAAAGTAAAATTAGCACCGATAGAAGCTTTTATCAGGCATAAAATTTCAGAACCGATTTTTGAAATTACCCTAGAAGGAAATAGAAAAATAAAAATCACCAAAGACCACAATTTATTTGTTTTAGACGAAACAGGACGGCTTAAAGAAGTTCCCGTAAAAGATTTAAAAAGAGAAAAAAACTTTATTGCTGTTCCGGAAAATTTAATATCTCCACAAAGAGAAAAAAAATTTCTCAATCTGAACACTTATCTTAAAGATTTAATAGGAAATTCATCTTACAGGGAAGGAAAAGTAAAAATTAAAAACAATTTTTTTGAAATTATCGGTTTCCCAAAAATAAAAATCCCGACTAGTTTTCCCCTATCGGATGAATTTTTACAAATTGTCGGAATTTGGCTAGCCGATGGCTCTTATGATAGAAACGGCAGTAGCAATATTGAATTGGCTTGTGGCAACGACCCTGATTCGGTAAAGATAGTAGATTCTTTCTGCCGTAAATTTAATCTAACTTATAAAATCAAAGGTGGGGAAAAGGTTGCTTTAAGGATAAATTCAAAAATATTAGGCGCAATCTTTAAAACAGTTTTTGATTTAAAAGGCAATACCTATACAAAAAGAATACCTTCTTGGGTATTTAATCTTCCCGAGAGACAAATTGGGCAAGTGTTAAAAGGATATATCAGCGGAGACGGCGGAACAATTGGAAATCAAATAAGATGGTCTTCAGTTTCAGAAGATTTGGTTAGAGATATTCAGACATTATTTTTAAGAGTGGGAATAAATTCAACAATTTTTAAAGAAGAATATAAAAAAAATAGAAATAAAAGAGCTTATTTTTCAAAATTGGGATATTGTTGGCACGGTCTCATTACCGGCTGCAGGGATTTTACATTTTTTGCCGAAAAGATTGGTTTTATCCAAAAAGAGAAGAACGAAAAAATGCGAGAGATTTTAAAAACCAAAAAACAAACGCTTAAGGAAAAATTAATTCCTAATTTGCCCGTGTTAAGAAATGAATGGAAAATAAAATCTGAAACTTGGTGGAGATGTCCTCAAATTTCAGCCGGAATTATTTTATCCCAGATAGAAAAAATTAAAGACCCAAATCTTAGCAGTCATCTCTATAATTTATGCAAAGATGGAGAAGTGAAATTTCTTAAAATAAATAAAATCCAGGAAATTAAGGATAAAGAATATGTTTATGATTTAAGCGTTAAACATTACGAGAGGTTTGTTTGCTCCAATATTTTGGTTCATAATACCGATTTTCTTAATATGCTGGAAAGAAGCCGTCTGGAAAGTAAAAAAATAAGCAAAACCGAAGCTGTAACGAGCCAAATAAGTAAAGATATTAAGGCTGATAAGGTTTATATCGGTCCTTCTGATTTTATTCCGTTTTTGGGCAATACTAAATTAGCTTTTATGAGAATAGAAGGCAGGATGTTCGCTGACGTACCTTATTCAATTGAGTTGAGGTTAGATGTTGATGACAAGGCAAACAGCGCGGGAATTGTCATTGATGCCATTCGCTGCGTCAAGTTGGCGCTGGATAGAAAATTGGGCGGCTATCAAGAAGTCAGTTCCTATTTTATGAAGCATCCTTTGATTCAAAAAACCGACAGCGAAGCAAAGAAAATAGTTGAGGAATTCGTTAAAGATAAAAGATAATTCTGGAGAGGTCGCATAGTTTGGTCTAGTGCGTCCGCTTGGAGAGCGGATAACCCGCAAGGGTTCGTGGGTTCGAATCCCACCCTCTCCGCCAAGGTCTTTTTAATAAAATTAATTACCGAGTTCCGATGAAGTCGGAACGAAGGTGAAGATGAAGGTAAACCCGAAGGGGCAAACTTCATCGCCTAATAAACAACTATGAAACTTACTTTATCCGTATTGCCTGAAAAATTGGGCATTTGTCATTTATCTAAAAATATTCTTATTCCCGAATGGGCAGAAGACATCAGTTTTTGTTCTATTACCAGAACAAGCGATGAGCTTTCCATTGTTTGCCCCCAAGAGAAAATTCCGGCCGGGGTAATGGCAGAATTAAATTGGCGGGCTTTCAAACTTGAGGGAGATTTGGATTTGACCTCCGTGGGTATTATTGTTTCTTTGTCAAAACCTCTGGCCGAAGCCAATATTAGCATCTTCAACATTTCAACCTATGAAACCAACTATCTTTTGGTTGAAGACAAAAATTTTGAGAAAGCTAAAAACATTTTAAGTAGTTTTTGTAATATTAAAGGATAAAAAGTTAATTAAGAAAGACTAATTGGATTATAGCTATTTTGATGATTCCTTTTAAGTTTGGAGTAAAGGTCTAACCAGTTAAGGAGTTAAAAATTATGATCACAGTTAAAAACGAGGGAATAATTTTAGAAAAAACAAATCTGGAATTTGAAAATAAAGCTGTTTTCAACCCGGCCTGCATCCAGGTGGATGGCGTTACCCACATGTTCTATCGGGCAATTAACCACAATGATGTTTCTTCCGTAGGATACTGCCAGTTGGTCGATAATAAAGTTGTAAAAAGACTTAAGGAGCCGGTTCTCTTCCCCCAATATGATTACGAGAAAAAGGGTGTAGAAGATCCAAGAATTACTCTTTTAGAGGGAACATACTACCTTCTCTATACAGCCCATGATGGTAAAAATGCTCTCATTGCCTACGCTACAAGTAAGGATCTTGTTCATTTCGTCAAACAGGGTCTTATCTCGCCGAAAATTTCTTATGATGAAGCCGAGGACATTTTTCGCGGGTCAAAAAAAGTCATAGAGAGATATACCGCGTATGAGATGTTCTGCAAAGAAAAAGGGGGCAAGGACATCTTACTATTTGAAAAAAACGCCTCTCTCTTTCCCCAAAAATTCAACCATAAATTTGCTCTTCTCCACCGTATTCTGCCCGGAATCCAAATTATTTACTTTAACAATTTCTCCGAACTTACCGAGAATCGCTGGCGTGATTATTTAAAGAATTTAGGTGATTTTATTGTGCTTGATCCTCTCTTTTGGTTTGAAAACCGCAAAATTGGCGGTGGTTGTCCCCCTATTAAAACAAAAGACGGATGGCTTATTATCTATCATGCGGTGGAGGATACCCCTTTTGGTGAAATTTATCATGCCTCCGCTGCCCTTCTTGATCTCAAAAACCCTCTAAAAGTTTTGGGGCGATTAAAAGAACCCCTGTTTTCTCCAGAGACTTCCTGGGAAAAAAGTGGCGTTATAAATAACGTTGTCTTTCCTACTGGAGCAGTAATAAAAGATAAAAGACTTTATATTTATTATGGGGCTGCCGACAAGTTAATCGCCGCGAGATCCGTTGACCTCACAGAGCTGTTGACCGAACTCAAGAAAACCCCCTGAAACTATGAATGCTGACCAGCAAAACAAATCTTGGATAGTCTATCTTTCCACTTTCCCGCCCCGACAGTGCGGTATAGCTACCTTTACCGCTGACCTTGCCAATGCTATTGATCAAATGTTTGGACCGTCGGTTAAGTCAAAGATTGTCGCGATGAATCTTACTGAAATAAGTCATTTTTCCTATTCTGACAAAGTAATTCTCCAGATAAGCCAGCTTCGTGAAGAAGACTATGTTAACGCTGCCAATAAGCTCAATCAGCTCAAAAAGGTAAGACTCGTTAACATTCAACATGAATTCGGTATCTATGGTGGAACATATGGAGCACATTTACTTCTCTTTCTGGAAAAAATTCAGAAACCGGTTGTTGTCACCTTTCACACCGTTCTTCCCGCTCCAGACGAAAAAATGCGCCATGTTGTTCAAACCATAATGAAATATTCAAAAGGAATAATCGTCATGACTTACCATTCAAAGGAGATTCTTGAGAAGGACTATGGATTAGACCCTGATCGAATTCAAATTATTCCTCACGGCATTCATCATGCCCCCTATAGAATCAGTCAGTACGCCAAGTCTATTCTTGGTTTCTCTGATAAACTAGTCCTTTCAACTTTTGGGTTTCTTAGCCCTGGTAAAGGGATTGAGTATGTACTTGAGGCTTTGCCAAAGGTTGTAGAAAAGTTTCCTAATGTTCGATTTCTTGTCGCTGGCGCCACTCATCCTGTTGTTCTGGGACAGGAAGGCGAAAGCTACCGTAATTTTCTTATCAAAAAAGTTTATGAGCTTGGTCTAAGCAACTACGTTCTATTCTATAATACCTATTTTGATTTAAATAAACCCTTTAGAATTTTAGAGGCTACCGATGTCTATCTTTCTACTTCCTTAGATCCAAACCAAGCCGTCTCAGGCACCTTATCTTACGCCCTTGGTAGCGGTCGTCCGGTAATATCCACAGCCTTTGCCCAAGCCAAACAGGATATCACGAGTGAGGTCGGCATATTGATTGACCTTAAAAACCCGCAGGCTTTTACCGATGCCATCATTAAATTATTGGGCGACGATCAATTACGTCTGCAGATGGGTAAAAACGCTTATTTCCGCACAAGACATATGATCTGGGAAAATGTTGCCCTTTCCTATTTGAAATATTTCTCGCAATTTGCACCGGAGCTAACCCTGGGGCAAAGAAAACTTCCATTCATAAAGCTTGCGCATTTGGTTAAATTGACTGATAATTTTGGTATTATTCAGTTCGCCAAGCTTACCGAACCGGATTTTTCTTCCGGATATACCTTAGACGATAATGCTCGAGCATTAATCGTTGCCGCCCTCTATTATAAAAAATTTAGGACTTACTCTTCTTTAAAACTCGCCTCCATATACCTGAACTTTCTTTATCGGGTAGCTAAACCCGATGGTTATTTCAATAACTACGTTAATTTAAACCGCGCTATTGACGAACAGAAAAATCTCCAGGAAAATTCAGAAGATTCCAGCGCCAGGGGTCTCTATGCTCTTGCCCTGGTTTCAACTACCAAACAAATCCCCAAACGTTTTAGAAAACAAGCCCATTCCTTGTTTGAACAGAGTTTCCAGAAAAACATTGCTTTCTCCTCGCCTCGTGCTGCCGCTTTTTACATTAAGGCTCTTTATTGTTTACTTTCTAAATGGAAAGAACCCAAGACCCTCGCTGTATTAAGGTACTACTGTGAACGGCTCGTGGCTCTATATGAGAAGAGTCACTCGCCGGATTGGGAGTGGTTTGAGCATTATTTAACATATTCAAATGCCATCCTGCCAGAAGCACTTCTCCTCGGATACAAAATAACCGGAGAGAGAAGGTATCTCGAAGTGTCTGAAAAAACCCTCAACTTCTTAATTAAACATACCTTTAAGGACAGTACGTACATTCCTATCGGCCAAAGTGGCTGGTTTCTCAAGGGAGGGACAAGACAGTATTTTGACCAACAGCCCGAGGACACCGCTGCCACCGTCGAAGCTCTCAATACAATGTTTCAGATAACAAGCGAGAAGCATTATAAGAAATTAACGAACATCGCATTTAACTGGTTCTTGGGGGATAATGTTCTTGGGCAGGTTGTATACGATCGGACCACTGGAGGATGCTACGATGGGGTTGGGGAAAAATTTATTAATCTAAACCAGGGTGCCGAATCTACAATTTCTTACCTTTTAGCCCGCCTTTCTTTCAAAGACTAGAACGTTCAGTCAATCGGGGGTTTTAAAAAGTGCTAAAGGGAGCGGTGTAGTATTCGCAGTGATCATAAATAATATCAAATTCTTTCCGGCGCCCACAAAATTTTCCTTTGAAAATTTAAGAAGGCGTAGTATAATTATGTCAGACTTTTCTAACATGTTAAACTCTCCGGTTGATGAAATTAAAAATCGTTTGGACATAGTTGAGGTTATTGGTTCTTATATTAAACTCCAGAAAACCGGTATAAACTACCGGGCCGTTTGTCCGTTCCATTCGGAGAAAAAGCCTTCTTTTTTTGTCTCGCCTTCGCGCCAAATCTGGCATTGCTTTGGATGCGGAAAGGGTGGCGACATTTTTGGTTTTGTAAAGGAGATTGAAGGGGTTGAGTTTGGCGATGCTTTAAGGATTTTAGCCCAAAGAGCAGGAGTTGAACTTAAACGGCAAACGCCAGAATACAAACAATGGCAAACAGAGAGGCAGCGACTTCACGAAATTTGCGAGTTGGCCGCCAGATTTTTTGAAAAACAATTAGAAGAAAGCAAGACTGGAAAAGAGGCGAAAAAGTATCTCATTTCCAGAGGGATTGAAGAGGAAAGTATAAAAAAATGGAAAATAGGCTACGCCCCCGATGTCTGGCAGGGATTGGCTGATTTTCTAAGCTCCAGAAGTTATCAACAAGAAGAGATAAAGAAAGCCGGATTAGGATTGTCTTCTGAAAAAGGTTCTTTTTACGACAGATTCAGAGGAAGAATTATTTTTCCGATTTTTGATTTAAATTCGCAGGTGGTGGGTTTTGGCGGCAGGGTTTTTAAAGATAAAGACAACAAAGAAATCGCAAAATATGTTAATACTCCTCAAACCATGCTTTATGACAAGGGTCGCATCTTATACGGCTTAGACAAGGCAAAAGTAGAAATTAGAAAAAAAGATTTTTGTATTTTAGTTGAAGGATATACGGATGTAATAATGGCGCACCAGGCAGGAACCCAGAATGTGGTGGCCACTTCCGGCACCGCCCTAACCCCCTTTCAATTGAAGATTTTAAAAAGATATACGGAAAATTTAATATTGGGTTTTGATATGGATATAGCCGGGGATACGGCCACAAAGAGGGGCATAGATTTGGCTCAAACTTTGGGATTTAATATAAAAGTATTGCGTTTGCCTAAAGGGAAAGATGCGGCCGAAATCATTTCCAAGGATAAGAAAGAGTGGGAGGAGGCATTGTCTCGACCAAAATCAATTATGGACTTCTATTTCGAATCGGCGTTTTTAGGGAGAGACGAAGAGTCTCCGGAAGAAAAAAAAGAAATCTCCAAAATTTTATTGCCCGTAATTAAGAGAATTCCCAACAGAATAGTTCAGGCACATTGGATAAATGAATTGGCAAAGAAATTAAGGGTCAAAGAAGAAGATGTCGAAGAGGAATTAAAAAAAGTTAAATTGGAAGGATATCCCGGAATTCTGGGAATAGAGCCAGAAGAAATTAAAAATCTAGCCGTAAAATCAAGAGAAGAACTATTGGAAGAGAAATTGGTTACTTTAATTTTGAAATCTCCTCAAAATATAGATATTGTTAAAAAAGAGGACTTGGAAAAGTTTTCAGGACCCGTCAAAGAAATTTTAATAAAACTAAAGGAAAACGCCAAAATTGATTCTGATTTCTTTAACTACCCGAGCGCAGCGAAGGGTGAAGAAGAGAGCAAAGCTCTCTTTGACTACCTTGCCCTAAGGGCAGACATAGAAGAAATCGAAGAAAAAGAAATTGCGCCAGAAATTCAATGCTGCTTAAAAGAAATTCTGATAATAGAGATCAAAGATAAATTAGGCCGAATTTCTCAGGAGATAAAAAAAGCCGAGGAAGAGAAAAACTGGAAAAAGGTTGAAGAGTTAACCAAAGAATTTAATCAATTGACTAAATCGCGATGAAGGCCGAAGAAGAGATTTATCTCTTCGATTGGCCAAACAAAAATGCCAAATCTAAAAAAGAAGAAGAAAAAAATTGTTCCCAAAAAGAAAAAAAAGATTAAGTCGAAAAAAAAGGCCGGCTTTTCTAAAAAGAAAAAAAGAAACCGGCCCAAAATTAAAAGGTTTAGGCGGACGAGAAGAAAGATAAGAAGGAAAAAAGGGCGAGGAGTAAAATTGGGCAGGCCTAAAAAAGTTTTCACCCCGGAGAAATTTCAGGAATTAGTTAAAAAAGGAAAGGAACGGGGCTTCGTTACTTATTCTGAGATTCTTTATTACTTCCCGGAAATAGAAAGAGACATTAAAGGGCTGGAAAAGCTTTACGATGATTTGGAAAAAGAAGGAATTGAAGTTAAAGAAGTGAAAGAATTAATCTCCGTTGAGGAAAAGGTTAAAAAAGTAAAAGAAACCGAGGGGGGAATTGATCCTATTCAGATGTATCTAAAAGAAATTGGCAAGATTTCTTTTGTTACGGCTGCCGAAGAAAAAGAATTGTCAAAAAGAATTGAAAAAGGTGACCAAGAAGCAAAGAAAAAATTAGCCAGAGCCAACTTAAGACTGGTTGTTTCTATTGCCAAAAGATATGTTGGTAGATCTCCCAATTTAACTTTGCTGGATTTAATTCAAGAAGGAAACTTAGGCTTGTTTCGGGCGGTAGAGAAATTTGACTGGAGAAGGGGATACAAGTTTTCAACCTATGCCACCTGGTGGATTAGGCAGGCAGTAACGCGCGCTTTGGCCGACCAGGCTAGAACCATTAGAATCCCGGTTCATATGGTGGAAACAATTTCAAAATATACTCAGGTAAGGCGCAGATTGTTACAGGATTTGGGCAGAGAGCCTTTGCCGGAGGAAATTGCGGCTGAAATGGAAATTGAAGTAGACAAGGTTTATCATATTCAAAAAATCTCTCAAGATACCGTTTCGCTTGAGACGCCGGTTGGCGAAGACGAAGAAGATTCGGTTTTGGCCGAATTCATTGAGGATGAAAAATCAGCGTCTCCTTCTTTGGAAGCTGCCAGGACCTTACTTAAAGGAAGATTAAAAGAAATTTTAATTGATTTAACCCCAAGGGAGCAAAAAATTCTGGCAATGAGATTCGGCTTGGAAGACGGCGTGACCCACACCCTGGAGGAAGTAGGGAAGGAGTTTGGCGTCACCAGGGAAAGAATCCGCCAGATTGAGGCCAAGGCCTTAGAGAGGATGAGAGAGCATGGTTCTTTGAAGAAGTTGAAAGGATACTAAAATGATGTATAATTAAAAGACATTCCGCGGTAGCGCAATGGTAGAGCAGCTGCCTGTGAAACCTACTTTTATCTGGTATTTCGTAGTATAATTAAATAATTTTATGCTAGATAAAAGAAAATATGCCGACCGTGCGGCTTATATAATCCAAGCGGTAAAGAAAAGAAGAAAGAAAATTAGGGAGATGGCAATAGAGTATAAAGGTGGTAGATGCGAAATTTGCGGCTATGATAAATGTGTTCAGGCTCTAGATTTCCACCACCTGAATAATGGAGAAAAGGATTTTGGTATTTCGGATAAGGGCTATACAAGATCTTGGAAGAAAGTAAAAGAAGAAATTGATAAATGCGTGTTAGTCTGTGCAAATTGCCATCGAGAGCTGCACGTCGGCATTACGCAGCTTCCTCGAGAAATCGGGGATGAAAAACGGGGTGAATTGCGGGAAGCCTAAAAGTTAATTGTAAAACTTATGGTAATCCGCAGCCGAGCCGAGTATATAAAATGTTATGTGCTTGGAAGGTTCAGAGACTTATATCGCCTAAAGCGCGATATACCGAGCAATGCTCGTTACAGCGCCCCGCACCCTTATTTAGGGTGATGATATAGTCCACGCTTCATGGAAACATGAGGATAAGTGTAAGCAGTTGGTTGCAGGTTCGAATCCTGCCCGCGGAGCAGATATATTTGTATATATTTTGATGTATTTGGATATAATGTGATAAAGGATTTGACAACCAATTAAGATTAATTTATCTTGAAAATAGATAAACCTAAAGGTCGGAAACTTAAAATTTAATTAAAATGTTAAGTATGAAAAAATAGGTTTAGGAATTTTAATTGCTTTAACTGTTTTAGCGCTTTCTGGAGTAGCGGTAGCGATTTCAAATCAAGGAGCAGAAAAATCAAAAGCGCCCGATTTGGAAAAGATAGAATTCATTCACTGGAAAAAAGATTTTGCTAAACCAACCTGTAATAATAATGGAATTTGCGAACCAGAATTAGGAGAAAATGCAAGCTGTGCAGATTGTAAAAATGGAGAAGAAGAACCTGCTCCTACCGCAACTTGTTACGCCTTCTTGGGTCAGTATGGGAAAACGCTATTGAAATGGGGAAAGTTACCGGTGAGCTATGTAATAAATCCGACAAATACCCAAGGTTTGACTGATAGCTTTATTACTGATGCGGTATATACTTCAGCTGAAACTTGGGACGCGGCAACTGGTCAAGAGTTAATGAATGGCTACATAGTGGATAACGAGGTAGTCTACGGAGTTCAGGATTATAAAAATGCGATAGATTTTGGCAATTATTCAACAATCGGAGTTATTGCTGTAACAACTGTTTGGTATAATCCAGCAACCAAAGCCATTGTTGAGTTTGATGTGATGTTCGATACCGATTGGACCTGGGGAGATGCAACTTCAGATGTAACAAAAATGGACTTACAGAATATCGCCACTCATGAATTGGGGCACGGTGTCGGTTTAGCTGATGTCTATGACACTGTCTGTCAGGAGGTGACAATGTATGGTTATTCTAACTATGGAGAGACTCAGAAAAAAACTCTGGAAACTCCAGATATTACTGGTCTTCGGAAACTCTACGGAATTTAGTTTTAAAGAAGTTTATTTAGAACAAGAAATCAGCGAATTCGCTGGTTTTTTGTTTAGAGTTATAACATCGTCCGACCAATTCTTTTATTTGGCTCAATGCAATTTCTGGATATTTAAACACCTCTTCCCATCTCAAAGTTCTAAAATCGTCCGCTAGAGCGAACTCGTAATCACTATCTTGTGGAAAACAATTTACCGCTATCGAGCGGTTTTTAGTTTAGGACTTGATTTTTTTGTGGATTGCGATACAGTTTAATCATTGGACGTTAACAAAATTATAAAAAAGGAAGGTCAAGAATGGATATTAATGTGCCAGATGGTTACTCGCTCGATAGAGGAAAAAAAGTCGGGAAGAAAGATTATATTTTTCTTTATAAAAAGGGGGTGGAGATTCTGATGTTACCAACCGAGCATTGCCCTTCTCAAAAAATTATGGAGGTGATTCAACAAACAAAAGGTTAGTTATTGAACTTTGAGAATTTGAAGACTGAGTCAAACTTAAAACGGCTCAGTCTTTTTTTAAATAAGTTAGAAATTTTACTTGATATTGTACCTATGGGAAGCCCACAAAAAAATCGCCAAGAGGGCGGTTTTTTGGTAGAATAAATCAATATGGGAAAAGGAATTGTTTTAAAAGTTGAAAATTTGAATGTGGAGTTGGGAGGAGAGAGGATTTTGGAAAATTTGTCTTTTGAAGTGAAAGAAGGCGAGGTTTTGACGATTTTGGGACCAAATGGGGCGGGGAAAACAGTTTTGTTAAAGACCTTATTAGGGCTTTTGCCATACAAAGGAAAAATTGAGTGGACGCCAGGAATTAAAATTGGCTATGTTCCCCAGAGGTTGCCTTTTATAAAAGATATTCCAATGAGTGTTTGGGAGTTTTTTAAATTAAAAGAGGCTTCAGAGAAAGAAACAAAAGAGATTTTTAATTCAATTGGTTTGAAGGAAGACATTTTGGAAAAGAAAATTGGAGATTTGTCTTCTGGCCAATTTCAGAGAATTTTGGTTGGCTGGGCGCTGATTTTAAATCCTCAGATTTTGCTTTTTGACGAACCGACAACCGGCATTGATATTTCAGGACAGGAATCTATTTATAATCTTTTAGAGAAATTGAGAAAAGAAAGAAGTTTAACCATTTTATTGGTGACCCATGATTTGAGCATTGTCTATAAATTGGCTACAAATTGTCTTTGTTTGAATAAAAAAATGTTATGTTGTAGCATTCCAAAAGAATTAACTTCTGAACGCCTTTCCCAGCTTTATGGCGGGGAAATAAAGTTTTATCGACATAGCCATGATTAGTCAATTTTTATTCAGTTTAATTTCCGGAATTTTTATTGGCGGAGCGGCAGGTTATTTAGGATCCCTGATGCTGACTAAAAGAATGGCTTTGGTCGGCGATGCTTTGGGTCATGTGGCTTTGCCCGGAATGGGATTGGCTTTACTTTTTGGTTTAGACGTTTCTTTTGGCGCCTTTCTCTTTTTGCTCTTGGGAATTTTTTTAATCTGGCTATTTGAAATAAAAACCTCTTTGCCAATGGAGGTATTGGTTGGTGTTGTTTTTGTTGCTTCTTTGGCAATTGGATTTTTAATTGTGCCCGAACCAGAATTATTGGAAGCTCTATTCGGAGATATTTCAAAAGTTTCTTTTGAGATGGCTCTAATTTCAGCCGTTTTTTCTATTTTGATATTCTTGGTGATAAACCGCATCTATCCTAAGATGATTTTGGCTAACATTTCTGATGATTTAGCTAAAAGTCAGGGAATAAAAATTAAAAAACAAAATTTTATTTATTTGCTTTCAATTGCGGCAATGGTCGCTTTAGGAGTGAAAATTGTTGGTTCTCTTTTGGTTGGAGCGTTAGTTATCATCCCAGCAGCTACATCCAGAAATCTAAGTAAAAATTTAAAAGAATATTCTTTGGGAAGCGTAG
>Ga0210017_1003713_pt1 | contig 12737 bp, 10 predicted proteins | sample CryGeyCG2014_020_FD_183966 | JGI IMG/M metagenome (GOLD analysis project Ga0210017, IMG submission 183966) | Groundwater microbial communities from aquifer - Crystal Geyser CG08_land_8/20/14_0.20 (SPAdes) (version 2) | ecosystem: Environmental > Aquatic > Deep subsurface > Groundwater | place... | reverse complement strand
ACCCTGCTCGGCAAACTCAAGGCGCCGCAAAGCGCGGCGGAAGAAGTGCAGATGCCGCTGCCGGACTGGTGGCAGCGGCTGCGCGAACGCTACAGCCACCGCGAGATCGAGTGGCAGATGCGGGGCGAGAGTGTGGCAAACATCCCGGCCGAACTGTTCGACTGCGTCGCCGACAACCTCATTGAAAACGCCGGCAACAAACGACTGCGCGAAGCGGGCCTTCGCATCGCGGTCAGCCTCGACACCGACGCGCAGACCTTCAGCGTCACCGACAGCGGCAGCGCCATCCCCGCGCATCGGGCGCACACCCTGCTGCACACCATCGTCCCCTCCGAAGACGGCCTCGGCGTCGGCCTCTACCAGGCCGCGCGCTGGGCACAACAGCAAGGCTGGCAACTGCAACTGATCGGCAACCGCCCCGGCGAAGTGCGCTTCGAACTGAAATCGCTGCCCAAGCCCGAAGTGGGAGTGCAATGATGCGGGAACCGGGTTTTGTGGGAACTGGTTTTGTGGGAGCTGGTTTTGTGGGAACTGGTTTTGTGGGAACTGGTTTTGTGGGAACTGGTTTTGTGGGAACTGGTTTTGTGGGAGCGCAATTTATTGCGCGATAAGGGATGCAACCAGACCCATCGCCCGATGAATCGGGCTCCCACAATCAAATCCGGATTGCCACAGGAAGATCGAATTCTCTGCGGTGGGAACCGGGTTTTGTGGGAACTGGTTTTGTGGGGACTGGTTTTGTGGGAGCGCAATTTATTGCGCGATAGGGTTGCCGCCAGACCCATCGCCCGATAAATCGGGCTCCCACAGGAAGCCAACCAGACCCATCGCCCGATAAATCGGGCTCCCTCAATTAAAATTGGGTTGCCATACTCAAAGAAGAGCTCCCGCAACCCAATCGGCAGGCATACAATTTTTCCATGCCCCAATCCACCAGTCCGCAAAGTAATCGCCTTCGCATTGGCAGGGTTTCTCTGCCCCACCATGTTTATCTCGTTACGATGGTTGCTGCATCGCGCGCCGGAATATTTGCGCAGCACGAAGAGGCTCGCCTTGCCGCCAGATGCTTCTACGATGCAACCATCGCCTGCCATGCCGATACGCTGGCTTTCGTTGTAATGCCTGACCATATCCACTGGCTCATCCAATTAAAGGCCGGAGCGCCCTTGTCTGAAATTGTGCGGCGTTACAAGGCCAGGGTCACTCGCTTGCTCGGCAGACCTGTCTGGCAACGCGGCTTCCATGACCATGCGCTGCGCGCGGAGGAAGATATCGTTGGTGTGGCGCGCTATCTTGTCGCCAATCCCCTGCGCGCTGGCTTATGCGACAAAATCGGCAACTACCCATATTGGAACGCGCAGTGGCTGTGATATTTCAGTGTGCGGATCAGGGCGGCGCAATGATGAATGATGTGGCAACTGGTTTGGTGGGAGCTGGTTTGGTGGGAACTGGTTTGGTGGGAACTGGTTTGGTGGGAACTGGTTTGGTGGGAACTGGTTTGGTGGGAACTGGTTTTGTGGGAACTGGTTTTGTGGAAACTGGTTTTGTGGGAACTGGTTTTGTGGGAGCGCAATTTATTGCGCGATAGGGTTGCGACCAAACCCATCGCCCGATGAATCGGGCTCCCACAATTGCAGCCGTGGGAACTGGTTTTGTGGGAGCGCAATTTATTGCGCGATAGGGATCGCAGCAAAACCCATCGCCCGACGAATCGGGCTCCCACAATTGCAGCCGTGGGAACTGGTTTTGTGGGAGCGCAATTTATTGCGCGATAGGGATCGCAGCCAAACCCATCGCCCGATGAATCGGGCTCCCACAGGAAGCCAGCCAAACCCATCGCCCGATGAATCTGGCTCCCACAGGAAGCCAGCCAGACCCATCGCCCGATGAATCGGGCTCCCACAGGAAGCCAGCCTCCACCACAAACCGCGTGTTGCAATTCTGCAACACATCTGCCAAACGCTTTGACACTCCATCACCCGTTTGGGTAAGGTGCGCCCCGGTGGTTCGAGGGCGCAAGCCGTTGGGCCTTACCAAAAGTCTTATCCGCATCTCAATTTCGAGGAGAAATCAATGAAAAAAGTAGCTCTCTCTCTGGCAGGCATTCTGGCAGCAGCCACGTTCGCTCCGGAAGCTTCTGCTGTTCCCGCTTTTGCCCGTCAAACTGGCATGACGTGTAACGCTTGCCACATGCAACACTTCCCAAGCCTGAATGGTTTTGGTCGCGCCTTCAAGGCCGGCGGCTTCACCATGATGGGCTCGCAGGAAAAAGTGGAAGGTGAAGGCCTGTCCATCCCCGCCACGCTGAACGCCGCCGTGCTGCTGAAAGCGCGTTATCGCATCACCAATGGCGACAAAAAAACTGCATATAAAACTCCAGGGGTACCCGAGGATGGATTAAAAAACACAACTAACGACGGCGCATGGGCGGTGCCTGACGAGTTCGGCCTGTTCTTCGGCGGCCGTCTGGCTGATACCGAAACCCTCAAGGTTGGCACCATGATCGAGCACAGCATGGACAACCTCGTCGGTTTCCGCATTCCGATGGTGATGGATGTGGGCGCTATCAAGCTGTCCGTGATCCCGTTCCTGACCGATGCTTTGGGTCCCTTCTACGGCTACACCGAGTCCAGCACCGGTCTGAACCGCGCTGTGCGCTGGAACGAGCACCACGCCGACATCTCCGCCCACCGCTATGTGGGTATGGCGACCGGCGCCGCTTCCGGTGTGACCTTCCTGGCCAAGCAGGATGACATGGGTTACATCGCCTTCTCGCGCTGGACCCCCAACTTCCCCATGAATGACCAGTCGCTGTCGCTGAACCTGCTGCACGTGGGCGTAACGCAAAACATCGCCGGCTTCGACATGGTGCTGACCGGCGAATACATCTCCGGAACGGAAAAGGTTATTGCTACCGATGGCACTGCGTTCTTTACCGATGGCACAGAGTACAAGGCGGGCGGCGTTACGGCCCAGGCCAACGGCGAAGTGAATGGCATGGAAACCACTTTCTATGCAACTTACGCCAAGGGCGGCGCTGCCGCCTATAGCAGCAAGAAGGCGTTCACCATTGGCGGTGAAGTGACCGTGATTCCGCATACCCTGCATCTGGGTGCGGCGCTGCGTGCTGGCACAAATGCCGCGACGAAGTCGGATAATGCACTCACCCTGGCTGCGACCTATGATCTGGCGCAAAACCTGGGCTTGCAAGCCACCTTCTCCAAGTACAGCGGCGATGCGTACAACACGATGCCGGCTACTGGCGACCAGATGACCACGCTGTTGCTGGAAACCGCTTGGTAAGTTTGAGCTGACGTGAGAGGGGTTCGGCAGCGTATCGCCGAACACTTCAAACCAGGCACAAGCAGCAATGAAACAGGGGAGACTTCGGTCTCCCCTGTTTTTTGCCCGTCATTACCATCCTTTGTCAGGTTCAGGACAGGCTTCAGACCCTTTGTGAATAAAGCAAAACGCCACTCCAGAAATGGTGGGGCGTTTTGCTTTGAGGGGACGCAAGACGAAATGCAATGACGGATACCTGCTCGTTTATAATCGGCGAAAGAATTGATACGGGTGCTGACATGAATAAATATCTGAAATATGGGTTGTGGTCGATTGGCGGATTGGTGTTGCTTGTTGCCAGTGCGCTGGCCTATGTCGCGCTGACGTTCGATCCCAATGCATACAAGCCGGAAATCATGCAGGCGGTAAAAAACGCCACACAACGCACGCTGAAACTGGACGGGAATATCCAGCTCACCTTTTTTCCAAGTATCGGGGCACGTCTTGGCGCGGTTTCGTTCTCCGAGTTTCAGAGTGAGCAGGAATTCGTTTCGATTGAAAGTGCAAATGTGTCGCTGGCCCTGTGGCCGTTGTTGACGAAACAAGTCGTGATCAATCAGGTGACGCTAAGCGGGGCGAAGCTGCGGGTCGTCAAGCATAAGAATGGCACGTTCAATCTGGATGATCTGGTGGGCAAGCAGCCGACGGCTGATGAGCCTGCCGAGACACCGCAGGCGAATGCGCCTGTCCACTTTGATGTGGCTGCAGTGAAAATCGACAACACGGAGCTGCTCTATCGTGACGAGGGGGCGGGCACGCAATATCGTGTTTCGGAGATGAGCCTTGCAACGGGGCGTATCGCCAATGCAGTGCCGACCGATATCGATTTCAGGGCACATTTCCAGTTCAGTGAGCCGAAGCTGGATGTGGTTGGCCGACTTAAGGGGGCGTTGCGCTTTGATCTGGAGCAAAACACATATCAGCTGCGCGGACTCGATTTGCAGGCCAATGGCAGTACCCTCGACATCACTGACCTCGTGCTGAAGATTGGCGGGGACATTGAAGCGCAACCTGACGCTCAAGCATTCTCTGTCAGGCAGCTCACGCTTGGCGCAAGTGGCCGCAAAGGTGCGGAGCCATTCGAGGTGCACCTGGCCGTGCCTGAAGCGTCATTGCTGAAAAACCAGATGCAGGGATCCGGCTTCGCGCTGAACGGCAAATTGAACGGTGCGTTTGGCAAACTCGACGCGGTGCTGTCCTTGTCTGCGCTGGAAGGCAACTTGCAGCAATTCAAACTGAATGGATTGTCTTTGCAGATGGGGATCAAACAATCCACACAGGCTTTTGATTTGAGGGTTGAGGCAACCGCCAACGGAAATCTGAAAACGCAGCAGTACAACTTGCCTGACTTGAAGATAGCGCTGAATGCGATTGGCGACCAACTGCCCGGTAACAGCATTAAAGGCCAAATGAGAGGAAGTGTGCAGGCGGATCTGAATCGCCAAAGCGTGCAGGCGAATTTTGCGGGGAAGCTCCTGCAAAGCCAGATCAAGGCCAAGGCGGCCGTGAATAATTTCAAAAAACCGCGCATTCGTTACGACCTGGAGATTGACCAGTTCGATGTTGATCCTTATCTGCCGAAAGGTGCGGCAAGCAATGAGACACCATCAAAGCCGGTGGCGGAAAAACCTTTCGATCTTTCTTTCCTGAAGCCATTGAATCTGGAAGGCAGCCTCCGTATCGGATCACTTAAGGCGGCCAATATCAAAGCCGGCAAGTTAAGGATGGACATCAAAGCAAGGGAGGGGGTCGGCACGATAGCGCCTTTTTCTGCCAACCTGTATCACGGCAGCATGGCGGGGAAGGTCGTGATTGATGCGAACGCCTCGACCTTTGCGATTGATGAGCGGTTGGCTGGTGTCGATATCTCGCCTTTGTTGAAGGATGCGCTGGACAAGGATATTGCCGAAGGCAAGGGGGATGTCGGGATTGTTTTGCAGGCAAAGGGCCTGACCGTCAGCGCACTCAAGCAGTCATTGCGCGGAAAAGTGTCGGTCAATCTGGCGAATGGCGCCATCAAGGGCATTGATCTCGCCAAGCTGGTGCAAGGGATTCAGCACTTGGGCAAAGACAGTCGCCCAGAAACGCTGGGGGTGAATCAGAACGAGAAAACCGCCTTTAGCGAATTCAAGGCCAACTTCAACGTAAGCAATGGCGTGGCGCATAACGATGATCTCGCGGTGAAGTCCACTGTTTTGCGGCTGACGGGAAGCGGCGATATCGATATCGGGCATGACCGCATGAACTACAACGCGAAGGCTGTATTGGCCAAGACAGAGCAGGGCGGAACAGCAACACTGCCGGTCAATGTGAGCGGGCCCTTCGACGCACTCAAGTTCAAGGTGGACTATGGCGCGCTATTGGCAGACGTGGCGAAACAAAAACTCGACGAGAAGAAAGAAGTGCTGAAGGAAAATGCCAAAACAAAACTGCAGGATGAGTTGAAAAAGGGACTCAAGGGTTTGTTCAAATAAATCCTTTCACCACAGCGGCACAGGGGCAGAGGGAATAGTATGAGAGAAAACACGGGCGCGAACGAGCGGATGCGGTTTTGTTTTTTTCTGTGTCTCTGCTTCTCTGTGGATAGGTTTTGAATTCTTTTGCTGCGCGACTCATTGCATGGCAAAGCACACATGGCCGCCACGACTTGCCGTGGCAAGGGCAGGATGCCTATCGTGTCTGGCTGTCCGAGATCATGCTGCAACAGACGCAGGTCGCTACCGTCATTCCGTATTACCAGCGTTTCGTCGCAACGTTTCCCACCCTCGCCGCGCTCGCAGCCGCAACTGAAGATCAGGTGCTCGCGCACTGGAGCGGTCTGGGCTATTACGCCCGAGGGCGCAATCTTCACCGTGCTGCGCAGATTATTAACAAGCGGCACAAGGGGAAATTTCCTCGCCGGTTTGCAGATATTCTTGAGTTGCCGGGAATAGGCCGCTCCACCGCAGCAGCCATCTGTGCCCTGGCATACCACGAACACCGCGCCATTCTGGATGGCAACGTCAAACGCGTGCTGGCACGTTACTGCGGCATTGCAGGCTGGGCGGGAAACCGGCAAGTGGCAGAACGTCTGTGGCAGCAAGCCGAAGTTTTGTTGCCGCAACAGAGTATTGCCCGCTACACCCAGGCGCTTATGGATATCGGCGCAACCGTCTGTCTGCGCGGCCGGCCGAAGTGTGCGCTCTGCCCTGTGCAATCTGATTGTGTTGCGTTGCAGGCCGGGCGCATCGCCGAGTTGCCCGCTCCGCGCCCGCGCAAGGCCGTACCGGAAAAGCGCGCCACTTTTTTATTGCTGATGCACGGCAATGACATCCTGCTGGAGAAACGCCCCGGCAGCGGTATTTGGGGCGGGCTGTGGTGTCCGCCGCAATTTGCTGATGAAGCAGCTGCCAGGGAATGGTTTGTGCGAAACGGAATGGAAGCAACGGCAGGGGAAAGGCTGAAGCGCTTTACCCACATTTTTACGCACTTCAAGTTATACGTCACGCCCTTGAGGGTGGAGCTTGCTCATAAACCCCAACGGGGCGCGCAGACGGGTCGTGTTTGGCTGGATATGACGGAGGCATTGGGGGCGGCAATACCAACCCCGGTCAGGTGTTTGCTGCAGGAAATGTTACAGGCGCAGACCGGGGACTGAAGCTCCGCCCGCCCACTTATCTTCGCTTGCGCTGCGCGTCCAGGATTTCCCGGTACTGTTTGAGTTCCGTCTCGATTGTGGAGAGTTGGTAATAATCATTCCCGGCGAGTTTTGCCAACTCCAGCTGCTCGACCGCGCCGCGCAAATTGCCGTGCAAAATCTGAAAGTAAGCCAGTACGTGGTGCGCTTCCTGATGGCGGCCCAGTGCCGTGTAGGCGCGCGCCTGCAGTTCGTAGAGTTTGGCGTTGTTGCCATCGCGTGCGATTTCCTTGTCCAGCACATCCAGCGCTTCGGCATAGTGGTGCTGATTCAACAGCACCGTGACGTAGTCAAAAACCAGCGCCTGGTGGTTCGGGTATTGCTTGAGCGCGGAGCGGTAGAAATCGAGGATATTCTGGTCCTGCCCCTCGGTTTGCTTGATGATACCAGCCAGCGTGGTGAGGGTGGCGTTCGCTGGGGCGGTGCGGTAGAGCGTGGCGAATTCCTGCGCGGCACGTGAATTCTCCTTGTTGCGGATCAGGGCAAGCACCAGCCCGTAACGGTGCGCCAGCGGATTGCCGTATTTCTTGTCGCCGAGTGCCGACTGGAAATACTCGATCGCGTCATGCGGCGTCTTTTGTGCCGCAATCACGCGCGCACGCATCAACTGAAAATCAAGGCTGTCCTCCACCAGTTTGAACGGAATCTGCTGCACGCGATTGCCCACGTCGGCGACCCGTTCGGTGGTGAGCGGGTGAGTGCGCAAATAACTTGGGGTGTCACCCTCGACCAGTTGGGTGGCCTTTTGCAGGCGCTCGAAGAAGCTGGGCATAGCATAGGGGTCGTAGCCGGCGCGTTGCAGGAGGCCGAGACCGATGCGGTCAGCCTCCTTTTCGTACTCGCGCGTGAAGTCGAGCTGGCGTTGCACCAGTCCACCCTGCGCGCCGATGATACCGGCCTGTGCTGCCTGCGGGCTGTTGCGTGCGGCAAGAATGGCGACGGCAACCGTGGCCATGGCGGCGAGGGAATCGTATTTCTGACCGGAGACCATGCGCGCCAGATGGTGCTGGGTGACGTGCGAGATTTCATGGCTCAATACCGAGGCCAATTCGGACTCACTTTGCGCCAGCAGAATCAGTCCGGTATTGACGCCGATGAAACCGCCGGGCAAGGCAAAGGCGTTGATCGCACTGTCATCCAGCACGAAGAATTCAAATGGCTGTCCGGATTCGCTGCTATTGGCGACCAGGCGCCTGCCCAGCCGGTTGAGATAGCCAGTCAACTCCAGATCGTCCAGATAGCCTTCGCTGGCGCGTATCTGAAACATGCTTTGCTCGCCGATCTGGCGTTCCATCAGGGGAGACACCTCGGTTTGTGACGCATCCCCCAGATCGGGCAGACCGTCCGCCGCCAGATGCAGGGGAAGCAGGAAAAGTGCGGATACAATGATTTTTCGCATGCGCGATATGATAGCACCGTGCCCGACAGGTTCCCCGCGCTGGACAGGCACCTGCCAAAACTGGAGAATGCGCATCCGTCAGCGCAATGACCAGCATGGAATCCATTGGTAAATATCAGGTTGTCAAAGAGATCGGGCGCGGTGCGACCAGCACCGTGTTTCTTGCGCTCGACCCCTTCAATCAACAGCAAGTCGCGCTCAAATTATTCAACGCGAGCGTGTTGCAGCATGGCGCCAGCAGCAAGGCTTTCAGGAAATTGTTGCTGACCGAGTCATCGCTCGCCGGCAAATTGTCCCATCCCCATATCGTGAAAATTTACGACGCGGTACTGGACGGCGATGTGAATTACATGGTGATGGAATATATCGAAGGCGAGACGCTGGAGAAATATGCCGAGGTCGATCATCTGCTGCCGCTGGGGCGCATTGCCGAAATTGTCTACAAATGTTGCAAGGCGCTCGAATATGCGCAATACCAAGGCGTGATCCACCGCGATATCAAGCCGGCGAACATTCTGCTGCGCGGGCAGAGCGACATCAAAATATCCGACTTCGGCGCCGCCTTTCTGGAAAACCAGCAGACGACACAGGTGACCGGGGTGGGATCGCCCGCCTACATGTCGCCGGAGCAGATCAAGGAACAAACTCTGACGCATCAAACCGACATCTACTCGCTTGGCGTGACGATGTATCGCATGCTGACAGGCAAACTGCCCTTCGATGCGGCCAACAACTACAGCATGATCTACCAGATCATGAACATCGAACCGCCGCCGCCAAGCAACTATCGCCCCGAGATTCCGCCCGCGCTGGATGCCATTGTGCAGCGCGCGATGTGCAAGGATGCCGCACAGCGTTATCAGACTTGGGATGAAATGGCACGCGATCTGGTCGCCTTCATCAGCACTGACGTGCCGCAACAGGAGCAGATATTCGATACCGAAAAATTCGACACGTTGCGCGCGCTGCCGTTCTTTGCGGATTTTGGCGATGTCGAATTGTGGGAAGTTTTGCGTATCAGCGAATGGCGCAAAGTGCGCAAGGATGAACAGATTTTGCGCGAAGGAGAAAGCGGGCAGACCTTCTACATTATCGCCACCGGCTCGGTGCGGGTGGTCAAGCAGGGGCGTTTGTTGAGCCTGTTGCATAAAGGGGACTGCTTCGGGGAAATGGCGCATCTCACCGGCAAGGATGCCAAGCGCAGCACTGATGTCTATGCGAAAACGGACATCAAGCTGATCGAGATCGACCCGGAGGTGCTGGCGCACGCGTCAGCCAATTGCCGCTACCAGTTCGGCGAGGCTTTTCTGCGCTTGCTGGTCAAGCGCCTGGCGCTCGCCAATACCCGCATTTCCCGGTTGTTGATTGACCATCAGAATGAATCCTAGACTAACAGGCGTGGCGAGTAGCCACCCCTGATGATCAAACTCGCCATGCCCGTTTCCCCCTATCCAACTTTCCCCCGCAAGCGGGAGAAAGGGCAAACGAAAAAGGCGATTTTTACATTAACGGAGTGGAGAGAACGCAGTGAATGAATTCAGAAACATCAGCGTCAGTGAGTTGCCGCAACTTCTTGCCGCATGCCAGGTGCAACTGGTGGAGGTGCGGGCACGACACGGTGAGGCGGAGCCTGCTGGTGCGGGAGTGCCCGCATCGCACCTCCTCCCGCAAACGGCTGGCTGGGCCAGTAACGTGTCGGAGGTGCGGGCACGACACGGTGAGGCGGAGATTGCGCGCGGGCGCATCAAGGGAGCAAACAGCCTGCCCCTGCATCTGCTGCCCTTGCGCCTGCATGAGCTGGACAGGAACAAGCCGACTGTATTCTATTGCCAGATGGGCGGACGCTCCGCCCAGGCTGCCGCTTTTGCCGCCGCGCAAGGCCACGCCAATGTATTCAACCTCCAGGGCGGCATTACGGCCTGGTATCACGCCGGCGGGGAGCTCGAGGCGTGAGCGAGACGATATTTGATGTTGAGCTGGATGTGCGCAAACTGGCGTGTCCCCTGCCGATCCTGCGCGCCAAGAAATCGCTGTCGGCGATGGGCGCCGGGCAGATACTGAAGATCGTGGCGACCGACAGGGGCGCGCCCAGAGACTTTGCGGATTTTTGTGGCAAGACCGGCAATGAATTGCTGTCCTCGACCGAGCATGACGGCGAATTCGTATTCCTGATCCGACGCGGCTGAAACCGGCCCGGCGGCTATCCCAACTTCTTGCGCTGCGCTTGTAATTGCATCCGTGTCGTCTCGAAGTCTTCCAGCCGTTTCTTTTCCTGTGCCACCACCGCCGCCGGAGCGCGCGCCACGAAGCTCTCGTTGCCGAGCTTGGCGTTGGCTTTGGTGATCTCGTTGCAGAGGCGCGCGATCTCTTTGTCGAGACGTTCGCGTTCAGCCGCGACATCGATCTCCACCTTCAGCATCAGTTTGAAGTTGCCGACGATGGAAACTGGCGCGTCGCCTTCCGGCAATTCGGCAACAACCTGAACTTCGCTTAACCTGCCGAGGCTGTTGATGTACGGTGCGAGTGCGGTTAGCAGCGCCGCATCACCGGCCGCGATCAACGGCACGCGTGCGGCAGGCGACAGATTCATCTCGCTGCGCAGGCTCCGGCAGGCAGTGGTGAGTTCCTGCAACAGCGCGATCTGTGCGCTGGCGGCTGCGTCGATCTTGCTGCTGTCGGCTTTGGGATAGGCTTGCAGCATGATGCTGCCGCCCTTCCGGTTAGCCATCGGCGCGACCGATTGCCACAACTCTTCGGTGATGAACGGGATAATCGGGTGTGCCAGACGCAGGATGGTTTCCAGCACGCGCACCAGCGTGCGGCGCGTGCCACGCTGCCGCGCTGCTGAATCCTGACTCCCGACTCCTGAATCCTGAAGTTGCACCTTGGCCAGTTCCACATACCAGTCGCAGTAAGTGTTCCACACCAGTTCATACACCGTGCGTGCCGCCATGTCGAAACGGTAAGCGGCGAAGTGGGTCGCCATCTCGGCTTCAGCTTTTTGCAATTCGCCGATCATCCACTGGTCGGCGGCGGAAAATTCCAGCGGCAGAGATTCGTCCTGGCCAACGTCTTTGCCTTCACAGTTCATCAGCACAAAACGTGTGGCGTTCCATAGTTTGTTGCAAAAGTTGCGGTAGCCCTCGCAGCGCTGCATATCGAATTTGATGTCGCGACCGGGCGAGGCCAGCGAGGCGAAGGTGAAGCGTAATGCATCAGTGCCAAATGCAGTGATGCCCTCGGGGAATTCGCGGCGCGTGCGCTTCTCGATCTGTTCCGCTTGTTTCGGATTCATCAATCCCGTGGTGCGTTTCTTCACCAGTTCCTCGATGCCGATGCCGTCAATCAAATCAATCGGGTCGAGCACATTGCCCTTGGACTTGCTCATCTTCTGCCCTTCCGCGTCGCGGATCAGGCCGTGCACATACACGTCCCTGAATGGGATCTTGCCAGTGAGGTGTTTGGTCATCATCACCATGCGCGCCACCCAGAAAAAGATGATGTCGAAACCGGTGACCAGCACGGACGACGGCAGATATTTCTGCACGAATTCGTTTTGCGCGTCGAACGGCTTGTCCATTTCCCAATCCAGTGTAGAGAACGGCCACAGCGCGGACGAGAACCAGGTATCGAGCACGTCGTTATCGCGGTCGAGCTGCCCGGCGTAACCGGCTTTGTCTGCCAGCTTGCGCGCCTCGTCGGCATCACGCGCAACGAACACTTCACCGTTGGTGCCGTACCACGCCGGAATCTGGTGGCCCCACCACAGTTGGCGCGAGATGCACCAATCCTGGATATTGTTCAGCCATTGGTTGTAGGTGTTGACCCAGTTCTCGGGGTGGAACTTGATCTCGCCGGAGCCCACGCATTCCAGTGCCTGCTCGGTGATGGATTTGCCTTCAGGGCCCGCCTTGCTCATCGCGACGAACCATTGGTCGGTGAGCATAGGCTCGATCACCACGCCGGTGCGGTCGCCGCGCGGCACTTTGAGTTTGTGCTTTTCGGTCTTCTCGAACAGGCCGAGTGTCTCAAGGTCGGCCACGATCTGTTTGCGCGCTTCAAAGCGGTCGAGCCCCTGATATTTTGCCGGCGCCTGTTCGTTAATTTTTGCATCCAGGGTGAGGACGGAGATCATTTCCAGCCCGTGGCGCTGGCCCACCGCGTAGTCGTTGAAATCATGCGCCGGGGTAACCTTCACGCAACCCGTGCCGAATTCCTTGTCCACGTAGTCGTCGGCGATGACGGGAATAGTGCGGTCGCACAGCGGTAGCGTGACTTGCTTGCCGATAAGGTGTTTATAGCGCTCGTCTTCCGGATGCA
>Ga0210017_1003712_pt1 | contig 12737 bp, 11 predicted proteins | sample CryGeyCG2014_020_FD_183966 | JGI IMG/M metagenome (GOLD analysis project Ga0210017, IMG submission 183966) | Groundwater microbial communities from aquifer - Crystal Geyser CG08_land_8/20/14_0.20 (SPAdes) (version 2) | ecosystem: Environmental > Aquatic > Deep subsurface > Groundwater | place... | reverse complement strand
CACGAGATTTTAAGCGAAGAGTACAAACAGCTTACCCATAAATCAATTTTCTTAAAATTCAAGGTAGAGGGGCGGAACAATACCTATTTTTTGGTCTGGACAACCACTCCCTGGACTTTGCCCGGCAACATTGCTTTGGCTGTTAATTCTGATTTAAATTATGTTGAGGTTGAAAAAGACAAAGAGATATTCATTTTAATAAAAGAAAAAGCTGATTTAATTCCAGAGGGGAAAACAATAAAAACCTTTAAGGGCAAATCGTTAAGGGGATTGAAATACAAAGGTATTTTTGATGAGTTGCCAATTGTAAAAGAGGACCTTAAAGATTATGAACACCAGGTTATTCTCTGGGATGAAGTTTCTTTTGAAGAAGGAACTGGCATTGTTCATATTGCTCCCGGGTGCGGACAAAAAGATTTTCAATTAAGCAAAGAATTCAATTTGCCGGTTGTCAATCCTACTGACGATGAAAGCAGATACGTGGACGGTTTTGATTTCCTAGAAGATAAGTTGGTTTTTGAAAACCAAACCAGAGATTTAATATTTGATAATTTAGAGAAAAAAAGGATTGTTTTTAAAATTGAGAATTATACTCATAGGTATCCTACTTGCTGGAGATGTAAATCAGAGCTAATTTTCCGTTTAGTAGACGAATGGTATATTTCAATGGATTCCTTAAGGGAGCCATTAAAGAAGACAGTAGAGACAATAAAATGGATTCCTGATTTTGGAAAAGAAAGAGAAATAGATTGGTTGAACAATATGCATGATTGGATGATTTCCAAGAAAAGATACTGGGGCTTGGCCCTGCCCATTTTTGAATGCGACTGCGGACACTTTGAGGTTATTGGTTCAAAAGAAGAACTGAAAGAAAGGGCTGTTTCCGGCTGGGAGGAATTTGAGGGAAAATCACCTCATCGGCCTCAGGTTGATAAAATTAAAATTCAATGCCCAAAGTGCGGCAAAGAAGTCTCAAGAATTCCTGACGTTGGCAACCCCTGGCTAGACGCTGGCATAGTTTCTTTTTCAACAATCAAATATTCTTCCGACAAGGCATATTGGAGAAAATGGTTTCCAGTTGATTTTATCTCTGAGTCATTTCCTGGTCAGTTTAAAAACTGGTTTTACGCTCTTTTAGTAATGAGTCAGGTAATGGAAAGTACTGCTCCGGTTAAAACTATTTTTGGTTTTGCTACGGTTAAAGACGAGAAGGGAGAGGAAATGCATAAATCCAAAGGAAATGCCATTTGGTTTGATGACGGAGTAGAAAAAATGGGAGCAGACCCAATGAGGTGGCTTTATGCCAGACAGAATATCGTTTATGATTTGAGATTTGGCTACAACACGGTTGAAGAGGCCAAAAGAAAATTACTGACTCTTTGGAATGGCTTTCAATTCTTTGCAACCTATACATCAGAAAAAGATTTTCCCAAAGACGAATCAAAGATTAAAAGCAAGAACATTTTAGATCAATGGATTGTTTCTCGTTTTAATAATCTTATTAAAGCAAATACCAAAAATCTGGATGAATTTAAGGTTGACAGGGCTGTTTCGGGTCTTGAGGAATTTTTCATTGATGACCTTTCTCTCTGGTATATTCGCCGGTCTCGTTCAAGATTGCAAAAACCCAAGAATGAAGCAGAGAAAAAAGAAATGATAGAAACTCTCTATTACGTTCTTTTAGACCTGACAAAACTGATAGCGCCGATAACACCCTTTTTAGCAGAACAAATGTATCAATATCTTAGGATAAAGGGTATGCCAGAATCCGTTCATTTGTGCGATTGGCCCAGAGCAGATGAGAAAAGGATTAACCAAGAATTAGAGGAAAAAATGGAAAAAGCCAGAAGGGTTGTTTCCTTGGCTTTGGCAAGAAGAAAAGAATTGGGCATTAAAGTAAGGCAGCCATTGGCAACCCTTAAAATTAAAGAACAGGGCTTAAAAGATTTGCACTGCTTAATTATGGACGAGGTTAATATAAAAGAAGTAAAAGAAGTAATAGTTGATAAAAATATTGATACCATAGAATTTGACACTAAAATTACTCCCGAATTGAAAAAAGAGGGAATGTTGAGAGATATAATTCGCCAGATTCAGTCTATGAGAAAGGGTCTGGGATTAAAGCCTGTGCAGAGAATAATGATTGGTTATGACGGCTCAGAAAAAATGAAAGAAGTGATCATAGAACAAAGAGAACGCATCCTTAGTGAGACAAAAGCTGATTCGATAAAACAAGGCAAAGAACCAGGATTTGACACTGAAAAGGAACTGGAGGTTGATAAAGAAAAGGTTTGGTTAGCAATAAAAAATCTTTAAAAATGACCACTCATTATCGTACTCAAGGATTTGTTTTGAAAAAGGAAGACCTAAGAGAAACAGACCAGTTATTTACGGTTTACACAAAAGATTTCGGGAAATTAAAGATTTTGGGCAGGGCTGTTCGGAAAATAGGAGCAAAGTTAAGAGGAAGCTTTCAGCTTTTTCGTTTAGTTGAATTAGAATTCATCCAGGGAAAAAGCCACAAAACCCTGACTGACGCTGTTGTCATTAAAGAGTTTTATCATATCGAAAACGATCTTAAAAAGATGAAAGCAGTTCATCAAATGGCTGATGTTTTGGATGGTTTGGTGACAAGAGAAGAAAAAGAGGAAAAGATATGGCTGCTCTTAGAAGAAACATTCGAAAGAATTAATAGTCTGCGCTTCTCGTTTGTTAATTTGCGTTTGTTGTATTATTATTTTTTCTGGAACCTAGTTTCTGTTTTAGGATATCAACCCCAGCTCAGCAACTGCACATCTTGTCATCAAAAGTTGAAGCCCGAGGGATTAAGTTTTGCTCCCGAAGAGGGAGGAGTTATTTGCGTTGATTGTTTTGAAAAAAACAAGACAAAAGAATCAGTTTGGATTAGCGCTGAAACTATTAAAATTTTAAGATTGATTTTAAGGAAAAATTGGCCAACCCTTAAAAGATTAAAAGTGGAAAAAGATATTTTAATAAACCTGAAAGAAGTTTCTGATGTTTTCTTAAAATTTCTCTTAAGTCAAAATTCTGTGCTACAATATTCTGTGCTACAATGAAAAAAATGAAAAGAAATCTAATTATTTTTTTAATAATTATTCTGGGCCTAATCGCTGTTTATTACTGGAGCTCTAACTCTTATTCTAAAGAGACTCTTAAGCTTGAGATCTTGGGGCCGGAAAAAGTGGATATAGCTGAAAACTTTGAGTACATTGTGAAGTACAAAAATAATGGCCAGGCAAGACTAGAACAACTAAAATTGATTTTTGAATATCCCGACTATTCTATTGTTGAGGAAAATCTTTTAAGAAAAGATATAGAATTAGAAGATATTTATCCTGGCGAAGAAAGAACTTATCGTTTTAAAGCAAGACTTTTGGGAAAAGAGGGTGAAGCCAGAACAGCCAAAGCGTCTTTGAGTTATAGCCCCAAGAATCTCAATGCCCGTTTTGAGTCCAAAACCACTTTTACTACCATAATTCAATCAGTACCCATCACCTTCAGGTTTGATTTACCTTCTGAAATTGAATCAAGCAAAGATATAACCTTTAGTTTAAATTACTTTTCTAACATTGATTACCCACTGTCTGGTTTAAGTGTAAAAGTAGAATATCCCTCTGATTTTGAGTTTGTTAAGTCCAATCCTCAGTCTTTGGAAAGCGTTGAGTGGGAAATACCTCCTCTTAACAGGGCTGAAGGAGGAAGAATTGAAATTAGCGGCAAAATCAGGGGTGGGGTTGGAACAGAAAAGATTTTCAGGGCTGAATTGGGTAGCTGGCGGGATGGAGAATTCGTCTTGTTAAAAGAAGTGTTTAAGGGCGTTACCGTGATTAAGCCAGCCCTCTATATTACCCAGCAAATTAATGGGAGCCCAGAATATGTTGCTAGCCCGGGAGATCTTCTTCATTACGAAATATCTTTTAAGAATATAGGGGAGGGGGCACTAACTGATTTATCGCTTTTGGTAACCTTGATAGGAGATAGTTTTGATCTAACAACCCTAAACGTACCCCGAGCAGATTATCAAAGCGGTGATAATTCTATCTTATGGGACTGGAAAAGATTGGGAGAGCTTCAGTTTTTGGGAGTCAGAGAAGAAGGCAGGGTTGAGTTTTGGGTAAAACTAAAGGGTGATTGGCCCATTTCTTCTTCTGAGGGCAAAGAGGTTATTAAGACCAGAGTTTATTTAAGCCAGGCAAAAGAAGAGTTTGAAACTAAGGTGAACTCACAAATAGAAGTAATCCAGAAGGGATATTTTAACGACGAGATTTTCGGAAACTCAGGATCAATTCCTCCAAAAGCAGGAGAAACAACTACTTATACAATTATTTGGCAAGCTAAAAATTTCTATAACAACGTTAATGACGTTAAGGTTAAAGCAAAATTAGCTAAGAACGTAAGATTGACCGGGTTGATTTTTCCCGAAGAAGAAAACCTGAAATTTACTTTTGATTCAGAATCTAAAGAAATAGTTTGGGAAGTGGGCAATTTAAATGTTGGAAAAGGGGTTTTGAATTCCGCGCCGAATGTTGCTTTTCAGGTTGCTTTTACGCCTGACAATTCCCAAAGAGGTCAGGTGCCAGAAATACTGGGGCCAGCAGAAATTATTGGAGAAGACGCCTGGACAAAAGAAACTATAAGATTTTCAACTAATGGAATAAATACAAGATTACCTGACGATCCAACAGTTGAAAATGGCGTTGTTCAATAGTTAAGATAGAATAAAAGAACAAAAGAATAAAAGAACAAAAAAACAAAAAAAACAAATTCAATGCAAGACAAGATTTCAAAAATTGTATCTTTGGCTAAAAGAAGGGGATTTATTTTTCCCTCCTCTGAAATCTATGGCGGTTTTGGCTCAGGCTATGATTTTGGGCCTCTCGGAGTTGAAATGAAAAGAAACATTAAACAGGTTTGGTGGCAGGAAATGATTAACAATCACGACGATATTGTTGGTCTGGACGCCGCCATTTTAATGAATCCCAAGGTATGGCAGGCGTCAGGACACCTGACTGTCGGTTTTGCTGACGAACTGGTGGAATGCGGGGAATGTAAAAAAAGATTTAAGAAAGAAGACCTCAAAAAGAATGTTTGTCCTGAGTGCGGAGGCAGGGTTAGCCAGCCAAGGAAATTTAATTTAATGATGAAAACGTTTGTTGGTGCAGTAGAAGATGAAGCGTCAATTGCCTATTTAAGAGCTGAAACCTGTCAGGGTATTTATGTAAACTTTGAGAATGTCCGACAGGCAATGAGAAAGAAACTTCCTTTTGGTATTTGTCAGATCGGCAAGTCTTTTCGCAATGAAATTAATCCTAAAAACTTCATTTTCAGGACTAGAGAATTTGAACAAATGGAAATGCAGTGGTTTTGCCAGCCCAAAGACGCTAACAAGTGGTTTGATTTTTGGAAAAAAGAAAGAATAAACTGGTATTTAGATTTAGGAATTAAGGAAAAAGACTTAAGAGCCATAGAAGTTCCAGAAAAAGACAGGGCTCATTATGCTCAAAGACAGGTTGATATTGAGTATCATTTTCCATTTGGCTGGGGAGAAATTGAGGGAATTCATAATCGGGGAGATTGGGATTTGTCTAATCACTCAAAGTATTCTGGTCAGGATCTGAAATATTTTGACGAAGAAACAAAACAAAAATACTTTCCGCATATTATTGAAACTTCAGTTGGGGTGGAAAGATCTCTTTTTGCTTTTTTGATAGATAGTTATGAAGAAGTCTTGGGGGGAAGAACGAAAACTACTAAAGCGAAAAGAAAGGTAGAAATTCTACTTAAATTAGATAAAAAAATAGCTCCAATTAAAATTGCTGTTTTACCTTTAGTTCGTAATAAGCCGGAGTTAGTTAAAAAAGCTAAAGAAGTTTATCAATTGCTAAAACCTCATTTTATCTGCCAATACGACGAATTAGGTTCAATTGGAAAAAGATACCGCCGCCAGGATGAAATTGCGACTGTTGTGTCAGTTGCGGTAGATTTCCAAACCTTAAAAGATGACACAGTAACTTGTCGCGATCGTGACACGATGGCTCAAATAAGGGTTAAAACCTCAAAATTAGTAGAAGTGATTCAGAGAATCCTTGAGGGAGAAAAGTTTTTAAAACTTGGGAAATCCATTAAATAATTTCAGCTATTTCTCTATCGGTTTTTACTATATTTTTTGATGCTTTATTAAAATCAAGATCTAAAACTTTACCCATTTCTTTAAGAACGTAAAGAGGCATCCTATTTTTCTTAAGTCTCCAAGCGGATATAGTAGCCTTATGAATTCCTAAAAACTTAGCAAAATTTTTATCTTTTTTAAATCTTTCTCTTATTTTTTCAAAAAGTAGTTCACGATATAATAATCCAAAAGGAGAAAAGCCATGTTTAAAAAAACCATCCTTAAAAACGGTTTGAGAATTATTACTGTTCCAATGAAAGGAACCAAAGCGGTGACGGTCTTGGTTTTGGTTAAGGTTGGTTCTAGAAACGAATCCAAAGAGACAAACGGTCTTTCCCATTTTTTAGAGCACATGTTTTTTAAAGGAACCAAGAAAAGACCCAACACAGTGGCTTTGATTGAGCCATTGGACAGAGTCGGGGGAATGTACAATGCTTTTACTGGAAAAGAACAGACTGGTTTTTGGGCAAAAGTAAATTCCGAAAACCTTGATACTGCCCTAGATTGGGTTTCGGATATCTTTTTGAATTCCAAGTTTGATGAGAAAGAAATTCAAAAAGAAAAAGGGGTAATAATTCAGGAAATGAAAATGTATCTCGACACCCCAGTCGTCTATTTGCAGGATGTTTGGGAGCAACTGCTTTATGGTGATCAGCCGGCTGGTTGGTTAATAATCGGAGAAAAAGAAAACATCTTGCGTTTTCAAAGACAGGATTTTTTAAGATACAAAAAAAATAATTATTTAGCTCAAAATACAGTTATTTGTATTGCTGGAGATATAGATTCTGAGGTAGTTGATAAAAAAGTCCAAAGTTATTTTAAGGGCGTTAAGACTAAAGCATCAACCCCAAAATTAAAAGTGATTGAAAAACAAAAAGAACCTCAAGTTTTAATCCATTCTAAAAAAACAGACCAAACTCATTTGGGTTTGGGGGTAAGGGCTTATTCTTTATTCCAGCCGCTCAGATATGCCCAGGTTCTGCTGGCTACTATTTTGGGTGGCTACATGAGTTCTCGCTTATGGATATCTGTTAGAGAAAGAAGGGGCTTAGCCTATTATGTTAGAACTGGTTCTCAGAGCGCAACTGATTGTGGTTTCTTGGTAACCCAGGCCGGAGTGGATCACACAAAAGCAGAATCTGCAATCAAGATAATTTTAAGAGAATATCAAAAAATTAAAACAAGAAAGGTAAGCAAGTCAGAGCTTCAGAAAGCCAAGGATAATTTTAGAGGAGCTTTTTCCCTGTCTCTGGAATCATCTGATTCCCAGGCTGCCTTTTATGCTGGCCGAGAATTGTTAACTGATAAGATTGTTTCTCCAGATCAACAAATTGCTCTCATTGAAAAAGTGACAGCCGAAGACATTTTGAAAGTAGCCAATGATATTTTTCAGCCCAATAAACTGAATTTAGCAATAATCGGTCCGTTTAAAGATAAGGAGAAATTCCAAAAGATACTTAAAATTTAGTAAACCCCGTTAGAAATTTTTAAGATTGATGCTATAAAATACAAAAATATTGATGTATTATTTCTAACGGGGTAAACTTTTATAGACTCAGTATTATGACTCAAAAAGCTCAATTAGATATTTCTTGGGGAACTATTCTGAAAATTGCTTTTGCTTTATTCTGTTTCTATATTATCTATCTGATAAAAGAAATTCTTGTCTGGTTTGTTTTCGCTTTAATCATCTCTGTTTTACTTGAGCCAGTAATCAGTTTCTTACACCGCCGAGGATTGCCAAGAATATTATCTGTTTCTCTGATATATTTTTCTGTCTTTGGTATTTTAGCCCTAACTATTTATTGGCTTTTTCCATTGCTTTTTACTGAAATCAAGCAATTTTCCCAGCTTTTTCCTCAGTATTTTGAAAGAATTGCCCCGCCCCTTAAGGGCTTGGGGATTGAAGCATTCGAGAGCATGGAAAGTTTTGTGAACGCCTTAGGAGAATTTCTTCAAAAAGCTTCGGCTGATATTTTAAGCGCTCTCTCAGCTGTTTTTGGAGGGATTGGCTCTACTTTTTTTATTGGATTTGTTGCTTTGTTTATCTCTTTGGAAGAGGGAGGAATAGAACGGTTTTTGGTAATTCTCACTCCTCGGCAGTACGAAAAATATGCCCTAGCTCTTTGGAATAAATGCCAGACAAAAGTTACTGGTTGGTTTGGTGCAAGAATTCTAAGCGGTATTTTTGTAGCCATTTTATCTTTTATTGTTTTTAAGATTTTCAATGTTAATTATGCCTTTACTTTATCTTTTATTGCGGGAGTTCTGGAAATTATTCCAATTCTAGGTCCTATTTTAACCGGGTTTGTTGCTTTTATTCTTGTTGGTTTGGATTCCTGGTTAAAAGCCCTATTTGTTTTAGGAGCTTTTGTTTTGATTCAACAGATTGAAGGCAATATTATTACTCCCATTTTAACCAGAAAGTTTGTTGGTTTGCCGCCAGCTCTGGTTTTAATTTCTTTGGCTGCTGGGGGAAGACTTTTGGGAGTTTTGGGCGCAATTTTAGCTATTCCGGTTGCTGGCATTTTATTTGAATTTTGGACTGACTTTCTTAAAGCCAAAAAAGAACAAAAAATGCCATTAAACTAAATGTCTAAATCAGCTAAACAATTTTATATTACGACTGCCATTAATTATGTTAATGGCGATCCTCACATTGGCCACGCTTTAGAGAAAATTCAAGCTGATGTTGTTGCCCGGTATCATCGGATTTTGGGTGATGATGTGTTTTTTTTAACCGGTACTGATGAAAACAGCTTAAAAAACGTCCAAGCAGCTGAAAAAGAAGGAATGGCAGTAAAAGACTTGGTTGATCGAAACGCCAAGCGATTCTATGATTTAAAAGATATTTTAAATCTGTCTTTCAATGATTTTATTAGAACCACCGAGAAAAGACATGTTTTGGGCGTAGAAAAACTTTGGAATGCTTGCCAGAAAGATATTTATAGAAAGAAATATCAAGGCCTTTATTGCGTTGGCTGTGAAACCTTTTATAAGGAATCAGAGCTCATTGGTGGCCTTTGTCCCGAGCATCAAAAAGCCCCCGAGTTAATTGAAGAAGAGAATTACTTTTTCAAGCTTTCAAAATATCAGAAGGAATTAAAAAAACTTATTGGAACAGATAAGTTTAAGATAATCCCAGAAACAAGGAAAAATGAAGTTCTAAGTTTTATCAATTCGGGCTTGGAAGATATTTGTATTTCTCGTTCCAAAGAAAGAGCTCATGGCTGGGGAATATCTGTGCCCGGAGATCCGAGCCAGATTGTCTGGGTTTGGTTCGACGCCTTAGCCAACTATATTACTGCTGCTGGCTATGGTTCAAAAGAAAAAGGGTTTGAGAAAGCTTGGCCGGCAGACATTCATGTTGTCGGAAAGGGAATTTTAAGATTCCATGCTGTTTATTGGCCGGCTATACTTCTTTCTGCGAGGATTAGTCTACCTAAGTCAGTTTTTGTCCATGGTTATATCACGGTTAACGGAAGCAAAATGTCTAAAAGCATTGGCAACGTAATCAATCCTTTTGATTTAGTTGAGAAATACGGCACAGACCCAGTAAGGTATTTTCTCTTAAGAGAAATGCCGCCAACCCAGGACGGAGATTTTACAGCAGAGAAATTTGAAGAAAGATACAAAGCTGATTTATCCAGAGGATTGGGAAACCTAACATCAAGAATACTAACCTTAGCAGAAAAGACTGGGGTTTGGATAATAAGAGACGAGTTTAAAAATAATCAGTTAAGAAAAGTTAAAGAGGGGGTTAAAAAAGAATCAGCCCAAGCCTTGGTTGAACTTAGATTCAATGATGCCCTGGCAATTATTTGGAAACTGATTGGTTTCTGCGATAAATATATTGAAGAAACAAAACCATGGGAAGAATCAGAAAACAAAAAAGAGGTGATAGCGGATTTATTATTAGCCCTAGTTAGCGTTGCCCAAAACCTAGAGCCATTTCTTCCGGAAACATCCCAAAAAATATTAAAGCAGATAAAAGAGAAAAAAGGAGAAGCTCTTTTTCCACAGTTATAATTTGCAGAAGATGAGATACATAGGTAACACCCTGCCAACAGTGCTGGCAGAAACGATGATATTCTGCCTGGACAGTATTTTCCTGATTTTGTATTTAGACCAGGCTGGATACTGCTTTCTGATTTTAACGATCTCGCTGACTATTCTCCAATCAGTCGCTGGTTTTCTGACGCTCTTGGGTCTGTGAGATTTGTCATTTAACCCTATCATGCTTGCTTGGTTAAATTTATCCCTCCACTTCCGAACTGTTTTCTGATCTAGCCCGAAATGTCTTGCTCTAAGACTGACATTGCCTCCTTTGAATCTTAGCCAGTCTACAACTTTTAACCTTTGTTTGGCTTTCTTTGTTATGTTACTTGTCCTGGCTGCCCAGTTAGCCAAACTGACTGGGCCAGGCAAGATCTGGCCGTATATTGTCATACGGCATCCATTATACCTTCCTTTCATAGATCCTCTAAGTGGAGAATATCATATGAACCAGCGCATACACTTGACAAAGAAAATTGACCATGGCATACTTTTTTTACGGAGGAAAATGTTCGTTGAAAACTGAAATGGACAGACCGAAATTTGGGCTGACAAGGAAAAGGAAGCTTTGCCTGGCAGTGATTCTAGTAACTCTGGTTATTACTGGAAGCAGTTTCGCCTATACCTATCTCACGGCTATTCAGACAATTTCTGTTACAGGAGCTGGTGCTGACATTGTCACAGTGGAATATTACGGTAGTCCTTCTTGGGGCACAATAGCGGGACGGCAAGCTGGCACCTTACCAGTGACGAGTTTATTCAAGATAACGCCACTAGCTGATTATACGGGCGACTTACTAGTCACAGTCTATCTTACCAACGCTGGTGAACTTATTTACTGCTACCAACATCTGAATATGAAAATATCGATTTACGACAAAGACGGAACCCGAGTAGTGCCTTTTGAGTTTATAACATTGGAAAATGGTAAGGCGCGCTTTGGGATGTCTTACGGAAGTGGCTGGAATTCACCATACTATGTTAACATTATCGGCGGAAGCTACAATACTCTAAAAGGAACTGCAGGTAGCGGCGAAAGCTTTTCACCAAGTTTCTACTGTGAAGTCAGTCAAAGATAGAAGAAGTAGCTGGTGACGAATTTGCTCCGCTTTAGAAAAATCATGGCTAAGCGCTCAGTCTGGCTAAGTTTGATCATCTTGACAATCGGCTTCTTGGTTTTTTTCCTAAGAACTCAAGCGCCCTTCATGGCTATTGCTGGTCGAAGCATGGAACCTGCCCTTCACCTAGGAGATTTTGTTCTCATTGAACAAGTATCTCCTTGGGAGATAAAGGAAGGAGATGTCATCATCTTTGAAGTACCATCGCCAGTTCGAGAACTGTACAATTATCCATCAATTGTTGCTCATCGCGTAGTCAAAATAAACACCAAAGAGAACGTAATAACCTTCAATACCCAAGGTGATAATCTTGGCGGGTCAGATCCTTTCACTGTCAGAACCATTGATATAAAAGGGAAGATTGGTAGGGTAATACCCTATCTCGGCTATCCCTTTCTGTTTTGCCAGAGCACTCAAGGTTTAATTGCTATCGGTGTTCTTCTCACTCTGCTTGGACTCAATGCTTACGGTAGAGAACTGGATGAAGCAAGACGCAATATTCACAAGAAAGTCTTTGGACCAGTGATTGCCGAACAAGAGGAAATCAAACAAGCCCTAAATGGATTTGCTTCAGCTATGACAGAATACGGTCAACATCTATCAAGCCACACTGCCGCAATCCAGAGCTTAGCTACTAGCGCAGAAAAACTAGAAAAGGTTGTCACGAAATTAGAAAAATCAACTCGAAAGTCAGCCCCAAAACGAAAAAGAAAGAAAAAAAGCGGATAACTTCTAAACCAATAGGTAAAGAATCATCTGCTCTTTTTTTATTACCATTTTGCCTGATATAAAGAGGGGCTTGATAAGTTTTATAATATTTGTTATAAAAAAATTAGTTTCTTAATAAAACGTCCAAGATGAAAAAGAGGAGTGATAATCAATGGTGATTGAAACTTCGAAGCAGGAAGCTAAATGCAAGTTTGTAAAAGAACGGATCTGTCACTGCAACATCCTGGTGGAGAAGATCCCCCTGGAGGTCTATCGTCTGTGCGTAGAAGCAAGGAAAATCAAAGCAAAGCACATCACAATCCACAGAAGAACTCCAACCCCTACAACACCTTCTCAAGAATCGAACGAGGAAATAGAGAATCTAAAAGCTAAACTACGGGCCTTGGATCGCTGCTTTATGGAAGAAAAAATCGAGTTAGAGGACTTTTTAAATGAGAGAAAGAAAATTGTCAATAAACTAATGGAAATGGAGATTCCGAGGCCGTGGGAAGAACTACTAAAACAACGTATCAAAAATCTCCCAAATCAGCTAAGTTCCACATCTTAGCTCGTTTTTTATTTATCGTGAGTATATTAGATTCCTATGGAAAATTGATTTGACCAGAAATCTCAGTTAAAATATAAAGAAGAAATTAAGGGGCCTG
>Ga0210017_1003710_pt1 | contig 12739 bp, 9 predicted proteins | sample CryGeyCG2014_020_FD_183966 | JGI IMG/M metagenome (GOLD analysis project Ga0210017, IMG submission 183966) | Groundwater microbial communities from aquifer - Crystal Geyser CG08_land_8/20/14_0.20 (SPAdes) (version 2) | ecosystem: Environmental > Aquatic > Deep subsurface > Groundwater | place... | reverse complement strand
AATTTTTGCGGCGCCGGATCTTCACCAGTCCAATAAAACATCTCGGTATCCGGACCACACGGTCCAGTCTGGCCCGCTGGCCCCCACCAATTATCTTCACGACCTAAATAAGCAATGCGCTTAACTGACACTCCAAGTTTTTGCCAGATATCCGCCGCCTCCTCGTCACACGGAATATTATTTTCAGGCTCGCCCTTAAATACTGAAAAAGCCAACCGCTCAAGTGGTATGCCCAGTTCCTTAGTTAAAAAATCAAAACTCCATTCAATTGCCTCTCGTTTAAAATAATCACCGAGCGACCAATTGCCTAACATTTCAAAAAAAGTTAAATGAGTATTGTCGCCCACATCGTCAATATCGCCAGTACGAATACATTTTTGCGAGCTACAAAGCCGTTGGCCTAAGGCGTGTGGCTGGCCTAATAAATACGGCACTAAAGGATGCATGCCGGCCGTCGTAAAAAGCACTGTCGGATCATTTTCCGGCACCAAGGGGGCAGATGGAATCATTTTGTGGCCTTTTTGCACAAAAAAATCCAAAAACTTTTTTCTTAATTCTTGTGATGTCATAAAAATATTTTTTCATTAGTATTATAGCTAATTTAGGGTTTGCGCGCAACTAAAACTAATCTTAGAATTGTTCTAATTATACTAATTAACCTAATTATTCTAAATAAATCCCACGCCCCAATGGCCAATCCTTAAATTGATCTTAATAAGTAATAAAATTTAGTTCTTGGGATTTCGTCATTGGTCATTATTTAGAATAATCCTTCGACAAGCTCAGGATGGTGAGCATGTCGAAGGATTAGAATAATTAGGATACTTAGAAATTTTCTATAACCCCCCCGCCAAGCATTTCGTGCCGCTGGCAATAAAAGACAATTGACTGGCCGGGAGTAACGGCTCGCTGGGGCTTGGAAAATTTTACGGAATACACTCCCCTATTGTCATTAACCACACAACTCGCGGTTTTGTGGCCATAACGAATTCGTGCTTGACACTTAAACGGCAATCGTGGTTTTTGTCCAGAAATCCAATGAACATTTGTAGCCATTAAAGAATCAGAGAACAACGCTGAATCTTTAGGGTTATTCGTTGCCCACAAAGTATTATTCGCTAAATCTAATTTAACCACATAAAATGGTCCGGTGCCACCAATGCCAATCGCTTGGCGTTGACCAATGGTATATAATTGCAAACCATGGTGCTCGCCTAAAACTTTTTGATTTTTAATATCTTTAATCGGGCCTTTTTTAAATTTAATAACTTGGGCTAAAAAATTAGCCACATTATTATCTTTGACAAAACAAATGCCTCGGCTTTCAGTTTTTGGGATTATTAGACCGCGCTCTTTAGCCATTTGCCAGACCTGCGATTTTAAATAATCGCCCAAAGGAAAAAGCAAATGCGCTAATTTGTTTTGAGTTAGATTATATAAAAAATATGATTGGTCGCGCGTTTTGTCTTTAGCAGCATATAGCGCATACGGCTGACAGCTTACAGCTGACGGCTTTCTATTGACTGTTAGCTGTAGACTGTCAGCTGTAGACTTAACGTAATGCCCTGTCGCCACATAGTTAAATCCCACGGCTAACGCCTTATCTAAAAACAAACCTAATTTAATAAATTTATTACACACTACGCAAGGATTTGGCGTTCGGCCATTTTCGTATTCACGAATAAAATAATCAATCACGCGTTTTTGAAATTCAACTGAAAAATCCATCACATAAAATGGAATATTTAATTTGGTCGCCACTTGTCGCGCCTGTTCCATAGATTCTTGAGAACAACATTTATTTTCGTAATGGCAAACTGATAATTCTTTTTTTTGAAAAATCATAAAAACACCGCTAACATCATAGCCCTTTTCTTTTAATAGCGCGGCACTAACTGACGAATCTACTCCGCCAGACATCGCCACTAAAACTTTTTTGTTTCTCGTCTTGGACATAATCCGTTTTAATCGTCATCCTGAACTTGTTTCAGGATCCAGTTCTTACGTGTCATCCTCGGATTTAACCCGAGGATCTCGTCGTGGATGCTGAAACTAGTTCAGCATGACAAAAACGAAAAATAATGATTCTCACTCCAATTTATCACCATTTAATTATCCGAGCAAATAAAAATGGTTTAGTTTTTTACTAAACCATTTATTGTGTTATTATCCAATTATTACATTTCTAGCATTAGCATAACCCATAGCGCGGTCGTGTCGTAATTGCTCCAATTTTGGCGCAATTCTTTTCGCGCTCTCTCGCCACGCCTGCCAAGCGCTTTTCTCTATCTCTGAATCTATCTCAATAATTCTCGCTTCGCCAGGATGCATTTCCACAACCCGTCTCAATAAATCTTGTAAATTAGTTTCTGGATTAGGCACAATATTAACCTCCTATTATCTCCAGCCCGATTGCCACAACCCATGTTGCGAACACAGAGCTCTAGCTTTAAAATAACCCACACGACCGCCAATGTCAACGATAAACTCCGCTTTTTGTTGCGGTCTTAGCTCAACTCGCGCTAAACATTCTTCGCCATCATAAAGCTCAATCCATTCAATAAAATGATTAGGCATCATCAAATGCGGCTTTTCGCCAACTGTTACTTTAATTTGCGAACCCAAAAGCCAAACTGCCGGAATATGCATTTTTTCAAAAGCGGTTAATTTTTCTGGATTTTCAGGAAAACTGATAAGCACAAAATTTTATTATGGTTTTTCCTTTCTCTTACCAAAATATACTGGTTCTTGAGATAAGGCGTCTTGTAAAGAAATCGACTGACCGGTTTGCCTAACTACAGTTCTGCCTCGGTTTGGCGATAAGGTCATGGTTGATTTGATGGGAGGAGTTACCACCCAACGACTAACAACTGGCGTTGTTCGCGTCATTGGCGGACGACTAGAAAAATTATCCGCAGGACCGCGCCGCTCGTCTTGACCGCCTTCTTCGCGCACTCGCCTAATTTTCTTTAGACATTCTTTACAATATACCGGCCGACCCGGAGTTGGCTCAAACACTACTTTGATTTTTTTATTGCACTCCGAACAAATAGCGTCGAATAATGGCACAGTAGGCCCTGCTGGTTTTTGATTAGCCATGGATTCGGCCACAAAACCGCTCCAACGAGAGATTTTTTCTTCAACCACGTGCCGTGGCGTACCGTATCTTTCACGCGACACATTAATAATTTTTTCTTTATATGATTTTTCGGGCACGGGCCGGGGCGGCAAAGTGGACGCGGAAAAAGGACGCGAGGCCACGCCATCAATCATTAATTTTAAATACACACTGGCAAATCCCAAATTAACCAAATCATTCATCGTGAATTCCGGTAAAAATTCTTTTTCTAAAAGCTCGGCATCAAAAGCACCTACCCGAAAAGAAAGCATTGTGCCTACGTTGCCAAACACCGCGTCCCGCACTTTTTCATCCATTTGGGCGACGTATTGATGGGCTAAAGTTAATGACAAACGATATTTTCGCGCTTCTGATAAAATCGAAGCGAACGATTCCGTGGCAAAGTTTTGAAACTCGTCAACATACAAGAAAAAATCATTTCGTTCGTGTTCCAGGGTATCCACCCGCGACATTGCCGCCAAATATAATTTAGTGATCACCATCGCGCCCAAAAGGCGGCTATTGTCTTCGCCCATTTTGCCTTTTGATAAATTCATAATCAAAATCTTTTTTTCGTCCATAATTTTTCGAATATCAATAGACGATTTGGTCTGGCCGACAATATTACGGATTAGAGCGGTTGAAATAAACTGGCCAACTTTATTTTGGATTGGCGCGATTGCTTCGGTCTGAAATTGGGCGTGATAGCGCGCGAATTCGTCTCGCCAAAATGACTTAACCACTGGATCTGATAAATGATCCACTACTTTTTGCCGATAGTCAGCATCAGCCAACATTCTATTGATACCGAGCAATGTTGCTCCGGGATATTCCAACAATGCCAACACCGCGTTATTTAAAATATATTCCATTCTGGCTGACCAAACATCAGGCCAGATTTTTTTAAATACACCCATTAAGCCCGAAGCCACCAAGTGACGATATTCTGGCCCCACTTGTTCCATAACATTAAAAGCAATCGGGAAATCCAAGTCCGCTGGGTTTAAATAAATAACATCATTAACGCGATTGGACGGCACAAAATCAAGCATTCTTTCGGCAAAATCACCGTGAGGATCTACAATGCCTAGCCCATTGCCATTTTGAATATCTTGAATCGCCATATTATCTAAAAGCGTGGTTTTCCCCATGCCGGTTTTCCCGATAATATAAAAATGCTTGCGCCGATCGTTAGTTTTAATACCAAACTTGCGCCTTTGGTTACGAAAATTCGTCTCGCCAAAAAAAATTATTTGTTTATTGTCTTCGGACATAAATTATCCTATCGTCATGCTGAACTAGTTTCAGCATCCACATTGTCATCGTTGTTATTATCGTCATCCTAACGATATCTCATTTTACCAAAATTTAATCTTATTAGCAAACAAAAAAGTGATAATTACAAATCATCACTAAAAACTAAAAACTAATAGCTATTCCGGTCCGATTGGCAAATCTGATGGCGCGCCGCCACGCTTAGATTCAACTTGAGTAATCGCTGGAGAAACAACACTGATTGTTGGAAAATGCCACAAGGTAGCCAATTCTTCAGAATTTAAAATATACTGCATTGCTTTTGGAAGCCAAGGATACATTGCCCGTTCTTTAAGCATCTGCAATAATTTTTGTTTTTTAAAACGCTTACGCCAACTAATAAAAACATAATATGCCTTAACGCTAAATTCTTTGCTCCATGGCTTAAAACCAGTAGTGCCTGCTATTTGGCTTAAAGCGCCCATTACCGCAGAAATGCCTCGTGGCTTAAAAAAGACATCTTTACGGCCATAATAACCATATTGAATCCGGCTTGTAAACCATCTTTTTGATGCTTTGATTTCCGCGGCCGTCAAATCTTCTTGCTCGCCTGGTGTTAACAACTGATTAATCGTCATTGGCAATTTTACTGGCTTTTCTTCTTCTTTGGGCAAAGCCACTTCATAGGGCTGGCCAGTAATTAATTCTAGGCCTGCGGCTCTTCCATGAGCCAGCCACGCGGAAATCTCTTCAACTAACAAACTTTTTTTAGGCGCCACGCTTGGCCGACCGACCATTTTATTAACGACCTCTTTTAATTTCCCTGCCTTAATTGCCTCATCCGCTGGTTGAATTAAAATCTGCAACCACATTTGCTCGCCTTCATGCATCCGATTAACTACCTCCGCCATAGAAGCCAAAGGATCAATAAAAGTTCTATCAATTGGGTCTTCAAAACTGGTATAGGTTTTAATCGGATACATATCACTAGGCCCAGTACGTTTCATAACCGTGGCCCACAAATCATAACCATGTTTTTCAAAATCATAAGGCACATTTTCCATATAGTCCTCTACTTCGTGAATTTCCGAGTTTGGGTATTGAGCGTAAACAGCCGCTTCCACTAAATCGCGAAAATGACTTAAGGTCCTCACAAAAAAATGAAGCTTGCCATTAATGCCAACGAGTTCCAAAGAATACCACTCTTGAATCATGCCAGAAAGATACTCTTCGGCCTTGATTGAAAAAGTGCCAAAAGCGCCCCATAAACCCGTAATTGCTTGCTCCATATTTTTTGGCGAGCGTTCGATATCACGCGGTGGAATAATTTCTAGCATCACCCACTTCATTTGGCCAACCCAACGTTTACGAATAAAATAAAGCCAGGCCTTGGCAAAAGCCGGAATAATTATAAAAGGAATTGGTACCCACCAAATATATTTGAGCACCAGCCAAAAAGCCCGAAAAATTTCCACAACAAAAGATGGAATGACTATAAATTGGGGCATCTTAATCAATGTTTTTCTCGATAACTCAATTTTATCAAGAAAATAAATTACGCTTCTTTAATATTATACACCCCTTTTTCATTCCTGACAAAATATTTACGATTTTGCAAATTAACTAAAATTGTGTTCTCGCGCACCTTGCGTTGCGCCATTACGCTTTGGACAATAGCTTCTTTATGAAGCGAACCGCTATTTTTCAATAAATTCATAATTAAATCACGCACGGTGCCCGATTCATAACCCCATTCGCGCAAGGCGTAAAGACCGCGGCCAACAAGCACAAAACGAGGATCTTTAATTAACTCGTTGTGCACGGTTTGAGGATGCGCCAAACGTCGATCCGTAAAATTAGCTAAATTAATTAATTCAGCTACCTTACGAAAATGCAATGGTTTTTGTCCTTTACGAAAAACAGAATAGGCCTTGTCTTTGACCCCCTTGGGCGTAATCTCTGACCAACCAACCAGACCATAATCGCCAAAATTATTTTTTTCAATCTTGCGAGAAATTTCTATCATTGCCAACATCGCCTTATTAGACAAATTTTTACTGGCAGCCACTTGACGCCCAAGAACCATCATGCCTTTTTCGTCTAAGGCCTGTTTTTTGCTTTTTAAAAGATTAACTAAATTTTCTACCACTGAAATGGCCCGATGGGCTACCTTTTCGCCTTCAGCCCAAAAATTATAATGATTATTGTCTTCGGGATGAAAATAAAAATCACGACCTAAGGTTAATAAAAACCGTAAAGCGCCTTGATGTTGATAGCTCTTGGCTCCAAAATGGTTTGTTAAATCTCCTAATAATAAATCCTCGCGCCGCAAACTACTATATTGATTTAAATAATGGCTAACTATTGCTAACGCCGGCTTAAATTGGTTTAAAATTTCCTTTTTTGATAAAATGGCTAAGCCATCGTTTTCGATTTGGCGAACTCGTTCGCGAGAAATTCCATAGTCGCGGCCAATTGCCTCTAGAGTTTCGCCTTGTTTTTTGCCGACACCAAAACGCCGCAACAAAACATCACGTGTTCGTTTGTTGCTTAAAAGCTTCAAAATATCTTTTGATGTCAAATACGGATTAAATTGTTTTAGATTTAAATTAGCGCTCATATATTTTTATTATTTTACAAAAATAGGTTTATCTTGGGTTAAGACCGGCACCATCGTCGTCAATCTCAATCCCAGACAACACCTTAAGTATTAAACTATTTTAACAATTTTGTCAATAACTACGCTCTTAGATTATCATATTGTTGACAAATAGTCAATAGTTTTGAAAGTATAATATCAGAAAGAGCTCATGGTTGTCAACAGACAACCCCTAACGATTGACAATGACTATTTTATCTGCTAATGTTCTAGTGTGAATTTGGGATAAAAGACAAAGAAGAACGGGACGAAGTTCAGAATTAATAGTTCTTAATATCAAAAAAAACCTATCAATGGAGGATAATTCAATGGTTAAAAATGAGGCAATGTTTTTTTACGCGGATATGGATAAAATCATTCCCAACCCCAAGAATCAAAATAAGCATACGCCAGAAAGTATTGCGGACCTAGCCGCTACAATCAAAGAAATTGGTCGACTTATCAATCCGATCTCTGTTAGGGCTAAGGGGCTAAACGTCTATGAAATTATTTGCGGCGAAAGAAGGCATAAGGCGGCAGAGCTGCTGGGCTGGCAAAAAATCCCTGCTTTTTTATGGGACGTGGAAGGCGAAATCGACGCCGACATGATGCGTGTCATAGAGAACAGCGTCAGAGAATTTGACTATTTAAGCGAATGCTTGGAACTGGCTAATTTGCACCAACAAGAAATGTCAACCGAAAACATTAGTAGAGTCATTGGCCAAAGCGCAAGTCGCGTCGGAGAAAAAATAGCAGTTGGGCATATCCCAATGACTATTATAGAAAAAATACGCAATAGCAAGATTGATTGGACGTTGGTACGCATCATTAGCCTATTACGTTTACGCCAAAAAGACGGGGCTCCCCTACAAGGGTACGGCAATGGCGTTAAAGGCATCTTTGATTATGACTACTCTGAAATTGATAAGGCCGTAGATATGGTTAATGCCGGGCAATTACAGCTTGATGAACTACAAATTTACATTGTCGATCGCCGCTTAGAAATGGAATATAGGAATCGCGAAAAGATATTGGCTGACCAGTTGGCGATAATTGAAAAGACACAAAAGAAAGAAAGATCGAATAGATTTCTGGTTTCGCTTAATCCCAGGTGGAGAATTTTTCCCCAAAAATATCATTACCGGCGCATTAGAATATAATGGCTTGGACTTTAAACATCAAGTCTTAACAGTCCTGCCAAAGCATCCAAAAACAGCAACTGAACGTTACGGCCTAAAACCAGAAGAGTTGTTCGTTTTGGCGCCACAAGTACTCTATGTCATATTGTGGCTGTGTAGATTCAATACTCAAGTTAAGAGTAGCTACGATGCTACATTACTACTTAACCGTTGGGATCAATATCTTCAGCAGCCATATTCTGAAAATTGGGCTCAACGGCTTAAGGCATATCCAAAATTGCCTGTAATTAGCCGATAAAAAATACCCTCATATCTTTTTCATTAAGATATGAGGGATTTTATTTACTTAGGACGCTACCGACTTGTCAACTTCACTCCCTTCTTCGCTCTTTTCGCCCTTGAATTTTTTTAACTCGTCTTGTCTAGATTTTAAAGCCTCTTCCAGAAAATTTTTCTTTTCAGATAGGATCACCAGATAGTTCTCTATCTGAGTCCCCTTACTTTGTAAATCAGATAGTTCACATTTTTTGACATTAGCTAATCGATCCTGCTCGGCTATATCCGCCTCAAGCATTACAATTTGCTGTTTGTCTACCTGAATTAGGGCAAGTACCGGATCAACACCCTCAACAGCCTCGATCACTGACTTTTTAGCCGCCACCTTATCTTTAATCACGCCTACGGGTTTAACAATTTCAACAACATCCTCTATCGGTTCGACGTTTTCCCCCAACCAGCCTGCCAATGACGGAACATTGTCTAATGGTGTGATATTAAAATCCTTGGGATCTACAATAACGTAACTATCTTGCGATCCTCTTTTGCCGGGCGTTGTACTATAAATAAGATCACGATAATTTAAGACAAAATAAGACCAACAACTCACAAACTGACCATCTAGACCATTCAACGTGGCTGGATACTCATTGATGATAATATCTTTAACGACGTCACGGAAAGCCCCTCTTGGCTTCCGCCAAACAACCACATTATGACCATTTTTTTGGGCAGCTTCGCCGCCAGGTAGTTCTTTGGCATGATTATAAAGGGCCTCCCAGAGCCAGCAATAAAAGATCATCATATTAATTTTGGGCTTTTCTCCCGACTGCTCTGCGGAATTCTTTTGGAGAACAATATCCAATGCCCCTTCAAACGTTAATTTTGCTTGTTCCATCTGCGCTTTATATGCCTCCTCAATCGCAACAAACTTAGCATTCACCCATTCGCATGATTGATCCTGCAATTGCACGTCACTACCCAAAAGTCGCAAAGCCAATTCCAATCTTTCAATACCGCTACCCCCAGGCAAGCTTAAATCAAACTCAATGCCAGATACGTCTTGATTCGCTAAAAATTTATTAACCACTTCAATGATAAACAAATCTTCGCCACTTTTTTCTTTCCATATCTCAACCTTTTTTGTCAAGACATCAAAAATGACCACACCATCCTCGTTAATCGTCTTTTTTAACTCTCCCCTAATAAAATCCAGATTATTATTCATCGACTCTCCTCCTTGCTGATGTAAATTTAACTTACGTTTTATTGGCGTATTATCGGGGTTCTTAATAACTTTAAACTTGTTCGGATCTAAAATTATATACCGAGACGGCCGCTTGTTATTTTTTAGATTCTGATTTGCCGACCTCATTACTCCTTTTCCCGCCAAATAACCAATAACCGTATCACGAAGAAAAATCTTATCTTCCTTGTCGCGCATATCCAGGGTGGCCATTGGATATTCTTGTTTAATCACCTCCAGCACGATTGGCAAATAACCAGCCCTGCCTGGCTTAAAAATTATTTGTCCATTACTACCGAAATCAGCTATTTTATCAGTGGTCAATGGCGTATTAACTGCAATACCGGATAAATGGTCATACAATCCTTGCCAGATATTATAACCGAACAAAGTAATTTTTATTTGTTGTTTAGACGCATTCGCAAACTCTTCGGCCATAATTTCCTTCCTTCCATCTCGAATAACATTAACAATTTCTCGCGCATGGTCAGAAATATCGCCATCTTGAATTTCTCTACCAGAAAAAATAACCGCCACCTCTAAAAACAAGTCCGCGTCTTTTTCAATGATTTCAACGCCAACGTTTTTTAGCTCAAAAACAATTTGACTAATTTCCTTGCCGCGCGTAAATTCAGGAATGATTTTAGACAAAAATATTTTTTGATCATTTTTTTGATGATAAATTATTTCATATTCTTCTAATTTATCAACAAAATCTGGTTTTCTATCTATAGCATACGATAAAATTTGCCTAAACCGCTGATGTTTTTCCCACAAACAGATACCCGCTCCTGGCTCGTGCCCGACTCTTGATTCCCAATTTATTACCACTTCACCAAATATTCGCGCCACTCGGTTGGTTCTGCGCCTACGCTTGGCGTTAGTCATCCAACAAATTCCAGCATGCTTACAATCATGCACATGATTCTTTGTGAATATAAGGCTATGTCCTTTTTCTAAATGCTCACAAAGACGCTCTTGACTACCATGACAGTCTTCTTGACCATCCAAACCGAAAGAATGACTAAAAATCAAATACACCTCAAAAGAAGCCATTTTTAAAGTTTGCAATCTGTTAAGGTGCTTTTTCACGGCACCAACAACAATTCTCTTCTCAACCTCCCAATTATGCGCAGAAACATCGGTCGTTGTTGTAAAAAGCCTTTTCGTCATTTTTTCTCACCACCTTTAATTTAACATGTTAAGAACTCACCACCTTCAACGCAAAATTAGAATACTACTATTTATTGATATTGTCAAATTCTACTAACTCCTCCACACACACGGGGGGCCTGGGTAGGGGGTTATAATCTAATTTCAAATTTAAAAATTGACACTTTTATAAAATCGTGTAAACTATGAATCAGTTAGTCGTTTTTAGTTTTTAGTTTTTAGAAGCCGCCACGTCATCCTGAATGCATTTCAGGATCCACGACCGGATGCTGAAACTAGTTCAGCATGACAATCCCGCGACTAATCACATGCCATCTATTTTTAAGCCAATCTTTAAATCTACCAAACGTATTTTCCGACAGCTTGGTAGAAATATCCTGAAAGCCATTGAATACTTTTTCAAGGGTCTTTGGTTTTTAGTTAAGCCAATTGTTAAACCCAAAGGCCGCAATAAGGTTCGGGTGGCTTTAGCTTTAATTTTCATTATGATTGCCTTGACGGGATTCACGAGCTATCCTAAGGCATGGGACAAAGCCACTAACTGGTTAAACCCCCAATTAGACAGAGTTGGCTTTTTATCTTGGATTAATTTACCCAATTGGCATAATTGGCCATTTCAATTAGGGTTAGATTTACAAGGCGGCACTCATTTAGTTTATGAAGCAGACACCAGCCAAATAAAAGTTGAGGATATTAGCACTGCTATGCAGGGCGTGCGCGATGTAATAGAACGGCGTATAAATATCTTTGGCGTTAAAGAGCCTTTAATCCAAATAGAAAGCACGCCCAAACACCATCGCCTAATAGTAGAACTGGCGGGTATTCAAAACACCTCACAAGCTATTCAAATGATCGGCCAAACACCTTCTTTGGATTTTCGCGAAGAACGCCCCGCCGAAGACACCCAACAAATTCTAGCTCTTCAACAGCAAGGCCAATATCTTTACGAGGATCCCTATTTTCAACCCACTGACTTAACTGGTAAAAATCTTAAAAAAGCCCAGCTAATTTTTGACCAAAACACTGGTCAGCCAAAAGTTGGTTTAGAATTTGATAGCGAAGGCACAAAATTATTCGCTGATTTAACTAAAAAAAATATCGGCAAGCGAATTGGTATTTATCTTGACCAAACACCGATTAGTGCCCCTAATGTTAATGAAGAAATTCCCTCTGGCCAAGCGGAGATTTCCGGCAATTTTACCACCGAAGAAGCTCGTATTTTAGTCCAACGCCTTAATGCGGGCGCCTTGCCCGTTCCGATCCAGCTTGTCAGCCAACAAACCGTTGGCCCATCATTAGGCAAGGTTTCTTTAGGTGCCAGCTTGCGTGCCGCTTTTTTTGGCTTAATGGTAATTATGATTTTTTTAATTGTTTTTTATCGTTTATCGGGTCTTTTAGCCAGCGCCTCTCTTCTGATTTACGGCGCCATTTTATTAAGCATTTTTAAATTAATTCCAGTCACACTTACTCTTTCCGGTATTGCTGGATTTGTTTTATCTTTGGGTATGGCTGTAGATGCCAACATTTTAATCTTTGAACGCCAAAAAGAAGAAGTTAAACAGGGCAAAAATTTTGGCGAAAGCTTCAAGCAAGGGTTCAAACGTGCTTGGCCTTCAATTCGTGACGGTAATATTACCACCTTAATTACTTGCGCCATTTTATACTTAATCGGCACAGGCATGATTAAAGGATTTGCTTTGACCCTGGGTTTGGGTATTTTAATCAACATGTTTACCGCTATGGTAATCAACAAAAAATTTATTCAGTGGCTTGAAGGCACAAGATTGTCTAAATATAATTGGTTGTTTAATAGAAAATGGAAATAATCAAATATCGTAAAATATTTTATATTTTTTCCGGATTATTAGTTGCCGCCAGCGTCTTGGCACTTGTTT
>Ga0210017_1003703_pt1 | contig 12747 bp, 9 predicted proteins | sample CryGeyCG2014_020_FD_183966 | JGI IMG/M metagenome (GOLD analysis project Ga0210017, IMG submission 183966) | Groundwater microbial communities from aquifer - Crystal Geyser CG08_land_8/20/14_0.20 (SPAdes) (version 2) | ecosystem: Environmental > Aquatic > Deep subsurface > Groundwater | place... | reverse complement strand
CGCAAAATCACCGTAAAATCTTTTTAATATTGAAAGTACTTAATTTACTATATTTCATAGGCCTTCCCTAGCATTTTATCATAAATTTGCTAGGCAAGACCCTTAAATTATTTATCTAGAGAAGTGATTACGGCTTCTAACGGGATTCATATTTTATTGAATTAAGGCCGTATTAATGACCTGCTTAAATGAATCATACGGCGCAGCGCCGCTGACCAGCCGACCGTTAACAAAAGTGGCAGGCGTACCCTGCACTCCTTTTTGCTGCCCTTCTTGTGCGTCGGTCTGGACTTTCTGCGCATATTTTCCGTTATCCAGACAATTATTAAACTGATCTGCCTTTAAGCCTAAATCTTTGGCCCATTGTTTAAATTTATCCAGACTGAATCCCGTGGGCTGACCGGCAAATAGCTTATCATGATATTCCCAGAATTTGTCTTGCTCGTCAGCGCATTCCGAGGCTTCGGCGGCTTTTTGAGCATTCGGATGAAGACTGGCCAAAGGAAAATGTTTGTAAACCAGACGCACTTTGCCTGGATAATCGTCTAATATTTTGTTCAAGGTCGGAAAATGTTTTTCGCAATACGGACATTCGAAATCGGAAAATTCCACCAGCGTTACCGGCGCATTAAAATCACCTCGCACATGATCTGCTTTGGTAATGTCAAAATTCTGAACTGTTGTTTCGGCTGTGGTTGGCGTCGGTGAAGGGGAAGGATTAGCACCATTATTACCAGCGGCATTTTTAGCGGCCGCATTCTGATTAATAGCTTCGGCTTTTGCTTGAGTTGACTTAAATAATGAGGTGGCAAAAAAAATATTTAAAATCAAAGAAAAGGCGCTAAAACTTATTAAAAAACCAAGCCAAAAGTTAGTTTTCGGGGATAGAGTAAATATTGAAGTAGTAGGGCTTATTGGTCTTTCTGATTGAAGCGGTGCTTCTGACTGTTCCGGCTCAACTGCTTCCTCGATTTTTTCCAGTTGATACTCACCGGTTTTGGTAACAATGGTTTCAATCTCCGATTCGCTAATTTTCCGTTCATCAAAAAGCACTACGGCTTTTCTGGATTCAAAATTAACCTTCGCCTTAATGACGCCTTCTTTACTTTGTAATTTTTCCTCAATCAAAGCCACACTGGATTTGAAATCTAAGCCCTTGATTTTATATTTTGCTTTTTGCATATATTTCAAAAATAATCAATGATAATTTTGCTTCTATTAATTGGTTTGTGTTGCGCAGCTGCCACTTCCCCCGCCACAGCCGCAGCCAGTTGCCCCGGATGGGATAAGCGAAGGATCATTTGCGTTTAAATTTGCCGCGGCGGCCGTTGCCGATCCTGACACTGGCGCGCTGGAACCGACCGTCTTATTCTTTTCAACCACTTCAATGACTCCTGAAATCATGCCCATCCAACAGCTGAATTTATACTTCCCTGGTTTTGTCGGAGTAAATTCTTTAACACTGGTCTTTCCAGGCGTTAGGTCAATTTGGCCATCAAATAAATTTCGAGAAACAACGGCGTTGGTACAACCGCTAGTGCTTGTATCGGTTACTTCCCATCGTACCGGCACACCAGTGGCAACTTTAAAATAATTCGGCTGGTAACCGTTTGCCGAAGCTTCCATCTTTATCACTTGCTGGCCATTAACTATTGGGGGTAAGTCGCTATCGGTAGATTGATCGGAATTGTTATTAGTCACCGAATTAGTGGAAGATGCTTTAGCAGTAGCTAAATTACTAAAACTAGGAGCGCCAAGAACATTAAGCTGAGCATTGATGTTATATAAAGCAAAAACTAGAACTACAATCCCGGCGACCTTAAGAAAGCGTTGGGTGCGATTTGGATTTTGAGAGAATTTAACGCTAGAAAGTCCGATCGCCAGCAATGGACCCGTCGTCCCTAAGGCAAAGAAAAACATAATCAAAGCGCCCTGCCAAAAACTGCCTGAAAGCAACGCCAGACCCTGCGCGGTCAAAGTAAAGCCGCAGGGTAATAAAAAAGTCAAAGCACCCATCACGAGAGGCATATAGCGGCCTTGGAATTTAGATTCGTCAGCCACGCGCCGCGTGATAAATTTAGGCAAGGATATTTGAAACCTTTGTAGCGAACGAACGCCAAGCATCTGCAAAGCCAACATTATCATCAAAACAGAAACCGCCATAACCAACAGCGATGTCCAAGTTAAAGATATTTTAAGAGTACCTCCTAATATTCCCAAAATGCCACCAAAAAAAGCATAAGAGGCTAGCCGACCGGCATTGAACATAAGGTGCGGCTCCATCTTCTTCGTTGTCGAAGCGCTATCGGAATACTTTTCTATCCACTGTTTAGACATTGATAGAATCAATCCTCCGACCAGCGCGGCGCAACTAGAAAGCCCGGCCAGGATGCCGAAAAAAAAGTAAGTAATTAAGGCAGAATTTGAATTAACGCTGACCAGCGAGTTTAAACCCGACCTGATTAGAATAAAAAAACCGATTATTAGCGCTAAAGCAATGACTACCGTATTAAATGTTTGATTTTTAGGCGATGTTTTCTCCGTAGCCATTGGTTCGTCGGAAAATGTATAGCCGTGTTTTTTAAAAATTCGGTTTAAATCTTTGATTGGCGGCCGGCTACCTTCGTATTCAACCACTACCTTACTGTTATTAACGGACGCTTCGACTGATTTGATTCCTTTGAATTTAAGTAAATCCTTTTCCACTAAAATTTCACATGAGGCACAGTGCATTCCAGAAACATGATAAATATGCTCTTGCCCAACCGGATTATTTTGACTAGCGGCTATCTCGTATCCCAAGTTTTTCATTTTTTGCAAAATATCGGATAATGAGATTTTATCTTTATCAAATGTCAGCCAGACCTGCCCTGTTCCTACCTCAACGTTAATGCTCACGATACCGGAAAGAACTTCAATTTCGGTCTCAATGGAAAGTTTATCATTTTCAGTCAGATTGTTACCAAGATAAAAGCTGGTTTTTTCATTCATCGGTTTTTGCTCAAGGTTTAATTAAAATGTTTGTTTAAGATGTAATAATTAATTGTTTGGGACATATTTTTCCGGATTCTTTTTAAAATTCTTTTGACATCCTGAAGCGCAAAAGTAATAGGTAGTTCTCTTGTAACGATGCAAAAAAGCGGCCTGCTGAGGCAATACCCGCATCCCGCAGACCGGATCAATGATAGTGGGAATAGGAACTCGGCTCCTCTTATTGTGTCCAGGCTTTATCTTCTTCCGATCCACTAAAATAGCATGAATGGCATCAAAAGCCTTGATAATATTAGGATGCGCTAAGCAATAGCTAATTTCCTTACCCTCGCGCTTTGCCACTACTAAATTTTCTTGCCTTAATATTTGTAAATTTTGGCTAATATCCGCCTGATTTAGGCCGGTCATTCTTTCTATTTCCCCCACTGTTAAACAGTCATTGCGCAATAACTGAACAATCTCTAATCTTTTGGGGTTAGCTAATGCTTTCAGCAGCCGGCTATGTAATTGGAAATGTTTTAGTGACATATTCAATATATTGAATATATACCTTTATTAAAATGATGTCAAGAGCACTATTTACACATTAAAAAAAACAAGTAGCGGCGATTCATGAATCGCCGCTACTATTCTCAAAAATCACAATATCAGCAACAGGAAAAAATATAGTATTCCTGATTAATTTTTACTAGTCCTAGAACAATCCACCGGCTACATCTACTCCGCCGCGGAAATTTTCTCCGTACGCAAAAAAGTTTAATGTGAGAGGATCGCCATCAGCTTCAAAGGCTCTGACCTGCGGACCACCAGTTGGACCAGCACCAGTAACAACCTCTAATCTTGAATCGCCGTCAATATCAGCCAGGGAAACATTAGCGCCCACTTCCGCCAGTCCGTAAGCGACCCACTCGCCGACAATGGTTTTCTGCGTATTATAGCGATATACTTTGATTCGGGCCTGCCCGTTTTTCAGTACCGAAACGACAATTTCTGCCTTGCCGTCTCCATTCACATCGCCGGCAGCTACATCGACACCCGTTCGCGAATTAGGATCAAAGGCGAAAAAGGAAATCGGTTTTTGAGTGCCGTTTAAATCGCCCGCTTTGTAGTCAAAGACTAAAACCTGCGGGCCGCCGCCATTGCCCGCTCCGACAATCAGTTCATCCCGGCCGTCTAAATCAACATCACCCATGGCTACGGTAGCGCCACATTTCACATCGCCAAAAACATTCTTTTCAAACAGAATGGTTTGGTTGGAATTATAGCGGTAAACCTTGACCCATCCCTGGGCGCCGGAAAATTGGGATACGGCTATATCGTCTTTGCCGTCGCCGTCAAAATCGCCGCTGGCCACATCCACTCCGCCACGGTAATTTTCCGGAAAAGGAAAAAGCTGGATTCCCCGTGGAGTTCCGTTCTTTTCAAAGATGCGAACCTGTGGGCCGCCGCCCGGGCCCGCGCCGGTAATAATTTCGTCTTTACCGTCTCGGTCAATATCACCGGTAGCCACCCTTACTCCGCCGTGAAAAGACTGGGAATAAGCGAATAAGTTATTGGGATAGTAGTCAGCAATGCCGCGAACGCTGAAACCCCGGATCTGAGGACCGCCGCCCGGGCCCGCGCCGGTAATAATCAGGCGGTTAATCAGATTGGCGGCAAAATAGGATGCGTGATTGACGGTAAAGCTGCACAATCCGTCAGCCACCGTACACTGTTTCTCGTTTGCCCAAGCAGTACCGCCTTCTTCCAAAGTCTGAATCTGCAAGATTTCTCCGTTGTACTGCTCACCCACATTAAAGGCAACGGTAACCGCCTGGCTGAATTCTAGGTTCAAACCGGGAATGCCGAATCTAACCGCTAATACCGTTTTTCCAGAAAGATTATTATTAATTACCTCTTCAATATTAAACTCTTCGTTCACCATTTTGTAGAAGGCAAAGACGCCTCCTTCTTTTTTAGTAACGATTGTGCCTTTTGGAAAGGTGACGGTAGCTCTATCCGAACTAAATGTCCACTCCCGTTCGATTTCCACACTGGATAATTCGGTGGTATTAGAGATGGTTAATCCCGATGCGCCGGGAAATAGAGAGTTCAGATCGTCCGCATACAAAAACTCATTATTGCCTATCTTATCGACCAAAAGCAGATATTCCACCTGCCAGACTCCTTCTTTACTAGACTTGGGAAAGGTGGCCGTCGCCTCATATTCGCCGCTCAACTCGTCTCCGGACAGGCGCGTCAGGTTGGTAAAATCGATATATTGCGTGCCGATCAGTGGCGTTAAACGCAATTGAGTCTCACTGCTGTTGTAATCGCCGCAGTCGCCGGCAATGCACACTCCCGACTGGTTATCGGTCAGAGTCACGCGCAAAGTAAGCGTCTGGCTGGTCTCGCTGGTGTTTATTTCCGTCGGCGTTATTTCAAAAGCGGTTATATTTGGTTGCTCTTCATCATTCAAAATTCCGGTATTGACGATATCAGTGGCGCCGTCGCCGAACAAAGCTTCTATATCAACCACAGACAAAAATTCATTGTTGCCGATTTTATCATTCACAAATAAGTAATCGGCGGTCCAGGTTCCGCCCATGCTCCCTCGGGGAAAGGTCGCGGTACTTTCGTAGGTGCCGTTCAAATCATTGCCCGCAGTTCTGGTAAAATCGGCAAAGTCAATCATTTGCGATCCGCTCGGGGCCTTCAGGCGCAGCTGGGTGGCGCTGCTGATGTAGTCATTACAATCGCCAGGAATGCAAACGCCCGCATATTCATCAGTCAGCGTCATAGCCAGGGTTACTTCAACATCCGCCTCGTCTGTATTGATTGTTTGCGGCGATAGTTGAAAAGCGGTGATTTCCGGTTGGGCATCATCATAGACCGTGGCGGTATTTTGCACGTCAGTAACCCCGTCGCCGAACAGCGCTTCCAGGTCCTCCTTATACAGACTCGTATTGTTTCCCAGTTTATCTACCAACAGCAGACTATACGCGCTCCATATTCCGTTCATGCTGTATTGCGGCAGAGTCGCGGTTGCTGCGTAGGTGCCATTCAGGTCATCACCAGAAATTCTGGTAAAAGAATAGAAATCAATCCATTGCGTTCCGTTCGTTGGCAATAAGCGAAACTGGGTTTCACTGCTATAATAGTCTTCGCAGTCACCAGCGATACATACCCCCGCATTATCGTCAGTCAGAGTTAGAGTCAAAGTAAGAGTCGCTTCCGCTGAGCCAGTATCCACCGTGTCAGGCGTAAGATTAAAAGCGGTGACCTGGGGCGCGGTCTCATCTTCTATAGCAAAAGCTGCTGATGAAACTGGAAATTTGGCAAAATTAACTGGAATAATTAAAAAAATCATCACAGAAACAGTGATAGTTACAATAGTTTCTTTTTTATATTTGATGAAATAATGAAAAGATAGTTGAATTATATTTTTTAGAAATTTGCTCATATTTTTATGATTCTAATTAGATAGCTTAAATATGTAATTAAATTATAGTAAAAAATAAAACACATACATTCACCTATCCTTTTAATTGAAAAATTGCTGTTAGTAATTTCTAGTGAGCAGGGCCTAAAAATTCACCTACAGCAAAAACTAAAATTAGTAATCCAATCAGTGACGAAATAAAAACCAGCGCTGAGCGTTCTTTACTTTTAATTATACCAATGATTCCTAGTACAAAAGAAAGAACCCCGGCAATTCCGGCTAAGAACATCGGAATGGAGATGTAGAGATTATCAAAAAAAGTTTCCCCACCCGTTTGCCCAGAAGCGACGATTAGTTGGACTATTACTAATAAAATAAAAAAGAGCCCTATGCAAATAAGAGATCCTTTTCCTAACTTTGTTTTCGGCATATTAAATCCTCCATTAATTTGTATTATAGCATAATAATCGGACTCCGTCAAAAGAAAAAGACGAACGTTTAACTCGTCATTTTCCATAGCTCCTGGAGCCTAGAAAGAAAATCAAAGATTTCTTACGGGGCAAGTCGGGCTTCTCTCGACTACGCTCGGGACAAGTCTCGCCCGACTTGATTTACCAAATATTTCAAAGAAAAACAGCGAGTTTCTTACTCACTGTCTTTCTCTGGCTCACCACTACGGTCTAGAACCTTTGGGGGTCTTTTTTAAGGAGTTTTAGAGGGTCTTTCAAGAGATGAGAATGAAACAAATCCCGTACATTCGCTACGCTCATTACGGGACAAGTGAGACAGTACAGAGGGGTGCCTCATTCTTGACTCATTTGGCGAACTTCGGAGTAATATGAACTAAATTGAATTAGCGTAGATACTCTTCAATATTCGCCTCATGTTCAGCCAACGTCTTGGCGCAGTGAATAGTCCTGGTATTATCATGCAGATAATATAGACAGTCTGTTTCTTCCGGGTGCAGAACGGCTTTGATGGCATCCAAACCAGGATTGGAAATAGGCCGAGACGGCAATCCGGTGTATTGATACGTGTTAAACGGCGAATCAATTTGTTTATCTGATGACTGAATCGGTTTCCACCAGTCACCCTCAACAGTATAGGTTTTATCCTGATACAAATCAGGTGCCGTGCCGTAGTGAGCTAAGTTGTCTCGTACATATTGAATGGTCGCATCAACTTCCAGCTTCATTTTCTGATTCAGACGATTCCAGAGAATGCCGGCGATCAAAGGCATATCCTCACTGCCAGCGGCTTCGCGCTGGATAATGGAGGCGATTTTGATGACTGTCGTCCACTTGATATTTTGTTCTTGCGCTTCCTGCGCATACGGAGCGAATTGCTCGTCAAAATGTCTTCCCAGGCGTTCAGCGACTGTCAATGGCTCTTCATCAACAGGAATCAAATACGTATCGGGAAAATAAACGCCTTCGACGTAATCGAATTTCATGGCCGTATATGTGGTCACCCATTTTACTGTTTCCTCGTCGCTCCAATGAAGCTTGTCCGCCAGAATGTTGGCGATTTGCTCCTTGCGTAAACCCTCGGGAATAGTCACCCATTTCATATTCGGCTCTTGGCTCAAAATATCCGCGATTTCCCAGACTGACATGGATTTGGAAATCTGATAGGTGCCCGGCTGAATTTCACGGTGGCCATGCAACAGCAAAACTACCTTAAACGCGAAGGAACTTTTAATAAAACCTTTGGCAGCTAAATTGTCTGCCGCTTCACCACTTTCTGCATGGTTTGTATTAACAGTAAATAATCCCATCTCTGCGTGCCGTTCTGGGGCACTGAAGACGATAAAATAAATGACGGCAATTACCATAACTAAAACAACTGCGATTATTATAGGTATCGTGAATTTGCTATTCTTTGCTGTATTAAATTGTTCCCGTATATTCATTTTTATTGATATGCTTATTCTTTCTGCTTTTTACTAATGTTACCAAATCTTCTTCATTCTCGAAACCTTTCAAACTTCCAGACAGAATTCCAAGTCGATAACTAATACCATCACTCATTAAATTCCAGTTTACCCCTTCAAGCGACTTTCTGATAATCTTTCTCAGTTGTCTCCGACTATCATATCCGGTGTACAATTATTGGGAGTATTTTTAAGTTCATTAAAAAACTCTAATGAAGCCGAGACCAAATCAGACGGTAATTGCTGATTATAATAATCCACCAGTCCTTTTGTGATAGTGCATAGCAAATAAAAATTATTAAAAGCTTGCCAAAGCTCGTCATTAATATAATTTACATCTTTAATAATAAAATTAGATGTATTAACCTGCATGTTATATTTCTGAAATCTTTCCATAAATGTTAAGATAAATTTTCTACTTTAATTACTGTTGAATCACTTTCTAGCTTTTGGTATATCTCAATCTTACTTTTTAAGTTGTTAAAAATCAACTCAAAACCGCCCCCGGATAGGGGGCGGTCGCTGGACAACTACCCGTTCCCCTTACAGAGAACGGTCGCCCAGCAATTTTTTTGATTGGCTCCGTGTTTTGGACGAAATCCGAACTTTTTTCAGGGAAAACCCTACGGCTGAATTCTAGCGTTAGGGCGGCGGCTGTCCCCCCAGCGCCCCAGCCGCCGCCCTTTTTTTTGCTGGGCTTTTATTAAAAAGCTTTAGATTTTTCATTGCCTCGCTTTGCGAGGCGCGCCGCTATATCAGTTACTAAAATTATATCAAATTTTGTCTTAAGTTGCAGGTTTTTTCAATTTTGAATTAAAACGAGAACGGAAATTCTAAAAAAATTTAATACTATCTCAACTGAAAGGTCAGGCTTTTTACGATTTTATCCATTTTTTATATTAACTCTCTAAATCGTTCATATCCACTCTTAACAAACTGATCTATCAGGTCGTCGGCCAACTTGGTTGCTCTTTCAACGCCTGATTTCTTCACTATATCCATTATTTCCATTAGTTCATCTGTGTAAAAACCGACCCTATCATAAGAATATGGCATTCCCTGTACTAGATATTTAATGATATTAATCGTAAGCTCAGGATAATCCTTTGCGTAGTTTTTCAATTCAGGGATTACTTGATGTATCGGTTCGGTCTTACCCCCTGTTTTCTTTAAGACTTTAGAATACAAACTAATAGTTTGTTTTGGGTCAAAAGGACTATTAACAAACCACCAACCAAAAGGCTCCAAAATGATCCTGTTCAAATTATCATTATCAGCATAATCAATCCAAAGTTGTTTCAATCGAGGTAATTCAATACCAATATCTTTAGATGCTACTTTGAGCTCCTTAATTAGGATATTACTACCACAGAACCAGATAAACTCTTTTTGCAGAGTAGGTGGTGCCTGTGAGATTAACTTATTTAATAATTCGTTAGATTTATAGAAGTTATATGCATAGCCTAGTGCAAGGTGGTGAGCTAGAGATTTTTCCCATCTTTCCATTTCCTCCTCAGAGCCATCGACTCGCTCGATTGCCAGTGTGTAATTTTCGTACATCATTTTAAAGGTATCTCGATACAAGCTATTGATGAGATAAGTTTCAAATGCGGCTCGCCATAGATGTGCATATTTATCTTCTTTAGGAAAAATTCTTTCAATATTCTTCAGAAGCCAATCCTTGTTTAAGTATGTTAATTGTGGGAAATAAAGACCATAAACTGAACGGATAGCTACTGAGGAATCATGAAAAGAATCAAGGTGTTTTTCGAGTTTAGACTTTACTTCAGGCACAAGACGATCTATCTTTTTAGTTTTATGTACAACACTATACAGGCCTTGGTTACACCAGAGAGCATATCTCATAAGCGCATGAAAAGCCTCTCCCCTTGTCGTGTTAATAGACATCGTGTGGGGATCCATATTTTTGCCGCCATATTGTTTTTCATGATCAGGTGTGGGGTCTTCATGCTCTGTTACTATATCAATAATCTCCCATACTTTATTTCTTAATTGAAATGGTATTGGGTGAGATTTACTACTTAAGCCTTCAGAAATCAATGATGCGATATTTTGCAAAACGGCATCATGACCCGCTTCCATCTTCTCTCCCGGATTTGGAAAGGTTGACAAATCTTCTAAATTTACAATATCGTGGGCTACGTTTATTGCTATACTCCAATCAAATTTTTTACCTTCCTTTAGCGCTTGCTCCAACCCCCAGAAGTAATGATACAGATAAACAAAACGTGCTTTGCCTTGAAAAAGTTTAATTCCTAACTCTTGTTGCTTCTCGGGTTCTTTTTTGATTAACTCCGAAAGCACGCGACCTAGTCCCTCAGCGGAAGGTACAGCAAAGCCTCCCGTCGATGTCCATGAAATCAGATAGTTCGCTAATTCACTTAAAGACATATTGTTTAGCTGATCCACGTTTTGTGGGCTTGTGGGCCCAATAAAAGTTTTAGTGATTCCCTCTTCGTATTTTGGGGTTCCGAATTTATTAACCCACGCTTGATATTTACCGTACAAGTTCTTTGGTAATTGGCTGGCAATCGGGTGGAGATAATCTAGCATTGTGTGATTCTTGAGATCAACAATTTCTTTACTCTTTTGTTTTTCTACTGACATTTCTTTAATCTGTGGTGGTCCCTCTAAAATAATTTGGTGTACATGATCTTTAGTTTCAAGGTCAAGATTTTGATACTGAGATTCTAATAAGTCTACCACCTCCCCCCTTGTGTTAGTCTCAAAGTAAAGCTTTTCATTGGTTAAGATATTTATAATCTTATCCTGAAAAAGCTCTGGCACCATTTTGTAAAAAGTCATTTCTATTCTGCGGAATAGCTGAAATGGTAACTTCTCTAACTCATTGAGAGCAGAAATGAGACCTTTTTTGTCCTGATCTAAAATTTCTTTTAGTGAGCCCATAAGTGTTGACACAATGGCGTTTGGCACTGATTCTGTATGATAATCAGATGACCATAAGTCTCTTCTCCAGATATAGGATATCTCATTATACTCTTGATCATAGCTTTGTGTTTTAGTCATCAAAGAGTTATTTAATAATCTCCCTAACAATGTAATGGTTTGATTTGGCTGATGTATCAGAATTGCCTTTGTGAATTTTTCGAGTAGATGAGAATACATCCAATCATCAAAATAACCCTCAACGTCATTGATGCTGGACTCTAATTTTTTCTGAAGACTAAAAATCATTTCGGCAAGTTGCCAACCTATCTGAGAAAAGCGACTGTTTACAATAATTTTTACTGCTAAATTAGTGAGGTGCTCAGGAAGTTTATGAGTGTATGGTATTTTGATCCAATTATTTTGAATAGCTAGTTCTGCAACTTTTTTCATACTCTCGGCCCCGAGGGATAGCGAAGCTAAAATAAAATCTTCAATTATTCTTGGATTCTTTAGATACTGGTATCGGTCAATAACAGTTAACACGAAATCTTGTTCTTCTGCAGCAATGGAAATAAGTGATTGACTTTGTGGCCAGATTGGGGTTTGAATATACTGACCTTCCTTCTTGATTTCCGGGGGATTACTAAAGAGTCCAGCATTATATAGCTTTTTTATCCATATTGAGTTCTTGCATTTAGTAAACACATAATTTATCTTTGATTCTGTCGACTGTTTTTCCTGGTCTAACTTAATCATTTGTTTCAATTTATTAACGTCATCAACATTAGGGTTCTTAATCTTTAACAGTAGATCAATTTCATCTAAATCACCGGTAAAACGATGTTTGGCAATAAGACCATATAGCAAATCGTCTAGGGCTGGTAGAATATTTGAATATTCTTCCAGATCAGGTTTAAGTTCAGAATTTTTTTGCTGTATCCATGTGTGATGAGCATGCTTCGGCCCAATGCGATCATGGATATATTGCATATTTTTTGCGACGTCTCTTTTTTCTTGAACAGTTATGAATGGATTATTCGATAGCAAAACCCGAACGGACTCCATTAAGGATTCGGGATTGCTATTAGCGTAAGTGAGTTGATTAGTAAGTTCAACCACCTTAATAATCACTTCGCGCAATTCTTTGCTTAAAGTAACCTGATCAGTAGTGTCGGTTGAAGAAAGTAAGACGCGAAATTTTTCAATATTCTTCTGGAGAGTTTGAATTATTTGCTTACCATATTCCCTTTTTTTCAGTTGGTCCTCAAGAACGACTACCGGGATTAGATTTATGACAGGTACCCCAAAATTTAGACACTTTGTCCTCATGGTATAATGGTTAGAGAAAGGAGAAAATATTATGCCCAAAGGACATCGTTTGGTATCAAAAGACGTTAAAGAGCAAATATTAAAAAGAATTAAGGAAGACGGCCTGCCGGTATCGCAGGTAGCTCAAGAACACGGCATCAAACCCAGAGCTATCTATCAGTGG
>Ga0210017_1003702_pt1 | contig 12748 bp, 9 predicted proteins | sample CryGeyCG2014_020_FD_183966 | JGI IMG/M metagenome (GOLD analysis project Ga0210017, IMG submission 183966) | Groundwater microbial communities from aquifer - Crystal Geyser CG08_land_8/20/14_0.20 (SPAdes) (version 2) | ecosystem: Environmental > Aquatic > Deep subsurface > Groundwater | place... | reverse complement strand
ACGGCGTGAGAGTTCGAGTCTCTCCTTTCGCACCAGCACCTCATTCAAATTCAAATTCAAGGAAATAAAGCATGCCCAGCGTAGAAACTGTGAGCGCGTTAGAACGTCGCCTGAACGCATCTATTCCCCAACAATCTATTAGTGGTCAAGTCGCTGCCCGCTTGAAGCACTTTGGCCGTACTGCGAAAATTGCCGGCTTCCGCCCAGGCAAGATTCCTACCAAAATACTCGACCAGTATTTCGGAGCGCAAGCTCGTCAGGAAGCACTGAGCGAGATTTTGCAGCGTTCTTTTGTTGAGTTGGTGCAAGCCCGGGCGCTCAAGGTTGCCGGAAATCCAGAGTTTGAACTCAAGACGAATGATCTGGATGCCGACATTATCGAATACAGTGCGACCTTTGAAGTTTATCCCGAAGTGGTGTTGGGTGACGTGGCTGCTGCGACGGTTGAACGGCTGACATATGCATTGAGCCAGGTTGATGTGGACAACACGGTAGCCACGCTACGCCGCCAGCGCGCGACTTATGCTGCCGTGACACGAGCAGCGCAAAATGAAGACAAGGTCATGATTGATTTTGTCGGCAAATTGGAGGGTGTGGTGTTTCAAGGCGGCGAAGCTCGTGACTACCCGGTTACGCTCGGTTCAGGGCGCATGATGCCAGAGTTCGAGGCCGCTATCGTTGGCATGAATATAGGCGAAGTGAAGTCATTCAATATGACTTTCCCGGAAAATTATCACGGCAAGGATGTTGCTGGCAAAGAAGTGATCTTTACGATTACGCTCAAAAGTGTTGAAGAACCCGTTTTGCCTGAAGTGGATGCGGATTTTGCGATGGCGGTCGGCATAAACGATGGGGATGTAAGCAAGCTGGTAGATGAAATTCGCAGCAATCTGGCGCGTGAAGTGGAACGTCGTTTGAAGTCGCGTAACAAGGAAGCGGCGATGGATGCGCTGGCCAAGGTTGCTACGTTTGAATTGCCCAAGGCATTGGTCAGCCATGAAATGGAACGGTTGATGCATCAGACCGTGCAGGATATGGAACAGCGCGGCATGAAGATGAAGGGGATGCAGTTGCCTCCCGAATTGTTCCGCGAACGTGCCGAGAAACGCGTCAAACTAGGGCTGGTGTTGGCTGATTTGGTCGAGAAAAATGGCCTGGATGCACAGCCGGAAAAAATCCGTGCGTTGGTGGAAGATTATGCGCAGAGTTTTGAGCATCCAGAAGATGTGGTGCGTTGGTACTACGCCGACCCCTCACGTTTGCAGGAAATTGAAAATCTGGTGCTGGAAGAAAATGTCGTTGAATGGGTGCTGGCTCGTGCCCAGGTAACAGACAAACCCCTGGAATTCGCAGAATTGATGGGGAATTAACATGCCTTATCTGGAACCGCAGAACATCGGCATGATTCCCATGGTCGTTGAGACCAGTGGGCGCGGTGAGCGGGCTTATGACATTTATTCCCGCCTGCTCAAGGAGCGCGTGGTTTTTTTGGTTGGCGAAGTAAACGACCACAGTGCCAATTTGATTGTTGCCCAGATGCTGTTTCTGGAATCTGAAAATCCTGATAAGGATATTCATTTTTACATCAATTCGCCGGGTGGTTCGGTCACGGCGGGTATGGCGATATATGACACCATGCAGTTTATTAAGCCTCACGTCAGCACACTGTGCATAGGGCAGGCCGCCAGCATGGGTTCATTCCTGTTGACGGCAGGCGAAAAGGGCAAGCGTTTCTGCTTGCCTAATTCTCGCGTGATGATCCACCAGCCCTTGGGCGGATTTCGTGGTCAGGCTTCTGACATCGAGATACATGCGCGCGAAATTCTTTATTTAAAACAAAAACTTAACCAGATGTTGGCGTATCACACCGGGCAAACTGTCGAAACGATAGAGCGCGATACCGACCGGGATAACTTCCTGAGTGCGGCGGATGCGGTGAGCTATGGTCTGGTTGATCAGGTGCTGGAAAAGCGCGTTTGAGCATTGAATTGATGGAAGGTTGTAAAGATGGCTGGCGATAAAAAATCAGATGAAAAACTGCTTTACTGCTCATTCTGCGGCAAGAGCCAGCACGAAGTTCGCAAGCTGATTGCCGGGCCGTCCGTGTTCGTGTGCGATGAGTGCATTGCCTTGTGTAACGACATCATGCGTGAAGAGTTACAGGGCGGCGAGGCTAAAGGCGGCAAGAGTGATTTGCCTGTACCTCGGGAGATTTACGCGACGCTGGGTGAGTACGTCATTGGTCAGGAAAGAGCGAAACGGATTTTGTCGGTAGCGGTATATAACCACTACAAGCGACTCGCGTCAGACATGAAGGATGGTGTCGAATTATCCAAGAGCAATATCCTGCTGGTCGGTCCTACCGGTTCAGGTAAGACGCTGCTGGCACAAACCCTCGCGCGTATGCTGGATGTGCCTTTTGTGATGGCCGATGCGACCACGCTGACTGAAGCCGGTTATGTGGGCGAAGATGTTGAGAACATTATTCAGAAGCTGTTACAGGCTTGTGATTACAACGTCGAGAAGGCGCAGCGCGGCATTGTGTATGTGGATGAAATTGACAAGATTTCGCGCAAATCGGATAACCCCTCGATTACCCGAGATGTGTCCGGTGAGGGCGTGCAGCAGGCTTTGCTCAAGTTGATTGAAGGCACCAAGGCCTCCATCCCGCCGCAAGGTGGACGCAAGCATCCGAATACCGAATTTTTGCAAGTGGATACGACTAACATTCTGTTTATTTGTGGCGGCGCGTTTGACGGCCTGGAAAAGGTCATCAAAAATCGCTCTTCCAAAGCCAGTATCGGCTTTGGCGCGACTATCAGCTCCAAGGATGAACGCAAGACGGGCGAGACTCTGCGTGAAGTCGAGCCGGAAGATTTGGTTAAATTTGGGCTGATACCTGAATTTGTCGGTCGCTTGCCAGTCGTGGCTACGCTGGAAGAGCTGGACGAGGCGGCTCTGGTGCAAATTCTCACTGAACCCAAGAATGCCCTGACCAAACAGTACCAAAAGTTGTTTGCCATGGAAGGCGTTGACCTTGAGTTTCACGAAGGCGTGTTGTTGGCGATTGCGCGTAAAGCTTTGACGCGCAAAACTGGCGCGCGTGGGCTGCGCTCGATTATGGAGCAATCCTTGTTGGACGTGATGTTTGATTTGCCGTCCATGGATAATGTCAGCAAAGTTGTGTTGGATGAATCCGGCTCGACTGGTGAAATCAAGCCGGTCATCGTTTACGCCGATACACCCAAGGCAGCATAGCGGCTGTTCGCATATTTCAATCTTCTGTCTTGAACCTGGATGGTTCAGGGCGGGAAGGTGAAATGCCATACAGCGTTTAATGATGGCTATGTCACAGTTAAATAGTGGTGGTTACGCAAGCCTTATGAATACTAGGCAATGATAGCCACCATAAAAACGTAAGTTATTGATTATTAAAGACAATATAAATTATACATTTAATTTCAACAACTAACGATGACATAGCCTTAATGATTGAGGCCTCATTGGTTTGGCGGCCAGTATGGTTTGGCGCAACACGGCCATCTGCTTGCGTAACAAGTTTTTCAAAATCCTATTTTTTGTCCCGCAGGGATTGATTTTCCCCGAGCTATCTCCATGTAGCCACTCTGACAACGAAAAGGTTATTGCCATGTCTGAACTAAAACCCCCGAGTACCAATGAACTGTACCCACTGTTGCCTTTGCGCGACGTAGTGGTTTTCCCGCATATGGTCATTCCGCTATTTGTCGGTCGCGTTAAATCTATCAAGGCGCTTGAACTGGCGATGGAATCCGGAAAGGCGATTATTCTGGTCGCGCAAAAAACAGCTTCCAAAGATGACCCAGGAACGGATGATTTGTTTCCGATCGGCAGCATGGCAAATATTTTGCAAATGCTCAAACTTCCCGACGGAACGGTGAAGGTGCTGGTAGAGGGCACGCATCGCGTCAAGGTGTTGCATGTGGTTGATGTGGATAGTCATTTTGATGCTACTGTGGAACTGGTGCCTGCCGAGGACGGCGATGCCAGCGAAACCGAAGCGATGCGTCGTGCGCTGATCGGGCAATTTGAACAGTACGTTAAACTCAACAAAAAAATTCCCCCGGAAATTCTGGCTTCTTTGGCGGGGATTGATGAAGCCGGTCGTCTTGCTGATATTGTCGCCGCTCATTTGCCGCTTAAACTGGAGCAAAAGCAGGCGGTGCTGGAGATAGCGGATGTGCGTAAGCGCCTCGAGCATCTGCTGGGTTTGCTCGAAGGCGAAATAGATATTTTGCAAGTTGAAAAGCGGATTCGTGGTCGGGTCAAGCGCCAGATGGAAAAAAGCCAGCGCGAGTATTATCTGAACGAGCAAGTCAAGGCGATTCAGAAGGAGTTGGGCGAAGGCGAAGAAGGCTCTGATTTGGATGAGCTGGAAAAGAAAATCAAGGATGCGCATATGCCTAAAGAGGCGCGCAGCAAAGCTGATGCCGAATTAAAGAAGTTGCGTCTGATGTCACCGATGGCTGCCGAGGCGACCGTGGTGCGCAATTATATTGATGCGCTAATTGCTTTGCCGTGGAAGAAAAAGACCAAAATCAGCGCCGATCTTAAACAGGCTGAAGTGATCCTGGAAGAAGATCATTATGGCTTGGATCGGGTCAAGGAACGCATACTCGAATATCTGGCCGTGCAACAGCGCGTGGATAAATTAAAAGCACCGATTCTGTGTCTGGTGGGCCCTCCCGGTGTCGGCAAAACTTCACTTGGGCAATCCATCGCACGCGCTACGAATCGTAAATTTGTGCGGATGTCGCTGGGCGGCGTGCGCGATGAATCCGAAATTCGCGGGCATCGCCGCACTTATATCGGTTCCATGCCCGGCAAGATATTGCAGAACATGAGCAAAGTCGCTGTCAAGAATCCTCTGTTTTTGCTGGATGAGGTGGATAAGATGGGGATGGACATGCGCGGAGATCCTTCATCGGCTTTGTTGGAAGTGCTGGATCCCGAGCAGAACAGCACCTTTGTGGATCACTACATCGAGGTGGAATATGACCTGTCTGACGTGATGTTTGTGGCTACTGCAAACACCTTGAATATTCCAGATGCGCTGCTGGATCGCATGGAGATAATTCATGTTTCCAGTTATATGGAAGATGAGAAAATCAACATTGCTGCCAAGTATCTGGTTCCCAAGGCGATCAAAAACAATGGACTGAAGCCGGCAGAAATCAATATTACTGAAACTGCCTTGCGCGACATTGTTCGTTATTATGTGCGTGAAGCGGGTGTGCGCGGTATGGAACGTGAAATTTCCAAGATATGCCGTAAAGTGGTGAAGTCGTTGCTACTCAAAGCCAGCGACACTTCCGTTACCGTCAGCTCGCGCAATCTTGACAAATATCTCGGTGTGCGACGCTACTCCTACGGGGTAGCCGAGAAGCACAATCAGGTAGGTCAGGTTACTGGCTTGGCCTGGACTGAGGTCGGTGGTGAACTGCTGACGATCGAGGCTGTTATCTTGCCGGGCAAAGGTAAAACCACGACAACTGGCAAGTTGGGCGAAGTCATGCAGGAATCCATACAAGCGGCTCTGAGCGTGGTGCGTAGTCGCGCCAAACAGTTGGGTATAGACGTTGATTTTTATCAGAAAAAAGATATGCACATCCACCTGCCTGAAGGGGCGATACCCAAGGATGGACCGAGTGCCGGCGTGGGTATGTGCACCGCGATGGTCTCTGCATTGACCGGTATTCCTGTTCGTGCCGACGTGGCGATGACGGGTGAGATTACTCTGCGCGGGGAAGTGTTGCCGATTGGTGGTTTAAAGGAAAAACTGATTGCGGCCCAGCGCGGCGGTATCAAGGTGGTGTTGATACCTGAAGAGAACGTTAAGGATCTGGCTGAAATCCCTGACAAGGTAAAAAACAAGCTGGATATTCATCCAGTTAGATGGGTGGAGCAGGTGCTTGAGTTGGCCTTGGAGCGCAAACCTATTCCACTTGAGGATGATATTACCGCCTCACCGGTAGTTAATTTGTCAGCGGATGCCAATCTGGTTGAGGTTGCTACTCCCACCAAGCATTGAAATTGTGAATTTGATGCTGGCAAAGACGGCGAAGATGCTGTAAGATGGCAATCTTTGTCGGGTGCTTAGCTCAGTTGGTAGAGCGTCGCCCTTACAAGGCGAATGTCGGCGGTTCGAACCCGTCAGCACCCACCAGATTTGGTAGGTGGTAAGTGGTAAGTGGTAAGTGGTAAGTGGTAAGTGGTAAGTGGTAAGTGGTAAGTGGTAAGTGGTAAGTGGTACAAGTTTTGGAGTGGTAGTTCAGTTGGTTAGAATACCGGCCTGTCACGCCGGGGGTCGCGGGTTCGAGTCCCGTCCACTCCGCCAAATCAAGGCGAACGAAAGTTCGCCTTTTTTCATATCTGTCGTAAAAAATCACGTTTGGGTGTAATCGCTATGTTTGATTTTGTTCATGAGAGAAGACGATTAGTACAAATAGTTCTGGTGTTGATTACTTTGCCTTTTGCATTTTTTGGCTTGGAATCCTACCGTCATTCCGGGGATACTGGTGCGCCTGCGACCGTCAACGGAACGAAAATTTCCCAGCAGGAATTTGAGACGGCGCTACGTCAGCAGCGGGACAGAATGCGTCAAATGTTGGGCGCTAATTTTGATCCCGCAATGCTTGAGTCGGTTGAAGCGAGGCGCGCCATTCTGGATAATCTTGTCGAGCAACGCCTGTTGATTGAGCGCGCCAGGGCGGCAGGGTTGACGGTGACAGATGAGCAGGTTGCACAGGTGATAGGTGGGATAGACGCTTTCAAACAAGACGGAAAGTTTGATCAAAAGCGTTACACCACGGTGCTGGATAGTCAAAATATGTCACCGTTGATGTTTGAAGCGCGCCTGAGAGATGATTTGTTAGGTCAACAGTTGCGCGAAGCGTATGCGCAAAATGGTTATGCAGCGAATGCTGTCGCGGATAACGTTATCGCCATCAATGAACAGCAGCGTGTCATAAGCTTGGCTGGCGTGTCGTTGCAATCCTATATGGCATCGGTCAAGGCTGATGACGTTGAAACCAAGGCTTACTACGACCAGAATCAGCAAGAGTTCAAACTTCCCGAACAGGCCAAAGTTGAATATGTAATTTTTTCAATCAATGACTTGATGGTCAAGGTTGATGTCAAGGATGAAGAGGTGCGGAAGTATTACGATGCGCGCCAAGCCGAATTTGGCACTGCCGAACAACGTCAGGCTGCCCATATCCTGATTGCGGTGGCGGCGGATGCGCCACAAGCTGATAAGGATGCTGCCAAGGCAAAGGCAGAAACCTTGTTGAAGCAGGTCAGGCAGAGCCCGGCACAATTTGCCGAGTTGGCCAAACAGCATTCACAGGACTCCGGTTCAGCAATGAATGGCGGTGACCTGGGCTGGTTTGCCAGGGGAGTAATGACCAAGCCTTTTGACGATGCGACCTTTGCACTCAAATCGGGTGAAATTTCCGGGCTGGTGCAATCTGACTTCGGTTATCACATCATCAAATTGCTCGGGGTTAAACCTTCAGAAGTCAGGCCATTCGTGGAGGTAAGGGGCGAAATTGTCAACAAATTGCGTCAGCAACGAGCCGCCGACAGTTACGCGGAACTGGCTGAAAAATTTAGTAATACCGTATACGAACAAAGCGATACTTTACAACCCGCGTCAGAATTGGTTGGCGTAAAGATTGTGCAAAGTGCCTGGCTGGTAAAAGGTGCGGCGGCGGGCGAGCCTTGGTCTGCCAAGGTCATGGCGGCCGTATTTAGCGATGATGCGGTAAAAAACATGCGCAATACGGCTGCCATCGAGATTGCTCCCAACACCTTGCTTGCTGCGCATATCCTGGAATATAAGCCTGCTGCAGCGCGCTCCTTCGATGAAGTGCAGGATTTGATCAAACAAAAAATATTGCGCAAAAAATCACTAGACATGGCAGTAAAACAAGGTAAAATGCTGCTCGCTCAATTGCAGCAGGGTGGTAAGGTTGCATTGGATTGGTCGGTCGCCCAGCCAATAACACATGCCCAGCATGGCAAGCTGGAGGTGTCAGTCGTACGTCAGATATTTCAGGCGGATGCGACAAAATTGCCGCAGTATGTCGGTTCTGAATCGGCGCAGGATGGGTTTGTTCTAGTGCGAGTTGATTCTGTCAAAAGTAGTGAAAAGCCTGATGATATGAAACGCACCAAGTATGCGCAACAGCTACGACAGATGACGGGCGATGAGATGTTTCAAGCCTATTTGAAAGAAGTGAAAGCGCAGGCTAAAATTAAGCTCAGTGTGCCCAAAGCAGTGACAGATAATCAATAGTCGCTTTAGCGGGTAGAGTGTAGGTTTGATACGGGTGCTTAGCTCAGTTGGTAGAGCGTCGCCCTTACAAGGCGAATGTCGGCGGTTCGAACCCGTCAGCACCCACCAGATTTGGTAAGTAGTAAGTAGTAAGTAGTAAGTGGAACGTGGTAAGTAGTTAGTGACAAGCGGTACAAGTTTTGGAGTGGTAGTTCAGTTGGTTAGAATACCGGCCTGTCACGCCGGGGGTCGCGGGTTCGAGTCCCGTCCACTCCGCCAGTTTTAATTAAACCATTGAGAAATCAATAGTTTTTTTATGGCTGGATTTTCTTGTATAGTCTTTAATTGGCCTGTTTGAGGGTTGATTTTATCGGTCTTGGGATAGGCAACATTATATTTTTGAAATTAATGAAAATTTAATTTTTTTATTTGCGTTACTTGGTATACAATCCGCCCCGAGTTGTTCGGTAACCGTAACAGATAATTTATTCAGGGAGGCTATTATGAAAAGCAAACAAATACGGAGTGTGTTTCTTGCGCTTTCAATCGGCTTGTTTTCGGCTGGTTCTGCTCAGGCAGCAGTTATTTCACTGGTAAGTGGAAATGGCGCTATAAATGGCCTCAGTGATGTAACTGGTAATGATTCTCGGGTCAGCATGTTGCTTGGTCCGGCAGTTGGGCCGTTCGCAGCGGCCTTTACTGGAGGAGATTTTACCAGTGCGCAAACGGGTCCGGCTGCGTTTATAGTTGCGCCTCACGCTGCTTGGGCTCCGAGTTTGGCGGGTTATTCCACCGCACAGTGGGTGTCAACTAATGCCAAGGGGTCAAGTACTCTGGCGGTTAATCCGGCTGGTGCGAATACTGCGTTGTACGCAGTAAGTTTTGCCTTGGGTGCGGTTAGTACTGCTGTTCTGGACTTTAGTTTAAATGCGGATGACTTCATTGGCGGCGGCTCTAATTTGGGCGTATTCCTTAACGGCGTAGCAATTTCCGGTACTACAACTACGAATGGAAACATGACAACTGTTTTCTCTTTGACGGGGCTGGATGTATTGTCCAGCTTGGAGGTGGGTCTGAATACGCTGTATTTTAATGTGACCAATAAAAATTTAAACAATGCTAATAACGGGCCATCTGGGTTGCTGTTTGGTGCAACACTGACTACTACGGCAATTCCTGCTCCAAATACTATCAGTTTGTTGGCATTGGGTTTGTTGTTTTTACTGATGTTCGGTTACCGGCAAAAATTGTTTGCCGCTGCGGTAAAAAAATAAAATTGCTGAAAGTTTAAGTTAAAACCGCAATCCTCTTGGGTTGCGGTTTTTTCGTTAGTGACGCGAAAATTCAGGAGTCACCCAAAAATGCAAGGTGCGGGAAATGTGGCTATGTTGCTACCTAGGAGTCTGTCGGACTTAAAGGAAATCTACTGCAAATTCGCCTGGACGGCGCATATTTCACCGCTTTCTTGGTCAATAGAACAACTATTGACCTGCGAAACCAGCAAAATCTGCCCTCGCCCAGCCAAATTTTCGCTACGATTCTTCAAGTCCGACAGACTCCTGGCCAATATGAAATTAAAGTTTTATAAAATTTTGCCGATACAAACAATACTGGCGATGAACTCGCCAAGTAGCGAACGATACAGCGGGGATGAAATGAAAAGCTCAATAACACCAACTTTAATCGAAAGAGTGATGCGTGAGGACGATTTTATCGTTTCCATGACGGATCTAAAAGGGCGTATTACTTACGGCAACCGGATTTTTGCCGAGTTCTCAGGGTATTCCGAGGCTGATCTGATCGGCGCGCAGCACAATATCATCCGTCATCCCGACATGCCCAGAGGCGTGTTCAAGCTGTTGTGGGACAAGATTCAGGGCGGAGACGAATGTTTTGCCTATGTCAAAAACATGTCCAGGGATGGCGGATTTTATTGGGTCTTTGCCAATGTCACGCCGACCTTTGACCCCAGTGGCAATATAACCGGCTACTTGTCGGTGCGGCGCAAGCCGAAGATTAGCGGCATCCAGACTGTAACGGGCTTGTATGCGGCGATGCTGGAAGCGGAGAAACAAGCGGGTGCGGCGAATGCGATCGCCGCATCCAGCCAGTTATTGTCAAATGTATTGAAAGAGAAGGGGCTTAGCTATGATGAACTCGTCCTTGCAATCTAGATTTTCGGCGCTGTTGTGGTCGTTTTCCCTGGGTACGCTAGTGATTATCCTGACCAGTTTCGCACGGCATGGCGTGGATGTGTTTATGCTGGGATTTTTGCTGGCGGGTATCGCGGTATCGGCGTGGGGGCAATGGCTGGTCAGACGATGGTTGAGACCGCTGGTGCAACTGGATGAAGTGATTTTGAATGTCTCCCAGGGACGGTTTAACAGCCGTATTTCCGGGGTCGGCGACCAGGATGAAATCGGGCAGTTATGCTGGAATGTGAACGATATGCTGGATCAGTTGGGCGCGTTTTTTCGTGAGCAAGAAACCAGTTTTCGCGCCAATTTGGCCAATAATTTTAATCGCATGGCGATGAATGGGGGAATGCACGGCGGTTTCAAAAAAGGCCTGGTCAATCAGAATATTTTGCTGGAAGGCATGGCGGGACAGAAAAAAGCCGCGATGCGCGATAAATTGATCTCCGCAGCGCATCACCTGAATACCCATCACCTGTTGAGCAATCTGGCTTCCAACCAGCAGGATCTGAAAATCATCACCGACAATATGGAAGCGCTCGCCAAGCTGGCGCGGCGTACCAGCGAGGATGCGGAAGCAAGCCAGGGTTCGGTCAAGGAGGTGGTGGCGCGATTATCCGGGATTACTGAACGTGTTAAACATGCCAATGTAGCGATTACCCAACTGAACGCGCGCAGCGCGGAAATCAACAAGGCGGTAGGCTTGATTACTTCGATTGCCGACCAGACCAACCTGTTGGCGTTAAATGCCGCGATTGAGGCGGCGCGTGCGGGTGAGGCGGGCAGGGGGTTCGCGGTGGTGGCGGACGAAGTGCGCAAACTGGCCGAAAATACCAAAAACGCTTCGGAATCCATTGGTCGCGTGATGCAGATGTTGCAGGGAGAAGCGGCCAAGATGCTGACTGATTCCGAAGAAATGTATGAAATTGCCGATGCTTCGCAAAGTGTGATTACCCGTTTGGAAGAGAAATTTGGCCGCTTCTATCAATCCGCAAAAATTACCCTGAGTAGTGCGCATTATGCGCAGGATCTGAGCTTTGCTTCGCTGGTCAAGGTGGATCATGTGATTTACAAACAACGTGCTTACGCGTTGATTAACAATCCCGATGATAGTGAGCTGCGCAAGGCCGTCAGCGTGGATCACCAGAATTGTCGTATGGGCAAGTGGTATGAAGGGGCGGGCAAGGAAGTGTTTGGTGGTTTGACGACTTATCGCAGTCTGCTCGAACCCCACAGTCAAGTGCATAACGCGGTACACAAGGCAGTGGCGTTGCTGGATGACGGTTGGGAACAGGATGAAAAAATACAGGCGCAAATCATTGCTGCGATGCAAGTTGCCGAGACCGGCAGTACGGCTGTGATGGAAGCGCTGAACAAAATGGTGGCGGAAAAACACCCCGACATGGTCAAGTTACATTAACAGGGAAGAGGAACAGTAAAAACCCCTTCACCCTTCACACTTATATAGCGATTGGAATGATCTCGCGCAGTACCTGAAATATCTCGCGGTAGTTCTTGCCAGGTTTGCCGGATTCACGTTCTTTCTGCGCATTGCGAATCAGGGTGCGCAGGCGTTGTACGTCAGTGTCGGGATAGGCGGTCAACAGTTCGGTGAGCGCGGTGTCGCTTTCCAGTAACCGGTCACGCCAGCGTTCGACTTGGTGCATATAGCCGATATGCTGTTGTGAAGTGCCTTTCCAGATGTCCAATTTTGCATTGATGGGTGCGGTGTCCACATCGCGCATCAGTTTGCCGATGTATTGCATCTGACGGCGGCGTGCGCCAAATTTGTTGATGCGGCTCATCTCGCGTATCGCAAGGTACAAGGTTTCAGGCAAATCCAGTTGAGCGAGTTGATCCTTGCTGAGTTCGACCAGTTCTTCGCCCAGATCTTGCAAGTCGTGCATCTGTTTCTTGATTTTTGTCTTGCTGGGAGGAAGTTCTTCCTCTTCCTCCGCGGCAACGGGCAGGCTGCGTAACCCACGACCTGGCGCAACTTTGCTGCTGCGTGCGGTGTTGTCGCGTGCGTCGTCCGGTTCATCGTCGTCCGGTTCACCCTGATCTTCAGAATAGTCTGAGCCAGACTCAAGGTCGTCGTGGTCGTCCAGTTCGTCGAATTCGTCTGGTAAGTTTGCGGGAATGTTTTCTGGGTTGTGCGGGTTCATGGTGTCAATGTGGCGGGTAAGATGCTGCTATGATACCGCCTTTCGTCATTTTTCCTCTTCTGTTATGAACA
>Ga0210017_1003701_pt1 | contig 12751 bp, 10 predicted proteins | sample CryGeyCG2014_020_FD_183966 | JGI IMG/M metagenome (GOLD analysis project Ga0210017, IMG submission 183966) | Groundwater microbial communities from aquifer - Crystal Geyser CG08_land_8/20/14_0.20 (SPAdes) (version 2) | ecosystem: Environmental > Aquatic > Deep subsurface > Groundwater | place... | reverse complement strand
AGGCACGCTATTACCGAAAAAAAGGTTTGTTGTGGGCGCACAAGATGAGGCCACCTTCGGCCTCATCCCCAACGTCGCGCGAGGGTGGGCTAAAAAAGGATGCAAAGCCACGACGGTAATTCACCACGCCAACAAGTGCGTTAATGTCTTTGGTGCGAGAAGCAAGAAAAGTTTCGTATTCTTTTTTTCGCGCAGAAAAAAACAGCCGGATTTTATACGTTTTTTGAAGGTGCTGAAGGCTCGCTGGGGCAAAGTATTATTATTTATTGACGGTGCTCCGGGTCATAAGGGCGCATTGGTAAATGCTTTTTTGCAAGCTAACCGGAAGACGTTCCGGTTGGTACGTTTTCCAAGTTACACGCCAGAATTGAATCCTGTTGAGCAGTGTTGGAAACCTGGTCGGCGAAAGTTGGCGAATAGATTGGTAAAGACATTGCCTACGATGAAGTATCATTTATGCAAGACTTTTAGTGACTCTAAAAACATGCCCAAAATGTTCCATTATTTAAGAGATTAGCTATTATAAGCATCATCAAGTGATTGGATAATCCCTTTCCCACTAAAATATTCAACGTCTACTGTTTCCAGACGTGCGCGCATGTAAGCCCAAATAACATTAGAGATTATTATCAAGGGTATAAGAATAATCCACAACAACCCAATCATCATGCTGGACTGCAACCCCGCAAAGCCCTGTGCAGACACGTATGTGGATGGATTAAATGCCCGGATCAGGACTTGCGACATAGTGTAGATAAGAAAACCATAAGCTACTAATAGTAAGATGGCAATGGGTATTGCTATAAATTTCAATCTGCTAGGGATAGCTAACCAAATGAAAATAGATTTTGTAACCCAAAAAAGCACATATTTTAATGCAGGTATAATGCCTATATTTTTTTCAAATTTCATCTTAGATGCCTTAAATGCGTATGAGAACAAGAGCATTAGAAGATATGCTGAAGAAATAGCTATAACTAAATATGATAATATATTAACGGCTGCAACCAAGATTAGATACACCACCGCTTGATCAGGCAATAAAAAGACAGCCCCCAGTTGGATAATCAAGCTAATAACAAAGACAATGAATAAGACAGGAGTTAGATATAATATTTGATTTTTCAATTCTTTAAATAAGGATAAAGTAAATTTGCCTTTGTCATAAATCCAACTGAACCCTTCCTTGAATACCCCAAGCCAATCAAGCGTGTACATGGAAAACCACAAACAGGAGAATATTACCCGATAATTAGGGGTTAAAACCTGCAAAACTTATAAATGTGCTATGTTTAATCAATTTTAGGAAATTAGGTTTAGATGGGGTGTTGTATTTATGAAAAACATCATGTGGTTCAGCGAGCTTGGCAAGAACAACATACCTGAGGTTGGCGGAAAGGGCGCAAACCTTGGCGAAATGATGAACGCAGGCATACCCATTCCCGACGGCTTTGTCCTCTCGTCAGAGGCCTACTTCAAATTCATCAAGGCAAATAACCTAGAACCCATGATACGGGAACAGCTCACCAACCTTGACTGCGAGGACACCACAAAACTCATGAAGGCATCAACCTTTGTGAAGAACGGGGTGCTCTCGGGCAGGATTCCTGAGGATTTGCGCGATGACATCATCAATTCCTACCGCGCACTCAGCATCAAGACAGGCCTGACCGACATCTATGTGGCAGTGAGGAGCTCGGCAACTGCAGAGGATTTGCCGGAGGCGAGCTTTGCCGGCCAGCAGTCCACCTTCTTGAATATATCCGGAGAGGGCGACTTGCTCCAGGCAGTGAAGGAGTGCTGGGCAAGCCTGTTTGAGGGCAGGTCCATCTACTACAGGGTGGAGAACAAATTTGAGCATATGAAAGTTGCCCTGGCAGTGGTAGTTCAGGAGATGGTGGATTCCGAGAAGGCAGGTGTCATGTTCACGGTCGACCCCATCACCCAGGACAGGAACACGATTGTGATTGAGGGCATCTACGGCTTGGGTGAGATGATTGTGAGTGGCAGTATCATGCCCGACAGGTTCCTCATCAACAAGAAATCCATGAAAATCGAGAAGAAGGAAATCAACGAGCAGTCCTTGAGACTGGCGCGGGTGCAGGGCCAGAACAGGGAAGTGACCATCGACCCTGCCAAGGCAAGGGCGCCCAAAGTCACTGACGATGAGGTCAATGAGATTGCAAAATTGGGAGTTGAAATAGAGAACCACTACGGCACGCCACAGGATATAGAATGGGCAATCAACAGGGAGAAAGTATTCATCGTGCAGAGCAGACCTATTACAACCCTTAAGAAAGAAAGCCAACAGCCTGCGGTTTCGGGTTCTGGGTTGCGAGTTTCAGGAACTGACGGGGCAGGCAAAACGGTACCCGGAACCCGAGATTCGAAACCCGAAACAACCAAACAGATTCAGACTGCATCGGTGCCAGCGCCTGCTGCGCCACTGCCTGCGGTTTTGGGTTCTGGGTCTAGAGTCCAGAGTTCCGAAACCCGAAACTCAAACCCCGAAACAAGCATTGGCCAGGCAAAAGTGCTCATGAAGGGATTGGGTGCGTCACCCGGCATAGGCACGGGCCCGGTAAAGATAGTCCGCTCGCCTGAAGAGATTGCCAACGTGCAGAAGGGCGATGTGCTTGTTGCCGAGATGACTACCCCGGATTATGTCATGGGAATGAAGAGGGCTGTTGCAATCCTGACCGACAGCGGAGGCTCTACGTGTCATGCTGCAATTGTCAGCAGGGAGCTTGGCGTGCCCTGCATAGTAGGCACCCGGGAGGCCACAAAGCTGCTCAAGGATGGCCAGGTCATAACTGTTGATGCGAAGAGAGGCATTGTATATGATGGAGCAATCCAGCTTGAGGCGCCTGCAGCAGTGCAGGCAACTGGCGGAAGCACGGGAGGCGTTGGCATTGTGATTGGTGAAACAAAAATTGTCACCGGCACGAAGATTTATGTGAACCTGGGCGAAGTGGATTTGGTGGAAAAGGTATCAAAATACGATGCAGACGGCGTTGGCCTGTTGAGGGCAGAGTTCATGATTGCAGGCATCGGCGAGCACCCGCGCAAAATCATCAATGAAGGCAGGCAGCAGGAATACATAGACAAATTGGCTGAGAACCTGCGAACGTTCGCATCCGGGTTCTACCCAAGGCCTGTGGTCTACCGCGCCGCGGACTTCAAGACAAATGAGTACCGCAACCTGAAGGGCGGTGCCGAATACGAGCCCAATGAGGCAAACCCCATGATGGGCTACCGGGGATGCTCGCGCTACATCAGCGAGCCTGACATATTCAAGCTGGAGCTGGCGGCAATAAAGAAGGTGCGCGACGAGTTCGGGCTGAAGAACCTCTGGCTCATGATACCGTTTGTAAGAAGAATTGGCGAGCTGCGTGCCATCAAGGACATAATGAAGGAGGTCGGCATGTACCACACGCGCGATTTCAAGCTCTGGATAATGGTGGAAGTGCCTAGCACCGTGATTCTCATTGACAAGTTCTGCGAGGAGGGCATTGACGGTGTTTCAATCGGAAGCAATGACCTGACCCAGCTCACCCTGGGCATTGACCGGGACAATGAGACCATGGCAGAAGGGTTTGACGAGCGAAATGAGGCAGTATTGCGCTCCATCAGGCAGGTGGTTACGATCTGCAAGAAATATGGCGTTACCGTTTCGATTTGCGGCCAGGCGCCCAGCGTTTACCCTGATTTCACGGAGATGCTCGTTGAGTTCGGCATGACAAGCATATCGGTCAACCCGGATGCCGTGGAGAAGACGCGCAGGATTGTGGCGAGCGCCGAGAAGAAAGTGATGCTGCGCAGGCTGGAAAAGCTGGACAAACTCAACTTTGAGGGAAATGGGAAAGGAAGCGGCAAGGTTGATGTGAGCGATTACCAGTTCTAGGGAACTTGCAAGGCAGTTCCCTTAAGTTAACCCTCCGAAAGGGCTGCCGCCCTTTCAATCCTGCTTACTTCGTAAACGTGCACGGGGGCGGCTGCGCCCGCTCAAAAATTCTTTGACATTCTTTCGCGAGTGGGATTAGGCAATGGTTTTGCCCTTAGAAGGAAGACCCTTTTCTTTACTTTCATCCAACAGCCGGGTAGCTTCAGCTTTCTGGAGTTTGAGCAGCTCCTTCCAATGAGTTTCCCAATATTTGACGGCACCGCCTTGTTTTGGTGCATCCTGGCCTGGGATGCTCGCCAAGTCAACAATTAGCGCAACCCCAATATTATCCGGATGTTGGATGCTCCTCAGTTTTTGTATGCGCATACCTCCTGGCTCATTCCTGTGTCCGCAGACACCAATGCCAACAGTGAAAAAGATTGTAGTGCCCTTCTTCCTTGAGGCCGCGCCTCCATATGATTCCCACTCGGTTACGATGGCTGAATCAGATTTTCCGAAGAGCCTCTCTCGCTGATGCGAGAGACCCTGCACAATGTGCAGGGTATGAAGGCTCATTCGGAAAATTCTCGTGAAGTTGGCGCTTGGCATTCATCCCCGCCCGAAGGGCGGGGTATTCTGCCAACTTCACGATAAACCTTTGAAAAACTTTCCTGCATCCAGCCAAGTTCAGCCATACGCATGAAATAGGCATTGGCATCAACCCCAAAAACCATGAACGGATTTTTTGAGAGAAAAACTTTAATCATTTTTTCTGTTTCCATCATTAATTGTCTTTGTTTGGGGCTGGGTTTTCCAAGCTGAGGATGTTGCTCTAAGAGAGGCTCTTTAAGGACAAAAACCTTCGCGCCGGCAGTTTTTGCGGGAAAATCATCCGGTAACCGCCTATTGCTGCTATGGCTATACCAGCCACAAAGGCAGCGTCCCAGATGACATCACTAACACTGGCTCTGGTTAATCTTTTCATGAATATAGTATGGTCGCATATACTTAAAAAACAAGCATAGTAGTAACTTCGAGGTAAATTATTTGCTCAACCCGAAATGCTCAGCCACCCGGGTGCCCCAATCAGACCTTAGCCTTAATTGAGCTTCAAGCGCTGCTTTTGAGGCAGAAAATATCCTGCGAAGTTCGGCCAGCGACTGCATCCATAGATCGCTGGCATATTCCTTCTCTGCCTGCTTATACCTGCTGTCCACCTGTGCCAATTCCAATTGCCTGAGTTCAATCTCTTCTGCCAAATGACCCATTGCAAGCGCATTAATTTTAGGGAAATGATCGCGAAACACACCCACCAGCACCGGGTCCATCTTCATCACACTGCTGCCAGGAACAACCGGATTTTTGGTTTCTTTCAAAAGAATAGTGAGTGCATTGATTAGCCCAGTCTCCTCATCTGGACTATAACCCCGCTTGGAAGCAAGTGCATCAAAAACATCTGCAACCGCCATCAGCCGCCCTTCGAATGGCCATTCACCCTTGGATAGGTCGACAGCATAGGGATGATGAAACTCTGTGGCACGGCGCGCTAACATAGTGTCAAACCCAGTAAATATTATCGACGAGCCATATAACAGATGGCCACGCATTTCTTGCATCTGCTCGTCGTTGAGCCTGCCTGGATTGTTCAGGATACCCGAATCAACATGCACCTTTCCGATGTCATGGAGTTCCCCAGCAATGAATAACTCGTACAGATCTGAGTCAGTGAACCCTATCTTGCGATATCCCCTTCCGTGTTCATCCTGTTTAATTTCTACATTTAGGCCAGATATGAGGAGCGGCGAGAGCACTTTGGCAAATGCCATCGCATAAACGCCAACCATGACCCCATGAAGTGCTGTGTAGGGATCCTTGAGCTCAAGGGCTGCCAAGTGCGAACGGGCGGTGGTCCAGAGCCAAACTCTGCGGGTGTGAGTGAAATCATCAGCTCTCACCGCACCCTCACCAGCAGCCTGCCTGAGCACTGTAAGCACCTGTGACCCAATGATGGCACCTGCGCGGTTGCGGAGTGGCTCGCCACGCATGTAAAAATCCACGGACTCGCCAGTCTCTGAATGGGCGCCATAAGGGCTTACCAGTTCAAACTGCGTACCATCCTTCACAAGTGCTTGCATATGCAATTCAATTCCGCTGCGCGGGCTGCGGCCACAATGCCATATCCTGCCAATCCTCTCGAAATCACCTGGAAGACCGTCACCTATGTAATCGACAAACCGCCCAGCCTGATTTAACAAAGCCACTCTTCTGATTGGTCTGGAATATTCGCCAGCACCAGCACCCATGAGGTGGTTTTCAAAGAGAGTGGCATGTCTACGGAGCTCCCGGACCTCAGGCCGAAGAGCACGGGTTCTCAGCCGAACAAAATTCAGGAGATTCCGCAGCCTCCCAAAAGTAGGCACGGGAATATGCGGCATGCGAAGCTGAAGCCGACTAACTGGAGCCAAAACTTGTGGTTGGTCGACCATGGAATCAGGTGGTTTACTTTTTGCGCCGTTGCATTTGTTCCATATTTTTGCGCATCATCTCCTGCATCTCAGCAGGGGTCGGCGTGCCCATGGGCACTGGTCTGCCGTCGCTGCCAGCAGACAGACCACAGCGAGAAACAGGATTGCACATGGGCATTACCCCAACTGCGGTTGTCGTGCGTATCTTCTCAGCCCTGGTCGCTTTTATTTTGACTTTTTTTACAGGCTTCGGCTTGCGGGACTTGCCGTTTCGGCTACCAGCCACTCGTTTCTTTGGCATACAGCCACCCCCTATTTATTGAAATCTGATTCCTGATAAGATTATTTACCTTACAATTAGATTACGACCAGCACAATTATATTATTTGTTGTAGAAACGTAGGTAATGCGACCATTTAATTCCATATCCAGCCATAGAAAACTTGAGAAACACCCCACCCCAGCAAGCCCGGATGCCAATTACCACACAACAAAGAAATCGCTTGTTGAATTCCACCTATTCAGGTGCACACCTGAGGCAGGAAAGCATGCCACATATTTGCTCGAAGGGCCGGGCGGCAGGTTCTACCATATCCCGGCAGTTGGCGCAAGGGTCATTTCGCTTCTAAGGAAGCATAAATCCATAGGAGAGGCGGAAAAAAAATTGGAACCGATGGGCGCCGGCAAGTATGACGTGGCTGCCTTTGTGCGGTTTCTTGCACGGGAAGGCTTTGTCAAAAAGATAGATAGAAAACCAGTGCACCCAGTGCATGAAACTGGCAATGCAGCCCATGCATTCCATGACAAACTCCTGGTGCCCGTGTGGTTGGCGCGCAGCCTTTTTTCGCCAACAATGTTCATTGCCTATGTGCTGGCCGTGGCCGGTGCCGCTGCGCTCCTTATATCCGGCAAGGTGCCAATTATATTCAGCGATTTCTTCTTTACGGATTCACTGATACTCTATGCGATAGTTTCATTTGCAATTACATGGGCGCTTGTGCTCATGCATGAATTCGGCCATTATACCGCAGGCGTGTCAGTGGGCATACGGCCGACATTTGGATTGACCCGCAAACTCAATTACATCGTTGCCTATACCGACAGCACCGAGCTATACCGCGTGGAGCCTAAACAGCGATTCCGTCCATATCTTGCAGGGATGTTCGTGGATTTGCTGGTGCTCGCGCTCTGTGTTTGGGCGCTGTTTTGCATCGGCGCCTGGAAATTGGCCGGCTGGGCAATGATTGCGCCGCTGCTGACATTCGTCATGCTGATGGAATTTTTCTCGCTCATCTGGCAGATGTTGATTTTTCTCCAGACAGACCTGTATTACGTGATTGAGAATTTCCTTGGCATAGAGTATTTGCACAAACATAGCATATCCTATGCCACGGAAATTGGGAACTGGGCCATTGGCAGGCATAAAAAACCACCTGGAAACCATTGGGGCATTTACCTTGCATATATACTCCTGCTGGTGACCGGAACCATTTTCAATCTGGCAATATTTGCAGAGGTTGAATACGATATTCTTATGGCATTCGTTTCGAAAGCCCAGGAAGCGCTCACATCAACAAGCATCATCCACGCGGCTGATGCCATATTCCTGCTGGCGTTCCTGGCGCTTAATATCTGCCTGATACTGGGCTCGCTCATTCCCTCATCATCGCGGTCAAACCGGTCCTGACAAGTTCCTTTATCCCGAATGGCTTTATCAGGTCGAGGAATGCATCTATTTTTTCGTAATCTCCTGTGATTTCAATAATCATGCTCGATTTGCCCACATTGACTATCTTTGCCCTGAATATGCCCGCATAGTTCAGGATTTCGCTCCTTGAGACGAAATCCGGCGAGTGCACCTTGACAAGGGCGATTTCCCTGACCACGCTCTCCGTCTCATTGACAACTGAAACTTTCAGCGTCTCCACTAACTTGGAGAGCTGCTTGACCATCTGCTCAACGATTTTTTCATTGCCTGTGGTGGTGATGGTCATGCGCGAGACGCCAGGGGTATGCGTCTTGCCGACCGTGATGGTGTCCATGTTGAACCCCCTGCGCGAGAACACTCCTGCTATGCGCTGGAGCACGCCGAACCTGTCCTCCACCAGCATGGAGATTATGTATAATTTGTGACCGATTTGATTCGCTTCTTTTCCATTTCTTTCAGTAGCCATAACCTCACCTTTCTAATATTTGTATTCATGCATCTTCTTCACGACATTCGTGCATGCCTTGGAGGGAATCATGCCGCTGTTGCTGCCTCCGGGTGGGACCATGGGCAGACAGTCCCATTCCGGGTCGATGTCAATCTCCAGCAGGAAGAGATGGTTTGCCTTGAATGCGCGCTCAAACCCTTCCTTTATTTCACCGGGCTTTTCGATGCGGACGCCTTCGCCACCATAGGCTTCTGCCAGCTTGACGAAATCCGGGCTCTGCCCAAGGTGAGTGCCGCTGTATCTCTTGCCGAAGAACATCTTCTGCCATTGCCTGACCATGCCAAGCCAGGAGTTGTTGAACACTGTGATGACAACTGGCAGGTTGCTCTCGACTGCCGTGGCCATTTCCTGGTTCACCATGAGCAGGCTGCCGTCGCCTGAGATATCTATGACGGTGGCATCAGGCCGGGCTGCCTTGGCGCCTATGGCTGCCGGCAGACCGAACCCCATGGTGCCCAGCCCGCCACTGGATATGTATTTGCGCGGGCCGTCGACCTTGATGAAGTGCATGGCGAACATCTGGTGCTGGCCGACCTCGGTAACAAAAATGGAATTCTTCGGTGCGCACAGGCCCAGCTCGTAGAGGATGCGCTCTGGCCTGATTGGCGTCTCTTCATAGGCATAGTTGCAATTGCAGGCCTCCTTGATGGCATGCACGCGCTTCTTCCATTCAGTGTCTGCAGCCTTTGCATTGAGCTTCTTTAACATTGCCAGCAGGTCCTGGAGGACAAGCCTGGCATCGCCTACGATTGGCAATGTGGCAGCGACATTTTTGCCCAATTCGGCTGTGTCTATGTCTATGTGTATGATTTTCGCATGGGGCGCAAATGTCTGCACCTTGCCTGTGATTCGGTCGTCAAACCTGCAGCCAACCGCAAGTATCAGGTCTGCGTTCTGTATGGCATAATTGGCAACCTGCCTGCCATGCATACCCGGCTGGCCCAGGTGAAGGGGATGGTTCTCGTCCATGGCGCCCTTTGCCATAAGGGTAGTGACTGCCGGGCAGGCAAGCATTTCCGCAAGAGCCGTGAACTCCTGGTGGGCACTGGAGCTTATGAGCCCGCCACCTCCGAGCAGGAGCGGGCGCTCGGCATTGACAAGCATCTCGGCTGCCCGCTTGATTTGGTTTGGGTGGCCCCTCAGGTTCGGCTGGTAGCCGGGAATGACTATGTCATCAGGGTAATTGAAGTCAATGATTGCGCTCTGCACATCCTTTGGCAGGTCAATGTGGACAGGGCCTGGCCTGCCGGTGTGCGTCAATTTGAATGCCATCTTCAGTATATGCGGCAATTCATTGGCATCCAGCACCTTGAAATTGTGCTTGGTAATTGGCATCATTATGCCGAAGAGGTCAGCTTCCTGGAAGGCGTCGTTGCCTATGAGGTCGGTAACCACCTGGCCGGTTATGGCAAGGATGGGAATGCTGTCAAGGAACGCGTCGGCAACTGGCGTGGTGAGGTTGGTGCCGCCTGGGCCGCTGGTCGAGACGCAGACGCCGGTCTTGCCAGAGGCGCGCGCATAGCCTTCTGCTGCATGGCCTGCACCCTGCTCATGCCTGGTGAGAATATGCACCAAGCCTGTTTCCGCGGCTATTTCATCGTAGAAGGGCAACACTGCACCGCCTGGAAAACCGAACATGTGCCCTATGCCTTCCCGCTTGACAGCCTCAAGGACTGCTTTTCCTCCTGAGATTTTCATTTTGATCACCACAAAGATATTTTGGGAGTTGCATGAAAATATAATAAATAAATTATACTGAGGGGGATAAAAAATATATGGGAGGTGGTTGTGTGTGCTTTGAATGCGCCAACTCGGCGCATAGCTCGACAGCAACGCTGTCGACTGCTCAGCGCAAAGCTACAGCCACGCTTGCCACCAGCACCACTGCCAATAATGTAACAAGGATTTTTTCTAGTGTGCCGGCGAACTTCAGACAAAGTGCCTTAGCAAAATTAGGGGTTTCCTCTGCGGAAATGCATTTGCAGGCAAATTGATTATCTTCTGGCATGGTAAGACTTGATGAGAATGGAATTTATATAGATTTGGGTGGCCAACAAATTAGCATGCCAATTGAACTTTTAGCTCCTGCCGGAAGCCCTGCTAGCCTCAGGGCCGCAGTCGAGGCCGGAGCTGACTCTGTATATATGGGCTCCTTCTGGAACGCCAGGATGCGCGCCAGGAATTTCACAAAGGAAGAGCTGGCAACGGCAATGAAATACTGCCGCGCTGAGGGCGTGAAGGCGTATATTACGCTGAATACCATCATCTTCGAGAGCGAGCTGAAGGCTGTTGCCGAATATATCAAATTTGTCTATGAATACGGCGCTGATGCGCTCATATTGCAGGATTTGGGCGCTGCCAGGATTGCCAGGGAGGCTGCGCCCGGCCTTGAATTGCATGCGAGCACACAGATGTCAGTGCACAATTCAAAAACCGCTAAATTGCTGAAAAAAATCGGGTTCACCCGCCTTATCCTTGCAAGGGAGCTTTCCATCGGGCAGGCGGCCGCCATAAAGAAAAACGCAAACATTGATGTTGAAGCATTCTGCCACGGGGCATTGTGCTATTCCTATTCGGGCAAATGCCTCTGGAGCTATGTGCAGACAGGCAGGAGCGGCAACCGCGGCGTCTGCTCCCAGCTTTGCAGGTTTCCCTGGAAAGCATATTGTGATGGCAAACTTATTCGCAAGGGCTACCTCACCAGCACAAAAGACCTGAACTTAGTGGGCTGCGTGCCTGAGATTGAAAAGACTGGCATTGATTGCATAAAAATTGAGGGCAGGCTCAAGGATGCGCGTTATGTGAGTGCGGTTGTTTCTGCATATAGGAAGGCAATCGATGGGGGAAAGGATGCCTTTGAAAGCCTTGCCATGATTACTTCCCGCGGCTACACCAGCGGCTATCTTTTTGGAGATGCTAGGAGGGAAAAACTTACCAACCCTGACAGGCCTGCCTATGGCGGAATGGATATAGGCAAAGTGGTGAAGGTTACGCCAAATGGCGCACACATTAAGCTCACTGGCATTTTGAAAAAGGGGGACAGCATACGCGCTTCGAGCTCGGGCAAAATCATCAGCATTTACAGGATGTATGTGGGGGATAAGGAAGTTGAGTCTGCGGATTCGGAGTGCGCGCTAAGGATAAAAACGCTGAAGAGGGGCGACACGCTGGTGAAGGTTGAGCGCGCGAAAATCGAGGATGGGTTTTTGAAAGGCGTGAACGCGGAAAAGGTGCGCAAGGGAAAATCATTTGTGATTGCAAAAAAAAGATTGAATTTGCAGGTGCATTCCGTTGATTTTGATAAAATAATCTCATGGGAAGCTGCCACACATGGCATACAAGGTGCTTTAATCGACACGCCGAGGGTCGTTTTTGATGAGGAAATTAATGAGGTGGAGGAAAAATTGAGAGAGTTGGCTGAAGGAAAACCCTCGGCCTTCCTGGTTTCCGAGCCTGCGCTGGTTTCGGATTACCCAACGGTTGTGAGCCAGTATGCAAATGTTTCCAACACGCTGGCTGCGCAGGAATGGGCGGATTTGGGCAGGGGCAGTGTGAAGGGGATTGTGGCTGCAATGGAAGTGAATCAGAAGGATGCGCTGGCAATGGGGCTTATTCATTTTACAGGAAAAAAGATTGAGCTTGCAATTTCCGAAAATAACCTTTTCAGGGAGCTTGGGTTAGCTGAGAAACAGGCAGCGGGCTGCAGGCTGGAGCTGGAAGACCCGGGGGGCAACAGGTTTCCTGTTAAGCTAAGGGGTGGCAGGACGGTGATTTATTCACCGGCACAGCATAAAGGTTAGTCGCTAACGGTCTTCCTGAATTCCAGATAGGAGTAGACAAACAGGAAGACTGCCACTGCAAGTATCGGTATCATGATGAGCCAGATGGCAAATGCTGGAAACACAATGCCAAGGAGCGCAATGATGCCAACTGCCTTGAACAGTTTTCCCCTGAGTTCATGGGTTCGCTTCCAGACTGTTTCATGAACACTCCGAGGGCTAAAGCCCTTCTCAGCAGACAAACTGGCTTTAGGCGGGAGCATTCCTTCCTGGTGCGCTTCGCTAGATGGAACCTGCGACCCAGACCTTTTGCAAACATGTCGAAGCGACCGAGACCCACAGGATGTTGCGTGGTCGTCTCGGCTTAGGTTTTGCTCATCGGCAGACCCAAGTGGCAAAACTCGCTTC
>Ga0210017_1003698_pt1 | contig 12754 bp, 18 predicted proteins | sample CryGeyCG2014_020_FD_183966 | JGI IMG/M metagenome (GOLD analysis project Ga0210017, IMG submission 183966) | Groundwater microbial communities from aquifer - Crystal Geyser CG08_land_8/20/14_0.20 (SPAdes) (version 2) | ecosystem: Environmental > Aquatic > Deep subsurface > Groundwater | place... | reverse complement strand
CGCTCCGACATGTCACCCGAACCCGAACCCGAAACTGGAAACTGCTTTGGCGGCAGGTGGGTTGAACCTTTCAATCAATGGAGTGGGCATTTGCATCCAGCGCCTTGTAATCAGGGCAGGTGAAATCAATACATTGGAGGTGTGCGCAGATGCTTAGCCTGGAGGGCCTGCTAAGCCTGCTGGTGATGATGTTCATCGTGCTTGCCAGTGCAACTTACCATGCAGATCCCTCACAGGTTCAGGACTATCTGCTGGCAAATGATTTTGTCGAGGTAATGGGAAAGGCTGGCTATGATTTGGCAAATGCGAATATGGATGTGGCTACAGCCGCAGAGATAAATGGGATTGCAGGGAAAGTGAAAAGGTGCATTGTGGTGAAGGTGGACGGTTTGGGTGATGCATTTGCTTCAGATAACTGCCCCGGGGAAAGCGCGCAAACAACAATCACCAGGTCAATTTATTCAAATGGTTTTAAGACAATTGAAATAACAATATCAAAGGTAACATGGCCTTAAGACCAGTTAAGACAGGTTAAGACATGAAGACCAAACTGATGGGCATATTGAACGTAACGCCTGATTCATTTTACGACGGCGGCAAATACCCAACAGCCGGGTTAGCGGCAGCCCGCGCCAGGGAGCTGGCGGCTGAGGGCGCAGACATCATTGACATTGGCGGCGAAAGCTCCCGCCCAAACTCAGAGCCGGTGAGCGCTCGGCAGGAACTCGCCCGCGTGCTCCCTGTGCTTAAGCTGCTCGCCAAATCAGGCATTAAGGTTTCCCTTGACACCTACAAGCCAGAGGTTGCCAAGGCCGGGCTGGAGCTGGGCGTCTCGATGATAAATGACATCACTGGGCTGGCGAACCATAAGATGCGCGCGCTTGTTGCCGCTGCAGGCTGCAAATGCGTCATCATGCACATGAAGGGCATGCCAAGAACCATGCAACATGCCCCCAAATACAAGGATGTGGCAAAGGAGGTTGCTGATTTTTTCAAGGAGAGAATTGCGCTTTGCGAATCATCCGGGATAGCACGCAAAAACCTCATTCTGGACCCGGGGATTGGCTTTGGCAAATTGCCAGAGCATAACCTGCTCCTGCTGCAGGCAATACCGCAATTCAGGAAGCTCGGCCCTGTGCTCATCGGGGCAAGCAGGAAATCATTCATGGGCAAGCTCTTTGGCGCAGAGCAACGTTGCTCTGTGCCAGATTTTGCGCAACTGCGCAAAAGCCCGAAGGCACGAATGGATGTGAGTGACAAGGGCGATGGAGCCGAGGGCGGCGACAGGCTTTATACTTCCCTCGCAGTTGCATGCTACTGCTATTCCCAAGGGGTGGACTGGCTTAGGGTGCATGACGTTAAGGAGAGCAGGCTCGCACTCAAAGCAATGGAAATGCTAAGCAAATAAGCGAAATTTTCAGATTCTCTATTTCTGTATCTCTTTCTGTGAAAAGAGAAGGCTCTGCGCCATCGGCTCTATGTATTTCATGCCGTTGCCGCATTTCGGGCATTTGAAGGCAGTGTCCATTGCAATGTCAAAAGAATAGGCAGTTTTTCCGTCTTCACAGCATTTTGAGCAATGGTAGAATTCTCCGGCGCCCAGCTCGCAGGCATCGGTCACACAGTTCAGGCTCTTAAGCTGTGTATTCACGAATGATTCCAATTTATCTGAATTGAGATGCCAATAATAGGAATACCAGCCGGTTTTCTCATCCTTTTGCCGGTCATATTCCACGAGATTATGGTAGTGCAGCTTATTCAGGACAGCCCTTACCTCGCTCACCTTTATTGCCGCTTTCTCGGCAAGGCTCTCGTCGGTGATTTCGCCCTCGAAGTTCCTTATCACAGCAAGGGTGTTTTCTCCTGCCAAATCAATGAGAAGTTTCCTGACCTCACCATTGCCCAGGATTGTCAAATCCTTTGCAGATGGGTATTTCTTCTTGGGCGGAAGAGCTTTCTTGGCGAGCTTGTCGACCTTTAATCGACCTGCTGGTCGATCTGATGCGCCAACTGCTGCTTTTAGTGCATTTTTCACAGCTACGGCGTTATTGGTTTTTTTAGCTAGGGCGAGGTTTCTGTTCTTGGCTGCAGCTGTCTTCTTTACAGAAACAGATTTTACTGCTTTCAAGGGCATCCTCTTAGCCAGCTTGGCTGTTTGATTTTTAGCCGCAATTTTTTTGATTAAGCTGTTGTGTTTCAAGCCAAAAATCTTTTTGACCACATTTGCTACGCTAGCCACGATTTTCCGTTTAAGCGAAGAAGGTTTCGCAATTTTTTTGATTAAGCTGTTGTGTTTCAAGCCAAAAATCTTTTTGACCACATTTGCTACGCTAGCCACGATTTTCCGTTTAAGCGAAGAAGGTTTCGCAGTTTTTAGCTTACTTCTGCTAGAGGTTTTTTTTGGTAACACATCAAATATTGTGGTGGTTCGCTTATAAATACCTTACCTAGATTTACCGGCGGAAATTACTTTCTTCCCACTCTTCATGGGCACTATCCGGAGCTGCCCTCCAAAGTTTTTCGTGTATGCCTCCAGGTTACCACGGTATCTATCCAAAAAAACCGCCAGCGCGGCAATCTCAGAATGGGGCTGGAAGGTCACAGAGACGTTGAAATCAGCTTGCTTATAGATGCCGCTGGGCACCTTCTCGCCGCCCACAATTATGAGCAGGTTGGCATTTTTCTTTATCTCTGCCAGCACCTCGGGCAGTGGAAGGCCATACATGGTGAGGTGGACCAGGGCAAATCCCTTCTCTTTGAACCGCTTCACCACTGGCTGCCAGTTCTTCTCATAGGTAGTCTTGAAGGTGCCCCCCCAATTTTCGGCAATCTTCCTGACAGTCTCAAGGGCGTGCTCATCCCTTTCGCCAGTGATTATCACCTCATCGGCAAGGAAAGCGCGCGCCACAAGTGAGACATGGGTGGTGGTTCGCTTGTCCCGTTCTATCCTGTGGCCAAGGCGCAATACAATAATCATAGCGGGCCCGGAGGGATTTGAACCCACGGCATACTGGTAGCTCACGAAAGAAACAAATAAAATAGCAGGTTTCCTTCATAAGAGCCAGTCGCTCTGCCAGACTGAGCTACGGGCCCAAAAACAAAAAATATTGGTTAATTCTACGAATGGCAAGATGGTATGATAATTTTGCATGTGCATGTTTAAAAAGCCAATTTCCTTTTCATAAAAGAAAATACGAATTTTTGATGGAGTTCGGCATCTGGTTTTTAAAGCATATCTTGTATTAGATAATATCAGGGGGCACAGCAAATAACCTAGTTTGATTAATCTACTCAAGTAAGAAATCCGGCGATAACTAAACTAAATGCTTACTGTGCCAATTGGAAACGATAAACGATATAGCTGATCGTGAAGTTGGCAGAATACCCCGCCCTTCGGGCGGGGATGAATGCCAAGCGCCAACTTCATGAGAATTCAAGGACAACAGCCCTTGAGATTTTCGGAAAGTCCAGCAGGACTTTACGAGCTATCTTCCAACTGGAAAGATTCAATCGCTATCAAGCGAAAACTGGATTTCCGAATGAGCCTTCATACCCTGCACATTGTACAGGGTCTCTCGCATCAGCGAGAGAGGCTCTTCGGAAAATCTGATAAAATTAATGTGAGCTGTGATTCCATGGATAATCTTAGGCCGTTGCTGAAACTCAAAGCGTGCAGGTCAATTCTTGCGCTCAAGGATGTGACCCAGGAATGGTATATTTCCAAGCTCGCTGGCCAGAGTGAAGCAACCTATGTATTCACCACGTGCCTGGTAAGAAAGCTCCAGAATCTGGGGCTTGTGGAGTGCAAGCCAAAGGGCAGGGCGAAAATTGTGAAATTGACTGAAAAAGGCATGTCCCTCGCCAATTCGCTCGAGGACATGGTGAAACTGACTAAATTATCCGCCAACCCTTAAGTCGATCGCCTTGCTCACCTTATTCTCAATGAGGTCATAGTTTCTGTAGTGGGTCATCACAGTGAGCCTGACCTTGTAGATGCCTGCGCGGGAAGCGGTGTTGCCCTGTATCCTGTAAACTATTTCCTTTGTCTCATTTGCCGTGAGCGTGCCGAGCCTGACTTCCTTGGAACGCTGCATTGCCAGGTTGTCGAACCCTATGCCATAGGGCACTGAGACCGTGAGTGAAAGAAGCACTTCCTTCTTGCTGTTGTTGGTAATCTCGATAATCAGGTCAGTGTCGCTCTCGGCCATTGCCTTAAGCGCATAGGGCTTGAACCTCGTCCTGACAAGAATTGGAGTGTCTGGGGTTTTATCATCCTTAAATAGTCCAAATAGGTCCACGTTACCACCATCGGTCTCGGGTTTCGAGTTTTCAGTTTGCTATTTGATTTAGGTAAATTCATTTTTTATTTATATGCTCAAATATGCATCTTTTGGTGTGCTGGGCACGAATACTTTAAAAATACAAAGTTCTCTTATTTACCCATGGCGATCAATAGCACGATAGAACTAGAGAAGATAGTCGCAAAGCCCATGTGGAAGACCGTTCTCGTAGAGCTTGTTGATTCCGAGAAGCTGGACCCCTGGAACATTGACATAGCTGAAATCAGCGAAAAATACCTGAAGAAAGTCAGGGAGTTCAAGCTTCTCGAATTGCATCTTCCAGCCAACATCATCCTGGCAGCCTCCATCCTCCTCAGGATGAAGAGCGACTCGCTCAAATTAGTGGACGATGTGCCGGTAATGCAGGAGGCAGGCGATTCGGGCGAGCTGGCGCTCAGCATTCCGACTCTTGAAATAGCAGGCAGGGTAATGCCCCAGCGCAAGGTTACCCTCAGCGAGCTCATGTCCGCCCTTGAGGAAGTGATGAAGGATGTGGATGCCAGGATGGTTCCTGCAGTGGTCATTCCTTCAGAGCCGGTCAAGTTCGAGATGCCTGCCTTTGATATTGATGAGCGGATGGAATCAATCTTCGCTAAAATAAGCGCCAGCCCTGAGATGCTCACGTTCAACAGCCTGCTGGAGGAGCGCACGCCACATGAGAAAGTGCAGACGCTCCTGCCCCTGCTTCACCTGTGGCAGAAGCGCAGGGTCGCCCTTCTCCAGGAGGAATTCTTCGGCGAAATTTTCATCAAGCCGGCTGGCGAGCCCTTTCTTTTGATTTCGCCCGATGGCGAAAAGCTCGACAGCAAAGCTGTCGATTTCGCAGAAAGGAAAGCGTTCACGGAAAGAAAAGGTATAAGTGAACGTGCCGTTGGCGCTACAGGCGGCCTTCTGGAGAACGAAAAAGGGGATTTGGATGGACCAGAAGAGGATAGTTGAGGCCGCACTTTTTATGAGCGGCAGGCCGCTCAGCGCAGAAGAGCTGGGCCGCCTGTTGGGGGTAGCCGCGCTTGGGTACATTGAGAAAATAGTGGGCGAGCTGGCCCGCGAATACGACGAGCGGAAGAGTGCGGTGCAGGTGGTGAGCGAGGCAGGCAAATACGCCCTGCGGCTGCGCGAGGAGTATTCTGTCATTGCCAAGGATTTCGCAAAGGAGGCAGAGCTTTCCAGGGGCGCGCTTAAGGTGCTTGCCTACATTTCAAAGAGCCCCCGGGTGCTGAAATCCTCGGTTGTCAAATTATTGGGTACTTCTGTTTACGGCTATGTGAAGGAATTGTGCGACAAGGGGTTCCTGGAGCAGAAGCGCAGCGGACGGAGCAGCAAGCTCAGCGTCACCGAGAAATTCAGGATGTATTTCAATGTGATTGAGACCACGCAGGGCGTTGCGGAGAGGAGCGAGGCTGATGTGAGCGAGGCGGTGCCGGAAGTTTATAATGAAACTGAAGGGAAAACTGGTGAAGGAGACGAAGGCGCCAATGCTGATTCTGGGGAAAATGAAAGCGAAACTGAGAAAATGGAAGAATGAAAAAGAAAAAAAGGAATCAATCTAGGCGAATCATTGTTCTGGTCGGCTGGTTGTTGCATATTGCATCTCTGCCTTCAAATAAGCCAGATATTCCTCTGGTGCTCCAATCGTTTTATCCAGATATTTATATTTCCCAGCCAGTTCAGCCAAAGTGTCTTCTTGGAATTTTCTGAAGTCCGTTGGAGTATATAATCTCATCCCATCCATCGTTTCATCTGTAATTCCAGGGACCCGTTCAGGAATCAGGCAATCCCTTCTGAAAGGATGCGTAGCCCATCTTATGGTTCCGTTCACTAAACCATCAATCAATAGTTTAGATATTGAGGGGGTAATATCAACAGCTCCCGCGCTGCCAACGCTCATGGAAGCAAAAAATGGCTGTGCGTGGATATTTTCGAGTGCGCTGTGCAATCGTTCCATTACAACTGGTAGATACCAGACAAAATCAGTTGTTGCGCCGCCATCCCTGTTTACACCGCTTAATCTAGTAGTTGCACCAGTTGGCTTGTCGATATAATTAGTCGAGAATTCTATCACAGCTGCCGTCACAGCATTAGCCGTGTTGTTTAATTCTGGGTGATAGAACAGCATAAGAGGTGGTGCAGTATCTGTTTTGGTCAAATTTAATATGCCATGAAGCTTTGAGCCGGGGCTTGTGCTGCCATCCCAATTGTCAAACGCAGAAAATGGTACCGAAATTCGCATATTCTTAGTTCTTGCTAGGTCACAGTAATCCGGTGTTAAGACTCCTTCCGCTGACTCAACCCATTCTACATTTTCCCATACTGGGTAGGGAGCCCTTTCTAAAGTGCCTAAGACGTTGGCATTATGCTTCATAGTTAATCCATCTGCTTTTGCATAAGAACCATACTCAACCCAATAGCCAATGCCAGTATTTGGATCCACTATGATATTATCATCTCCCCATATCCTCTTGCCATTGAACGTAGTAATGCTCTTGCCGCCGCCACTTTGGGCAATTACAGCCAAGTCGATTAGTTCGCCATTTGTATCTGCCCATCTGGTATGTCCGGCATGTAATGGCATGTAACCAAGCTTGGTGCAATAATCCCAGTGGAGCATGAACCAAATCTTTTTCATAGGCCCGCCGTAATCGTTGCCTGCGTTGAACGCCAGCCCAGTTTCTTCACCATATGGATACAGATAGAATTTTGTTTTTGCGTGGGATGGATTCGAAACAATCAGCATGTCCGGTTCATCATTAGCCCTGTCTGCAGGGACTTCGCCAAGAACATTGGCAAGCATATGGAGATTTCCAATCGTTGCTGAAGGATGTACATATGCGACCTTCGCGCTTATTGGGGAATCCGGATGTCCTACAATGCCTTCATACAGCACAGCGCCTTTTGTCCGCGCATACCACTCTAAAGTAGCAGTTATGCCTCTGAATCCTTCTTGGTAATCCGGTCTGTCTTGCGTCATTACCTCACGTGCAGCCGGGTCACGTGCAAGATGGTAGGTGTAAAATTCAACGCCATTATCTCCGACAGCTCGCGCACGCGTATCTTTTTGGAGTGCAAGCGTGTGCAACTCTTTCCTATTAACGCGGGGCAATCCAATATCATGCGCTCTTTGCCACATGTGCTCAAGAAGGCGAGGATGTTCAATGACCCCTCTATTTATTAAACCTTGTTTAAAGCAGGATAATCTCAATCCTTTGTCCATTGAATCCACCCACCTTTTTAGTTAAAACCTATCCCATTTGTTTATTGAGATTGGTATTTATAAAATTATGTCGTAAGTGGTTTATTTATGGCATTTAGTGGTGGAAAAAAAGAAGCAGTTTTTTCAGAGGCTGTTAATCCATTTCACTATTTCGCTTTTCGGAAGCGCACCGACGTTCGTTCCCACGGGCGCGCCACCCCTGAACACTACCATGGTCGGTATGCTCATGACATTGAACTGGGCAGCCAGCTCGCCTTCGCTGTCGATGTTTACTTTTACAATGCGCACCTTATCTGCCAGCTCCCTGCCAATCTCCTCAAGCACAGGCCCTGCCATCCTGCAGGGGCCGCACCAGTCTGCATAAAAATCAACCAGCACGAGCTTTGGCCCGCTCGCCTCGATTACTTCCTTCTGGAATTGGTCAGCCGTTATAATCGTCGCCATATTTATCACCAGTTTTCAGTTATCCGTGTTTATTTCTTTTTTGCATGTTCATTTTCCTTGCCGGTTTTCTTTTCATGCATTTGGTGTTTCGCATGCTTCGTTGCCACCCTTGCCGAGTGCTTTTTCACGGGCTTTGGCTTCTTTTCCCCCTTCTCCTTCTTTGGCTTTGCCTCCTTTCCGAGCGCGATGCCCAGCAGCTTCTCCATCTCATCATTGCTCTTGACTGTTTGGCCAGTCGGGTCAAGGTGGCGCGCGTTAATCTTTCTCTTCCCGCCGCTGGCCGTGATGATTTCAACAATCAGGTTTTCAGGCGCGGTTGTGACTACGCACTGGCTTCCGCCCTCTCTCCCGGCAACAATCACGCAAACAGAACCTTTCCTTATTGCTCCCATGATAACACCCCATGAACAAATAAATGGTTTATTCCTTATCTTCCTTCAAATTCTTTGAGCGCTTTTGCAATCACGCCTGCAACTTCCTCAGCACTTTTGTTTTCATTGGCTATTACCAGGTTAAACATCTCATGCTTTGAAATGTCAATGCTGTAAAGCTTCTTATACCTCTCTATGTTCTGTGAATCTCGCGTGTTCACGTGCTCAAGCGCCTGCGCTTCAGTGATGTTTTCCCTGCCAGCCACGCGGCTTGCGCGCATCCCAGGGCTTGCCTCCAGCCAGGCCTTGAAGCTCTCGGGAATCATCCAGGGCGAGAGCCAGGTGGACACCACGCAGCCGCCCATCTCCCTCGCGCGCTTCACAATCAATTTATCCAATTCAATATCAATATTCCTGTCTTCCTCGGCAAGTTTCTGCACTTCCTCCAGCTTCATGCCGCGCTCCCTGGCGATGTCCTTGAAGGTTATATTCAGGTGCGGGTAGTCGAGCAACTCGGCCAATTTGAGCGCAACCGTGGTCTTGCCGCTTCCAACATAGCCGGAAATGCATACGATTGTCATGCCAATCAAGGTTCAAGGTCTAAAGTTTAAAGTTGGAGGGTATAAGGGAACCAGAATGAGATGCGAGGTCTTCGTGAGCTATGCTCACGAGCTATCGCCGAAAGGCGATTCAATCGAACAGCAGTTCGATATAGACCGAAGCAGATCTTCGGGTTCACTTAGGTTTAAATCGGGATATATTTCCTGTATTTGAGCGCTACCTCAGTGATGGCAATCTCGCCGCGCCTGACCCTCGCACCGTAGATTATGGCTGCCCTTGAGCACCTGGTGCAGAGCTGGCCGCCGAATTTGCGCCTGTCTGCCCTGGAGTTGAGCGGTATGGCTGATTTGCAGGCCGCGCAGCTCTTGTTCTTTGGCTGCCGCCTCTTGAACCTCAGCTTCGTCCTGTTTTTCGTCTTTACCCTGAGCTTTCTTACGCTTTTTGACCTGTAACGCGGTTGCATCTGGAATCACCTTATAACTGAGATTATGCCTGTTTGGAGTATTTATTTAGATAACGGGAATTAATAAACATTGGGGGTTTGGGTGCAGCAAATTTTGAGAGTATTGTAATGCCCTACTCGTATGCACAAATACTTTTTCTTTTCCCGAGGGCTTCCGGATGTTTGCTTTGCAAACATACTGCGCTTTTTGCCATCTGGCAAAATTGCGTCTTTTGTGTAAAAAGAAAAGGCTCATTCGAACATATCTCCGACAGATTCCAGCCCGCTGAGAGGCACGTTTGAGGAGTTTGGGTCAGACGAAATTCCCCCAACGCCCGGCAGGGGACTGTCCCCAAGTCCGCCAAGCCCGCTGGCTGCCGCCTGTGCCTCAGCGCTTTTTATTTCAAATGAGACGAATAATTGCGCCTTGCAGCTTGGGCAGGTGAGTGAAATATCCACTGAATTGATTTCCAATGGAGTCTCAATATTTATTTCATTCTGGCTGCCGCAGCGGCATTTGATGAGTTTTTTCATGTGACTACCCCATGCATATCTAATCAGATTCACTTTAAAAGCTTTAACCGCATTTTTTTCCCAATACTTCGGGGTGATTTGTTTGGCAAAGGCAACGGGAAACTGCCCGAATGGGCTGAACATAAAGCGAATGTCAATCGCGCTGATTCTTTCGGCAGTGTTCGGAGTGTTCTGCGCCTGGGGCGCGGCGTCGGTTCAAATTCCAGGGCTTGTCGTCACCTATGCGGTTTTGCTCGCAACCTTCTACAATCGCCTGCTGATTGGCCTTGTGATAGGTCTGGCTGGCAGCATTCACCTGATTAAGGGCGAGCTTGCAAATGCTGCGCTCAGGGGCGCAATATCAGGCGTTCTCGTCAGCCTTGCGCTGGCTACCTATGGCGGGCTGTCTGGGCTGCCGCTGGTGGCATTCGGCCTCGTATACGGGATAATAACTGACGTGGCTGCCACGAAATACGGATGAAAAGCCAGGGCTGAATCAGGTCATTCAACCGTAACGCTTTTTGCCAAATTCCTCGGCCTGTCCGGGTCCTTGCCATTTGCCACTGCAATGTAATAGGCGAGCATCTGCATGGGCACTATGTAAACCATGGGCGCATAAATCGCCTCCACCGCAGGCATCCTGATTAACCTTGCTTTTGGAATCTCCTGCTCCGAGACGGCAATTCCCTTGCCCTTGCGTGCCATGCACTCCTCAAGGTTGTTCACAGTTTTCTGGAAGGTTTCATCCTTGGGCGCGATTGCTATGACTGGTATCCCGTCGCTTATCAGGCTGAGGGGCCCGTGCTTCAGTTCCCCCGCGGCATAGCTCTCTGCATGCTTGTAAGTGATTTCCTTGAGCTTCAGCGCCGCCTCCATGGCAATCGGGTAGGCAATGCCCCTGCCAATGAAAAAGAAGTGCTCCTCATCCTTCATCTCCTGGGCGAGCTTTTTGTATTCGCTTTCTTTTGTGAGCACATCCTCAATGACATTTGCAACTTCCTCAAGCCCGCCTTTCTTTCCGATGCATTCAAATGCAATCCTATAGAGCACAGTTAATTGGGCAATGAACGTCTTGGTAGCCACCACGGAAATCTCAGGCCCTGCATAAAGGAGGCAGGTTGCGTCAGCCAGCCTGTCAAGCGAGCTGCCTATCACATTTGTCACGGCGATTATTTTCGCGCCGTTTGCCTTTGCGATTTTCACAGCATTGAGCGTATCCGCGGTCTCGCCTGATTGGGAGATGGCAATTGCCACGGTGCCCTGCGATGAGCAATTAGTATAGGGGTATTCCGAGGCAATGTAAGCGCTTACTTTTTTGTGTGTCAATCCTTTCATGATATATTGGAAGACAAGCCCTGCGTGGTAGGATGTGCCGCAGGCAACAACTTCGATTTCTGTTGCGTTTTTCACAAATTCAACCGCGGCCCTGATATCGCTTTTGAGCGCGTTCCTCACGGCAATGCCCTGCTCGTGGATTTCCTTTAGCATGAAATGGGCATAGCCGCCCTTCTGCGCCATGTCATAGGTCCAGTCAATGGTGCGCACCTTCCGCTCCACGCCATTTTTCGCATGTGCATTGTAGATTTCGTATCTGCCATCCTGCGCTTTCACTATGTCGCCGTCCTCAAGAATCACGACCTTGTTGGTATGCGCCAAAACAGCAGGCACGTCGCTGGCAAATATCAGCTCGTCCTTTGCAATGCCTATTATCAGGGGGCTGCTCTCCCTTATGGCATAGAGCGCGTTGTCATGCGCGCTTATGGCTAAAATAGCAAACGAGCCCTTGAGCTTTTTGTGGAGCTCCTTTAGGGCTGCAAACAAATCCTTCTTGCCCTCAAGCAGATGCGCAATGCACTCGGTATCTGTCTCAGAGATGAATTTGTGTTTTTGCGATTTGAGCTCATCTCTGAGTTCAGTATAATTTTCAATAATTCCGTTGTGCACGATTGCAACAGTTTTCGTGCAGTCAAAGTGTGGGTGGGCGTTCTCATCGCTCGGCGCGCCGTGGGTCGCCCATCTGGTATGGCCTATCCCCCCGGTGCCGGCCACATTCTCAAAGAGCTTTTTGCCAATGAGGCTGTCTATCTTGCCCTCGGCCTTGCGGATTTCAAGCTTTCCGCTGTGCGCCACTGCTATGCCTGCCGAGTCGTAGCCCCTGTATTCAAGGCTCTTCAGCCCGGCGATGATAAGCTCGCAGGCATCCTTATTCCCGATGTATCCTATTATTCCACACATAATATGTCCTCAGGTCTTAACTGGTCTTAATGGTCTTCACTTATACCTTTCTTTTCCCCAGGGGCTTTTCTTTCTGTGAAATCGACAGCTTTGCTGTCGAGCTTTTCGCTTTAGCGAAATCAAAGAAAAGGGACTGTCTTGAGGTCTTGTTGTCTCCATTCATTTTACAATTTCTCCAATGGCATAAGTTCTCATTATTTTTGTAATCTTGATGTTCACGCTTTCTTTTGCTTTGGCTCCTTTGATGAAAATAGGCACGCCTTCAACATTGGCAATGCCCTCCCCTTTCCTGTTGGCGCCCAGGATTTCAACCGTGTATTTCTCGCCCTCGGCGATGTTCGTAATTGGCATGGTTAGAATTTAGTTTGGCGGTTTAATAAGGATGGCGGTTTAAATCGGTGGCTGCGAATATAAAATAACTTTGCTTAATTAACATTGTATGACTTTCATAAACATCTTGAAAGCAAGCGCAAAATCATTTTTGATTACGATAGGCTTATTCATAGCAATTTATCGTGAAGTTGGCAGAATACCCCGCCCTTCGGGCGGGGATGAATGCCAAGCGCCAACTTCACGAGAATTCAAGGACAACAGTCCTTGAGATTTTCGCTATCAAGCGAAAACTGGATTTCCGAAT
>Ga0210017_1003694_pt1 | contig 12757 bp, 13 predicted proteins | sample CryGeyCG2014_020_FD_183966 | JGI IMG/M metagenome (GOLD analysis project Ga0210017, IMG submission 183966) | Groundwater microbial communities from aquifer - Crystal Geyser CG08_land_8/20/14_0.20 (SPAdes) (version 2) | ecosystem: Environmental > Aquatic > Deep subsurface > Groundwater | place... | reverse complement strand
TCTCTCTTCCGTACACACGGCGAAGGCGAATCTTAGCTGACCACGCTGGAGAAATACAGTTGGCAAAACAATTGGTTACGGACAAGATGGAAGAGGCTGAACGATTCTTGAAAGAGGCAATGGATGTTGGTCATGAAGGGCTTGTGGCTAAGAAACTTGCCAGTGAATATACGCCGGGTATACGTGGAAAACGTTGGCTTAAGATAAAGCCTGTTCTCGAACCCTTGGATTTGGTTATTGTTGCAGCTGAATATGGTTATGGAAGAAGACATGAGTGGCTTTCAGACTATTACTTAGCTGCCCGTGACATTGAAACAGGCGAGTTCTTAATGGTTGGAAAAACGTTCAAGGGGTTGACTGATGCGGAAATTATTGAAATGACTGAGCGGCTTAAAGAACTCACCATAAAAGAAGAAGGTAGAAGAGTAGTTGTAATTCCAAGAGTAGTTGTTGAAGTATTATACAATGAGATTCAGAAAAGCCCAAAGTACGAGTGTGGCATGGCTTTGCGTTTCGCAAGGATAAACCGCATAAGAGAAGACAAAACTGCAGAAGAGGCAGACACTATACAAAGAGTCAGAGAAATATACGAAAAACAATTTCTGAAAAAGGGTAGATATAAAGCCTAGCTAAATAACGTTTATTACGGTCTATTCAACAAAATTTCATGCGGTGCCGGGGTGGCCGAACGGTTCAGGCGGCAGCCTGCAGAGCTGCTATATGTGGGTTCAATTCCCATCCCCGGCTTCAAGTAATAAACAGTTTTCGTTGTTAGAGCATACTGTCTAGCGGCTATTTTTCGAACCAGTTTGAGATTTTTATTTCTGGTTTTTGCTCCAGTTTTATGCCCATTGGAGCGAATGTTTGTTCTAAAGCGGTTGTCATGTTTCTAATGTAGTCTTCCACATTGATTTCCTTCACACTTTCTACATGCTCCACAGGTTTTACAGTGAACGTTTTGCCTTTATAGCTAAATGGTTTAACCTTGATGAAACGCACCGTGTCACCTCTGCCAACTTTTTTCCCTGTTTCCAAAAGCTGGACAGCACACTGATATGGCTGCGGAGTCGCCTTAACATCTGTTTCCATACGCTCCTTCGGATCAAAATACAGCTTTATCGAATACACCAAATCTTCAAGCTGAACTCGACGCTTCTCAAGCTCATCTATTGCCTGCTGAGCAACCCTGACTATTCTTTTCTTTGCTAACTCGTATTCTTCAGAGGTTCCCACATGGCTTAATTCTTTAACACAGTTTTGAAACACGTTTTGAATGAAGTTTGGCGAGTTGGATTTTATGGCTGTGAGTCCCTTAATGTCAGGTTCTCCATCTGGTAAAATGCCAAAATAAGCCTTTTTTGCTGCTGGAAGAACGCAAAGCGAATACTGTTTGTCTATGGATAGGTCAAGCTTTAGTTTTTCCTTAACTGTTTTTGTCAGCCATTCCACATGAGCTTGTTGCGGATTGTCTAGAAAAATGGAGTCTGTATCACCGTAAGTGGGATGAAGCCCTTTCGCTTCAGCCATGTCCCAAGTAGTTTGCAACGCCCAACGTCCATAACCAGTAATGCACTCAGCCAGCGGCGGGCATGCAAGCCCGTGAATCCTTACAGTCACGCCGTAACTGGAAACGCTGATCAACTTCAAAAGCGTCACCAAGGCGTCCGCGTTTTTTCTTTCTTTCTCCGAGACCAACATGTTTTTGGAAAGAGGCTTGAACCAGTGTATGCGAAGGTCTTTCAACGCGCCGACAAGAACGGAGTAGAAGCCTCTTCTCTTCTTGCAGACCCAATTTTGTGCGCACTCGTTAATTCGGTTCACTCTGCATTCTTCGTGTGGGCAGTTCACGGTTTCGTAGGAAAGATTGTAGCTGTCAACGAGGCTTGGGTATAGGCTTTCAAAATCGCAGACGACTGTATTGAAGTACACCCCTGCTTTCGGCTGAACAGTCAACGCACCTGGAACCATGTGTGTTTCTAATCCTCTACGCAGTTCTCTCGATGTAGGAATCAAAACACTGTTTTTTCTCAGGTAAGTGTAAATCACGGATTTCAACCAGTCGCTTACCCTTCGGCTTTGATAAGCCTCAGTAACCGGAATGTTCGCTATTCTCGCCAACGTGAACGTATTATGAAGAAAATCAAGGCTAGCTTCCTTCAAACCCAAAAGTTCAGGCTCAATTCGCGGTACAGGTTGATGGAGAAGGCTGAACCAATGTTTAATCTGCGCATATTTTTGCGGGTCCGCGGTCTTTGTGTATGCGAAAGTTTTTTCAAATCTGTTCTCAAGCTCTTCTGACACGTTGGTTAGCAAAACTGGCTGGGTTTCTACTATCGTATACGGTGCGCCGAAGACTAGGTTATGATCGTAGACGTAGCTTCGAGTGTACTCTATTTCGGTCTCCCATACTTTTTCAAATGTCTTACTGGCCCTTCTTAAAGCATCTGAAGTGTAGACCGTGACTTTGGTTAATTCTTTCAGTTCATCCGTGAATAATTCACGTTTCTTTACAACTTCTACCTCGCCGTGAAGACTTTGGACTCCTTCTTCATCACTTTTGGACAGTGGATGTGGAAGAAAGAAGTATGGTTTGTAGTCTGAATCTCTTATCTCCAGTATTTCCTTTGCTTGAGCATGATAGAATCTGAGTATGATGATCCTTCCTTCGGTTTTTGCTTCGAGCAGGTAATAGAAATCCAATGTCGTCTTTCACTAAGATTGAAATTGAAACTTTTCTACATAACTGTTTCTAAAAACAAAAAAGGAAATACAGCGAATGTCTCCTTTTAGAGGAGAGGTAACAGCGTACTAACTATCTAGTTTTCAGGCCAAGCTTTAGATTTAAAACGTAGAACAAAAATCGCTTCACAAGGTTGCAACGAGTTGGATTCTGAAGTGAATGTCTTCAAATTTCTATCGGCTGCACTTAGAAGCTAGAAGGTCAGGTTTTCGCGTTTTTCTGTGGGGTTTTTGTTGTGTTTGCTGCGTTTTAGGGATAATTCTTCTAGTGAAGTTGCTTTACGGAGTTCTTACATGTACCAGTTTCCGTCACGGGACCGGCTTAACCCAGAGGCAATGCCGAAGAGTATGAGGGTGAAACCACTTACTGTCAGTACCAAACCTAGAACTGCTCAAGCAAGAGGCTCCGTGTGGTATGGGATGAACAGGAACCATTCTGGGTTTCCAGCTAGGCTTCAGGTTTCCAGTATGTCACCTACAAAAAATATGGCGCCTGCTAGGAACATTAGGTAGGCTAGGGTTTCGTTGTGTCTTGATTCTTCTGCTTTCTCGTGTAGGTAGTTCCTAAAGGACATGGCTTTCATTATGTCGAATTATTGAACATGTACGTAAATCTTGCTATTTTGAAACTTTTATATGCATCAAATATTTTTAACCATGATTCCAGTTGAAATTTGAATGTGAGAATTTGGCAGAGCGTTAGATGTGCGATGTCTTAGCTAAAGACATGGTTTTGTTTCAAAGCATTTGACGCGTGCGAGTGATTTGGTCGATTGAGATGAGCTTTTTCCGTATTTCATATAAGGTGCAAATTGTTTTGGGTTATTGGAGATGATGCTGATGAACAAGGATGAGTTTTCAATTGTTGAAGAATTTCGTAGTCGATTAGAAAACGCTGCGAAATATGGTGAAGTCTGGGAGGTTGTTAAAGACACTGCCAAGTTTGCGCTGAACAAATACAGACGTGGGATGATGCTTTTTCTAGATGATTTACCCATCAGATTGGGCGCTTACCATCCACTGGGAACAAACAACATCGTTTTAAACAGAGCCCTAGTGCAAATGGTGGAAGGTGCAATCAAGTCAAAACGTGCGGTCAACGCCTTAATCTATAATTTATTGCTCCATGAGTATTTACATGCATTAGGCGAAATCTCTGAGCTTAAAGTTAGGCAACTTGTTTACAAAATTGCCGAAGAATGTTTCGGCGCAAGCCACATTGCGGCATTAATTGCGAAAAAAAGCCCCTGGGCTTTACTTAAGGAAATTCCGTTAAAAACTGTTAATGCTCCAAAACGGGTTATGGAGATTGTGAAAGACTTTGAAAAAGCAGACAGATACATAGTATAGAGGATTTGCCTTGTCACCCATTAAAGCAGTGATTTTCGACTTCATCGGCACGTTAACAAACGTTAGAGGCTACAGTTTGGAAGCCTCAAGGACGACATCAAAGATGAAGTTGTACAAGGCTGTTGTGAATGCAGGTTTCAAGGTTGACGCCAAAAGTTTTTTGGAAGCATACATTCAAGCTCATGAAAAATACCGCGTTATCCGTTACCAGAAACTGGTTGAGGTTACCAACGCTGTTTGGATTTCAGAAGCCCTCAACAACCTAGGCTATGAAACAACACCAGACGACCCTCAAGTAAAAACAGCCATCAACATCTCTTTTGAAGACTACTTGAATTCTCTCGAGCTTAGATCATGTGCAAAGAACGTACTGAAGAAACTTTCAAGAAACTACAAGCTGGGCTTAGTTTCAAACTTCACATATGTGCCAGTAATTTACGCTGGGCTTAGAAAACTAAACATAACCCATTTTTTCAACGCCATTCTAGTTTCACACGAAGTTGGCTGGCGCAAACCTCACCCAAAAATCTTCAACGAAGCCCTGAAAAGACTCAGAGTCTCAGCTCACGAAACCGTATATGTTGGAGACAGCCCCCTAGAAGACATAAAAGGAGCAGAAGCCACAGATATGAAAACAATCTTCGTCTCCTCACAGTTTTATTCAGTGAAACAGTTAAGTGAAAGCCAACAGAAGCCAGACATGATTTTAAAAGACCTTTGTGAACTTTCGAAAACTTCACTTATTAACAGAAAATTATAAGGGGTAGAGATTTTAGCTTCTGCCGAAGTCTTATTTTGCTCATGGTGCGGTCGCCGGGATTTGAACCCGGGATTGCAGACTTGGAAGGCCTGAGTCCTAAACCAGACTAGACGACGACCGCCCTTCACAAGCTATCTATTAGAATGAGCTACATAAAATTTGTTTTCAGCTACTTCGGTTTTTCTTCCGGCTTATACAACCTTTTCTCATACGCTGACTTCGGCTTAAAACTACCTCGATATTTGGGCATGGATGCTCTTTTTCGTTCTAAATTCTTGAATCTAGCATAAACCTTTGCTACTTTAGTCTTTGACGGCTTCCTACTCCTTGGAGTACGGTAAGGCGCTGGCGTAAATGGCTTTTTAACTTTCTCTCTTGACCTTTTCCTTCCACGACTTTTAGTTTGCAAACTCTTCACTTTTTGAAAAACAACATATCCTTCCTCCAAGTTCACCTCTTTCATTTTCCATCCCGCATCCAACCAAGCCTTAGCATGGACACTACTCTGTGAGTTACTCCACCACTTTTCGTTACGAAAGGCACTCATAGGTAAGTTGTCACCCATTACCCCGTCCATCTTGGCAAAAGAAAGCTTGACGACGTTTGTGAAGGCAGCTCTGTACTGTAAGTAGCGTTTAAGCGCCTCATATTTGCTAAAAGAACGGCGTGAAACAACTCTTCTTGCACAGTTTAGGCAAAGCATTTTTGTAGGATCACCTGTTGAAACATCTGGCACCATGCAGTCTCTGCAGAACAAGCGTCCACACCTCTGACATCGCCTGAGATAACTGTTCGGAAAAACCCTACCGCATATCCCGCATTCATCTTTGAACGTCATTTAAACCACTGGCAAATGCATGGAATTCACTGAATTATTGTTCAGCCCTTGATATAAATGTCGTTTCATAATTCAGAAATTGCAGCGGATATTCAAAATCTGCGATAACATTTATACATAACTTTCACATTATCAAATCGTGAACCTAATGTTTTTTAGCGAGTACTTACATGAAAAAGCGGAAGAATCAAGGCACAATGAAACAGTTGGGTATTTTCTGATCGTAATTGGCTCCATATTTCTTGTAGGAGGCTTACTTGAAACCGTAATAACCGTTGAAAATCCAGAATGGTTTTTAATAATTCCCTATCACTTAACACCCCACGCATATAGTCTTTTAGGGTTGTCTCTAACAACCGTGGGGCTTGTACTAATTTGCTTAGGAATAACCTTAAGCATTCACTATGCAAGGCAGAGATCTTGGTACATGAAGGAACTGCAAAAGGCGCAAAGCACGGAAGAATTGAAACTTACAAGAAAAACCAAAAAAAGAGAATGAGGTGAATTCAGCCTTTCACAACCGCCAAAGGAACAAGTCTGGCAACTTTTGTCGCTATTCCCAGTTTATCACTTACATCTACAACTATATCCACGTTTTTGTAGGCTGGGTCTGCCTCCTCAGCTAAGACAACCGCACTTGCAGCTCTAACGTGAATTCCACGTTGCTCCAAAGCCTTTTTCACGTCTTCACCCCAAAATCTTTGCTTAGCAGCGTGCCGACTCATCATCCTTCCCGCTCCATGAGCAGTAGACCCAAAACTTAATTGCATGGCTTTTTCCGTGCCAACAAGAAGCCACGAACTAGTCCCCATGCTTCCAGGTATAAGCACAGGCTGCCCCACAGCCCTATAGTCTACTGGGACATCTGGATGCCCCGGTGGAAAGGCACGGGTTGCGCCTTTTCTGTGCACCCAAACTTTTTTCTGCTGTTCTCCATCGACCTTGTGGTTCTCTATCTTCGCAATGTTGTGGGCAACATCATATACAAGATTTAGCCCAAACTTCTCTGGGTCTACTTTAAAGACTTGTTGGAAGCTTTGTCTAACCCAGTGCATTATTGTTTGACGGTTCACAAACGCATAGTTGACAGCGCACGCCATTGCTTGATAATAATCTTCAGCTTCTTTGCTGTTTCCAGGCGCGCATGCAAGTTCCCTGTCCGGCAACACAATCTTGTATTTGTGAACAGCCCTTTCCATAACCCTCAAATAGTCTGAGCATACTTGATGGCCGAAGCCCCTTGAGCCGCAGTGGATCATAGCTGTTACTTGTCCTTCATGTTCAATCCCAAAGGTTTTAGCTGTCTTAGCATCGTAAATTTTGTCTACTTTTTGGATTTCAAGGAAATGGTTTCCTGAACCTAAAGTGCCGACTTGTCGCAGTCCCCTTTTTTTCGCTGTTGTTGAAACCTTGTCAGGATTCGCATTCTTCATGCATCCTTGTTCCTCATGGTGTTTGGCGTCTTCAGACCAACCTAATCCTTGGTCAATAGCCCATTGGACGCCATCCATGAGTAATCTGTCCAAGTCATGCATTGAAACTGCGAAGTCTTTTCGTCGGCTTCCAAGTCCGCACGGAACATTATTAAAAATGCTATTTGTCAATTCAGTAAGTTTTGGTCTAACGTCTTGTTCCGATAGGTTTGTTGTTATCAGGCGAACTCCACAGTTTATGTCATAGCCCACTCCGCCTGGACTAATTACGCCCTCATTGTAGTCTGTTGCTGCCACGCCGCCTATTGGGAAACCATAGCCTTCGTGGCCGTCAGGCAACGTTATGGCGTATTTGTAGATGCCTGGTAAATGAGCCACGTTTGTACACTGCTCAAGTGTTCTGTCCGTCTGGATCTTTTCCAATAAGGTTTTGTCTGCAAACACCACGCCGGGAACCCGCATGCCGGACTTGTATTTTGGAATGCGCCAAGTGTAATCGTCTATCTTTTCGAGGGGAACTTTGTCTCCACGCATTTTTTTCACCTATCAAATAGGAGAGTTGTTTTGAAATATAAACGATTTTGGTGTCTAGACCAAAATATGCCAGCTGTTATTTAGAGAGATCAATCCAGAACATTTCCAAATTTTTCGACGAATTTTATAATGCCTTTCACGCTTTGATTCAAAACAGTTTCGCTGAGAATCGGGTGGTTTTTAATGTGTTCTGCAGCTTTTTGGACAGCCATGTCGCTTTTTAATATCCTTCCGCCTATTGCCTCTAGGTTCTCACCCTTTTCTATCCCTTGTTTTGCAATATCTGCCCAAAGTTTAAGCTGGTTTACATAGACTTGGAGTTTTTCTATGGCATTTTGTGCTTTGCCGAAGTGGCTGTAATACAAGAATCTAGGTTTTAGGTTGATCATCTTCTTCAAGGATGCTAGAGCGATGTCTAAACGGAAGGGCGGAGGCGTTGTCGGCACAACAACGTCAAATCTGTTGAGATAAATGCCAGCAGCATCCCCTGTAAAAATCCCTCGGCTTGATACTTCGTAATAGCTGAAGTGATGCGAAGCATGTCCGAGAGTTTCAACAACCTTTAACTTAACACCTTTTCCAACATCAAAGACCATGCCATCAGTTGCCGCAATAATCCTTTCTTCTGGAACGGGTTCAGGTTTGCCATACAATTCAGCTATTTTTCCAAGAACTTCCCTTGCTTGAGTCCAAAGTTTTTCCGGATTCGCAACATGAGGTGCTCCTCTGCGGTGGACAATAAGCTTAGCTTTAGGCAAGTACTTCAATAGTGTTCCAGCGGCTCCAGCATGGTCAAGATGGATATGTGAAACAGCAACATAGGTCACTTCCTCAGGTTTAACATCTAGCTCCTTCAAGCCAGAAAGCAGATTCTGGACTGTTGACTCTGGACCTGTCTCAATTATCACTGTATTCTTTCCCTTTAAAACGTAGCTGGCTATGGAATTATCTATTCCAGCGAGTTCAAGGTCGATTAAATAAATGTGCTCACCAATTTTTGTAACGTCCATTCTTTGCACCGTCTTGCGTTTAAGTGGAATGTTAACGTCGTTGTCAACTGCTTTAAATATTTTCATCGCCAAGAACTCTTGTTCCAGAGACACTCATTAAGGAAATCGCGTTTCTAACTAAATAAACTGGGAGGCTCATCAATCTATATGTCTAGAATAAACTTCAGCGTGACCTTATTCGGCTCTTTCAAGATTTCCATGCGATGATATGTGACTGCTTTTACACCAACCTTCTGCGGATGTTTTTCCGGATTAAACTTTTCGCCCCAAATTTTTGCTTTAAGCCTGAATCTATCCGGAGTTTTTTCTATGCTTGAAATTTTGAACTTGGAATAAAGCATTCTGTTTATGTCAGATTTCACGAGTAAATCCTCAAGCCAACTATAGAGCAAAGCATACTCATCCTCTGCCTCAACTTCAACGTCATCCTTAACCTCTGCCTTAACCTTTTCAACCTCAGTCATAACATCAAACATTGCGACGGCTGCACTTTCAAAGGCTTCAGCTAAGTCTTTTCCGTAAGCAGCAACATAAGCGTCTGCCATATGCTCCAGAAACTCATAGCTTGTTCCTTCAGTCATTTCCAACCATAAAAATACTAAAAGCTTCCTCATCTTAAATCGTTTTATCCTTCTTACAAATCTGAAAAACTTAATTGTGTAAATAGATTAAAGGATGCAATTATTAAGGTGGTGAAAATTTGACCAGAAGTGCTATTCCCAAAATTCTTTTAGTATATTTCACCGTTGCAGTGATCATCTTTATGAACGGACATTTTTTCAAAGCGGAAAACGAATCCATAACTTCCATTCCCGTTCTTCTCTCAGTTCTGTTAATAATCCCAATTTATATATGGTGCAAAACCTCTTGCAAAAAGACAGAATTCTCAAAAGAAACAAACGGAAGAGACAAGAACACCGTTCTCTCTTGGATTTTCACGCTTTTTATCTTAGCTCTATCTGTTCGCATTCCATCTGTACTTTTGTTCGGCATGCCCTACGAGAAAACCCCTCTAATCTACCTAACAATTCTAACAATACTCATCATTGAGAAAACAGATGTTTCAGCTTTCGGTTTTAAAACTAGAAACATTAGGAAATCACTGCTTTTTGGATTCTTATTTTTCTTCATTTTAGATGGATTAGCCTCTCTAGGTTTCTATCTTCTGATTTATGTTTTCACCAGCCAAATACCGGTTCAATATTACAATGTCTTACCTTTCATCTTGACAATGCCGTTCATGACATTATGTGTAGGCATAAGCGAAGAAGGACTATTTAGAGGCTACATGCAAACGCACCTTGAAAAGTTTTACACTTCCAAGCAAGCCATTCTCATTCAGGCAATCTTGTTTGGAGTTTGGCACTTCGTTTGGGGTCTTAATCCCTTCGATCCTGTCTACATGCTTTCTTATGTAGGGTTCACTTTTCTAGTTGGTTTGTTGTTTGGCTATTTCTACAGCAAAACCAGAAACTTGGCGCCTCTAGTGTTTGCGCATGGACTTTTTGACAGCGTTCCAGCGGGAATAGTGCAAAACCAGTCGACATTGGATGCATTCCAAACAATTTCGCCGTCATATCAGGGTTTAACATGGATTTTACCCTACATAGTTTCTGTAGTGTTGACACTGCTTTTCATAAGATACCTAGTGAAGGAAATTTAGTGTCGAGATCTATAAGAGAAGTTTAGTAATATTGTAGTATTTTCTTGGCGAAAGTTTCGAGGGTTCCGCCGTGGGAAATGTGTTTTTCAAAACCATCGAAGTCTGCTGTAAAAATCTTCAAGTGGGGAATACATTTTCAGTTCTTTCAGTTGATCCTCAAAACTTTCGATAAACAAATGAAGCTCTGTAGAAACCCAAAAACCATCTCTCTTAATGGTTAAAAAAATGAGGGGGGATATTTATCAGAAGTATTTTGGAATTTTTTGAATGGCAGCCACTACGAGTTTTACAGAGTTTTCCGCATCTTTTATGCTGAGCAAGGCTGTCGGACTGTGAATGTATCGTGTAGGCACTGATACGACACCGCTTGGAACGCCTTCTCTTGTTAAGCTTATGCGAGCTGCATCCGTTGAACCCGGTAAGCCTGTCTCAAGCTGGTATGGAATTTTGTTTTCCTCAGCCGCATCTATTAACCATCGCAAAACTTTCGGATGCGTTATTAATCCGCGATCTGCAACCGTTATTGATGGGCCCTTTCTCATTTTTATAGGTGCTTCAGTTTCTTTTACTCCAGGCATGTCGCCAGCTACTGTTACGTCAATCGCTATGCCAACGTTTGGATGTATTCCAAAGGCTGCTGTTGTCGCCCCTCTTAAGCCGACCTCTTCCTGCACTGTTCCAACGGCGTAGACTGTGCATTTGATTTTCTTTAGTTGTTTCATTGCTTCAATCATGACTGCGCATCCAATACGGTTGTCGAAGGCTTTGCCAATCACGATGTCCTTTCCAACTTTGGCAAATTTTATGTCGAAGCTTATCGGGTCTCCGATTTTTACTCCCATTTTTTTTGCTTCTTCTTGGTTTTTTGCTCCAATGTCTATGAAAAGCTCGTCGCATGTGACGATTTTTTTGCGTTCTTCTTCTTTTTGTATGTGTGGGGGTTTTGAACCGATTATTCCATGGAGTGGCCCTTTTTCAGTGTAAACTTTGACTTTTTGAGCTAGTAGGACACGGTCGTCTATTCCACCTATTTTTGCAAACTGCAGGAAACCTTCTTTAGAAATTGTTTTTACAAGCAATCCTATTTCGTCCATGTGAGTTGCAAGCATCACTTTCGGAGCGTTTTCCTCTCCCTTCTTTATTCCAATAAGGTTTCCAAGGTTATCCTCTGTGACTTCGTCTACGTAAGGTTTCAAGAACTTCTTCATTAAACCTGTAACTTCGTCTTCTCTGCCCGACACGCCGCAAGCGTTTGAAAGTTTCTCCAGTATATTGACAATCGTCATAACATCCCTCTTTTTAGAGACTTATCTAGACTCCTAAAGCTTTATATTAACAATTGCGGTAGATAATATTTGAATCTAAATATGGGCAATGATACTCCGCCCTTTCAGGGTGTAGAGACAACAGTTGAGTAAACTTTTCGAATCATTCTTTAGGAAGGTTAGTGTATACCTTAAGGTCACGAAGGCAACTGGTATAGCTAGACGATACTTTGTAATGAACGGTTTCGACGGAGCCATGACAGTTTTCGGCATCGTTTTAGGTTCATGGATAGCAGGGGTTTCAAAACCAGAAATACTCATCCTGGCCAGCGTGGGTGCATGTCTTGCAATGGGGCTTTCAGGCTTCTTAGGGGCCTACATGGCTGAAAAAGCCGAAAGAGAACGTCACCTGAAAGAAATGGAAAAAGCAACACACAACAATGTTGACCCAATACAATATGAAGCATCACGGTTCGTCGAAATCTACGTTGCCCTAATTGACGGCTTGTCTCCAGCTTTAACAGGGATCATTTCAATAATACCCTTCATCTTCGCATCTGCGGGATGGATGCTAATTGAGAACGCATACATGTTATCACTAGCACTCTCAATGGCTTCACTTTTTCTGTTAGGCATATACCTTGAAAAAACCGCAAGGAAAAATGGCTGGCTCTATGGTGTAGCAATGCTTACAGTAGGTGCCTTTACAGCATTGATAATTTTCCTCATCCAAGTCCTGTCAAGCGCCTAGCAACCTAGCAAGTAAGCTGAAAACCGCCTCTCAGTATATTAATTTTAAAAGATAAACCGACAGTAACCAAGTGAACAAGAACTTAGTAAGTGAACTTGAATGGAAAAATTGAGAGAATCATCATTTATTTCGCTAATTGCCGTTTTCGCAGCATTTAACATAGTTTGCGACTTGTTAATGGGACCGCTTCCAGACATCTCTAGTGTATGGTATAGCTGGATTTTCATAGCTGAACCCATCAGCGGAATTATATTAGGGCCATTTGCAAGTTTCTTTTCTACCTTCATTGGAGTGATGGTTGGCCACTCCATTTATATCAGGGATTCCGCAGAGTTCCTTTTCACACTTGGCGCTCCAATTGGCGCAATGATTTCAAGCCTTATTTTTAGGGGAAAATGGAAAATAGCGTTGGCG
>Ga0210017_1003685_pt1 | contig 12779 bp, 16 predicted proteins | sample CryGeyCG2014_020_FD_183966 | JGI IMG/M metagenome (GOLD analysis project Ga0210017, IMG submission 183966) | Groundwater microbial communities from aquifer - Crystal Geyser CG08_land_8/20/14_0.20 (SPAdes) (version 2) | ecosystem: Environmental > Aquatic > Deep subsurface > Groundwater | place... | reverse complement strand
GAGCGTCCTACTCCGGACTAAAGTCCGGAGTTTGACCGGACGCTCTCTTAATCGCGGATTTTTAGGATGCTAAAAGCGGCTTATCTCCAATCTGAAGATTGGAGTTTTGCCGCTTTTCTGCATAATTAAGATTATGAGCAAAAGCGCACTATTAAAAAATCCGATTGTCAAAAACATTTTATCGGCCCTGGCTGTGGCCGGGTTTGGTTTTATACTGTTAAATCTTGCATTTCTCTTTGACTTTCTCTTTCAAAGCCTGGTAAATGGATTCATTAAACTTTTCACGCCAGTTAATTTCAATATGACCTATCACTGGTTTCCGCCAATGATGCACGCTTTGTTTGTGGTTATCATTGGCCTGATTTCTTGGCTTGTTTTTCGGTCAAAACTTGGCGTACTTTACAAAGCAATCTATATGACCGTGCCATTGGCTGTGATTTTCGTAACATTAGGAATACTCTTGTACCGCTGGCCGGTAGTTGCTTATTCTCTGGGTAGTTTATTCGCCATTGGCGTTTTGTACTATTTTTACCACACCAAAAAGCCTTGGCTTTATTACTATACTTTGATTTTGGTAGGTCTTGCCATGCTGATGGTTGGTCTCTTGGGTATAGAAATCTAGGAATTAAAAATCTTAATCAGAAGAACATTCAACCTTTCTTTAGCTCTTGATAGAACCTGTTATAAGCATCCGCATTTTTTTTATTAAAGGATGCATAATATTTGTTCAATTTTTTAAATTCTGTTTCTCCAACTCCCAAATTCATATAATCCAGCAGAGTGTCCAGCAGCCACTCAATCCTCTCAACAGATTCATCTTTTCTGCTGATAATTTCTTCAATCTCAGAATCAATTGATGGAAGATTTGATTTCATCTGCTTTCTAAGATTATCACTAAGATTACTAATCCTGCCGATGAGGTCATTCGAAGGCATATCAAAATAAAAACATTCAAACTACTTAAAAATTGCCTTTTTAAGCCGGGCTAAGAATGCATTCTCGCTAATCTTTTTAAATAAGATGCGCTTCTATTTTTTCTATGCGCGAAGATATCCTGGAAGAGGCAAGCCTGCTTCTCCTGAGGCACGGCTTCATTGTGAAAACGCTTAAAGGCGCATTTGACCTTGTGGCCAGGGATGCAGAGAGGATAATACTCCTGAAAGTTCTTGAGGATGCCAACTCAATCTCAGAAGAGCAGGCAGATGAGATAATGAAAATAGCCGCATGCCTGAGGGTGCCTCTGCTGATTGTAGCCAACAAGGCAGGCTCTCCCCTTGAAGACAATATAATTTACTCAAGGTGCGGAATCTACACACTCAACCCTGCGACATTCAGGAGGTGCATAGAGGACAAGCTCCCAATAATAAGGAAGAGCAAGGCAGGGCTCACTGCGAAGATAAACTCCCAGAAATTAAGGGAGGAAAGGATTAATCTCGGCATTTCAATAAACGAGCTTTCCAAAAAACTGGGGGTCTCAAGGAGCATGGCCCAGAAATATGAGGCAGGAAACTCAGAGATAACACTTGCAAAGGCAGCCAAGATGTACAAATTATTCGGCGAATCTGTTTTTGAGAAGGAAAACATACTGAAGGGCATTGAAATTCAGTACCAGAGCGGAAGGTCTGTGCTCGCAAGGAAGTATTCCGCTCTCGGGTTCACTGCCTTTGAGACAAAAAAGGTGCCCTTTGACCTGATTGCAAAAAAAGAGAGGAACGTTATACTCACAAAAGTGGGGGACAGGCCCGGCCCTGTGATTTCCAGCCTTTCAAAACTGATAGGCGCGGGAAGATTAGCGATTTTTGAGAAGGAAAAGCCGAAGGACATGCCTGCACTTACAAAAAAGGAGTTTCTTGAGTTTGAGGAATCAGCCGAGCTCCTGAAGTTCATAAGGGAGTTTGAGGAAGAGCATGAAAATTAGGTAAATTTATATATATGGTTCATATTTGGTGTTATATGGTTCAAAATAGGGACAAAGTGCTTTTTGAAATAATTCTCGCGCTTGAAAGAGGGCCCATTCATGTGAGGGCTCTTTCAAAGAAGATTTTACGGCCTCACTCAACAGTGATACGGGCACTTTCTGAACTTGAGAATGAGAATGCTGTTGATTACAAGGTTTTAGGAAGGAACAAAGAATACTTTCTCAGGGACAATGTTTACGCAAGGACACTTTTTATAATGGCTGAGCAGTACAAGCTATCAAAACTTATGTTAAAATACCGGAAGATTGGGCCTGTTGTTGAAGACATACTTGCTGAATGCAAAAGCGAAATGGTTGTAATATTTGGAAGCTATGCAAAATTCAGCGCAAATAATGACAGCGACATAGACATTTATATTGAAACAAAAGAAACCAGGATAAAAAAAGCAGTTGAGCGGATAAATTCTGCCCTTTCCGTAAAAATTGGGGAATTTGACTCAAAGTCCTTATTAATCAGGGAAATCATAAAATCTCATGTGCTCATTCGGGGCGTAGATGAGTTTTATGAGAAAACAAGAGCTGCTCTCAAGGATGAAATCTGAGAGAAAGTTAATTATTATTGAGCCATCAGAGGAGATTCATCTTTCTTACCTTGAAAAATCAAAAAACTGCTTCGACTCTTCAAAGCTTTTATTTTCACGCGGCTTTTATGAAAACTCTATTTCAGAAGCATACTATGCAATGTACAATTCCGCCCTTGCCCTATTTTACCTCTGCGGGATAAAATGCGAGAGCCACATCGCAGCAATACTCCTGCTTTCAGAGCTGTTCAAAATGCCGACCCTTTCAAAATCTCTTGAATCAGCAAAGATAAAAAGGATAAATGCACAGTATTCAGTAAGCCCGGCAGGGAAAGATGCAGAAGGCAACTCAAAAAAGATGCTTTTCTCAGCAGAGAATTTTATGCTTGAAATGAGAGCTTATTCTATGAAAACCAAAAAGTCAGAGATAGAAACAAAAAGGAAAGAGTTCCTTGATTTTTAGTTAAATTTATTAAAGGGCATAAACCATCCTCTTTCTTAATGACACGACTCGCTGTTGTGAAAAAGGAGAACTGCAAGGGCGGCATTGACTGCCCTTACATATGCATGTCAGCGTGCCCTGTCAACAGGACAGGGAAGGAATGCATAACAAAAATAAGCAGGAACTCCAAGGAGAGCAAGATTCAGATAGATGAGAAACTATGCATCGGCTGCGGAATCTGCGTCAAGAAGTGCCCTTTTGAGGCAATCTCAATCATAAACCTGCCTGAAGAGCTTAAGGAGAGCCCGATTCACAGATATGGAAAGAACGGCTTTGCCCTTTATTCGCTTCCAATCCCAATGTTCGGAAAAGTAGTGGGAATAATCGGCAGGAACGGCATTGGAAAGAGCACTGCTCTCAATATTCTCGCGGGAATCCAGAAGCCCAACTTTGGGGGAGAGGAGGAAAAGGGATATGACGGGCTGATAGAATTCTTCAAGGGAACAGAGGCTCAGATTTTCTTCGAGAAGGTGAAGGCAGGAAAGATAAGGACTTCCTACAAAATCCAGAATGTCGAGCTCATACTGAGGCACTATTCCGGAAGCGTGAGGGCATTATTGGAGAAGGCAGATGAGAAGGGGAAACTTTCTGAGATTGCTGAAAAGCTTGAATTGTCCAGGATAATGGACAGGGGCATAGCGCAGATTTCAGGAGGCGAGCTTCAGAAGGTGGCGATTGCAGCCACTGCGCTTAAGGATGCGAATCTGTACATCTTTGACGAGCCATCCTCATATTTGGATGTCAAGCAGAGGATAAAGGTCTCAAGGTTCATAAAGTCGCTTGCCGATGAGAAGACAGCTGTTCTTGTTGTAGAGCACGACCTGATAATCCTTGACTACATGACTGACCTGATGCATATAATGTATGGAAAGGAGGGGTGCTTCGGCGTTGTGTCCCTGCCTAAGGCAACAAGGATTGGGATAAACATCTACCTTTCTGGATTCCTTAAAGAGGAGAACATGAAGTTCAGGGAGCACACAATAAAATTCTTTGCAAAGCCCCCAATTGACATAAAGAGGCAGTCAGAGCTCCTGTCCTGGCAAGGGATAAGGAAAAAATTAGGCGGATTCACACTTACCTCAAATTCAGGAACCCTATACAAGCACCAGACAATAGGAATTCTCGGAGAAAATGGGATTGGAAAAACCACGCTTATAAAGATATTCGCAGGTGTTGAGAAGGCAGAGGGCGAGATTTCCAAAAATGTAACTGTCTCCTACAAGCCGCAATACATAAGCACAGAATCGGAGCAGCTTGTAATGGAACTTCTGCATACGGCAATTGAGAAATACACTGCTGAGCTGATAAATCCCCTTGAGATAAAGCCGCTTCTCACAAAGACAATAAAACACCTTTCAGGAGGAGAGCTGCAAAGGGTCGCAATTGTAGAATGCCTGTCCAAAGAGGCGGACCTGTATCTGCTGGACGAGCCGTCTGCTTACCTCGATGTTGAGCAGCGCCTTGCTGTTTCAAAGGTGATAAAGGACTTTGCAGAGAGAAGGAACACCACAATACTGGTTGTAGACCATGACCTGATGTTCATTGACTATCTGTCTGAGAAGCTGATTGTCTTTGACGGGGTTCCAGCAATATCCGGAAACGCCTCTGAGGTTCTGTCAATGAAAGAAGGCATGAACGCATTCCTCACTGACCTGGGAATAACCCTCAGGCGCGACCTTGAAACACTGAGGCCGAGGATAAACAAGGAAGAGTCAAGAAAGGACAGGACGCAGAAGGCAGAAGGAAAGCTGTATTATGAATAAATTCTATACATTCTATATTGTAACCATTTCCAGATAGAAAAATTTATATTCCTGCCCGGCTTAATCCTCTGTGGGGGTTCAGCATGGCAATAGATGATGCAGTTGGGGAGAAGGCAAAAGAGATTAGCATTGCTGAAAAAGCAGGCGAGATATCAAAAACCTTGGGAAAGGAATATTATTTTATTGACTCACAGCTGGCCGGCATCCAAATCCCTCCAGTCACTGGGCCGGAATTCCATCTTCCATATTATTACTTTGAGCACGGGCACAAATTTGACGACTCCAAGATTGATATAAGAACATATTTTAACAGCTACCAGCAAAACCTTGTCGAGATTTCCCTGGCGAAAAAAATATCAGTGTCTTTTTTGTGGTTCAAAATACCAACTTATACGCTTAAAAGGGTTTACACAGACAATAACGGGAAGGTGCAGCTGCTGGAAAATGCAGATGAATGGCTCGGGCATCTTGAGGAGCTTTATCAAAAGGCATTAGAAACCAAGAAATGAAATTTGCTTAAGACAATCTGGACTGAATATGGCAAGCATAGATGATTTGTTGAACGAAAGGAAACAGAAGGCCAAAGAGCATGATATTTCTGAAAAGGCAAGAAAGATAGCTGAATTCTTTGGAACACACTATATGACAGACAGCGCATGCTATGAAAGGAAATATCTGAATTATTATTCGTACTGCGAGCAGGGGCGCGTGTTCAAGGATGATAATCTGAAGATAAAAGCATATCATAACACTGAGCAGCAGAAATTTGTTGAGATTTTCATGCGTGAAAAACTTGTGAAATCCTTTTTGTGCTTTAAAATATCTGAGTACCTCTTTGACAAGGTTTACAAGGAGACGGACGGGAATGTAAATATATTCAGAAGAGAGGATGAGTGGCTCGGGCATCTTGATAAGATGTACAAGGCAGCGCTGAAACTTGCGAAAGAGGCGGAAATGGCAGGAAAGAAAGCGCAGCCAGAGCAGAACGAGAGGGAAATCAAAAACAATTTTGGCATAAAATCATAAAAATCCGCTGAGAGCGTCTTACTCCGCACTAAAGCACAAAGAAATCTCGGAGATTTCTTGTGCGCAGAAAACTTGAAAAGTTTTCTTGTGTGCGGAGTTTGACCGGACACTCTCCGATTCGCGGATTTTTAGGATGCAACGAACGCAAAAAAATCTCTAAAGATTTTTTGCGCAAGACCCTGTCTTTGCGCTTTGCGTTCGTGCACACAAAATCATAGATTTTGTTGTGCAAAGAAAACCTTAGGTTTTCTTGCACAAGAAATGCATAGCATTTCTTTGTGCCAAAAACGGTGCTGTATCTTGCAACTAAAGTAAAGGTTTTAGCGCCGTTTTTTAGCATAAGAGATGTTTTTTAATTTTAACAATTATTTTTCTAAAAAATCTTCCATAAAATCCGTAAAATCCTACAGAACAAAAAGATAGGTCTGGAAAAGATACTGGTTAAAAAACACCGGGGAATAGAAAAATTTATAAATAAACCAAAGTTATATATATCTATAACCTTGGTTTACTGTTAAAATGATACCTCTGGCACTGAAATTGAAAAAGGAGAGCCACAGAAGCATTGCGCTGGCTCAGGACTTGGCAGTGAGAGAACTATGCTCTGTATTTGACGACGCTGTGCTGCACGGCGGAACAGGAATCTGGAGATGTTACCATGGCAACCGTTTTTCCGAAGACATTGACGTTTACATGAAAAAAGACGTTGAAAAATTGAACGCGCTTTTTGAACGTTTGAAGCATAAGGGATTCGTCATTGAAAAGAAAAAGGTAGGAGAAAAAAGCCTGTTCTCAACCTTGCAATTCAACAGGACAATAATAAGGCTCGAGGCCTTGTTCAAAAAGGTTGAGGGCACATTAAAAGAATATGAAACCATTGACGGAAACCTTATCACTGTATATGTATTAACGCCTGAAGAGCTTATTAACGAAAAAGTTGACGCTTATTTGCAACGCCTGAAAATAAGGGATTTATACGATATTTTCTTCCTGTTGCGATATGTTGCTGATGAGAACAAGGTGAAATCTCAGCTAAAACGCCTTGTCAAAGAATTCAAAAGTCCTGTTGATGAAAAAGAGCTTAAAGTGCTGATATTTGAAGGGCTTGTTCCAACTACTGAAAAAATGATTGAGTATATCAAGAGGAAAATCTGAAATGGGAAAAGAGAAATATCAGAAAAGGATTGAGGAACTGTTCAAAAAGAGCAGGGTAGTCAGCTATGCCTCTTTAAAAAAATTGGTTAATGGCAAAAGGAATTCTGAATATGCCAAGCAGCTGATAAGAAATCTGATTCTAAAAGGCGTGATAAAAAATCTGACAAAAGGGTTTTACAGCGCTGAGGAAAATCCAGAGCTTCTGGTTTTCTGTCTCCAGCCAGCTTATCTCGGGCTGCAGAACGCGCTGAGCTTTTACAATCTTTGGGAACAGGAGACAATACCTGTTGTGATAACATCAAGAAGAGTTAGGCAGGGCATAAGAAAAGTCGTGGGAATGAATGTTTTAGTCAGGAGGATTGAAAAAAAGTATTTTTTCGGCATAAACTATGCTGAAGACAGCAATAGCTATCTCCCATATTCAGATATTGAGAAGACCGCAATTGACCTGATTTATTTTAACGAGCACCTAAGCAAAGAAGTAGCAAATAAAATAAAAAAGAGAATGGACAAACAAAAACTTCAGGCGTATTTAAGGCATTATCCGGAAAGAATGAGAAAAAGAGTTCTAAAGGTTTTCAAACCTTAATTGCAAAAAGTATAAACTTCAGTTTACACTTCAGTGTACACATATGAACTTTAGTTTATATGTTTTTCATTGCTGAAATCTCTCCAAAGATTCCTTTTTTCACTTAGAACTGATAATTCCTATTAAAATATCTTTAAAACAAAAAAGAAAAAAAGCCGCACAACCTTGTGCTGAGGTCTGAAACTCCAGTAAGTACGAATCAGATTAAGTATATAAATCTTATTATGCCGCGGTCGCATAACCTGGTAGTGCGGAGGTCTGAAACTCCTCTGCCCAAAAGGGTTTCAGGGTTCAAATCTCCAACGAGAGGCAAGGCGTTAGGGTGAAAATCCCTGCCGCGGCGAATAATAATTTATAATCAGGCAATGAAAAGAAGCAGTAAAGCCCTCTGGCATAAAATATGCCATTTCTTCAGCCAATCTTAATTTAATTACTATTAAGTAGTTAAGAAATAGAAACATTTATAAAATAGGAGCTAAATTTATTCCTGCATGATAGGCAAATGGCTGAAGCATATTCTGGGAATAAATGAGCTTGAGAACAGGCTCAATAATATTGAAAATGAAAAAGTTGACCTGGAAAGCAGGATAGTTGAGGCTGAGAATGAGAAGGCTTTAGTGAGCAGCGCTATTGAGCAAAGCGTCTCATCCTCTGAACTTATTTCAGAGGCGCAGAACTTTTTGGAGCAGCTTAACATCAAGATAACAAAAGACAGCTCAGCAGCTGCCTTATCTGCCCTGAAGGCAGTTGATGCAGTAATAAGATATGATTTGAAAAGATATGTTCCGCCAATTGAAAAGGGATATCCTTCAGCAGTTATAACCATTGAGGAGCTCCAGAAGCATCCTGAAGAATACCTGCATAAACTGGACAAGGGATTCCTCAATTTCCCTGTAGGGCTGAATTTCAAAGGCATCAACTCAATTTTTCACAATATATTCGCTAATATAGATATAAACCCAGAAAGCCCGTATTCAAACAACGGCACCTTTGACTTTGTTTTGAGCTCATTGCTGGGAAATAGTGGAAGAGGCTCAAGAGCTGCAAATGCGCTTATGGTTCAGGCATGCCAGTTATCACATCTAAAAAGGGATAACTGCGATAGTTGGGTGCAGATGGACACGCTTGACTTCTTCTCAAACTACAACGGAATTGTAGGGTTTATCGCAGAGCTCCCTGAAGTGAGCGCTGAAGCGAAAAAAAAGGCAATAGGCGCAATGGAATTTGCAAGGTTTGCCTACATGACAGCCATAGAGATAGTGGGAACAGCAAGGATAAGGGACTTGCCTGACTTATTGAAATATGACCAGGATGAAGAGGCGCATTCTGTGACAGGGGAGATAAAGGGCTTTGAGCCCGCTGAGCAGCTGAAAATGAAATTAAAGTCATCTTTCCTTTCAGAGCCGAAAGGGACAACTTATCATGATATAGACGAGCTGCTTCCAATAAGGTCAAGGGAAAGATTTGTAAAGCTGGCATCTGAGATAACAGCCAAAATAATGGCTGATGACAAGAAAAGAAAGGGGCTCACCTATGAGATAAACAAGCCGCTTGAGAAATACTCTGTAGGCGAGGCGCTTGTTCTGGCATCCTACTTTGCAAGGAATGTGATAACCCAGTACAAGAAACTGGAAGACCGTATCGAAGAAATATTTGCGGGCAAATCAAGCGATGCAGTATCAGGCAAATGCACTGACTACACCGGGCTGGCATTGCAATATTTAAGGGAATACCTGATTCCAATGCAGCCGGACAAGTTCAGAAACTGGAAGTTCGGGGTTGCAAAGGACCACATAGGCGACTATAACCACTGCTACATGCAGGCGCTGCACATAAACCCCGACCTGAGCGCGGATGTGTATTTCCTGGACCCGACCCGGCTGGCAAAGAAGGGAATAAAAGAGCTGAAATCCCCTAAACATGTGATAAAGGGGCTGGACTCGAAAAAGCTGCCGCTTATGATACAGAGAGAAGCAGAAGACCTGCTCTATGCTGCAAATGAAAGGATGGAGGGTAAATAAAATGAGATATGATGCTCAAACAGGAAAAGAACTGATGCAAAAATATCTTGGGAGTGAGCCGAGATTAGCAAAAAGGCTTGAGCATAGCATTGCAGTTGGAGATTTTTCTTCTAAATTGGCAAGAACGGTAGCACAAAGAAATCCTGAACTTGGACTTGATGTAGATTTATGCGAATTTCTTGGATATAGTCACGATATTGGATATTCAGTGGCTGATGGAAAGCACGAAGTCCACACAATAGAGCTTCTCCAAAAAGAGGGTGTTGATGCCCAAATAGCCCGAAAAGCCATGCACGGGCAGCTGGCTGAACAATTTGGGGAAAAAGAGGGGAATGCAGAGCAATACATGCCAGTCGGGCTTGAAGGGATGATTCTTACCTATTGCGATATGAGCGTAAGAACCGGAGAGCCAGTTACAATCAGGGAGAGAGCTGCTGAGATTATTGAAAGAATAAGAGCAATTCCAACCATGCCTGAACAATTAAAGAGAGACATTGAGGAAAACATGTATAAAGCTCTGCCAAGATTTGAGAGATATGAACAAGTAGTTCTGACCTTAGCAGGAGTTAAATCTGCAAAGGAGTTCTGATATGGCAATTATAACGCCTCCGGATTATAGAGAAGTGGAAGGTGCGCTGGTTTTTTTGGCAGGCCCTATCCAGGGAGCGGAGGATTGGCAAAGAATAGCAATTGAATCAATCTCAAAAGGGAATCCTGCTCTTAATATTGCCTCTCCGAGAGGAGATTATTCAAGAAGACAATTTGATTATAACACGCAAGTTGATTGGGAAACCCATTATCTTAATCAAGCGGCAAAATCTGGTGCAATATTATTCTGGCTGGCAAAAGAGAAAGAACATATGTGCGATAGGGCTTATGCTCAAACAACAAGATTTGAACTGGGTGAGTGGGTAACAAAATATCATTTTGATAGGAACCTGAAATTATCAATAGGCATTGAACCTGGCTTTTCCGGAGAAAGATACATAAGAAGGAGAATAGGACAAGATCATCCTGAAATTATTATATATTCTACATTAGATGATGTTTGTAGAGATATAATTCAGAAGTTTTAGATTAGTTTCATGCGAAGCATGAAGAGGGTTCTCGGATTCCTGAAGGCGTGCATGGAATCATAAAAATCCGCTGAGAGCGTCCTACTCCGCACTAAAGCCCCGAGAAACAAAGAAATTCTAAAAGAATTTCTTGTTCAAGAAACGCCCAAGCGTTTCTTTGAATGCACGGCATTTCTGGGGCACAAAAATTGCTTTGGCAATTTTTTGTGTGCGGAGTTTGACCGGACTCTCCGATTCGCGGATTTTTAGGATGCAACGAACGCAAAAAAATCTCTAAAGATTTTTTGCGCAAGACCCTGTCTTTGCGCTTTGCGTTCGTGCACACAAAATCATAGATTTTGTTGTGCAAAGAAAACCTTGAGGTTTTCTTGCACAAGAAATGTAAAACATTTCTTTGTGCTAAAAGCGGCTTATCTCCAATCTGAAGATTGGAGTTTTGCCGCTTTTCTGCATAAATATTGCAGGCATATGCAATTAAATATCACTACAAAAGATTCTCCCTTAAGACAATTTTGATTCGCAGATTTATTTATCATAAATGTTTTTCCTGTGCCCAATCAGAGTGATTTCTATTTTTTTATTACTTTCAGATATGTCTGCGATAACTCTGTAATCCCCTGTTCTAAGCCGGTAATCATTTCGCCCTTCGAGCCGTCTGAAAAACCTGAAAGGATTTTCTTTTGCAGAACAAATCTTATCAAATATTCTTTTCTTTAGGGCATCATCGCATTTTTCAAGAAATTTTATTGCATTCCTGTCAAAAATGATTTCATAGCTCAAATCCCAAGCCTCTTTCTGGCCTCAGGCTCGCTCAGATACATTCCTTTTTTTATCCTGGAGCGGGCTTTCTCAATGGCCTCAATTGTTTCCTTGGATAGCTTAGGCTCTGTCCTGCACTTTTTCGCTATAAAAACCAGCTTCTGTATAAGCTCGTCGTAGCTTTCATTCTGGTACTCCCTGAACTGGTTAAGCTGATTTTTTGTTGCATCATGCACTTTTATTGTTGTTGCATCCATTTTCGTCATAGTATACTATGGTATACCAAGGTATATTTAACCTTTTCTATCCCTAAAGAAATCTTGATTCTTTGGTTTATAACTTCTTGCTGGATTTTTCCGAAAACTTTCCGGCAAAAAATGCAGTGTTGCATAATTAATCAATAATTGTGATTTTTCTTGTTTTGTAGGGAATTTGATTTTTTGCTGTTTCTAAAAAAAATTCTGGAAAGATATTTAATGATTACTGAATTCTGGATGAGTATGAAAGCATGCTATGTGTTTCCTGGGCAGGGCTCCCAAAGCGTGGGAATGGGAAAGGACATTTTTGACAGATATGAATCTGCCAAGGAAATATTCCATATCGGCAATGAAATTCTGGGATATGACATCACTGATTTGATGTTTAATGGTCCGGAGGAGGAGTTAAGAAAAACAATCAATTGCCAGCCAGCGATATTATTAACCAGTGCAGCATATTTTTCTGTGCTGAATAAGAAGATTCCCTGTTCATTAGCGCTTGGGCATTCTATTGGTGAATATTCTGCTTTGGTTGCTTCAAATGCCCTGTCATTGGAAAGTGCATTGGAATTAGGTAAGACACGGGCTAAACTAATGAGTGAATGCATCCCAAATGAAAAAGTGGAAAAGGGCACATCCCATATGGCAGCTGTTTTTACTGATGATCTGGATTTGGTTTATGATGCCTGTAGGAAATGTTCATCGCTTGAGAATATTGTTCAGATTGCAAATATAAATTCTCAGTCCCAGATAGTGATATCCGGAAATAATGATGCTGTAATAAAGGTAGTAGAATATCTTAAAAGCAAGGGTGTCAGGAGAGTAATTTACCTTAATGTTGAAGGACCTTTTCATTCAGCGCTTATGAAATCTGCTGCTGAAGGCATGGAAAAAGCATTGAGGAATATTGCAATTAAAAGACCTTCGATACCGTATATAGCGAATTTCAGTGCTGATTTTGCTGATGAACCAGATGAGATTAAAGAATTGCTGGTTAAACAGGTTTGCGGAACAGTAAAATGGAAGCAATCCCTGGAAAGAGCGATTCAAGAAGGATTTGCAAACTTCATAGAGTGCGGTTCAGGAGATGTTCAAACTAAACTGCTGAAAAGAGATTATGCTGGAGTTCATG
>Ga0210017_1003683_pt1 | contig 12782 bp, 8 predicted proteins | sample CryGeyCG2014_020_FD_183966 | JGI IMG/M metagenome (GOLD analysis project Ga0210017, IMG submission 183966) | Groundwater microbial communities from aquifer - Crystal Geyser CG08_land_8/20/14_0.20 (SPAdes) (version 2) | ecosystem: Environmental > Aquatic > Deep subsurface > Groundwater | place... | reverse complement strand
TCTGACCCCTGTAATTTTTGCTAAGATTTTGCAGTTTAAAGATAAATTAAGAGAAACTATTTATAAAAATCTTCCGCCGCCCCAAAGCTCAATTTTGGGAGCGATAATTTTAGGTGATAAGAGAAAACTTTCAGAGGACTTAAAAACAAAATTAAACATTGCCGGCGTAAGACATATCACCGCTATTTCCGGACTTCATGTCACTATTTTGACGAGCATTTTAATGACAATCTTGATTGGGCTTGGTCTCTGGCGACAGCAGGCTTTTTGGTTTTCAATAATTTTAATTGCTTTGTTTATTATTATGACCGGTCTTCAGCCCTCGGCTATTCGGGCAGGTATCATGGGCGGGCTTTTTCTTTTAGGCCAGTATCTGGGAAGATTGTCGGTTTCCTCTCGGGCAATTGTTTTTGCCGCTACTTTAATGCTAATTCAAAATCCCTTACTTTTAAAATTAGATGCTGGTTTTCAGCTCTCTTTTTTGGCAATGATGGGAATAATTTATCTAATGCCGATTTTTCAAAATTGGTTTAGAGAAATTCCAAACTCATTTCAATTAAGAAGCATTTTGGCAATGACTCTGTCGGCCCAGGTTTTTACTCTACCAATTTTAATCTATAATTTTGGCTACATGTCATTAGTTGCTCCAATAACTAACGTTTTAATTGTCCCTTTGCTTCCTTTTGTGATGCTCTCTGGATTTATTTTTGGCTTAGCTGGAATAATTTTTCAGCCCTTGGGATGGATTCTATCTTGGCCTTGCTGGCTATTATTAACTTATTTAACCAAAATCGTGGATTGGTTTTCGGGCCCCTGGCATTGGATTTTTAGACTATTTCCGTTTTTAGAACACTTTCCATTTTTACAAAATTTCCCAGCCTTAACTTTTAAAATTTCTTGGATTTGGCTTCTCTTTCTTTATTTAATTTTAGGTCTAATAACCTGGCGACTGAATGAACGCCAAAAACTCAAATTTTTAAATTATTAAATTTGACAGGGATTTTCAATACGGCAAAATGAAAGTAGAGAATTATGCCAGACTCAATTAAAAAAGAAGATATCAAAAAGTTTTAACCGAAGCCCTTGAGCCTTTTGTTCACGATAGCTTATTGGATAAGTGAGATTGAAGTAAAATGCAAATAACTAAAGGCGGGGGGTTATCCTCGCTTTTTTGTTTTCCAAACTTAGTCATATTTTGAGAGTGTTGAACAATTATTTTTCAGCGTAATTTCAGCGTATAGTTCTGCGTAGTTCTGCGATAAAACCATGTCTACGCTGAATAACGCCGATATCTACGCCGAACAACGCTGAATTATTCAAAGGTTTCATATTAGTATCGCTTTTAATCCGACACCAATCCACGAATGCCAGTCTCTTTACGAATAACTTACTTAAAACCAGTTAATCAACGCTCTCATATTATGTTAAAATAAAGTAATGATAACACTCGATTCAAAAGCCTGGGTGGTGGCAGTAAGCATGGGTTATGGGCACCAGAGAACAGCTTACCCCCTGAGGCATTTAGCTTTTGAAGGAAAAATTGTTAACGCCAATGATTATCCGGGAATTCCAGTAAAAGATAGGAAAATTTGGGAAAGAGCTAAAGGTTTCTATGAGTTTATTTCAAGATTTAAGCGGACTCCCTTAATCGGCGAAGCGGTCTTTTCTATTTATGATGAATTTCAAAAAATTCTCAGCTATTATCCGAAAAGAGATTTATCTGAACCCAGTTTTTCTTTAAAACAGATATTTTCTTTAATTAAAAAAGGTTGGGGTAAGGATTTAATCGAAACCCTTCGACGCGGCTCAGGGCGAGAACCCTTGCCCCTGATTACCACCTTTTTTATCCCGGCTTTTATGGCTGAATTTTTTAATTATCCGGGCCAAATCTTTTGTGTCGTTTGTGATGCCGATATTTCCAGAAGCTGGGCTTCTTTAAAGTCCCAAAAAAGTAAAATTAAATATTTTGTCCCTACCTCCAGGGCAGCAGAAAGATTAAAGCTTTACGGGGTAAGGCCAGAAAATATTTTTTTAACCGGTTATCCTTTACCCCTGGAAAATATCGGAGGCAAAGCAATGGAAATTCTGAAGGAAGACTTGAGAAACCGAATGGTAAATTTAGACCCCGGGAGACAATATTTTGAGAAATACAAAACCTTAGTTGAGGCCAATTTAGGTAAGTTACCGGAATTTTCAAATCATTCCTTGACCATAATGTTTACGGTAGGAGGAGCAGGGGTCCAGAAAGAAGTTGGAATTAGAATTGCTAAATCTTTAGCGGTAAAAATTTGGGCCGGTGAAGTTAAATTAGTTTTGGTGGCCGGCATTAGAAAAGAAATTAAAGAATACTTTCTTAAAAATATCAAAAAATTAAGATTAGGAGATGTTTTGGGCAAGAGCATCGAAGTAATTTTTGCTGAAGATATAGAAGAGTACTTTGAAAAATTCAATCAAGCTTTAAGAACTACCGATATTTTGTGGACAAAACCAAGCGAACTCTCTTTTTATACTGCCCTGGGATTGCCAATCATTATTGCTCCTCCGGTTGGTTCTCAGGAGGAGTTTAATAAAAGATGGCTTTTAAAATCGGGCTTTGGCAGTTTGCAAGAGAATCCCAGATACCTTGGGCAATGGCTTTTTGAATGGTTGGAAAAAGGATATCTTGCGGAGTGGGCTATGCAAGGATTTATTAAAGGAGAAAAATTTGGCACGTTTAAGGTCAAAAAAATATGTTGTGGCTAATCGTTGCCATATCTTCTTATTTAATTTTAGCTATCGTTTTTCTGGTAGATAAATATCTTTTGATGGGTCCCATTCCCGGTCCTAAAGTTTATGCTTTTTATGTTGGAATTTTGGGGATTTTGGCTTTAATTCTTGTTCCTTTTGTAGGTTTTTATATTCCAGAAATTCCCCAAATTATTTTAAGCCTTATATCCGGAGCATTTTTTATCTATGGCCTTTTTTGGTTTTATAAAGCCCTGCAGTTATTTGAACCCTCAAGAGTGGTTCCGGCCATCGGGGGAATTTTACCTTTATTTACTTTTGGATTAATTTATATTTTTTCAGGAGGAAAAGAATCTCTTGCTTTTTCCGAATCCCTGGCCTTTATTTTACTTATTTTGGGAAGCGTTTTAATTACTTATGAAAAATCTAAAAAGATTACTCGAAAAAGTCTCCGGGGTTCAGCTTTAGCTGCATTTTTTTTAGCTTTTTATTTCGTTTTAATCAAATACGTATATATTTCGCAGCCATTTTGGAATGGTTTTATCTGGATAAGAATTGGCGGGTTTTTAACAGGGCTTTGTTTTCTCTTTTTCGCAAAAGAAGTCAGGAAAGAGATTTTTAAAGTAAAAGAGAGATTTCCTAAAAAAACTGCTGGTATTTTTCTTTCAAATCAAGCTGCCGGAGCCGGAGCTAACATTCTTCAAAATTGGGCGATTGCTTTAGCTCCTCTAATTTACGTACCTATGATAAATGCTCTTCTGGGGGTACAATATGTATTTTTATTAATTTTTACCGTTTTACTTTCTTTAAAGTTCCCTAAAATCTTAAAAGAGGAAATTTCAAGAAAAATTCTTCTCCAAAAAATTATTGCCATTTTTCTCATCGGAGCCGGCCTCGCTATTTTAGCTTTAAGCTAACCAGCGAACTGTTCTTTGCTCGCTGCTTTTTATGAAGAAATCATTAAAAATAGTTCTGTTGGGAATTCTAATTTTCTTTTTGGTTTTGATAAGTTATTTTTTTATTGGCACTCCGCCTCGGGCAGAAAAAATCACCTGGGGAGTTAATTTTTCCCAAAAGCATGCTGAAAATTTGGGGATTTCGTGGCAGGAAACTTACTTGGCTTTGCTGGATGACTTGAAGGTAAAAAATATAAAATTAATTACTCACTGGGATCTAATTGAACCTGAAGAGGGGCAGTATAATTTTAAAGATTTACACTGGCAGCTTAAAGAAGCTCAAAAACGAGATGTAAAAATTCTTTTGGTAGTTGGTCTGAAGACCGGCCGCTGGCCCGAGTGTCACGAACCCGAGTGGGTTCGAAATCAAAAATCAAAAATTTCACCCGCCACAACTTTTGCGGAGCAAAAGTTGGGCGGGCAAGCAAATCAAAAATCATTATTGGAATATATCGAAAAAATAGTAAACAGATATAAAGATGACCGGATTATTTGGGCTTGGCAGGTGGAGAATGAACCCTTTTTCCCCTTTGGAGAATGTCCGAAAATTGGCAGAAATTTTGTGAAAGAAGAAATTAATTTGGTGAAATCATTAGACCCCCCACCACTTTTTGAATCAAAAAGTGGTGGGGGGCGGCCAATTATCATTTCAGACAGCGGAGAATTCTCTTTATGGATAAATGCCGCCAGGCTCGGCGATATTGTCGGCACTACTTTGCATCGAAAGGTCTGGTTTAAAGAATTAAAAATGTATATCAGCTATCCTTTTGGGCCTGTTTATTACTGGCGAAAAGCCCAAGTTATCAAAAAATTATTTAATAAAGAAGTGATTTGTATTGAGCTTCAAGCAGAACCCTGGTGTCCGAATCTTATTTATGATTGTTCTCTCGAAGAGCAGAAAAAAACAATGACTTTAGAGCAGTTTCAAAAAAATGTTGAATTCGCTAAATCAACTGGTCTGGATACATTTTATTTCTGGGGAGCCGAATGGTGGTATTGGCTTAAAGAAAAACAGAATCAGCCCGAAATTTGGGAAGAAGCCAAAAAATTACTTAAATAAAATTTTATGAGTTTAGATTTAATTGTTTAAACACCTTTTCTCTTTCTTTTTTTGTTTGGTTTTGGCATTCTTAGAATCGCAGATAGAGAGAGAAGCGGGATGGGCATCTAATCTACCCACCTGGAGGCCTTCTCGTGTGAGGAAAGATAGTAATCGATAATTAATAATTTATGACTTCTTATCATAAATATTATCTTAACATTGGCAAGGCCCCGGACTTAAAAAATCCCGGAGAAAGAAGAATTTATCGGGTTTTGGAGATTTTGCCCGGAGTCCTGGTTTGGCTGACCCTTGTTGGAATGGTTTTCTTTTCCTGGTTCCGGCCGGCCTGGGTGGCTTGTTTTATTATTGGATTCTGCGTCTTTTGGCTATTGAGGACCTTTCATTTTTCTCTCCATTTGGTTGCCGCTTACAAAAAAATGAAAAAACATTTAAAGATTGACTGGCTGAAAGAATTAGATCAATTGCCGGTGACTCGCTGGCAGGACATTTATCATCTAATTATTTTGCCGATGTACAAGGAGGATTTCGCAATAACAAAAGAAACATTTAAGGCATTGATAAAATCTCAATACCCTAAAGAGAAAATGATTGTGGTTTTGGCTATCGAAGAGAGGGCGGGAGAAGTTGCGAAAGAGGTGGCCGATAAGATTTTAGAAAAATACAGCAGCAAATTTTTTCGGCTGCTTGTGACGGTTCATCCTAAAAGCATAATCGGAGAGATTGCCGGAAAGGGTTCGAATGAGACCTGGGCTGCCAGGCAGGCAAAAAAAGAAATAATTGATCCTCTCGGTATTCCTTATCAAAATATCATTGTTTCCTGTTTTGATGTTGATACCCAGGTTTTTTCTCAATATTTTGCCTGCCTTACTTATCATTATCTTACTTCCCCGAATCCTACTCGTTCAAGTTTCCAGCCCATTCCTTTATATCTGAACAATCTCTGGGAATCCCCTTTTTTTTCAAGAGTAGTTTCTTCTTCTAATGTGTTCTGGCAGATGATGCAGCAGCAGCGCCCGGAAAAGATAGTAACTTATTCTTCTCATTCAATGAGTTTTAAGGCCTTAGCAGAGATGGATTTTTGGCAAGCCAATGTAGTTTCCGAAGATGCTGGCATATTCTGGAAATCCTTTTTGTTTTACGACGGCGATTACCGGATAGTTCCTTTACATTATCCCATTTCTATGGATTCTTGCGCCGAAAAGTCTCTCTGGCAGACAGCAGTTAATCAATATAAACAGCAAAGGAGGTGGGCCTGGGGGTCAGAGGGAATTCCCTATTTATTCTTTGGTTTTTTAAAAAATAAAAAAATCCCCCGAAAGAAAGGAATTCGCTATATGTTTTTATTGATAGAAGGATTTTGGGCCTGGGCCACCAACGCTCTTCTTATTCTTTGCTTGGGTTGGCTGCCCCTGGTCTTAGGAGGAGAGCAATTTAAAAACACGGTTCTGGCTTATAATCTTCCCAATATTACCCGGGGCTTGATGACTTTAGCCATGGTGGGATTAGTCGTCTGTATTATAATCAGCACTTTATTGCTTACTCCCCGCCCTCCCCGTTATAGCAGGTGGAGAAGTTTATCTATGGTTTTTCAATGGTTTTGTTTTCCTGTTACTCTGATAATTTTTGGAGCAATCCCGGCTATTGATGCTCAAACGAGATTAATGCTCGGTAAATATATGGGCTTTTTTGTTACTCCAAAGACCAGAAAATAATTCTCCCACCGGGATTTGGCTGAAGGGCGAAGGCTTTTCTTTTTAAGCAAAACGAGTAATATTAAAATTAGAAGACGGCAATTAAGGATTTAAAAATTTTATGTCTATTCATTTTTTACCAGAAATTAACCCCGTTAGAAATTTCTTCAAAAAATTTCAGAAAAAAAATAAAGAAACTAATATTTCTGACGGGGTTAGGTCGCTAAAATTCTTTAAGCTAAAATTAAATTTTTCGGGAGTTAAGTGCCCAAAAATTAGAGCAAAAAAATATCTTAAAAGAATAAAAAGGCAATTTAGCCCCCGGAAAAATAGATATTTCTATATTCTTCTAATTACCTTAATCTCTTTCTTTTTCGGGACGATGGGAGGAATTTTAACCGGAACTTATTTTTACTCCCAACTAGAAGATTATCTTTATAAATTGAATATTCAGCTTCCCCAGAAAGTAATCGAAAAAGAAACAATAATTGAAAAAGAATATGTCCCCGAGACCACCCAAGAAGAGAAAACAATTAATGTGGTGAAAGAGGCATCTCCCTCGGTCGTGAGCATTATTATTACCAAAGAATTCCCCCTTTTAGAGCGGTATTACTACAGTCCCTTTGAAGAGTTTTTTGACCAGCCTTTTGAATTTAGAATTCCTCAATATCGTCAGAAAGGAACCGAAAAAAAGGAAATTGGAGGGGGAACCGGTTTTATTATTTCTGAGGACGGCATGATTTTAACCAATCGCCATGTAGTTTTAGACGAGGAAGCAGAGTATACTGTTTTAACGAATGAGGGCCAAAAAATTCCGGCAAAAGTTTTAGCTCAAGATCCATTTAAAGATTTAGCTATAATTAAAATTGAGACGGATAAAAAATTTAAACCGATGAGATTAGGGAATTCTGACAAGCTTCAGCCGGGCCAGACCGTGGTTGCTATTGGCAATGCCCTGGGAGAGTTTCGAAATACAGTTTCTGTCGGCGTCGTTTCGGGATTAAAAAGAACCATTGTAGCTTCGGGAGGAGGACAGACTGAACTTTTAGAAAATGTAATTCAGACCGATGCTGCTATTAATCTGGGAAATTCGGGAGGACCCTTGTTAAATTTAAGCGGAGAAGTAATTGGAGTTAATGTAGCTATAGCTCAAGTAGCCGAAAATATTGGTTTTGCCATTCCCATTAACGAAGCCAAAAGAGATGTTAGACAAGTGAAAACTCTGGGTAAAATTGTTTATCCATTTTTAGGGATTTATTACACCATAATTACTCCGGAGCTTAAAAAGGAATATAATTTGCCGGTTGATTACGGAGCCTGGATTGGTAGAGACCGAAAAGGAGAAAAGACCGAAGAAGCAATTTTTTCTAACTCGGCTGCCCAAATCGCTGGTTTAAAAAGAGACGATATTATTTTAGAATTTGACGGAAAAAAAATTACTTCCGAGAATCCTTTAACTAACATTATCTTGGAATACGATCCCCAGAGTTATATTCCAGAATATAATCCCGGCGACAGAATTGTTTTGAAAATTTTAAGCGGCAGCCAAGAAAAAATTGTTCCTGTCACCCTGGGAGAAAGAAGCGAATAAGCTAATTTTAGAATTACGAGACCCGGACCCGTTGATGGGGCCGGGTCTTGTAAACTTTGAACGTTTATAAAATTTAAAAAAGGAAGCGTTAAGCCTCTTTTTTGCCAAAGGGTGGAGGCAAAAAAGTTGATTTTTTTTTAAATCTCTGCTAAAATAATATGAGCGCATTCGTGTACCCCGAGCCGAAGGCGAGGGTTGCGCTATTCGTGTGCTATGAACGGAGCTAACTTCACTCACAAATCACAAGAAGCCATCCTTATGGCTCAAAATATTGCTGGAGAAAAAGGACAGCAGCAAATCGATGCCCTGCACTTGCTTTTGGCTCTGATTTCTCAAGAAGGAAGTATAATTTTAACTCTACTTTTAAAGTTGGGAGTAGATATTGAAAATCTGAAAAGGAAGACTCAATCAGCTCTGGGAGGAATTCCAACCATTTTAAATCCTCAGACCTTTGGTCAGTTTTATTTAACTCAAGATATGGCTAAAGTTTTAGATAAAGCCAGACAGGAAGCAATAAAAATGGGAGATGAATTTATTTCAGTAGAGCATTTATTTTTAGCATTATTGAGTATCGAAACTCGCGCAAAACAAATTTTAAATGCTGCCTCTTTTATTGAAGAGAGAGGGGGAGTAGCCGAATTAAAATTCGGCGAACTTGATTACGAGAAAGCTTTGAAAATTCTGGTTCAAATCCGGGGAGGTCAAAAAATTACCGATCCCCATCCGGAATCAAAATATCAGGTTTTGGAAAAATATGCCCGAAACTTAACTCAACTGGCTTCTCAAGGAAAGTTAGACCCGGTTATTGGCAGAGAAAATGAAATTCGCAGATTAATGCAGGTTCTCAGTCGGAGAACAAAAAATAACCCGGTTTTAATTGGAGAAGCCGGGGTAGGGAAAACGGCAATTGTTGAGGGATTAGCTCAAAAGATTGTTAAAAGAGACGTTCCCGAATCCTTAAAAGAAAAAGAAATTATTGGTCTGGATTTGGGGGCTATGGTGGCCGGAACCAAATATCGAGGAGAATTTGAGGATAGAGTTAAAGCTTTTCTAAAAGAGGTTAACAGAGCCGAAGGTAAATACCTTTTGTTTATTGACGAACTTCACACTCTGGTGGGAGCCGGAGCGGCCGAAGGAGCGATTGATGCCTCAAATCTTTTAAAGCCGGCCCTATCCCGGGGAGAACTAAGAGCAATCGGAGCTACTACCTTAAAAGAATATCAAAAATATGTTGAAAGAGATCCGGCTTTAGAAAGGAGATTTCAGCCAATCTACGTTCAAGAACCCTCTATTGAAGACACTATTACTATTTTAAGAGGAATTAAGGAAAAATACGAACTTCACCACGGAGTAAAAATTAAAGATTCGGCCCTTATTGCAGCTGCCGAGCTTTCTGCCAGATATATCACCGATAGATTTTTACCTGACAAGGCCGTTGACCTGATGGATGAAGCTGCTTCGGCTCTAAGGTTGGAGATTGAATCGGAACCCGCAGAATTTGACGAATTTAAAAAAGAAATCCAGAGATTGGAAATTGAAAAAGAAGCTTTAAAAGGAGAAAAAACAGCTGCCACCAAAAGAAGGTTGCAAGCTATCAGTCGCACCCTGGCTGACCTGAAAGAAAAAGCAAAAAACATTGAGCTGAAATGGAAAACAGAAAAAGATTTAATCCAGGAAATAAGAAATCTTAAAAAAGAAATTGACAACCTCAATTTCATCGTAGAAGTTGCCCAAAGAGAAGCTGATCTGCAAAAGGTGGCCGAGGTTAAATACGGAAGGATTCCGGAAATCTTGAAGAAAATTAGAAAAAAAGAGAAAGAACTGGCCAGGTTTCAAAAAAAGCATCATGTTTTAAAAGAGGAGGTTTCAGAAGAAGATGTAGCTCATGTTGTCTCGAGATGGACCGGAATCCCGGTTACCAGATTGATTGAAGAAGAAGCCAAAAAATTGGAAAGGATGGAAGAGATTTTGCAAAAAAGAGTGGTTGGCCAAAAAGAGGCAATTTTAGCTATTTCTAACGCCATCAGACGTTCTCGAGCTGGAATATCTGAAGAAAATCGACCCCTGGGTTCTTTTATGTTTTTGGGCCCGACCGGAGTGGGGAAGACCGAGACCGGCCGGGCCCTTGCCGAGTTTTTGTTTAATGACGAAAACGCTCTGGTCAGACTGGATATGTCGGAATATATGGAAAAATACAGCGTCTCTAAAATGATAGGCTCTCCGCCCGGCTATGTTGGTTATGAGGAAGGTGGTCAGTTGACCGAGAAAATTAGAAGGAGACCCTATGCGGTGGTTTTATTAGACGAGGTAGAAAAAGCTCATCCCGAAGTCTTTAATATTTTACTCCAGATTTTAGAAGACGGCCGGCTTACCGATGCCAAAGGAAGAGTAACCTCATTTAAAAATTCTATTTTGATTATGACTTCCAATATTGGCTCTGAGTATATTTCCAAGATGCAGCCTCTGGGATTTATTGATACCGAAGATCAGAAAAGAGAATCTTTGAAAGAGAAAGTAAAAGATTCGCTGAATGAGTGCTTCCGGCCGGAATTTTTAAATAGGATTGATGAAATTGTTATTTTCAATTATCTGGGAAAGCCGGAAATTAAAAAAATAGTGGACCTAGAATTAAACAAAGTCAAAAAGAGAATGGAAAAGAAAAAAATTAAAATGGAGATTGATAACTCGGTTAAAGAGATTTTAGCCGAGAAGGGTTTTGACCCCAATTTAGGAGCCAGACCTCTAAAAAGAGTAATTCAAAAATTAGTTTTAGACCCTTTATCTTTGAAAATTGTTTCCGGAGACCTGAAAGAAGGAGAGAGGGTAGTAGTTGCAGCTTTGGACGGCCAGATTGTATTTAAAACTCCTCAGGATTTAATCAAAACAGTTCCTTCTTTAAAAACGGAAAAAACAGAAACCTTAGTTAAATAAATTACGAGAGCCGGACTCGTAATTGATTCCTTTTATGTTAAAAAATGTTTTGAAAGTTTTGGCCGTGTTTGTTATCGGTATGGTCGGTGGAATTTTTGCCGACCAAATTTTTTGGCCTTATTTTATAGAAAGGCCTCTTTTCCATCAGTATAGATTGGAGCAAACCCCGATTAATGTTATCGAGAGAAAAGAAATTTTTATTCAGGAAAATACTGCTTTAACCGAGGCAGTAAAAAAAGTGGAGAAAGCAATAGTGGGGGTAAGAACTGAAACTGGTGCACCCTCTGGATCGGCGAAAATTTTAGAGGGTTCGGGCCTGGTAATGGCTTCGGATGGTTTGATTGTCACTTTGGCTGAACTGGTGCCGGCCGGCTCCGACTTCGCTTTTTTAATTGAAGGAAAACCGGCAGGTTATCAGATTTTAAACAGAGACCTTAAAAATAATTTGGCCTTAATTAAACTTGATAAGGTTAATTTAAGTGCCGTGAGTTTTGTCGATCTGGATAAAATAAAATTGGGCCAGAGAGTATTTTTGGTAGGAACAATTTTTGATAAGGAGGGCGTTTCTCAAAAAATGGTAAATGAAGGGATAATCAAATATTTCAGCCGGGATTTAATTCACACCAATATCTTTGAGAAACATACCTTAGCCGGTTCTTCCTTGTTTGACATCGAAGGAAACGTTTTAGGATTAAATAAAATAGATAAAGAAGGAAAAATTATTACCATCCCTATTTCTCTCATTCGCGAATTCACCGGCCTTTAGTTTGACTATTTGAATAGCACTACCGGGAAGCCATCCCGGTAGTGTTTGTTTGCGGTAAGGCAAGGATAAAAACCTGACAATCTTCTGCGCTTTTCTAAGATAAGAGTTAGATGTGCACTACCGGGAAGCCATCCCGGGAAGCCATCCCGGGAGCGCTGTTTCAAAAAATAAACAAAGTTTATGCCAATAAAACGTCCTCAATTTGTCAATAAAGAGATTTACCATATTGTAACCAGGGGAATCGCTGGTCAAAAAATTTTTCTTGATGAAAAAGATTGTCTAAGGTATCTGTTTAGTTTATATAAATTCAACGATAAAAAATTAGTTGTCCGTGATTTCCCCTACCGGGAAGCCATCCCGGTAGTCCTCCGGGATGGCTTCCCGGTATTACTAAAAGAGGACGAATCAAGAGATTTGCTGATAGAAATTTTAGGTATTTGTTTAATGCCCAATCATATTCATTTATTGATTCGTCAGCTGACCAATAATGGAATTTCTTTATTTTTCCAGAAAATGGGCGGTTATCCCAGTTATTTTAATAAGAAATATCAAAGATTTGGTTCTTTGTTCCAGCGGCCATTTAAGGCCGTTCATATTAAAACCGATGACCAGCTGCTAATTGTGATTACCTATATTCATTTAAACCCAATCGATTTAATTGAGCCAGATTGGAAAATTAAAGGCATTTCAAACCCCCAGAAAGTCATAGAATTTTTAGAGGTTTATCCGTGGTCAAGCTATTCTCATTACTTAGGAAAAGAAAACCTCTCTTGGTTAATTGACTCCAGTTTTTTAAATAAAATCCTGAAAAGACCTGAAGATTTTCGAGACTTTGTTAAAGCCCGAATTTTTTATAAAACTGAATTAAATAAGTTTTTAGAAAAGGCCCAAAAAATTTCTTTGGAATAGAATTGTTTGGGATGGCTTCCCGGAAAGCTACCGGGATGGCTTCCCGGAGAACTATTCTTTTTGAGGGAACACTTGACAGGATTTTTTAGGTGTTTAAGATGAGAATTAGTATTAGGGGCAGCAATTAATTTAAAGAATAATTAAAAAAATG
>Ga0210017_1003679_pt1 | contig 12786 bp, 13 predicted proteins | sample CryGeyCG2014_020_FD_183966 | JGI IMG/M metagenome (GOLD analysis project Ga0210017, IMG submission 183966) | Groundwater microbial communities from aquifer - Crystal Geyser CG08_land_8/20/14_0.20 (SPAdes) (version 2) | ecosystem: Environmental > Aquatic > Deep subsurface > Groundwater | place... | reverse complement strand
TTTTCAATTCAGTGCTATATTTAGTCATCTTTCGACTCATCATCTACCCCTTAAAATAATCTATGTATCTTAACTCTTTTGGAATTAGAAATTGATTTTTCTTGTGTTGTTTTCTTGGGGTATTATACTCCTCTCTTAATCTATCGAGTGAATTTTGAGAGTATCTCCAGTGACCTGACATGCGAAAAGCATTGGCGTTGACTCCATTTTTTATCTCTACATTATCCAAGAGATGCAGAGCAACATTTTTGTGAGACATATCCGAGGCTTGGATGATTCCAGCTTCAAACTTCGGAGAGAAACAGATACTCCCTGCTGCAAAACAGAGCTCAGAGAGGGGATTGTTTTTAAAGTTAAGCGGATAGGGTTTAAACTTACTTGATTGCTCCACGCTCAGCATAGGTGCTTTGTCTTGATTCTTTGCATAACACAAAATATACTCACTGATTTTTGCAATTTTTTTATGCAAGAAAGAGGCGCTCTTTTTTTTCTGCCAAACAAATTGAGATATAAAATTTTTCTCACCAAAGATTTCATCGCAAAGAAGTTTGAGTTGTGCGACTTCATTATCATCGATACTGATAAAAATAACCCCATCCTCTTTTAACATTCCACATGCCAAAAGAACTCTTGGATAGATGAAGTTTAACCAACTGCAATGGCTTGCAAAAGTGTCTTTATAGATAAACTTGTAATTTTTTGTATTGTAGGGCGGGTCGATGTAAATCACATCTATTTTGGAGTTGTATTCTTCTTTCATCGCTTGCAGAGCCTCTAAGTTGTCTGCATTGATGAGGAGGTTTGTTTTTTGAAATTTTATCTTTTTTGGTGGAGAGGCTGGATGAAGTGTTTGCGCTTTACACTTCTCTTTGCCCTGCCACTGTAATCCATAAGATGCCATCTTACTCTCTTCTAAAAACCACTCTAAAATCTCCACTCTCTAACTCTGTGGCTTCATAAGAGAAGTGTTTAGGTATCTTTGCATACAGAGGAGAGGGTTCATGGAAAAAGATACCGACAAGCCTCTCGTTCTCATGTTTGAGCATTCTGAGTCCATGCATGGCATTGACCATCGGTTCAGGAGGCGAGCACTCTGTGGCATTAAACTCATAAAAAAGAATCCCATCTACTTCATATTTGTAAAACGGCAAAGTCGCTTTTGGAACTTGCATCGGCTCTTTAGTTATAGACATATTTCTGTTCTTTGTTATTCCAGATAAATTGGCTTGAAACCTTTTTAAAAGCTTTTACAATTAATGCCTCTTCTGAATCATTTCCATAGATAGTGATTGGCGTATGGTAGTAGCGATTGTAAGAGTGCATAGGATGAAGAAGTACATCTTTCCAAGTGATAACTATTTTGCCGCTGTAAGGCTCAAAAGGGATGATAGAAACAACCGTTCTCCCTTTGATAGGACATTTAAAATGAAAGCTGACATAAAAACGATCTATTTTTACATACTCTAACAACGAAAGTATATTCTGTTGCGTCATGAGCATCGCCAGCCTCCAAAATTATTTTTTTATTAATAGCAAATAATATTCCACAGCAGGAGGGCTCTGTGTTACGACAGAGCAATCTTTATCTCAAACCCTTTTCTATCTGTATCAAGCAGACAAACAGAACCACCATGTGCCTCTGCTATTTGACGAGACAATACCAGTCCTAAGCCATTTCCTTTTACTTTTGTACTCCTAAACGCTTCAAACAACTCCTTCTTATCTACAATAGCGACACCCGTATCATAAATGCGAAAGATATGAAAAGCCTCATCTGAGTTATAGACGATTTCTATCGCGCCCTCTTCCTCCTCATCCAACTCAATCGCGTCAATCGCATTGATAATAAAGTTTGAAAAAAGCATATCTAGCAACTCTTTGTCTGCGTTGAGGATAAACTTCTGCTCTGGAAAGGTAAAAGCAATCTCTTTAGAGTGTGCATAGTAACTAATCGCCATGTCAAGAGAGTCTCTGAGTTCACTCCACATAAAGGGGCGTTTGTTTATCTCAATTCCTTTAGAGAACATAAGTGTGGCTTTGATGATTCTATCAATACGATAGACTGACTTTTGAATCTCTTCAACGATTTGAACATTCTCAGGCAGGACTCTCTTTTTGAGTGTGGAGCTAAGAAGAGAGATAGAACCTATGGGATTGCGAATCTCATGAGAGAGATGTGCCGCCATCTGCCCCATCGTAGCAAGATTCTCTTTACGCTTTTGCTCCGTTATATCTGTGGCACTTATCATCAGTTTATCTTCATGGCTTGAACTTTTAACAAGATAGGACTTCTTATCAAACTGCACTTCATAGTCATCGTTTTTAGACTCTAAGAGCTCTAAAAGTTCAGAGAGAGATTTTGCCTTTGAGTTTTGTAAAAAAACCTCTCCCTCCTCATCCAAAATCCAGATGGCATTTGGCAGAAACTCAACCACTTTCTCTACCGTATGTTGGAGATGGCTGTAGGACTCTTTTAACTCAGTGAACTCTTTTTCAACCTTATAGGTCTGCTCAATAAGAAGGTTTAACTCTTCGGGGGTTACTGTTGACATGCACTAAAACCTAAAATAATTTTATAAAGGGAGTAGGCATCCTCGCTTCCACAAAGCTCTCGTACAGAGTGCATTCCAAGCGTTGGAACTCCAATATCCACAGTCTCTAGCCCAAGTTTTGAAGCGGTAATCGGACCGATAGTCGAACCACATGCCATATCACTTCGCATCACAAAATTTTGCGTCTTCTCGCCGATAGAGGAGGCAACATTCATAAACTTTGAAACAGTTCTAGAGTTTGAAGCGTAACGCTGATTTGCATTTACTTTGATAACCACACCCTCATTCATCTTTGGAGCGTGGTTTGCGTCATGCTTTGTAGAGAAGTTTGGATGTACGGCATGGGCATTGTCTGCACTTATCAAAACCGAACTCTGCATTACATGTACAAACTCCTCATAATCACTAAACATTCTATGCAGTGTGTTTTCCAAAAAGCTTCCTGCCGCACCTGAAGTAGAACTGCTTCCAACCTCTTCATGGTCACTTGCGATAAAGAGCATAGGTGTCTGCTCTGAAACACTGCAAATACTCAAAAGTCCCACATAACAACTCAGAAGATTATCGATTCTAGCAGAAGCGATAAAGTCATCTTTGAGTCCTATATAAGAGGCTTTTTGCGTATCATAGAAGCTAAGTTCATGGGCATAAAGTTCTTGAATATTCTCATTTGTACTCTTAAGTTGCTCTTTTATAAACGCATCAAAATCAAAATCACTTTGGCATGTGGAAATAGGTGTGATGTCTGTATGGGCATTGATACTTCGTGTGTTGTTTACCTCACGGTCAAGATGAATCGCAAGTGAAGGAATCGTAGCGATTGCTTTTTTAACATCTATGAGAGCATCTTGGATTCTGTTGTTTGCATCCAAATAGCTCACTCTTCCAGCCAAAGATAAATCTCTGTCAAACCAAGGAGCAAGTAGAAGCCCGCCATAAGTCTCCACTCCAAACTTCACAACGCCATGCTCTTTAATCACTGGGTTTGGCTTGAGTTTTAAGTTTGGCGAATCTGTATGTGCACCAATCATCGTATAAGTTCTAGCAAGCTTATTCTCTTTGGCATGTGGAAATGTAAAAGCTATCACAGAAGAGTCATTTCGAGTTACAAAATATTTCTGTCCCTCTTGTAACTCCCATCTCTCACTCTCATGGAGTCTTATAAACCCTGCATTACTAAGCATGCCCGAGATATTCTGCGTTGCATGGAAAGGGGTAGGTGAAGCATCTAAAAAGCCTAAAAGTCCATCATTAAAATCTTGTTTGTTCATTTTTTATCCTCATAAATTGTATTATACATTCAGCTCTATCGCTTCAAACTCATCCTCTACATTTTTTCTAAATCTATAGTATTTTATAAACTCAGGTTTTGAGTAGGTTGGTTCAGGCGTAACAAATACTATGCCAAAACCTTTGGAGTTTGCGAATGCTCGTAGTTTTTCCTGATTGTCACTGTGGAGTCTTGAAACCTCATCGACAATAAGAAAAAAGGGCGTTGTCTCCTCTGTGATAAAGAGTTTCAAGATAGAGATTGCTATGGCGATTTTAAGAAGCATACTTCCACCAGTTGAGCTCTCATTTTTGAGTTGTGAAACGGAGGAGATTTGTTTGCCGTTTTCATTAAACGAAAGGCTCAAATCAATCGTATCTTGCAGAGAAATTGAGTTGCCTTTAAGCTCTGACTTTATCTCTTTAAACTTTAACTCTAAGCGATTTAATTCTGAGAGAACCTCATCTTTCTCATAAAAAAGAGAGCTCTCATTGAGAAGTGAGCTTAGGTTGGAGACATTTACATTGAGTTCGCTGAGGAGTTTTGCTATACTTTTTTTATCCCCGATTTTTGTATCAATCTTAATGTTTTTTATAACCCCAAAATCTATCTCGGAGAGGTTCTTGTTTATCTTTGCAACCTGAGAAAAGAACTTATCTTCGCTATCACTAAAGATGGACATTTTTTGAGGAAGCAAGTTGTTAACAAAGTTTGTAAACTTCTTATGACCGCTCTGCTTGACCATCTCTAGTTTTTTGTTTTTAAAATCTACTATATCTTCTATCTTCTCTAAAATATTTGGAGTGTGTGAGATAAAGAGGTGTTCATCATACTCTGCAAAGTTAAAACTTATCTCTATCTCATTTTGTGTATTTTTAAGTGTGTTGATTTTATCGAGTCGCGTTTTTAAATCAATCTTCTTATTTTTATACTCACGCTCAAGGGTGTTGTAACTCTCTACTAAGGAGAAGAGAAACTCCTCACACTCTTTAGGCGTTACACTCTCAAACTCAAAACTTATCTGTGCAAAATCCTCTGCACCTTTTTTGAGAAACTTATCCTTTTTCATAAGTGCTTTTTTAGCCTCAATGAGTTCATCTATCTTATACTCATAGTTCTCTATTTTCAACTCAAGACGTTTTTTCAACTCACTGTTTTTAAGTTTCATATTTTCGAGTCTGCTTGACTTTGAGGCGAGTGAGTTTATCTCCTCTTTTGACTTTTCATACTCCACTAAAAATGCTTTTGCTTCTATGCTCTTAGACAACTCCTCTTTTTGAAGAGCTATCGCATCTTCGAGCTGTTTGACTCTCTCATCTTTGGTGACTTGATGCTTGAGTTGCTCTTTTTGCTCTATAGCTTCACTTATACTCTTTTGCTCCTCTTCAAGCCAACTCTCAAGAAGTTTATAACTCTCTTTAAGTGCATGTGCATACTCACTCTTTAACTCTTCTACAGCCCGAGCGACACCTACTCTATCTACGCGTATGCTTTTGTAGAGGTCATTGATAGCTTCATGGTTATAATTTATTTCTAAAAGAAGATTTGTAATGCTCTGTTTGCACTTATCCTCTTTAAGTTTATACGTTTTTTTCACCTCATCAAGCTTCTCTACAAGCTCTTCGCCAAGAGAGTTTATCTCCTCTTTAAGGGCAGCTATCTCTTGAGATAAGATTTGCATATCATTCATCTCAAAAGCTATCTTCTCCTCTCTCTGCTCTTTGGCATTTTTATACTCTAACTCTATGCGTGCCAAAGACTCTTTATAGCTCTCCTCTAAACTCTCTTTTTCTAACTCAAGGGCTTCTATCTTTGCATTTGCCTCATCTTTTGTGAGAATCTTCTTTAAGTTCTCTTTGTTGATTCCTATAGAGAGGAGCATCTCGCTTTGAAGGAGTTGTGGCTTTAACTCCTCTATCGTTCTATCGAGCAGCGTATCATCTAAGATAGGATAGAGTTCACTCTCCCAACCATCGACCTCTTCATTTAAAAACTCTTTGAAGGAGTTTGGCTTTGAAGCTATCATCGTTTGGTACTTTTGTATCTCACGCTCTAATCTTTGCAGTTCACTCTCATAATGCTCTGCATTGAGACTCCCTTCTCTTTGATAGCTATGCTCTAACTCCTCTATCTCATATCTAAGCTTGTGAACGCCTCTCTCTTTTGTCTCTGTTGTCGTTCGCTTCTCACTTATCTCTCTCTTTTTTGAGTCCTGCTTTTTCTCATAGCTCGCAGAGAACTCTTGAAGTGCTGTTTTTTGATTGTGAGCCAAAGTGTTTAAAAGAGCCTCTTCGTTTTTTTTATCTAGTTCAAACTGCGCTATCTCCTCTTTTATATCACTTACACTCAGCTCTGTTTTACTTTTTCGAGTCTCAAACGCTAACTCCTCTTTCTCTATCGCCTCTTGGAGTCCATTTTTGAGAAACTGGTTTTGGTTGAACTTCTTATCTTCTAACTCACGCAGAAGCTCTTTATCTCTTTTATATTCAAGCGTTTTTATCTCTTTGTTGATGTTTTCAAGCTCATTTTCAAACCCAGATTTGAGTTTAATGTAGCTCTGGTTTAACTCACTCTGGTTCTCTAAAATCTCTTCATACTTATCGGCTCTATCTCTTTGAAGTAAGATATTCTCTTGGGAATATTTCTCTTTTAGGAGTCTTAATCTCTCTATCTCCAACTCCAAACTATTTGAGACACCTCTAAACTTCTCTTCACACTTCTGTTTCGAGTTTACTTTTATCTTATGGTTCTCTTTAGACTTCGTAAGTTCTCTCTCTATCTCTTTAGCTTTAGACTCTGTTTGGCTTAGCTCTTGACTCTCTACTTTCACTCTGTAAAGTATCTTCTCTTTTAACGCAACTATCTCCTCTTCATACCCTAAAAGAGTCTCTTTGAGTTGGTACGCTCCATCAATGTTGGCTTTTTGTTTTTCAAACTCTTTAAAGAATTTATACTCTGATTGGAACTCATATATTTTTTGAAGATACTCTTCATGGTTGAAGTCTATAACCTTCTTTTCATAATCGAGTGTTGTTTGGATGGCTTGCTTGATACTCTTGGAATCGATAATGGACTTATCAATGTTAAAGATTTCGTTAAAAAGCCCTATAAAAGTCTCACTGTTTCGGATGGAGGTAAACTTGAAATCTAAATACTGCTTGTTATTCCCATAGATAATCTCTCTATATTCGCTTAGGGATTTCACTGTTTTTCTAAGGTTTGGCTCTTTTGCATATCTCTTGATACTATCAAGTTCATAAAGGTTACTTGAGCTATCAATAATGCGGTTAAGTTCAAACTTCTGCTTAGAGAAGAGTTTGACTATCTCCCCGCCCGCTTTATACATAAAGATAAAAAAATCTTCAAACACATAAATCATGTAGGAGTTGGAGTATCTGAAGTAGTACTCTTTAAACCCCTCTTTGTCCGTTGGAATCCCAAGGTTTCGCACATCTCCGCTAAAGAGATAGTGAATCGCTCGGATAACGGTTGTTTTACCGCTTCCATTGTCGCCTAGAAAAAAGAGGTCTTTTTCTAAGTTCACATCTAAGAAGTTAAAGTTTGCAGAGTTTATAAGGATTATTTTTTTTATCATAATTAGACCACGCTTTGAACGATTTTTGTATAGTACTCTAAGGCACTTAGAACCAGATACTCATCTTTAGAGTCATTCTCTTTTTTCTCTAAGATATAGTTTTTCTCTAACAAATCAAAAAACTTCTCTACAATATCTTTTAAATCTTTTGTCTTGAAGATATACTCGAACTTCTGCTCTAAAAGAGCATCCTCTTTCTGTTTGTAATGGACTATAAAATCTGTCTGTTTGAGGATATGCCCTCTATCTAAGTAGGGAAAAAGCTGCTTTAAAATGGCGATGGAGATGAGAATATTTTTATGGTTGTTTAAAAAACTGTTTAGCTCTGCCTCGTTCATATTCTCTTTTTTTGAGATGTAAAAGTAGCCGTTCTCGCCATTGAGCGTAAAGCCTAATTTCTTCAAGATAGCAAAAAGCTCATCAAAGTTTTCATCAATCATCAAAAAATTTGCAATATCGAGATACTTTTGAGAGTTGATGGAGATCATCACTCCCTTGCTAAGCACTTTAAAAACTTCATCTATTCCTACAGCCATTTTGCAACCTTTATTCCGTATTCATTAAAACTTTTCTCAAAAAGTACTTTTTCATCCGTGATTATCTGTAAATAAAGCTTAAAGGCTTCATTTACAAGTTCACTCTCTTTGGTGTTCTCTAAGGCAGGGTGGGACTTCACAAAGAGAAAAATATCCTCACTCTTTTGCGTTTGTAAATCCTGAAGAAGCTTCCCTAAATCTATAAACTCCAGCTTCTCTTTTGCCTGTGGTTTGATAGAGGACTCTTTTTTTGGTTTACTCAAATCCATGTCGGCAAAGATACTCTTCAACTCTTTAGAGAGCTTCGCAATATCTCTGTCACTCGCAAAAGTGTGGATTCTGTTTTTCTGGCTTTTGTTGATGCTGTGGTAGAGTCTCTTGCTCTCAAGGGTGAGATGCTCTTCGAGCGTTTTTACATCCTCATCTAAAATCATATTGGAGAGTTTGATAATCTGCTTGTTTACAAGACGTCTTTTTTTCGTCTGAACAATAAACTGGTTTATCTGCTTGATGTAGGCATCAATGTTTTGAATATACTTTAAGACATTGACACTAATACTCTGCAAAAGCCCATCAATCTCTTCATGAACACCTCGCAAGCCTACTCTGAAAAAAGAGCCGATTTTCTCATTTGCAGTAATGAGTTCATCCACCTTTTCTAAAATATCGCCTGCACTCTCTATCAAAATATCTATATCAATCGAAGTATCATTTTCAAGTCGAAGCAGGAGTATCTGTATCTCTCTGTCACGATTGTAAAATTTAAAGTAGAGATTTTCTATAAGGCTAATGATGGCAGATTTGTAGAAGTCGTTTCCACTCTCCTCATATCTCATCTTGTTCTTTACCAACTCCTTATACTCTCGCTCATAATCACCAAAGATGATACTGTAATCCACCCTTTGCAACACAGAATCTACAAAGTTTAAGTAGTTTTTATTGAGTTTATAGCGCTCATTTATCTTCACAAACAGAGTAGAATCGACAAGTTCAGGCTCTACATTTTGTATAAACTCCTGTCGATACGCTCTATCGATGAGTTCTCTGTTGTCATGAACGAGTTTTAATAATTCAATGTGTTTCATATGCTATCTCTTGTTCCATAAACTTGTTGCATGATTTATTTCAACCTCCCTAAAACTTCCAAAGCCTCTATCTCAAACTTAGAAAAAGCAAACCACTTTTTGCCCAAATCTTTGAGACTTGCTCCTATGTGATACATCTCTGTTTCATCTATTATCAGAAATCTATCATGCACATTTTTGAACTCTTTTAACTCTATATTTTTATATTGCGTTTTGTATTTTTGATAATCCAAACGCAACTGTTTTGAGATGCTCCCCGTATATATTTTGATTTGTAAGTTTTGATATTTGCTGAAAAGTGTAAAAACAGTGTCATCTATGTAGTTGTCTATCAGCACAGCTTCACCTTTTGCACTTTTTAACAAATCGTTTATAAAAGCATAGGCATCGTATGTTTGCCCGTCAAAAAATATTCCCTTATTTGGTTTGAGAGAATTATCTTCAAGCAAATTTGAAATACTCTCTACTTTTGATTTTAAAAGCACTACATCATTTTCAAGCTCTTTAAATCTTTCGTGTGTAATTTTTTCGGAGTTAATCACATAACCGTCATTGATATAGCTTTTTAGTACGGATGTTGCCCACTGTCTAAATTTAGTAGCAGTAATAGAATTTACTCTATATCCGATTGAGATAATCATATCAAGATTGTAATGGTCAACATCTCTTTCTACTTTCCTTTTTCCCTCTTTTTGAACTACTCTAATTTTTTGAGTAGTTGGATTTTTTTCAAGCTCTTTTTGTTTGTAAATATTCTGAATATGATAAGTAATATTGTGAGATTCAACATTAAACAGTTCACCCAATTGTTTTTGAGTAAGCCAAAGAGTATCTTTCGTAACTGAAACATTCAGTTCTAGCTCACCATCATTATAGATAACCATATCTGATTTATTTAGCTTGTTCATAGTTGAGAGTTCCAAGTGTTGATTTTATACATCATACTAAAATAATTTATTTTCATTGAAAAGTTTGTCATTTTGAAATATCTTTATTGTAGCCTTTTTCATATTTTTACTTAAAGCCATGCGGTACAATTTTTGTTTTTATTCATAAATTCACCTTACGAATCAAACAAGCATCAAACAAATTTATCACGGGGAAACCCTTGATACAGGTTACTTTATTTTTACTTTCAAGTAATTTTAAGTTTCCAGTCAAACAACGGTCAAACAAACTCAATCTCATTTTACCCAACTTGGCACATATGTTCTCGCTCTTGTGCCAACACTCTCATCGTAAATAGAAATCTTTTTATCGTCTAATGTGTCTTTTATAATTCTCGAAACCATAGCTGTGTTTTTCACATCAATACCAAATCAAACTCTCTCAACAAAAAGCTTTTAATGCCGTAAATCAAGAGATGATATTGCTTTATTTTACTATTGAGTGCCGCTGAGTTTGATAAGGCACTTATATATTCACCTATCATCTCTTTATCATCATTGTTATGCTTAAACTCTAACCATTCAGTCTCATTGGGTTGCTTTAGTAACTCTTTTATAAGAGATATTATATAGTCGTCACTTCTAGTTATGCTCATATTAGTTAATTCCTTTCATATTGAAAAATTTGTCATTTTGAAATATTTTTATTTTTGCCTCTGCTGTAAAAAGCTCCGCCAAATCACAACCTTGCATCATGGCATGTCTTCGGATGGTGTGGGGTTTGTTTAAGATAATGTCGGTGGTTGTGGTTGGGTTTGTCATTTTATCCTCGACAAATATCGTGTAAATACCCAGCCTTGTATCATTGTTTCATTTTTAGAATCATATTTACGAACTAAACACCAGTTCTTATCTTTTTGAATTATTTCCACTACTTCTCCAAATGACAAATGACTAATTATTTTTGATTTAGTAGATTTTTCTTGTCTTACATTTAACACATCACAACTTACAATTCTAAATTGAGTTAACTGTTTGGAGTCTTGAATATATTTTTTAATACCACCTACAATCTCTTTTTTTACAATATGCTGATGTTGATAGCTACTTAAAATCTCATTCATTTTTGGATTGATGATATATGTTCCAATTAAACTAACAATTAACGGCAATATTATTATTTGTAATAAATAAGTCACATATGGATTATTTTGACTTGCTATAAAAAGTTTTAAATTTTCAACGGCTTCACTTATTTTGCTATCTAACATCAACTGAACATTTTCAATTAATTCTTCTCTTACATATTCTAGCTCTTTAAGATAAGTTGTTTCATCATTTGTGATGATTTCCGTTTCAAACGCTTTTTGTAAATCTAGAATGTCAGCAGATTTTGTTCTCCCAATAATTTCTTGTACTAAGTTTTGAATATTCATCTCAACAGAACTTGGAGAATGTATTTGTTTGAACATTTTTTCTATACTAGAATAAGATTCAAGGGCTGTGTTTAAGTGTGCAGTTCCTAACTCAAAACTTGTTTTGTTTGTATCTAAAACAGAATCCATAAATTTTTGATAAGTATTAGTTGTTTGCATTATTGATTGAAAAGCATCGCTTAAACTATTTTCAAGAGGAGCGAAAATACTATCCATTTGTTTTTGAATTCCAGAAAATGGGTTTAATATTTTTTCCATATCCTCATTGATTTTTCTCATTGGTTCATATAAATATTCCATCTCTTTATGAATATTTTTAAATGGGTTTGATACTAGTTCTAATTGTTCATGAAATTTCTTTGCCGAATTAAGTAAATTTTCATTTTTGTTGAAATTTGCAACTGCTGACATTCCAAAATGTTCATGAGTATAAATTTTGCTGATATTCATATACTCACTAATTTTTGCCTGTGAGTCTCCTAAAATTTTTAAAGTTTCAGATATTTGAGATTCCAAATATGATGTGGTTGTATAATTTTGTACACTAAAACTGCTACTTAGTGCAAGTTCTCTTATTGCTTTTAGCGTTGAAGATTCATATGTATTATTGAATTGATTTTTTATTTCATCTAATCTCAAAATATATCCTTATTGAAACCCATCTTCTTTTGATTTTTTCTCATTCCCTAGTAATGCTGTTGTAGCTGTTGTGAACAAGAAAAATTCATAAACTTAACAATGCACTTACAGCGGAAATTATAGAACTGAACTCTGCACCTTTTGTCAGGACAGTACCTAAAGACTTTTTTAATAATTTTTCATCATTTTTATTATTTTTCAGATCTTGAATGATTATATCTTTACTTTGAAGGTTTGAGTTATTTATCACTTGTATCAGTTCATTAAATTTTTTATCAAATTCTGAAACAATGGTATTATTGTTTCCAGTGATAATATTTCCATGATTGTTACCACTCACACTGATGTTATTATGATAGTTTACTTCCGTCTTCTCAATTTTGTGATACTCCTTTTTGTCATTGTTTTCTAAAAAACTTCTGCCTTTAAAAGTCAAATTATTAAAGATATAAAATCCACCTAATGCCCAAAATCCCTTTTCAAACAACCCATCATCTTCAATTTCATCAATAATGGCTTTAAATTCTTTAAAGTCAAGTCCAAAAGTTTTTGGGTAAATATATTCAGATTTTGAATTTGCTATTTCTTTTACTAGCATATTGTATTTATCGTTTGTATTCATGTCGTGCCTTTGTGTTAAATTTATCCATAATACTAAAATTGAACCCTCTGAACAAGTCCATTTACAGAACTTTGTTTGAAAAGTTAGTAGTTTTTAATATTTGACTTTTTCTTTTTAGCAGTTTTTACTGCTGATTTTGTGAAATCATATCCTCATTTATGGCA
>Ga0210017_1003674_pt1 | contig 12793 bp, 15 predicted proteins | sample CryGeyCG2014_020_FD_183966 | JGI IMG/M metagenome (GOLD analysis project Ga0210017, IMG submission 183966) | Groundwater microbial communities from aquifer - Crystal Geyser CG08_land_8/20/14_0.20 (SPAdes) (version 2) | ecosystem: Environmental > Aquatic > Deep subsurface > Groundwater | place... | reverse complement strand
AGGCCGGTATTGATAGAAATAGTTGCACTGGACATAATATTTTTGTTATTAATCATTAATGATTCTATTGTAACATGATTAAATCTAAAAATCAAATTAGTGCTAAGGAGCACAAAAAAAACAAATCTCTCCTTTCCGCAGTCAGTCCTGCTCTCGCAGCGGACTGACCAAGAAAGCGTAAAAATTTAATGAGGAAATTTGTTTTGCCATTTTAAAAACAAAAAATGAAAATCCCCGGCACTGATTTAAGTTCAAATAAAATTTATAGGCCGGAGGGCGGCGGAGTCGAACCGCATACACCTCGCAGTGTACCTTTTGCGTATCAGACAAAGATCCACCCAGTGGATTTCACCCTCCCCGCTACCTCCGGTAAAACAATTATATCATAAACAAAAACAATCCCCCAGTTTCAACTGGAGAATTGTTATTGCCATATCGGTACATCTAAGATGTATGCGACTTTGTCTGATACTTGTTGATAATATAGCATTACGATATAACAATGTCAAGGTATATTATCCACAGATCATAATTTTCATAATCTTGAACTCAAATTAGTGTCGGGGAGACATAAAATCACTCCTTTCCGAAATCAGCCCGCCTCTTTAGCAGACTGACCAAGAAAGCGTAAAAATTTTCTAACTCATCGTCATTGCGAGCGATCCACTCACCTTTTGAAAAAAAGGTGAGGGAGAGCGTAGCAATCTCGTTTTTATATAATTTTGTAAATAATTGTAGATGGAAAATAAAAAATTACGCTTGAAAAGCGGAAAGGAGTTGAAATGAAAACGATCGGATTAGTTTTCATAGGATTTGTCGCCATAGCGGCGGCATGGTTTGCGTACGACCCAATGCAAACCAGTGTTATTCACTGGGTCGCGGCTGGTGTCTGCCTAGCCGCGCTAGTCGGGATTATTATAATTCTGGCCGCGGGCAGACAACCGCGACCAAAAGAAACAAAACCTAAATCCAAGGGTAATGATGATGGCAATGGCGAGGACGAAGGTGACTGGCTCGCCAAGATCTATGCCATCGGGGATAGGGTGCGGTGGCCGCGGCCTACAACAAGGCCAACCGCGTCACTGGCAAAGCCGAAAAAAAAATACGGCTGGGTGATTCTCCAGACCGTATTCGTTATTATCGCCGTCGCTGATGTTGTGGCGACGCACGGTTGGTTCAGCTTTTACTGGCTTGCCCCCCTATTGGTTTTGGTTATTCAGGGGGTAAAAAATGGTAATACTATATTGGGGCAGTTCCTGATTTTCGGTGGTCCTATTTTTTCCGGCTCAATTAAATTGTTGTGGGCTGGGATATGGGGAATAATGACTTTGGCAAAATTTTTATAGGAGATAAAAGTAATGGCAAATATACTAGAGTGGGTGACGAAAGTCGTCACCAAGGGCGCCGGCGAGGTCACCGGCGAGGCCAGTGGTCAATTACTTGGTCGTATAATGTACGACAAAGTAATTGGTTGGCATAAAGAAAAAACCGAAAAGGGACGCAAGGCCAGAGCGTCCCTGGCTATGGCCTTTGTAAATTTGGCCTCAGGTGGGTACTCTCTATCCCACTTCAAGGCCATCTATGACCGGGCTCGCCAGATGCCCGGCCTGCCTACCGCCTCCGGTAATATTACGGAGGACAAACTCACCCAGATTCTTGAAGCGCTGGGTGAGAAAAATCTTGAGGCCTTTATCGTCGGCCTTGAGACCCTAGGCGTAAACACGACGATAAGCGAGGCCGACGCTCTGACTGATTCGGCCAAATTCCAGCTCCGCTATGCGGAGCAGTTGCGGGTGGTGGAAATGCTGCACCAAAACCACCTGCAACAAAACTGGGAGAGAATCAACTGCTGGCTCTCCCAGCGTCGGCAAGATGTGAAAGAGATGGCCGCCGACGCAAAACAAACGGCCGAAGGGAAAAAAGTGGAGATCGAGGCCGAGGTTGGGGTAAAAAATTGGCCAGCGATTGCGAAACAATATCGCGCCGTAGCCGAAGCTAGACTAGCGGCTGTTCGCGCAAAATATAGAAAGTGAGGTAAAAGCAAAAATGGTTTTTTTATTAGTTCTTATCATGCTGGGGTTGGCCTATCTAGCTTTTTGGCTGACCCCAAAAAATTTACGCGACACCCTAGCCGACTGGCTGGCAACTGGCTGGGCCAATATCCAGGCTGCAGCCATTGAGGCTGGCCACGCAGTGGGTGACGCCACCGGCGACTTCGCCAAATGGGTGACCGACGAGTTTTGGGTCGGTCTCCATGTGATGATTCGCCGGATCACGATTTTTTCCGTTTTTAACATCCTGGCTCTCGTGGCATTCATCTATGCACCAGGGATGCATGATGCCATATTGGGGTGGTTTTTTGTAAATACCCTTCTCGCCCTATTTGGGCTGGAGGTGTTTGGCGTGGGGACTGGCATTGTGCAAAAATTGCGGCGCAAAGACGCCGCCCCGGCCAAGCGGGTGTTAACTCGCAATGTCGCCATCTATTTTTTTATTTTGGCGTGGCTGGGAATTAGCGAGTGGGCGGTGCCAGGCGTGCTCCGCTATGGGAGCTGGGTCGTCGTCCTGATATTCTCTGTGCTCGTTTTAGGTGAAGCATGGAGAGTATATACAGACGCGACCGTGGGGAATCTAGGGGGAACGGTGTTGATAATATATTTTGCGGCAATGGCAGCGGTGGGTGTATACAATCAAAAAATCCAGCCCCACCAGCTGGATCAATACCTTCTCCACCACCGGTATGCCGCCGTCAACTATGGCCTGACCACGAAAGTGGAGGCCATCACCGATCTCCAGATATACGAGAAAAAGGAGACCGGTTGGGGGTTTTGGGTGAAGGCAAACTTCACCCCGGTGGCTGGCGATTCAATCAAAATCGGCACGGTAATTGATGTGCCGGTCAGTAGGGAGGACTACCTTGAACAGAACATCCCGTTCGAGGATTACGGCCGCAACCGGCTGATCCCGTTCGTCTTGACTGACAGCAACGGTTTAGTTACTGGTGCTGTCCAGTATATCGTGATGGCGGGAACCAGGTTGTGGGACGAGCCAGCGGCCAAGTCAGCCACTTATAACCGGGAATTTAAAACGGCTGTGGAGTTCCGCGGCCTGAATATCCCCGCCGGCTCCACGGTAACAGTGAACAACCCAGCTGGCAAGCGGGTTGAGGTTCATACGAAAGAAACCGAAGAAAGCTTGCTGGGCAAGCCATTCGTGGTTGAGCCCCACGATGATCCCGCCAAACTCTACTTCGGAGATAAGGCGGAGTGGATAATTTTCTCCGGAATCGGCTGCCGGATTAAGGTTGCCAAAATTGATAACCTAACCTATGAAATTACATAAACAAAAACAAAACCTGAAAGGAGGTGATGTGTAGTAAAAAATTGCTACACCACAAATAAAAAAACACCGGGTGGTCTTACTATTCGGTGTTTTCTTTTTATCCTTAATTACTTCATCGCCTCGCAATAACAGATTATTATCCAGTAGCTCCTTCTAAAGTCTTGAAAATAAAACTTAAAATGGCGTAAGAGGCAATGGACACAACTATGCCGATAACAGCATAGAGCATCGCGTCTTTGGCTTTTTTAACTCGCTCTGGATTGCCGCTGGAAACCAGAAAAAGAAAACCGGCATAAACAAAAGTAATTAAAGAAGCAACACCCACAAAACCGAGTAAGGCATTGACAATTCTGACATACAATTCTTGTGGGTCGCCATTTATATGTAATGGATCTGTAATGCAAACGGTTCCCTCGCAATTATTATTGTTATTATTATCCGTTGTTCCTATGGTTTCACAGCTTTCTACAAGATGTTCAGCCACAAAAAAATGGGTACAACGTCCCTCGCAGGCACTCATATTTATAACCTTCTTTGGTTCACCTATATCTTTACAAATACAATTACAATCCGCCGCCAAAGCCATTGGCGCAATGGTTAAGGAAAAAAGGATAATAATAAAAGGGATGAGGAGAAGAATTTTTTTCATAGAAATATTATAAATTGCTAGATTGCTATATTGCTATATTGTTTTATTATTGAATTACTTTTTATAATGCTTGTGGTTCTAGGGCATGGAGACGGTGTTCGTGGTTGGCAAAATTGTTTTTGATTTGAATATGCGATAAGCTATGAGCAGCTTCCTCTTCATTTTTCTTTTTGAGCTCGGCCATAAGTTTGTCATTGCTGTTGAGAATAGCATTCTCACTCTTGTCTATTCTTCTTTCTAAATCTTCTCTTACTTTGTCTATCTTAATATCCTGCTTAAGAGCATGGCCTTGTAAAGATTCTATTTGTCCGGCCATTTTATCTATTTTGGTATCTTGTTTGAGTTGGTGCGTTTGGATTGATTCTATTTGTCCGGCCATTTTATCTATTTTTTCGCCAATAGGCAAAGAAATCTCTTGTTTAATGAGTTTGACAAGCTCGCCTCTTTCTTCTTTAAGAGCATAAGTTAATTCGTCTTTGGTTAATGGCTGTTGATTTTGATTATCCATAAGTTTATTGTAACATAATTAAAATAATCAAAAAAGGGGTGTTATCCCCTATTAAAATTTAATTCGGACCGTACGGGATTCGAACCCGTGATCTTCTCCGTGACAGGGAGACGTGTTAGGCCTGGCTACACCAACGGTCCAGATATTAATAATATTCTAGCATTAATTGAGAATATTTCAAGACTAATTAAGCGCTGCGCCATTTCCAGAAATATTTAAGCCAGGAGATGAGATGGATCCAGGTCAAGCGGGAGAAGGCATCTTTAATCGTTCGCTCGCCAGCGGAAAGGCGGTGAGGCAGATGAATGATGGCGGCTTGGGGAAGATACCAGACTTGCCAGTTTTTCTGCCACATCCGGCGGCAAAGATCAGTGTCTTCTAAAAAGAGAAAAAAATTTTCATCAAACAGGCCAACTTCATCAAGAGCTTTTCTTCTGATCAAAAAACAGCCGCCAAGCACCCAATCAACCTGCTTTGGTTCTCTTAGCTCGTCAGATGAATATGAAAATTGCTGCAAATGTCTTTTGCCTGCTGATGTTGTCCCGAGCCATGTGCGGCGATAAATAAAAGTCAATAATTTTGGCCAGTGATAGCATGTGTTTTGTCTGGTGCCGTCTGGATTGATCATTTTTGGCGCTGCTATAGCAACCCGTGGATTTTGGTTTAGGAAGTCAACTAATTTTTGAGCTGACTCTTGATTTAAAGTAATATCAGGGTTGGCGATTAGCAGATAATCCCCCTTTGATTGTTTAATACCCAGATTATTGCCAGCGCCCATGCCAATATTTTTAGGACTGCTAATAAATTTAACGACTGGGAATTCTTTTTTTAATAATTGATTAAGGCCGTCGTTTGAAGCATTATCAATCGCTAAAATCTCCCAGTTAAAATCAAAATTAAAATTGAGTACATTTTTAAGGAAGTACTTGACTAAGTTCTTATTTTTGTAATTTAAAACGATAATACTTAGTTTCATATTATTGAAACCATTGCTGTATTTCTTCGGGTTTTACTTTTCTAATTCTCATGTTAAATCTTCTTTTTTGTTTGACAATTTTTCTTAATTTGATTAAATCGCGGATTGTCCGCCTTAAAGTTGAATTTTCTAATATTAACACATACAAAAATTTTTTCAACTCGTAGAAAAAGATAAAGGGGAAATGCCTAAAAACATTGATTTTCAAGCTATTTTTCCGGAGCAATAAAAGATGATTGCGGTAGGAAAAAAAATTGACAAAATCCTCTTTTTGGCGGCGATGCCTGATAATGTTCCAATCACTGACTTTGCCCTGGGAGCAGGCGCGGCGGTGATGATAGCCAATGGCTTTGGGAGTATAAATTGCCAGCCAGCCGTTAAGGCGCAAACGCCAGGCCAGATCAATGTCTTCCTGATACATAAAAAAATCATGGTCAAAATATTCTGATTCAAATTTAATTTGCTCCAAAGCGCTTCTCCTATACATCACGCAAGCGCCGCTAATGCCGAAGACCTGTTCCTCCTGATTGTATTGCCCATGGTCAGTTTCCCCTGTTCCGCGCTCAATAAAACGTCGGTTTTTAAAAGCTTGGATGCCGGTGCTGTCAATAATATTAGTTTTTTCCAAGTTTAACAAATTATCCCCATCCCAACTGGAAATTCTTAGCTGATAAAGCTTGCCGCCGACACTGCCGATGGTTTGGTCGGAGTCTAAAATTTTAACGGTTTCTTTAATATAGTCTTGGTGCAAAATAACGTCCGGATTCATCATGAGAATATATTCCCCGCTGGTCATTTTAATTGCCTGGTTCCAGGCGCGGCACAACCCAATGTTGTTGATATTTCTCAAAAGATGGACGGTAAAAAAATTATCTTTGATAAACTTAACAGTCTTGTCACTGGAACCGTTGTCCACAATAAAAATATCAGGCGTTAATCCTTTTTCTTTAAAATATGATTGCTCAAAAATACTGTCCAGAAAGTCTGGCAGGTATTTCATTGAGTTATAGGTGACGATGATGATTGAGACCTTCATAAAAATTTTAAGTTATAAATTATAAATTTTAAAATAATTTTTAATGTCTTAATTTTCAATTTTAAAATTATCTTGCAAAACAAATATGGAAATAATCAAAATAAATCCTATTCCTAAGGGATGGTTAAGATAAGGAGTAAAAATATTTACGGCCAACAGCGAAATAAACGCCAAAAAAATACCTAGTCGTAATCTGTAATCCGTAACTCGTAACTCGTAATCATTTTTATTTAAAATATTCTGCCATAAAATTTGCAATATCTTAAATATTAATAAGAGATAAATAAATACACCGACAAGTCCTATTTTTAACAGCAAGTCCAGATATGCCCATTCAAAGGCATAGGTAGTGTATTCTCCGCTGGCTCCGGCGGTGGCGGCCAACAAACGCTGGTCAACACTTTTATAAGTAACGGTAGTGCCAAAGCCAGAACCGATAACAGGATGCTTGATAATGCTTTGGGCCAATGGTTTTAACATATTTATCCTTGAAGAACCGGCGGCTTCAATTATTGTGGCGCGTTTAGAAATTAATGAGCCGAGATTGTCACCGGAGATTTTGGGAGGCATGGCAATTATGACAAAAATTATAGCCAAAGATAGAACGGCGATGACAACTATTTTTAAAATTTGCCTGAGAATTTGTTTTCTTTGATAGAGCAATAAGTAGAGGCCGTAAATACCGAATCCAGCTGCCAGGCCTAACCAAAAACTGCGGGAAAAGCTGATTATCACGGCGGAAAGAGAAGTTGTGAGTAAAATAAACTTATCATTGCGAGCCACGAAGTGGCGTAGCAATCTCGCGAAGTTTTTGTGAGCCGGGATCGCTCCATCGTCCCGCTCAGGATGAGACTCCTCGCGATGACAAATTGGCAACAGAATAAAAAATGCAAGCAGCGCATAAACTTGAGATTGAATAAAGATGCGGTAAAAATTGCTACTCATCATGGTTATTTCCCCGACACGAGTGTCGCGCACCCAGAGATAAACTTCTGGCAATGCCCAGATAAATTGGTGGGAAAAAATATATAACAGGAGCATTGTTTTTATAATCAACCAGCTAAGGGCGGCCAAGACAACCTTGGAAAAATCCGGCCAAAAATTTTCTTTTTTTGAAAGGGTGATTAAAGGTAAAAGATAGAGGAAGAATAACCAGTTATTAAAATCTAAAAATACATTGCCGAAATCATTGCCGCGGATTATGGCCCAAACAAATCCCCAAACTAAAACGATTGCCAGCGCGGCGTAATATTTAAAAAATTTGAATGTTTTTAGCTCTAACCAATAACTTTTTAATCCCCCATTTTTAACAACATGGCACAGCCAAGCAAACATGACAACCATAAATATGCCGAGGCGCACAGAAATTAAAGTGCTGCCATATTCCAAAGAAAATAAATAGCCATAGGAGCCGATAATCAATTCGCCCCCAGCGATCAGTATGCCGTATTCAAGTTTTTTAAGAGAAAGGACTAAAGTAATGGCTAGCACAAATAAAAAAGCAGCCAAATTAAATTCTGGTAAAAGCCAGGCGAAAATTGACAGGAGTTCACTGAAGATAAGGAAAATCAGAGTGGTTCTAAAATAATTTTTTGGCATTTATTTTTTTCCAGTAATTTATAATTACAGCCAAGAATAGACTGATCGGCTGAAAAAACCACAAAACTAACCACTGCCATTTAGGCTGATGTGTCCAGAAATAGTGCTGGACTGAATGATCCCAAATAAGTTGTTTGCGCCAGTCAAGTTGTTTAAAGCTGGCAGCGCCGTGATGATAGATTTTAATTGCCGGTGTATAAATGACTTTTAAGCCGGCATCTTTGGCCCGTTGGCAAAAATCTACCTCTTCAAACCAAAGATAATATCTGGCATCAAAACCGCCGATTTTTTCTATGACAGATTTTTTTGTTAGAAAAAATGCGCCCATAACTTGGTCAACCGCGCTTTCTTTGGCGTAATCAAAATCTTTGGCCAGATATAAATTGAGACTTTTTTTAAAAAATGACAGGTGATGGAGTTTTAGCTGAATTAATAATTGGTCTTTTAATGACGGGAAGCGGCGGATTGATTCTTGGAGCGAATGGTCAGGATTTAAAATTTTACCGCCCAAAACCGCCCAATCATTATGCTGGCCAAAAACCCTGACGATTTTTTCCAGGGAATTATCAATCAGCTCTGTGTCAGGATTGAGCAACAAGATATTTTGTCCCCGAGCTTGCTCCAAGGCTTGATTATTGGCATAAGCAAAACCAGTATTTCTTTGATTGGCAATCAGCCGCACTTGCGGAAATTCCTGCTGTATCATTTTCAGAGAACCATCTAGCGAGGCATTATCAACAACAAAAACCTCAAAATTAATGTTTTGAATGTGTTGGTATATTGAAATAAGGCATTTTTTTAATAAATCCCTGACATGCCAGTTGACAATAATAATAGATAAGTCCATGGTTTAATATTAGCAGAGATAGTATTTGGGGAAAAGAGGGGTATAAAAATGTGTAAAAATAGGGGTTGCTTTTAATGATGCAAAAATGGTAAGATTAAAATGAATTTTCAAGATAAAAAATATGGCCGAAAATCTACGTATGCCGCCGCAAAACTTAGAAGCTGAACAGTCTGTATTGGGCAGCCTGCTGATAGATAAGGACGCGATCACTAAAATTGCGGATGTTTTGACACCGCAAGAATTTTATAAAGACGGCCACAGAATAATTTATGAATGCATGCTAGAGCTATACGGCGCCAAGGAGCCGATTGATCTGCTCTCTTTAGCATCAAAACTTGATGAAAAAAAACAGTTAGAAAATACTGGCGGCCGGTCATATCTGATTAATTTAACAAATGCGGTGCCAACTTCGGCCAATGTGGCGCATTACGCCAAGATTATCAGAAAAAAAGCGATTCTGCGGAAATTGATTACCACGGCAGCGGAAATACATGAAATGGGTTATCATGAAGATGATGAGGTTGATCGACTGCTAGACGAAGCGGAAAGCAAATTGTTTAAAATTTCTGAATGGTTTTTAAAACCGGAATTCAGCTCAATCAAGAGTTTGCTGTCCGAGGCGTTTGACAGAATTGATGAGCTGCACAAGGAAAAAGGGAAACTGCGGGGACTGCGCACCCATTATCGTGATTTGGATAGAAAGCTGGCTGGTTTGCAAAAATCTGACCTGATAATCTTAGCCGCTAGGCCGAGTATGGGTAAAACAAGCTTCGCGCTGGACATTGCCAGACAAGTGGCGGCAAAAGAAAAAATCGGCGTAGGCATATTTTCATTGGAAATGAGTAAAGATCAACTGGTTGACAGAATGCTCTGCGCGCAAGCTGGAGTGAGTTTATGGAAGCTACGCACTGGCAACCTGTCAGACAGGGAAATTCCCGGACAGGAATCTGATTTTTCGCGCATTGGCCATGCGATGGGAGATTTGTCTGAAGCGCCGCTCTATATTGATGATTCGCCCATGTCTAATGTCATGGAGATCAGGACCAAATGCAGAAGATTGCAGGCAGAGCATAATTTGGGATTGGTGGTGGTTGATTATTTGCAGCTGATGGAAGGCAGGGGCGGAGCGGCCAGTAATATTGATAATCGGGTGCAAGTGGTCTCGGAGATTTCACGCGGCCTAAAATCAATTGCCAGAGAATTAAATATTCCGGTACTGGCGTTATCACAGATGTCGCGCCAGGTTGAACAGCGCCCAAGATCAATTCCTCGGCTGGCAGATTTACGCGAGAGCGGCAGTTTAGAGCAGGATGCCGATGTGGTGATGTTTATTTATCGTGAGGAAATGTATAAAAAAGATACCAGCAGGCCGCACATTGCCGACATTATGATCCAAAAACACAGAAACGGCCCGACTGGGACAATCTCACTATTTTTTGACGAAAATACAGTCAGTTTTAAAAATTTAGAGCAACGGGTGGAAGAGCTGGAATATTAATGATCAATATTAATAAATAACTTAAAAAGTATGTTTAATAAACTGAAAGATTTAGCTGAAATGAAAAAGCAAGCCAGCGCCATGCGGGCGATGCTGGCCCAAGAAAAAATTGAGGCTGAAAATCACGGGGTAAAAATTGTCATGAATGGCAATCAAGAGGTTTTACAAGTGGAAATTAACCCAGCGCTAAACCGCGAGGAACAAGAAAAATATTTAAAAGAAACTTTTAATGAGGCCGTAAAAAAAGTGCAACGTTTGATGGCACAAAAAATGATGGCCGGCGGATTTGGTTTTTAATTAAATGCAATATCCTGAAGTAATTCAAAATTTAATAGATGATTTCACAAGCCTGCCGGGCATCGGCGGAAAAACCGCGGAGAGGCTGGTTTTTTATTTGATAAAAAACGGCGGGCAAGAAGAACTGCAGCAATTCGGAAAAAATCTGATGAATTTAAAAACCACCATTAAAACCTGCCGGGAATGCGGCAACTATAGTCTAAATGAATTGTGCGACACTTGCCGGAATATTAAACGCGACAAAAAATCCATCTGCGTCGTGGCTAATGCCGAAGACATAAAATACCTGGATAATACGCATTCATTCAATGGGGTTTACCATGTGCTGGGAGGACTATTAAACCCGTCGGAAGGAGTTACCCCGGATAAACTACGTATCAAACAGCTTCTGGCAAGGCTACGTAAAGACAAAACCAATGAAATAATACTGGGATTAAATCCTACCATAGAAGGCGAATCAACCATTATTTATCTCAAAAAAAAATTAAAAGAAGATTTTCCGGAAATAAAAATAACGCGCTTGTCGCGCGGCCTGCCCATGGGCGGTGATTTGGAATACGCTGACGAAATTACGCTCGCCAGCGCGATCAACAACAGAATTGAGATATAATCGCATAAAAATTTTGTTTTATAAAAGCTCACCGGAATGCGGTGAGCTTTATTATTATACTAAACAATAAAATTATGCTGCTGCCTTGTTTTTTAATTTATCTGATCTTTGTTTATTCATTTTGGCCCAAATATCGTTTTGGTGTTTCTTTTCTTTTAATATCTGGAATAAAAATTGTCGATGATCCGAGGTTAACACCCCAAGATTGTATTTTCGAATAAATTCAGGCGGTGAATTAACTACTTTTATTTTTCTTGGGTCTAAATCTTCTTTCATTCTAAAAGTTTTAAGCTGATCTTTGCCTTTTTGCCATTCAGCCTTTAACCTTTTGTATTCATCATCGTCCCCTTTAAGTCGCTTTTCAGCCGCCATAAGAGTAAAAGTGCTGTCAACTTCATTTTGCAATTCAAGATAGTCCGATAAACTATCAACAAAATAAGGTGTAAGTCCTTGAATCTGTTTCAATCCAAAACCATGTTTCCGTTCTATCTCCCGCCATGTTTTTGCCTCTTTCTCCACCGCCTCTCTTTTAATTTCCTTTTGTTGTTCATCGGGGAAAAATTCTTTTTTAAAATAATCCAGATTGTCGTGAATACTGGCCAAAGCGGCTAAATCTTGATAAACTTTGTTAAAGAGAAATTCAATTTGAGAAAACGGCATTTTTTGTATCTCGCTTCTATTGAGCTCTCTGAAATAATTATTGAAATGGTCTACGGTTTTCTGGTGTTTCTGTTTTTGCCAAGCGTGCGCTGTTTCAATGCGCTTATTATTTTGGGTATCTCCGTTCTCGGCAAAATTTACGGAATAATTTATTTTTCGCGATTTCGATCGGTCGCTTGTTTCAAGTTTCTTGGCATCGGCAATGATGTGAGCGGCTATCTCTTTTAGTAACGGGTTTTTAATCGACTTGGCGTTTTCTTCGGCAACCGCGTAACAAACTTCAAAATTAGACTCAAACTCGTCATCGTCTGAACCATTTTGCCTTTCTCTGTCTATACGTTCCAGTATTGCATCCTCACTAAATTCATCTGTACTGTCCGGTATCTGATCAGCTGGAATAAATTTATGATTATCTTTTATTTCATACCACAAATCTTCTTCTCGCACATCGGGCATTAGATCATCATCAAAGCCCTGATGCGGGCCGAGACCTTTTCCCAAGGGAGGTGAATTTGGTTTGTCTTTTTTTGAATAAGCTTCAGTGTCCACGTCTTCCGGAGGCATAAAAGCTCGTTCTCTATATGTAGATTGTCTGGACATAAATTAAAAATTAATTTTAAAACCTCAAAAAATTTGAGACTTTAATTAACTAATAGATAAAATTTCCACTTGCGTAAACGGCTGGCGATGGCCGTAAACTTTATGATAGCGCGTTTTGGCTTTGTAATGGACCACGCGGATTTTTTCAGCCCGGCCTTGATTAAGAACTTT
>Ga0210017_1003671_pt1 | contig 12802 bp, 17 predicted proteins | sample CryGeyCG2014_020_FD_183966 | JGI IMG/M metagenome (GOLD analysis project Ga0210017, IMG submission 183966) | Groundwater microbial communities from aquifer - Crystal Geyser CG08_land_8/20/14_0.20 (SPAdes) (version 2) | ecosystem: Environmental > Aquatic > Deep subsurface > Groundwater | place... | reverse complement strand
GAAAGCAATTCCCTCATTAAGGCCAGCCGCGGATAGAGCATTTTTAAATAAGAAACCGTGCCGTCTTTCCAAGTGTCAGCGTAAGCAAACTGCTCCAGCACAGTTGGCTTTTGCTCTAAATCCGCCCCGGGCAAAGTAATTTTAGTGCGATAGTCCGCTTTGCTGTCAAAAGGCGGGTCAATATAAATCAAGTCAATACCGCCTCGCAAGCTCGCTAATCCATTGGCTTTATCGCCAGCCAACAACGCCTGCATTACCAATAAATTGTCGCCGTAAATCAAACGGTTCAGCCATTCATGGCTTTGCTCTTTTTGCGCTCGGCCCTGCCACAAAGTGGCGTTATCTTTGGCAGGCAAAACCAGCTCATTGGTTTGCAAAGCCAATTTATTAGCGCCAGCCAGCCGCTCCAAAATCCGCTCCACCTCCTTTTTCCCCTCATCCACAATCTTCGGCAATTGATAGATTAATGATTCCATGCCTTTTCTTTTATTATTTTAAGAATACCCCTATTTTTTAATAATTTCAATAACTAAAAAACAAGTTTTTGAAACTTGCTTATTTAGAAAAATTCTTATATTTTTATCTGCCAAATTTCTTTTCTATGTTTTCTGGGGTGTCAAATGGTATGCCATATTGTCTGAGGTAATCTGTAAAGGTTGTTGATGTTTCGGTGGTAGAAACAATTATGTAGTAACCTTTATTTTGGCAACTCAAAGAATATGATATTACACCTCTTTGTTCATTGGTTAAATTACTTGACGATAGAACATTAGTCAGTGCAGTACTTATCTCAACCCCGTATCTACCTATGGGTAGATAGGTATCGGAAAGAAGCTCTGTCCCGCTTATAATTTTTGTTTCAAATTCTGAAAATCCACTGTTTGAAAAAGTATTAAAATTGCATGGATTTGAAAAACCAACAGTAATAACTTTTTCAGAATAATTTAACACAGAAATCGTAGTTGTAGCAATATCTGCAGCAACCCAACCAGTGGTCAATGAGCTTGGTAACGAACTTGTTGTGTCTGATGTTATTATAATGATATTTTCCATAAAAATTTTATTTTAAATTTTTATTAAGTCGGCCTTTATATTATAATTTATATTTCTTGCAAGTCAACCCCCATTATCAGACAACAATTAGACGATTTTTAATTTTTTAAGATTAAAATTTACTTCCAGCCCTGGCCGATGGCTCTGAATGCCACTTGTTCTTGGGGTATTTGCATTGGGCCTTGGGGGGTTTGCTGGGTTATATTTATTTGTTGCTTTCTATTCCTCATCGCTATTCTCTGGTGCTTCTTCTTCCGAAACTTCATCTTCTAATTCTAGTCCGATAATATGAGAAAGCCATTCCGCAGAAGCCTCGCCTTGTTTTTTTATAACTCTGTTCATCGACCTAATATGCATCAGGGAATTTCTATATTCTTTAAAATTAAGAAAGTGCTTTTGTGTTTCACCCCTAGAACCAAAATCATTGCCGAAAATATCCCAATTCACTGAAACTATTTGGTTATAATCCATAACATCACAGAAATTAAACTTTTCAAAATTCTTTACTTCTTTTCTCTGCTCATACGGATGCCTTTTGTATAATTCAGAAATCTTTTCTTTTACTCTTTCTTGGATATCCCCAGGTACTTTTTTCCAATATTCATCGCCAAACGCCAGAGACATTTTTCCATCCAGATAAACTCTCATTTCTTTTTCAAGATTTTCTAAAAATTCTAATGGAGTTGTCTTCATCTTATTTTCTATTTCTGAGATGCCTCCTGTTAAACTTTTGATGGATTCAAAAATTAACGCCCCTCTCTCTTTAATAAATTGATTGTAATCGTTCTTCCATATTGCCGCAATACTGTCGTAATTTATAAGATGAGATTTCATTGTTTCAGAAAACTTTTTATTTGTTTCTTTATAATCTAAAAAATATTCAGATGGGCTTCTCTTTTTTATTTCCCTGTTAAGTTCACCAGGTATAAAGGCAAAATTTAACAACAGGTGCTTTTTCCCAATATGATTTTTAGATAAATATGTAACTTGCTATCGGCAATTCATCAAATGGATCAAAAACGGAACTTTCAAAAAGATCTTCGAGGAATTGAAGCATAAGGCCAATAAAAAGAACTTGCTCCACTGGCGAAACGCTTACCTTGACGCTTCGGACGTTAAGTCAAAAAAGGGGGCAAAAGATGCGTAGGATACACGGGAAAACACAAGATAAACGGGCTAAAACGCAATATCGTGGTTGATAGTCAGGGCAATCCATTAGCCATTATCTGCTGTCGAGCCAACCACCACGACCAAAAGATGGCTTTGAAAACAGTTGACTTAGTGAGCGTTAAGGGAAAAGTCAGACGGCCGAAAAGATTGGGGACTGATAAGGGCTATGACGACGATACTTTCCGCAAGGAACTTCGGAAAAGAAACATTAAACCATGCCTTGTCAGGCGAAAAAACAATAAAAAGAATATTGCCAAGCAGGAATTAAGGGAAAAGAAGTATTGCCGACAAAGATGGAAGGTTGAAAGGAGCATCAGTTGGCTTAACAATAATCGCAGGATTGACCGTTTTATGGAAAAAAAGACTTCAACTTATCAGGGATTTGTCGCCTAATGTTTATCAAATACTATCTTAAAAAATTATCTAAATGACTTTTGTAACCATCTCTAACTACATTTTGACCATATAATTAGCTATTGGTAAGAGAGCTAATGGCCACAGAGCTTGTTTCGCGAATATCTTTATAGCCACTCATAGTTGAATTATTTAAAAACTTATCTTCATTTTTGAGGTGATCGTCTTTTTTATTAAAAAAATTTTTTATATTGATTTCAATTAAGCTCATATTACTTCCACCCCTGGCTGATGGGCCTAAATGCCACTTACTCTTGGGGTTATAGCCCAAAATGGATTTTTAGATACTGTTTAATCTTTTCTATTGTTGGTGCATCAACCTCGCCGGTTTTGCCGATAAATCTACTTTTATCAAATGATTCAATATGGTGAACTTTTATAACAGAATCCTTGTGCAATAAATTTTGATTATCTTTTTTAATTAAAATATCGTCCGACTGGCAGTTGTCGGTTTGCGAAGTTAAAGGCATTACTGTGATTAAATTAGATATCTTTAGTTGTTGGTTTGATTGGATTATTAAAGCTGGTCTCCTGCCAATATACTCGTGGCCCATGGATGAACTACCAAAATCAACCCAATAAATATCTCCGTAATTCATAACTTATTTTTATTCTTTGCAGCCAATTTTTCGTAATAGTCATACTCCTGTCTAGAAATTGGACCTAACCCTTTCAAAGTATCCTCACCAGCCGCATTTTGCATTGCTTCATCATAATTGCGTTGAGCATAAGGCACAGTTCTGTCAAAAACTAAATCATAATCAATAACTTCCCGCATCCGTGGGACTTTCCACGGAATATCGCCGTGCGCATAGCTTTCAATTTGCGTAGCGGACATATCTGATAATTTTTTAATTACTAAATCAATTACTTCTTTTTCTTCTCTTTCAAAATTATTTTTATTATGTTCAATAAGCGCAATATATCTTTTTTGAACTTTATTAAAATAATGCTGTTTTATAACAGCTATTTTTTTAGCGTTAATCATCCTGTCAATGACGGGCTTAAATTGCTTAATTTGCGGCACTGGCCCGTATTGCAATTTAACATATTGCATACCGGTTATTGGTTTGCCATATAATTCATAATGATCAAAATCAAAATAATACAAAAGTTTGTATAAAACCGTCTCTCCCAGGTTTGGCTTACCGCCGCATTGCTCTAATGTGTATAAAATTACATTTTCAAGCTTGTCTTTCTGAAATTTGAATTTATTTCTTGTTGGTTTTTTTTCGCAAACAGATTCTTTTGAAAAAGATAATAATTCATCCGTTGATATAGAAAAAATCTTGGCTAACTTTGCTAACTCTAGACTGTCTAAATTTCTTTCCCCTTTTTCTAATTGTCCAAAAGATTGCCTTTGGATACCCAAAAGCTCGGCGATTTCACTCTGTGAAAAACCGAAAGATTGCCGCATCTGCTTAATCCGCTTACCTAATTTTTTTAGTGTAGGCATAAGTATCAATTAATTTCAATGTAGCAAGAAAATATTGCAATGTCAAGCAAGATTTTATTACTTCCAGCCTTGGCCGATGGGTCTAAATGCGACTTGTTCTTGGGGTATTTGGATTGGGCCTTTGGGCGTTTGCTGGGTTATATTTACTTGTTGCTTTTTGAAATCAAGCAAAAGTTCAAAGTAATTGGAAATTTCCGCGCTTTCAATAAAAGCGATTTTGTAGCCCTTTTTATTTTGCATCGCGTTTTGGCCTAGTTCGTTTTCCGGGTTCCATAAAACGCCAAGCTCCATTTCTCTAGCATACTCTTCGTATAAATCCGTCATTGCTTTGGACAAATCCTCGCCCGCTGAAGTAACCGCTTTTAGGCCCAAGTCCTCTTTGGCTTCTTTTCGGCCAATAAAATACTGGTGCGAGTAAAGTTTTTCCGTGAAATAATCAACTACTTTTTCAATTTCTTCATCTTTCATCGGCGACTTGTGGCTTTTTAGCAAGCGCTTGGCTAAAATCCTGATTAAATTATGGGTGCGGTTAACATTGCCCAAAGCCAAAGGATGAATTTGCGGGTTTGCCTCAACAAATTTGCCAAAAATTTTAGCTAACTCGGCGTCGTCTTTTATGCCAAACTTGTTTTTGGCTAAATCAAAATAAGCCATAACATCCTCCACGGAAATCGGAATTTTGTTTTGCGGATTTTGCGGATCTTGTGGATTAAAAACATTGGCGGTTGACGGGTCAATTGGTGAAAGCTCGGACAAGTCGCTCATTACAATTTCATCAGCTCCCAAAGAAATCATAGTGGCCGCTGAATGCGCTTTATACGGAATTAAGACAGAAAACTTGTCGCAGTACTCTCTAATCATTGAAACCAAGCGCCAAGGCACCATTGTATCCCCGCCCGCACTATGCAAAAACAAATCAATGTTTTCGGTTTTGCCAATTAGCCGCAAGTGTTTGCTGATTATCGGCACAATATCCATAGCAATTCTGGCTGACGGGGTTCCCGGCGCGCCCTGCCGGTCGCTGGTTAAATAAGTAATAAGCCGCGAATTTCTTAATTGTTCAATTTTTTGAATAAGTTCTTTTTGAGGCATATTTTGATAAAGTTAAATTTTATTTTTCTACCTTAAATTTACTCCTATTTTTTCCACATTTCAACCGCTTTAGCCCTCCTACATCCTTTGGTTGGCTCAGGTCTGACCCCAAACTCCGCGACTTCTCAATTTTATACTATCGTAAATTGCTTATTCCTTCCATTAAAAGTAAAACTCTTCAAGATTATCTTGAAGAGTTTTACTTTTAAGTTACCGTTTGCTCCACTGCGGCGCTCTTCTAGCTCTTTTTAGGCCGGGCTTTTTTCTTTCTCTCATTCTGGGGTCACGCGTTAAAAAGCCGGACTTTTTTAGACGTTTTTTGAAATAAGGATTAAGCGTCACCAAGGCCCTGGCTATGCCGTGCCTAATTGCCTCGGCTTGACCAGTTATCCCACCGCCTCTAACAACAACCGAAACGCCAAATTTGCCCAAACACTTTAATTTTTCCAAGGAATCCTCAATGGTTTTATGCAAAAACTTTGGAAAATATTCAGTATAAAGTTTGTTGTTTACGGTAATGCCTTTCCTGCCTTGAGTAAAAAGCCGCACCCGAGCCACCGCAGTTTTCCGCCGACCAACTGTTTCAATATACTTTGCTTTGTCAGCGCCTCCTTCTAAAAATTCCTTGTCTAAAATTATCGTTTCTAAGTCGTTTTCCAACATTGGCGACAAGTCCTCAGCCACTGGTTTTAATGCCGGCTCCGACTTTTCACGAGGAGCTAAAATTACCGCTCTTTTGATTTTGCCAACAGGCAATTTTTTTTCTTTGACGGTTTTCGCGTTAATCTTTTTAACGGACTTTTTATTGGTAGTTTTGCTGTCTTTTAACATATTATATTAGAATCTTGCTATGGATTCACCTTTAGTCGTTTAATCATTTGGTCTCTTAATTTATTGGTTGGCAACATACCCCAAACAGCTCGACGAATCACTTCTTGAATGCCTTTTTTGGCAATCATTTCGGCCATGGTGGTTGACTTCATACTGCCGATGTATCCGGTATAACGATGATAAACCTTTGTCTGAAGTTTGTTGCCGCTGATTTTGACCTTAGCGGCATTTTTTAGAACCACAAAATCGCCGCCATCTTTATAGGGAACAAAATCGGTTTTAAGCTTGCCTCGCAGGATATTGGCAACATCGCTGGCTAATCGGCCCAATGATTTCCCCGTAGCATCAATTGTATAAGTTTTTTTCATATAACTCTTCACTTTACACTTTTAACTTTTAACCAATTCTATAATGGCCATTTGGGCTCCGTCGCTTTTTCGTTGATTTAAACGAATAATTCGGCAATAACCGCCCGGCCTTGATTTATAAATAGGCGCAATCTCTTCAATAATTTTTTTAGTAAGAACAGGTGAAAAATAACGCAAAAGCAAACGGCGAGCGGCTAAATCACCTTTTTTTGCCTTAGTTAAAATTTTCTCCACTATGGGTTTGATTTCCTTGGCCTTGGCCTGAGTGGTTCGCATTCTGCCTTTTAAAAAAAAGTTGCGCGCCAAACTATTAAGCAAAGCGGCTCTTTGGTCGCTCTTACGGGAAAACTTCCTGTTTTTCTTTAAATGCTTCATAGTATTATTTACGATGCTTTCAATTCTAATCCCGCTTTCTTTAATGTTTTTTTAATCTCAGAGATTGCTTTATCGCCTAAACCTTCCATCTGCAACAAAGTCGTTTCAGATTTTTTGACTAAACCACCGATGGTTTTTATATTATTGGCAAGCAAGGCATTTTTGATTCTTTCGCTTAATTTTGATTCCTCAATCTTAACCTTCTCAATTTCAACATTGTCTTGATCGTTTTTAACCGAACCTTGGGCAACTTTTGCCGATTTTTTAATTAAAATATCTTCCACTTTAACAGTAAGCTCCTCGCCAACTTTAGCGATAACCGAAAAATGGTCCATTAAAATACCGATAGATTCTTTCAGGGCCTTTTCTGGCTCAATGGTGCCGTCGGTTTCAATTTCCAAACGCAACAAATCAAAGTCGGTTCTCTTGCCAACCCGCATATTTTCCACTTTAAAGCTCACCTTTCGCACCGGCGCAAAAATAGCATCAATTGGTATAACGCCAATCTCTACTTTTTTAACTTCTCTGTCCTTGGCTGGCCAATAACCAATACCTGATTCCACCAATGCCTCTATCTTTAGCTCTGATGATGATTTAGTAATGGTGGCAATATGTGCCTCGGGATTAGCCAATTCTAATTCCGAGGTCAACTTAAAATCCTTACCTTTAACTTCTCTTTCGCCTTTAACCGATAAAGTAATAGTTTGCGGTTCGTCGCTATACATTTTAAAAGTCAATCTTTTTAAATTTAAAATTAAAAATATCACATCTTCAAAAACGCCCGGAATGGCGGAAAATTCGTGAGACACGGCTTCAATTTTTATCTGAGTAATGGCTGCACCTTTTAACGAAGAAAGCAAAACCCTTCTCAAACAATTGCCAATAGTTACGCCATAACCCGGATAAAGCCCGGCTACCTCAAGGACAGCTTTATTGCCTTCTTTTTGCACAATATGAGATTTAGATGGTAGTGGTATCATTATTTTCCTACGAAATTACGAAAATTACGAATATACTAATTTACGAATATACGAGTGGGTAAATTTTATTCGTATATTCGTAAAAATTCGTAAATTCATAGGGATTATCGTGAATAAAATTCAAAAATTGCCGAAATGTCAACCGCGGACTCCATATCAACCAAATCTGGTTCGCCTTTCACTTCACCTTCCATCTTTTCCTTATCTAAGTTTAACCAAGCAGGGGGTTGATAATTTTTTAAAAAATGAGCCAGGTCTTTAAAATTGGCTTTGTTCTTTTTCGCTTCTTTAATGGTTATCTTGTCATTCTTTTTAGTGGCAAAAGACGCCACATTGACGGACTTATTGTTAACCAAAAAATGCTTATGACTAACCAGCACCCGGGCTTCTCGCCGCGACCTGGCAAAGCCCAAACGAAAAACTACATTATCCAGCCGTTTCTCTAACTTGCGAATCAAAACCAAAACCGCATCAGTATCGCCGCCGCGTTTCTTTAAAACATCCGTTATGTAGCCGCGAAACTGTCTTTCGCTTAAACCATAATAATTTCTAAGTTTTTGTTTCTCAGCCAACTCTTTGCCGTATTCAGATAACTTACCCCGGTTTTTCTTTCTCTCGGCGCCAGGCGGATAAGGACGACGAATCATAGAACATTTTGGCGATAAACACTTTTCTCCTTTGAGAAACATCTTTTGCTGCAGTCGGCGGCAAATTTTACATTTATTAATATTTGACATGTTTGATGTTAGAAATCGTTTAATCACTAAACTCGTCTCGGTTTTTTTGGTTTGCAGCCATTATGCGGTATGGGCGTTACATCTCTGATGCTGCGAATTTCCAGTCCCCGATTGGCTAAAACCTTTAAAGCAGAATTCCGCCCAGGGCCAATGCCTTTTATAAAAACATCAACTTCTTTCACCCCCATCTTCTCACAAATAGCCACAATGGCCTCAGCCACTTTTGAGCCGGCAAAAGAAGTGCCTTTTTTGGTTCCTTTAAAGCCAACGGCGCCAGCCGAACGATTAAACAAAACATCGCCATTTTCTTTAGACAAAGCAATAATAGTATTGTTGTAGGTTGAAGTAATATAAATTCTGGCAGAGCGAAAAACCGCTGTTCTTTTTACAACAACTTCTTTTTTTAGTTTATGGTCAATCTTTTCCCTTTCCTGAATCAACTCTTCTTGAGTTTTTTGAATAATACGTTTCTTACCCATAGCTTTTACTTTGTAAAAGAAATCCGAAATTCTAAATTCGCAATCCGAAATAATAAAACACAAATTACAAAACACAAATTACAAACAAAACACAAAACACAACTTTCAAAACACAAACTAATTAAATTCGTCTGTGCTCTGTGTTTTGAAGATTGTGTTTTGTTTATGCTTTGTACTCTGTGCTTTGTGCTTTTCTAACAAGCAATCCGTGCTTCGTATTTCGTGCTTTAATTTGCGCTTCGTAATTAGGATTTCCCAAATAATTCTTGCTAATCAAAAATTATTTGGGTGCTGGCGCGGCTTTTCTGCCCGAACTAACGGTTTTTCTGACATTGCCTCTAACGGTGCGAGAATTTTTTTTGGTTTTTTGACCGCGAACCGGCAAACCCTTTATATGACGAAGACCCCTCCAGCAACGAATTTCTTTCATTCGTTTGATATCAACCATTATCTCCCGCCTTAAATCACCTTCAATTTTATATTTTCCTTCCAAAACCGCCCGAATGGCTGCTGTTTCCTTATCGCTCAAATCCTTGGCACATTTAGCCAAAGGCACTCCGCTTTCTTGCAGAATCTTTTTAGACAAAGACCGGCCTATGCCGTAAATATAGGTGAGGGCTGTTTCTATTTGTTTGTTGTCAGGGATATTAACACCAGCAATACGTGGCATAAAATGAAAGTCTAAATCCGAAATTCGAAATCCGAAACAAATTCAAAATTCCAATTTTCTAAATCCAAAACGATTTTAGATTTAGAATTTTGAAAATTTGAATTTGTTTAGAATTTAGAGTTTCGTGCTTCGGATTTGCTTTTGCGAAGCAAAAGCTATGCTCCTTGTCTTTGTTTATGTTTAGGATTCTCGCAAATAATATAAACACGGCCCTTTCTCCGGACCACTTTGCACTTCTGACAAAGTTTTTTAACTGATGGTCTGATCTTCAGAACAGTACTGATAACATAAAACTAATAACTAATAACTAAATTACTATTTGTCATTTGTTATTTGTTATTTGTTATTTGTCATTTGTTATTTGTTATTTGTTATTTAAGCCGGTAAACAATCCTGCCGCGCCGCATATCATAAGGGCTCATTTCTATTATCACTTTATCGCCCGGCAGAATTCTAATATGGTACATCTTTAGTTTGCCAGCCAAATGCGATAAAACCTCTCGCCCATCTTCTAAATGCACCCTAAAAGACAAACTGGGAAGCGCCTCCACAACTTGTCCTCTTAATTGAATATTGTTTTTCATTAATACTAAATTTTTTTAAAATTAACAGAAAATGACTAAAAAGTCAAGCGAAATTCTATTCTATCAGTGCTTGAAGGGGCTTTTTTAACCCAAAAAGGCCAAAATTTAAAATCAACATCTTCTATAAACAAACTCTCATCCGCCGCGATTTGCTCAATTTGCTCTTTATTTTTACCCACGATACTATTTAAGAAAACATTCTGGTTTAAGGCATTGTATGTTTTAGCTCCGGAGATTAAAGAAACCACCAAACGGCCTGACTGCGTCACAACCCCTTTGGGCGCCAGCGAAACATATAAACTTTCCGACACTATCTCGCGGTTAGCGGGCTTACGTTCATTGAATAAACCCAAAGCCAAGGTTTTAAAATCGTCCAATCGGAAAATCAGGGCTTTCAGAGAAAGTTTGCCCAAACAAGTAAAATTCAAGTCCTTATCCTTGATGTCCGCAGTTGTCGTAGTTGAAAGGGGTTCGTCGCAGCTAAAGATAAAGTCATTCTCCAAAACAGCTCTATCGTCTACCGTATACCCCGCGGGGGACTTTTCTCTAATGGTGGTTAAAGTTAAATCTTTTAAGGTTTTATAAAGCTCGTTTTTAGCATTTTCCTTATCAGCGCTGCTGATTTTAGACACTTCTTTTCTTGAGCCCCCGGCCATTGATTGCTCGGATTCGCCCCAAACAACATAATAAAAGCTCGTACCCACCAAGCCAGGCACGGAAAATTTTGACGGTCCGATATTATATTCAGCGCCAACTTCTTGAGCAACCACTTGAACTTCTTTCACGTTGGGAATAATTTTACTTCCTTGCTTAATCGGGGCTGGCAAAATAATCTTTTCTTGCGCTTTAAAAATTTTACCACCGCCCGAAGATAAAAATCTTGTACCTTGTCTCAAAGTTAAAGAAGACGGTGGGTTGGAGTTATTGTAAACTTTAATGACTCCTTGAGCTTTTTCGTCTTCAAAAGAGACCCCGGTGGCTTTAAAAACCTGCGATTTCTCTTGGGTATCCTCCAAAAATTGAGCGGGCACTATTCTTTTGGCGGCGTCTAATGCGGGCTGAGACACATTTAATTCAACTTCTTCTCTTAAGTCCAACGACTCTTGTTTTATGCGCAAGGTTAAAAAAAGTTTGGGATTAAAAGTGAGCCACAAAAATCCAGCCGCGCTAATCGCAAAAACCGCCGCAACAATTAGCAAAATAACGCTAAAAGAAAAAAGAAATGGCTTCTTCTTTATTGATATTGATTTTTCAATTTTTTCCGGTTCAGTTCTCTTTTCTTCTTGTTTTTCAGTTTTTGGTTTTTTTATTTTTTTTTCTTTGTCCGTCTCTTGCTTTTCTTGGTCTGCTCTAACCCAGCGAAGGTGAGGGCCTTCTTCTTTATCTTGAACATTTATTAAATCAATGACTTTTTTCATACTCTTTTTATTCTTTACTTGTTTTATTATACATCACTTTAAAAAATTCTCAAAAACTCTTTAACATTCAATGATGCCCCTCCCACTAAAAGACCGCTAATGGCTTCGCTTTGCAAATAGTCCTTAACGTTTTTGCTGTCAGCGCTGCCGCCATACAAAATTGGCAAAACGCGACTTGCCTTAGGGCCGACCATTTTGCTTAATAATTTCCGTAAAAATAAAATTACCGTTAAGGCCTCGTCAGCCGAACAATTTTGGCTGTTGCCTGTGGTGCTGATAGCCCAAAGCGGCTCATAAGCAATAACCACTTCTTTAATTTGATTTTTGGCAAGCAAAGCCAAGTTTTCTTGCAAGTCCTTTTCTATTATTTGAAATGTTTGGCCGCGGCTTTTTTCAGCCAAATCCTCGCCAACACAAACAATCGGCCTCAAGCCGGCAGCCAAAGCCGCTTTAACTTTTTTAGCTGTCATCTCGTTGGTTTCTCCTAAAATCATTACTCTTTCCGAATGCCCCAGTATAACATATTTTACTCCTATGTTCTTTAGCATTAAAGGCGAAACCTCGCCGGTATAGGGCCCGCTTTCAGTAAAAAAACAATTCTGCGCTCCTAATTTAATTCTCCCGGCTTTGAAGATTTTAGCCGCTTCTGTTAGATAAACAAACGGCGGGCAAATCACCACCTCTGCTTTACTGCTTTTCACCCCCGCCTTTAAAGCTAAAAACATTTTCCGAGCCTGGGCTAAAGTTATTGGATTACATTTCCAGTTAGCAATAATTATTTTTTTCATAAAATTACTTTGTTAAGTCCGAAAATAACGCCTTAAAGCCTGCGGTGTTTAGCCAAAAATTATATGGATTTTTTCTTAAATTGTTAAGAACTTCTTTTCTCTGAGTTTCCAATTTTTCACCTCCAGTGTTATTTGAAAAAATAACGTTAGAATAATTGCCATCTAAAAAAGAAACATAGTTGATGTTCTGCCTCCTCTCGTTTAATCCTACAATTTCTATAAGTTCCGATATTTGTTTATCTTGTCCACCTCCTGACGTGTTCAAATGCTTTGCCTCACAGATAAAAATTTTTTCTCTACATTTAATAATCAAATCTAATTTTTTATTCTGTTTTTTTGTTTTTATTCTTATCCCTAAATTATTTCTTACATTAGACCTGTTGCTTA
>Ga0210017_1003669_pt1 | contig 12810 bp, 11 predicted proteins | sample CryGeyCG2014_020_FD_183966 | JGI IMG/M metagenome (GOLD analysis project Ga0210017, IMG submission 183966) | Groundwater microbial communities from aquifer - Crystal Geyser CG08_land_8/20/14_0.20 (SPAdes) (version 2) | ecosystem: Environmental > Aquatic > Deep subsurface > Groundwater | place... | reverse complement strand
CCAGTTCCAATAAATGTTGCCTCCTCTTTAATTTTAATCATTGGCATTCTACTGTTTCAATTTGTCTTTCGGTTTTTTGAAAAGTGGGCTTCAAGATATTTTTATTACACATTTTATTCTTATCAGACGGTCTTGACGGATTTGGGAAAAAGATTAACCAAATTCTTGGAATTAGACAAGCTCTCTTCTTTAATCATTAATACCTTGATAAATACGATGAAATTGGATAAGGCAGTGACACTTTTGAGAGAGCCGGGGGACGGCGAATACCGTATCCAAAAGAATATTGGATTCCGTGAAGAAAATGGCATTTCTTTGGTTAAAGATAACTTCTTAACTGTCTGGCTGGAAAGAACCCAAAAGCCATTGGTTTATGAAGAGCTTTCTCTAATTGTTCGTGATACAACAGAAAAAGAAGAGAAGGGAAGATTACAAACTTTACAATCGAATATGAAAAGGATTGAGGCTGCCCTTTGTCTGCCGCTTTTTATTGAAGAGAAAATTATAGGAATGATTGTTTTAGGAAACAAATTATCTGGCGAACCCTATTCAACTCAAGACATTGAACTTTTAACTAATTTAGCTAACCAGGCCTCAATTGCCCTTCAAAATGCTAAATTATATTCTGAAGTAAGGGGTTTTAGTAAAAAATTGGAAAGAGAAGTGGAAAAAGCCACTCAAGAATTAAGAGAGGCCTATGAAGATCTGAAAAAATTGGATAAAGCTAAGTCAGAGTTTATTTCTATTGCCTCTCACCAATTAAGAACACCTTTAACCGCAATTAAGGGATATATTTCAATGATAAATGAAGGAACTTATGGCAAGCTGCCAGAAAATATGGGAGGCCCCTTAAATAATATTTATGCTTCTAACGAAAGATTGATAAAATTAGTTAACGACCTTTTAAGTGTTTCTCGGATTGAGGCTGGCAGAATGGAGACAAAATTGGAAAAATTATCTTTGGAAAGTTTGATTTCCAGCGTACTAGAAGAATTAAGCAATATCGCTAAAGAAAAAGGCCTTTATTTGAAATGGGAAAAACCCAAAAAACCCTTGCCTAAGATTTCGGTGGATAAAGACCAATTCCGACAGGTTGTTATGAACGTAATAGACAATGCCATCAGATATACTGAAAAAGGCGGAATAACAATAAAATGCGAAATGCAAGATGCAAAATGCAAAATTGAAGTATCTGATACGGGAGCAGGAATAACAAAAGCTGAACTGTCTAAAATGTTTGAAAGTTTTTCCCGGGGCGCAGCCGGTACCAGGCTATATACCGAAGGAGTTGGGCTCGGGCTTTATGTGGCCAGAAAGTTTATTGAAGCCCACGATGGCAAAGTCTGGGCAAAAAGCAAAGGTAAAGACAAAGGTTCAACTTTTTATATAGAATTGCCAATGAAATAAAATTTATGCTAAAGAAAATATTGCTTATAGAAGATGAAAAAATTTTGGCTGAAATGTACAAAGAGAAATTTTCTCAGGCAGGGTTTGAAGTGCTTTTGGCATTTGAATCAAAAGAGGGGCTAAAGATGGTTAAAAAAGAAAGGCCAGATTTAATTGTTCTTGATATTTTACTTCCCAGAGAAAATGGAATTACCTTCTTGGGCTGGCTGAGACAAGATCCCGAAATTGCCGCTACGCCAGTGGTTGCTTTCTCAAATTATGATGACCCGGAGACTAAAAAACAAGCCTTAAAGCTCGGCGCCAAAGATTATTTAATTAAGACAAATTATACTCCGAGCGAAATAGTTGCGAAAATAAAGCAACTACTAGTCGATGAAAGATAAACTTTCATCTTTACCCTTCGCTCGGCTTCGCCTCGCTCGGGCGAGCGAAGGGTGAAAAGAGATTTATCTCTTTGAACTCCCCAAGAAATAGTTGCGAAAATTAAAAGTTATCTTCGAGAATAAAAAAGAATGAACCGAATTTTAAACATTGACACGCCAAAACATATAGGAGAAACAGTCAAGGTTTGCGGCTGGGTAAACGCCGTAAGGTCTCACGGAAAGATTCTTTTTATTGACTTGAGAGATAGATCGGGCTTTAAACATTGACACGCCAAAACATATAGGAGAAACAGTCAAGGTTTGCGGTTGGGTAAACGCCGTAAGGTCTCACGGAAAGATTCTTTTTATTGACTTGAGAGATAGATCGGGCGTGTTGCAATTGGTTTGTAACCCTGAAGCAGCAAAAGAGCTTAGGCCCGAGTGGGTAATTTGCGTTGAAGGAGAAATAAAAGAAAGGCCAAAGGGAATGCAAAATCCTAAAATTGAAACCGGAAAAATCGAGTTAGAGGCAGAAAATTTAGAAGTGCTATCTAGGGCAAAAACTTTGCCTTTCACTATTGATGGTTCGGGCTATGAAATAAACGAAGAAAAAAGACTAAAATATCGCTATTTGGACCTTAGACGAGAAAGGCTGAAGAGAAACTTAATTTACCGCCAGAAAGTTATTCATTTTATGAGAGATTTCTTGATTAACGAGGGGTTTATTGAGGTAGAAACTCCCATTTTAACCAAGTCCACTCCCGAAGGTGCCAGGGATTTTTTAGTTCCTTCAAGACTGCAGCCAGGCAAATTTTATGCCTTACCCCAATCGCCCCAGCAGTATAAACAACTTCTGATGGTGGCGGGTTTAGAAAAATATTTCCAGATTGCCAGATGCTTCCGTGACGAAGATCCTCGCGCCGACAGACAAGCCGAGCACACCCAACTGGATATTGAGATGTCCTTCGTAAGCCAGCAAGACGTTTTGGACCTGATAGAAAGATTATATATAAGCTTAGTTAAAAAATTATTCCCAGAAAAAAGAATTTTAAAAATCCCTTTCCCGCGCTTAGAATATAGAAATGTAATGAAAAAATATCAGTCCGATAAGCCCGACCTGAGGCAAAACAAACAAAATCCAGAGGAATTAGCTTTTTGTTTTGTAGTAAATTTCCCAATGTTTGAATGGCACGAAGAAGAAAAAAGATGGGGAGCGATGCATCATCCCTTTACTAAGCCCCAAGTTGAAAACGTTAGGGAAATTAAGAAAAACCCGGAAAAGATTTTAGCTTATCAATATGATTTTGTTTTAAATGGCTACGAAATTGGCGGAGGGAGCATCAGAACTACCGATCTTGATATTTTAACTGCGGTTTTTGAAGTTCTTGGGCACAAAAAAGAAGAAACTAAAAAGAAATTCAGTAATTATTTTGAATCCTTTAGTTACGGCGTGCCGCCGCACGGCGGCATCGCTCCCGGGATTGATAGGTTTTTATCTGTAGTCCTAAATGAGCCCAATATCCGAGAAGTAATGGCTTTTCCGAAAACCGGCGACAATCGGGATTTAATGATGCAAGCTCCCGCTGAAGTAGACGAAAAACAGCTTAAAGAGCTCCATATAAAAATAAGCGAAAAACGTAAAGCGAAAAGTGAAAAACGAAAATGAAAGGAGCAAAGATTCTATTAATTTCTTTTCTTTTTAGTTTGCCCCTTTGGTGGGGCATAAATACTTTCCAGGAAAACCTGGAAGGTGTTTTCTATGCTCAAATTTCTCAGCCGATTGAAGAAATCTCTTTAGTTAAAATTCCTCAAAAACCGGAAAGGCCCGAGCTTGAGCTCCAGGCCCGAGCGGCTGTTTCATTAAAAAGCGAAAAAATTCTTTTAAAAAATAATATTAACCAACCCTTGCCGATTGCCTCTTTAACTAAATTAATGACGGCGATAATTGTTTTTGAAAATACCACCGAGGTCGATGAATCTAAAGATTCATCTCCATCTTCGCCCATTAAAATGGGCTCGATAAATGATTATGATTTTTCCAATTTGATAACCGTCTCTGAAGAGGCGGCGAGCCAAGAAGATGTTCCAATTTTTGGCAATTTAAAAGCGGGCGATAAACTACTACTGGAAAGAGCATTAGAGTTGATGTTGATTTATTCCAGCAATGACGCTGCTTTTGCTCTCGCTGAACTTGTTGGGACTGAAAACTTCGTAGAAAAAATGAATTTAAAAGCTGAGGAATTGGAGCTAGAGAACACCCACTTTGTAAATCCTACCGGTTTGGATCCTAAGGGCATACATTATGAGCCTGCCAATATCGCTTGTTTTAACCACTCAACCGCTGAAGATCTAACAAAAATTACTCAATATATACTCAAAAAATATCCAAAGATTTTTGAGATTTCGGTAAGCCAAGGTCCTTATCCGACTGAAAATGGAACTTCAGACTTAGCAATGCCAGAAAAATTTAAGATTTTAGGAGGAAAAACTGGCTACACTGACGAAGCTGAAGGATGTATGCTTTTGGTTTTAGAAGACGGAAAGGAAAACAAATATATTAACGTGATTTTAGGCGCTCCTTCGGCCGCGGCTCGAATTGTAGAAACCCAAAAACTTATCGATTGGCTCGCCATTGGTCAATGAGTATTGTTACTTTTAATATAATAAAGCTTTTTCTTCTATCTGGAATATCGGCAGTGGCAGCTTTGTTTTGGGCGCCGGCCTTAATAGAGTTGCTAAAAAAATTTAAATTTTGGAAAAAAGAAGCCAGAACTAAAACCATTACTGGCGACGAAGCAGAAGTTATCTATTCCCTACATAAAGACAGGGAGACAAGCGTACCGCGGGGCGGGGGAGTGCTAATTTGGGTGTCGGTCTTGTTTGTTGTTTTTTTGTTTTTTGCTTTGGCTAATTTTTGCGATATTTGGTGGGTTAAAAAATTAAACTTTTTATCAAGAAGTGAAACCTGGCTTCCTTTATTTACTTTAATTGCTGCTTCCTTGGTGGGACTTTCTGATGATATTCTTCAGGTTTGCGGTAAAGGAAAATACATTGGTGGCGGCATAACTTTTAAGCGGAGACTGCTAATGGTTATTATTATTGGGTTAATCGGGGGCTTCTGGTTTTATTATCAATTAGGCTGGGACACTATTCATATTCCTTTATTAAAAAATTTCCCCGAAGGATTTGTTTTTCCAATCGGGATTTGGATGATACCCCTTTTTGTTTTAGTAACCGTTGGCTCTTGGGCAGGCGGTGTGATTGATGGCTTAGATGGATTAGCTGGGGGAGTTTTTGCCTCTATCTTTGGAGCTTTTGCTATTATCGCTTTTGCTCAAGGTAAAGCGGACTTAGCCACTTTTTGTGCCGTAATCGCTGGCACCCTCTTTGCTTTTTTATGGTTTAACATTCCGCCGGCCCGTTTTTATATGGGAGAAACCGGAATTTTAGGATTAACTACCACTATGGCTGTTGTTGCCTTTTTAACAGATTCGGTAGTTGTCTTACCAATCATTGCCGGACTTTTAGTGATAGAGGTCGGTTCAATGATTTTGCAGCTGTTGTCTAAAAAATTCCGCCATAAAAAAATCTGGCTTGCCACACCCATTCATCATCATTTTGAAGCCCGTGGTTGGCCAGCCCATCAGGTGACAATGCGATTTTGGATAATTAGTGTGGTTCTGGCAATTTTAGGAGTAGCCATGCGCCTTTTGGGATAAAATGTTAAATCTAAGAAAAAAATATCCAAAATTCGTTTACGAAAATTACTCTTACGGGATTTCTAAAAATAATTTAGAAATTCTTTTTTCTTTCAGAGTTGAGCCTGATATTTATTTTAAGCCCAAAGTTGTTATTGAAAATGTTGATAAATCTCAAATCGAAAGAGTGGGGGATAGAGTATTAAATAATTTAGTATTTAATCTTGGTCTTATGGAAATTCCCAGTTATTGGAAAGCAACCTGTTCGCCGGTAATAGAAATTAAAGCTAGCCCGCTAAATTCAGAACAAATCAAGTGGTGGAAGGATTTGATAATAAATGGCATGGGTCAATTTTTCTACGAAAACCAAATCGATTTCAGAAAACCAAGTTTCCTCACCATAAAAACAACAACAAAAGAAATACGCCTTAACACGACGATCGTCGTGTTAAGGCGTATTGGAAAAGTATTGGTGGCGGTGGGTGGCGGTAAGGATTCGGTGGTTACTTTAGAAATTTTGAAAAAAGCTGGAAAAAATATTAATTGTTTTTCCTTAAACCCAACTGAGGCTGCGGCTGAAATAATGAAAGTGGGGGAGTGTAAAAAACCAATAATTGTTAGGCGGAAAATTGATGAAAAACTATTGGAATTAAATCGCCAGGGATTCTTAAATGGCCATACGCCCTTTTCAGCTTATTTAGCTTTTTTAAGCGTTCTTTGTGCTGTAATTTTTGGTCAAAAATACATTGCTTTTTCAAATGAAAGGAGTTCCAACGAGGGAAATGTGAAATATTTAGGAAAAACCATTAATCACCAGTGGTCTAAAAGTTTTGATTTCGAGAAGAAATTCAGAAAATACTCGAAAAAATATTTGGCAAAAAACCTTGAATATTTCAGCTTTCTTCGGCCCTTATATGAAATTCAGATAGCTAAATTGTTCAGCAAATATAAAAAATACTTCTCAGTTTTTCTAAGCTGTAATGAGGCCTACAAAACTGCCTCTGGGACCAAATTGCCCACTAAGAAATGGTGTGGAGAGTGTTCAAAATGCTTGTTCATTTTTGCCTGTCTTCATCCTTTTGTTAAAGAAAAAGAGCTACTAAAAATTTTTGGTAAAAATTTGTTTAATAACGAAAATCTGTTGCCAATAATGCAACAACTAATAGGGAAGAGGGGATTCAAGCCTTTTGAATGTGTCGGCACCAAAAAAGAAAGTTTAGTTGTTTTTTACCTTGCCCTCCGAAGCCTCAAGCAAAGGAGAGTCAAATTACCTCTTCTTCTCCAATATTTTCAAGAAAAAATTCTACCCAAATATCTTAATTTAGATAAAGAATCAAAAAAAATCTTAAATGATTGGAATAGCCAACATAATTTACCAAAAGCGTTCAAAAAAATACTTAAAGCGAAGAGAATTTTATTCTCTTCTTAAACCTTCACTTTGTTTGGTTAAATGAAGATAAATGAATTAAAGAATAAAAAAGTTTTAATTTTGGGGTTTGGCAGGGAAGGGAAGGATAACTTTGAGTTTTTGAGAAAACTCTTTCCGAAGAAAGTCATCGGGATAGCGGATCAAAACAAAATCCAAATTCCAAAACCCCTGCCTCGCCGGCAGGCAGGCAAATTCCAAAAAGTTAAATTATACTTAGGAAAGGATTACCTCGAAGCGCTTGAAAATTACGATATTATTATTAAGTCGCCGGGAGTCCCTTTTAAAATTTTGCCCGAGTCAGTTTTGAAGAAAATTACTACTCAAACTGAAATTTTCTTTGATAATTGTCCGGGGAAGATTATCGGAGTTACTGGCACCAAGGGCAAGAGCACGACCGCCTCAATGATTTATCGGGTTTTAAAGGAAAGCGGCCTAAGGGCGCATTTAGTGGGCAACATCGGAAGGCCGGCATTAAATTTTCTATTCCCGGCCACTCCAAAAGATGTTTACGTTTATGAACTTTCCAGCCATCAGTTGTACAACCTGAAAAAAAGTCCCCATATTGCCGTTTTGCTTAATATCTATCCTGAACATCTAGATTACTACAAGAGTTTTGCTGAATACGCACGGGCAAAAGCCAACATTACTCTTTACCAAACTAAAAATGATTATTTGGTTTTCAATTCGGGAGATAAACTGGTTAAAGAATTTGCTAAAAAAACAAAAGCTGAAAAAATCCCGATAAAAGGAGAGTATTACGAATTAGATAAGGCAGCGGCTAGAGCCGTGGGAAAGATATTTAAAATCCCTCCAGAAACTATTGAAAAAGCGCTCAAAGAATTTAAATCTTTACCTCATAGATTGGAATTGGTCGGAACGTATAAAGGAATTACTTTTTACAACGATGCCTTATCAACTATTCCGGAAACTGCCATCTTCGCAATAAAAGCCCTGGGCAAGAAAGTTGAGACCATTATGCTGGGCGGTTTTGATAGAAAAATTGATTTTAAAAAATTAGCCAAAAGTGTTTTAGAAAATAAAAACATAAAAAATCTAATTTTATTCCCAACTACCGGAGAAAAAATCTGGCGCGAAATAGTGAAACAAGCTCTGGGAAGGGAAGTACCTAGGCATTTCTTTACGGACAATATGCGAGATGCCGTCAAACTCGCTTATAAAAATACTCGGAAGGGAAAAATCTGCCTCTTATCTTGCGCCTCAACCAGTTTTAGTATTTTTAAAGATTACAAAGAAAAAGGTAATTTATTTAAAAAGCAAGTTTTTGCGCAGCGAAAACGAAGGTGGAAATGAAACAATAGTTTCATTGACTAATATGTTAAGAAATTTAGTAAAAGATCGAAGGGGTCAGCCTGATATTTTTTTGGCTGGAGCGGTTCTGGCTCTAATAATTTTAGGGATTTTAATCTTAGCCAGTGTTTCAGCTTCTCTTTCTGAAGAAAGATTCGGAAATACTTATTATTTTTTAAATCATCAAATTGTTTTTGGCTTAATCCCAGGGTTAATTTTGGGCTTTCTTGCTTTTAGGGTCAGGCTTGATTTCTTTAAAAAATGGGCTCCAGCCTTACTTTTGGTAAATTTGGTCTTTTTGAGTATGGTCTTTTTGCCTAAAATTGGCTCTGAAGCTGGCGAAGCGGCCAGATGGGTTTCTTTTGGTTTGTTTTCTTTTCAGCCCTCGGAATTTTTAAAACTCACTTTTATTCTTTATTTAGCAGCCTGGTTGGCCAGCCGCACCTCAAAAACAAGGGGGTTTAGCCAGACTTTTATTGCTTTCTTATTAGTTGTTGGTATAATTAGCTTGTTTTTGGTCCTCCAGCCAGATATTAGTACCTTGGGAGTAATTGTGATTTCAGCTGCTCTAATGTATTTTTTAGCCCAAACTCCCCTCTGGCACAGCATTCTTATAATTTTGATTGGCGGAGGGGGATTATTGGCCTTAATAAAACTTGCTCCTTATAGATTGAATAGATTATTAGTTTTTCTTAATCCCGAAATTGACCCCATGGGAATTGGCTACCAGATAAAACAGGCTTTAATTACGGTCGGGTCGGGCGGCTTATTTGGCTTGGGCTTGGGCTTGTCGCGTCAAAGGTATGGGTTTTTGCCTCAGTCAATGTCAGATTCGATTTTTGCCATTTTTGCTGAAGAAACCGGATTTATTGGAGCTGCTATTTTGATTCTTATTTTCTTGCTGATTTTGTGGAGAGGGTTTAGAATCGCTAAAAGGAAAGAGGACAAATTTTCTCAGCTGGCTGCTCTGGGATTAACTGTTTGGGTTTGTCTCCAAGGCTTTACTAACTTGGCAGCAATGATAGGAATTTTACCCCTGACGGGCATTCCCTTGCCGTTTGTTAGTTATGGAGGATCAGCTCTTATGTCAGAATTAATTGGAATGGGGATATTATTAAATATTAGTCGCAGGTGACATGAAAATATTATTTACCGGCGGTGGTACCGGCGGTCACATTTTGCCCATTATCGGCATTGTTAGAGAAATCAGAAGGCTTAGTCCTCAAAAGGACTTGCAATTTTATTACATCGGCCCAAAAGACGACTTTGGCTCAATTTTGCTTTCCCAAGAAGGAATTAAGATTAAAACCGTGCTGGCTGGAAAAGTTCGGAGATATATGGATTGGAAAACCATATTCCAAAATTTGACGGACGTTCTTCTTAAAATTCCGATAGGTATTTTTCAGGCTTTCTTTTATGTTTTCTTTCTGGCTCCCGATTTAATCTTTAGCAAAGGAGGATTCGGCTCAATTCCTGGCGTGATTTCCAGTTGGCTATTAAGAGTCCCGATTTTTCTCCACGAGTCGGATGTTACTCCGGGCCTGGCCAATAGATTCATCTCGAGATTCGCTCTGGAAATTTTTGTTTCTTTCCCCAGAACAGAATATTTCCCTCCAAAGAAAATGATTCAAGTTGGCAACCCTATTCGTAGAGAAATTTTAGAAAGTTCAAGAGAAAAAGGTAGAGAATTTTTTAAGTTAAGCGGGGAGAAGCCTGTAATTCTAATCTTGGGCGGCTCCCAAGGAGCTCAAAGGGTAAATGATAAAATTTTAGAGATTTTAGCAGAGCTTCTTGAGAATTTTTATGTTTTGCACCAATGCGGAGAGAAAAATTTCCCAGAAGTAAAAGCAGAAAGTAAAGCTATCTTGCCCGAAGGTTTAGATAAAAATTATCGTCTTTTTCCTTTCCTGAAAGAAGAAGAGTTAAAACAGGCTTACGCGGTCTGCGATCTAATTGTCAGCCGGGCGGGGTCGGGTAGTCTTTTTGAAATAGCTGCTTGGGGCAAGCCTTCTATTTTGATTCCTTTGCCGGAAGCTGCTCAAAACCATCAAGTAAAAAATGCTTATGCTTATGCTGAAGGAGGAGCAGCAATAGTAATGGAGGAAGCTAATTTTACTTCTCATTTCTTCTTAGAAAAACTCAAATATCTCTTTTCTCGCCCAGAAGAGTTGGAACGGCTTCAAAAAGCAGCTCGTGAATTTTCCAAACCTCAAGCTGCCAAAATAATAGCTGCTTACATTTACAGCTATCTCGCTGGTCAATGAGGCTTTGCCTCATTGACATCTTCGCTCGGCTTCGCCTCGCTCGCTGGTTGAAGTTGGGAAAGATTATGTTAAGCTAAAATTAGAAATATGCCAGCTAACGATTTTAAATTCTTTAAGCCTGGCGAGGTTAGGGTGAGAATTGCCCCGTCGCCAACCGGGTTTTTACATATTGGGTCAGCTAGAACTGCTCTTTTTAATTTTCTCTTTGCCCAATCGCACCAAGGTAGTTTTATTTTAAGGATTGAGGATACCGACGCTGAAAGATCGGACCCTCGTTTTGAAAAAGATATTATTGAAAATCTCAAATGGCTGGGGATTGAATGGAACGAAGGTCCTTACCGCCAAAGTCAAAGATTAAATATCTATGCTAAATATTTAGAAAAACTGATTCAAGAGAATCAAGCTTATTATTGTTTTTGCTCAGAGAAGGATTTGGAAGCCCAAAGACAATATCAATTATCAATAGGAGAAGCGCCGCACTACAATGGCAAGTGCGCTCAGCTTTCTCCGGAAGAGGTAAAAAAAGGATTGACTGAGGGAAAACCGACAGTGATCAGATTTAGAATGCCCCCAAAAAAAGTAGATTTTGAGGACTTGATTCGGGGAAAGGTGGAGTTTGACGCTTCTTTAATGGGTGACCTTGTTATTGCCAAAAACTTAAGCAATCCTCTTTATAATTTTGCTGTGGTGGTTGATGATTTTGAAATGAAAATCAGTCATGTCATTAGAGGAGAAGAACATCTCTCCAATACTCCAAAGCAAATTCTTTTACAGGAAGCTTTAGGCTTTCCGCGACCACTTTATGCTCATTTGCCCTTAATTTTAGGCCAAGACCGAACAAAATTGAGCAAAAGGCATGGCTCAGTTTCGGTTTCTCAATACAAAAAAGAAGGGTATTTAGCCGAAGCCCTAATTAATTTTATGGCATTTTTAGGTTGGAATCCGGGCGGAGAAAGAGAAATTTACTCTTTGCCTTCTTTAATCAAAGAGTTCTCCTTGGAAAGAGTCCAGAAAGCTGGAGCAGTTTTAAATATTAAAAGGTTGGATTATTTAAACGGATTTTATATTCGTCAAAGATCAATTGAAAAAATAACTGAGCTATGTATTCCTTATTTAATTGAGGCGGGGTTAATTGGAAAAGTAGAAGGTAAAGACCTAAAACTTTTTGGAGATGACTCCGGTTTCCTCGCCAGCCAATATATTATTAGAGAAACCGGTGAGGAAATTTCTTTTGACACTTTAAAGAAAATTTTCGCCCTCTATCAAGAAAGACTAAAGAAATTATCTGAAATTTCTGAGTTGACTGATTTCTTTTTTAGAGATAGTTTAAAATATAGCAAGGATTTGTTAAAATGGGAAAAGATGTCAGATGAAGAAGTTAAAGAATCTCTTGAAAAATCAGAAAAAACTTTATCTGATGTAGTAGTTGAAAACTGGACTCGGGAAAATTTAGAAAAAATTTTACTCTTAAGAGCTGAGGAGGCAGGCCTGCCTGCGCAGGCAGGGGATAGGGGAAGGCTTTTGTGGCCCTTAAGAGTGGCTTTAACGGGTAAAGAAGCTTCGGCCGGCCCCTTCGAAATAGCTGCAATATTAGGCAAAGAAAAAACTTTAAAGAGAATAAGTGACGCAAAATTTCTAATTTCTAATTCCTAATTCCTAATGATAATTAAAAAAATAATTATAATATCAATATTTGTTGGCTTAATTTTGCCGGCTCTCGGCTTAACTCAAGAGTCTCCTCAAAAGAGCATCAAGGCGCCTGAGACTCTTGAGGAAGTGAAAGCAATTGGAGAGAAAACAGTTGAAGTCGGCCAAAAAGAATTACCAGGAATTATAGAAAAAATTTGGAAAGAAGATATACTACCCACCTGGCAAAAAATGTATAACTGGTTTATGAAAAATATCTGGCCAAAAATGGCAAGCTGGATCAAAAAAGAGATAGAACCAAGAGTGAAAGAAGAAATGGAAAAAAGAAAACCAATGATTGAGGAAGAGTTCCAAAAAGAAAAACAAGAACTTAAAGAAGAAGTTCCAGAAGTTAGTAAATCTCTCTGGGAAAAATTCAAAGAATTAATAAAGTAGATAGCCGTTAGGGTAGGGGACCTAGCGGTTTTTTTTATTGACAAGGCTTTTTGATGGTTTATAATAAAATTGGGAGAAGATTGGGTTGCACATAACGGCTCGGGGTGGAACAATATGCTTGCAGGGGTTCATTTCCTTTCAATATAGCAGCAGCCCAACCTTTCTCCCGACCATCGGTTATAGTTCCTTTCCAATCCTTTCTAGTTCCTTGTCAATTATCTTGGCACAATGATGCCGTAGTCAATAATTATGATCAAGTA
>Ga0210017_1003664_pt1 | contig 12816 bp, 12 predicted proteins | sample CryGeyCG2014_020_FD_183966 | JGI IMG/M metagenome (GOLD analysis project Ga0210017, IMG submission 183966) | Groundwater microbial communities from aquifer - Crystal Geyser CG08_land_8/20/14_0.20 (SPAdes) (version 2) | ecosystem: Environmental > Aquatic > Deep subsurface > Groundwater | place... | reverse complement strand
TTCTTCATTTATCGCAACATAATCAAGATCTTTCCAAACCGGCTCCAGGGTCTTAACATAAGGATTATTCAATTAGTTCACCTCCCTATACCAAATTTTTCTTGAAAATTTGATCGGGTCGTCTCTCAGCCTTTTTAAAAACCGAGGGAATAAGACCTTGTAAAAGTGCTTATTTCTGGTTATAATATAAGGCAATTAAAAATATGTCAAATCAAAATCAAAATATTTTACTTCATCAAATTATTAAAGAAAGCTCTAATTTAAAATTAATTAAAAGGGCTTTTGAATTTGCCGAAGCTGCTCACTGGGGGCAAAAAAGAGAATCGGGAGAAGATTTTATCTGGCATCCTTTAAAAACGGCTGAAATTTTAACTAAAATGAAACTTGATTCCCAAACGATAGCGGCCGGATTGCTGCACGATGTCCCCGATGATACCCAAAGAACATTGGAAGATATTGAAAAAGAGTTCGGAAAAGAAATTTCTTTTTTAGTAGAAGGAGTAAGCAAGCTGGGAAAGCTCCGTTATCCTAAGGAGGGTCTTTCTCTCCCTTCGATTAAAAAAAGGATTGAGGCGCCGATTGATCTCCGAGCCGAAAATTTAAGAAAAATGTTTTTTGCCATGGCCGAGGATTTAAGAGTGATATTAATTAAGCTGGCAGACAGATTGCATAATATGCAAACTTTGAGCGCTCTTCCGCCTCAAGCCCAAAGAAGAATTGCTTTAGAAACATTAGAAATTTTTGCTCCTATCGCTGAAAGATTGGGGATAGGAGAAATAAAAGGTAAGCTCGAAGATCTGGCTTTTCCCCATCTTTACCCCAAAGAATATCAATGGCTCCAGGAAAAAGTAAAAGAAAGATATGAAGAAAGGAAAAAATATTTAGAAAGAGTAAAACCAATCCTGATTGAAATTTTAAAAAAAGAGAAAATAAAACCGATTGATATTGATTTTCGAGCAAAACATTATTGGAGTTTATACCAAAAACTTTTGAGATATGATATGGATTTAGAAAAAATTTATGATTTACTCGCTTTAAGAATAATTACTAAAAATATAGAAACTTGCTACAAGGTTCTGGGAACAATCCATAATTACTGGAAACCCTTGCCCGGAAGAATTAAAGATTATATCGCCTTGCCCAAACCAAACGGTTATAGTGCCCTCCATACCACCGTTTTTTGCCTTGATGGAAAAATTACTGAATTTCAAATAAAAACTCCTCAAATGCATCAAGAAGCCGAATACGGAATTTGCGCTCACTGGGCCCGAAAAGAAAAAGTAAATTTAAAAATAGATACCAAAAAGTTCGGCTGGATTGCCCAGCTAAGTGATTGGCAAAAAGGAATAAGGAAATCAAAAGAATTCTGGGAAGGTTTAAAAATAGATTTCTTTAAAAATCGAATTTTTGTCTTCACTCCCAAAGGGGATGTTGTTGACCTTCCAGAGGGCGCCTGCTCTGTTGATTTTGCTTACGGAGTTCATACCGAAATTGGAAATCATTGCGCCGGAGCAAAAATAAACGAGAAATTAAGTTCGCTTTCCCAAATTCTAAAAAACGGGGATGTAGTAGAAATTATTACTGATCCTTCTAAAAAACCTTCCCGAGATTGGCTGGAATTTATTAAAACCAGTCTAGCTCGTTCTGAAATTAAAAACTGGCTGAAGAAAGAATCCCGGCCAGAAAATTTCAGCCGGGGGGTTAAATTGTTAGATAAAGAACTTAAAGAAATCCAGGGAATATCTTTCCGACAAGTTCCCAAAAATAAAAAAGAAGAACTCCTTAAAATTTTTCCCTATAAAGATTTAGAAAGTTTAGTGGTGGCAGTAGGAGAAGGAGAGATTTCTCCAAAAGAAATTTTTAAAAGTTTATTTAAAGAAAAGGAGGTCTTTGCCCAAAAACTTCTTCCTAAGAAAAGCGCTCTAAAACCTGAATCCAGAACACAAGAAATCTCTTTGGCCGGTCAAAGTGGAATTCAAATTTTTTTAGCTAAATGCTGCCAGCCCTGTCTCGGAGATGAAATTAAAGCTTATATCACTAAGACCCGGGGAGCAACTATTCATAAAATAAACTGTAAAAACTTAGAAAGAGCTCAAAAAAAATGGCCTCAAAAAATTATTGAGGCTAATTGGCAAGTGCCTGGAAAAAAATTATATACGGTCACTTTAAAAATAAAAGCCAAAGACCGGATAGGATTGCTTCGAGATATAACCTCGGTGATCTCCGGATTGAGAATAAATATCCTTAATATTAAATCTAAACCCAAATCGCAAGAAAAATCGGCCGTTCTTAATGCTAAAATTGAAATTTCGGGATTAGAAGAATTAGATAAACTATTCGGCCAATTAAAACAAATAGAAGAAATAATGGAAGTAAGGAAAGTTTAGGTTAAAATAAAAATTTGGTAAAATAGAATAGAGCCGCGGTGACGAAGCTAGAAAACATGGGGATGTGTTGGAATTTGGTAGACAAAGAGGTCTCAAAAACCTCTGGACGCAAGTCCGTGTGGGTTCGACTCCCTCCATCCCCACTCGGAGATAGTAGTTAAACTGTCGAACACCCGATCGACAAAGTCGATTTAGGACGCGAAAATTCAAAATCCGGCAGAGCCGGATTTTTTATTTGCCCAAAATCATTACCTTTCTTTTTCTAATTTTTAATTTTCCCCAGGCATATAATTTAATTCCCTGGCACAAAATCTCTTCTTCTTCTTTGTGAATTCTTTTTTGCAAAGAGCGAATCGTGTCTTCCGGTTTTATTTCTACTACTCTCTGTAAAATAATAGGACCGGTATCTACTCCTTTATCAACAAAATGGAGAGTGCAGCCGGTATATCTCACCCCAAAATCCATTGCCTGTTTTTCGGCATTCATACCGGGAAAGGCCGGGCATAAAGAAGGATGAATGTTTATTGCTCCCATTGGAAATTGTTTTAAAAATTCAGCCGACATTATCAAATCCCAGCCGGCCATAACAATAAGATTTATTTTTCTCTTTTTCAGAATTTTAACTAACTCTAAATTGTAGCTTTTGCGGCTTTTGCCCTGTTTTGCCCAATCCGAAAGCCGGAAATAAAAAGCCTCAATCCCCCATTTTTTAGCCATATCAATTCCAGGAGATTCTTTTTTATGCGAAACAACCAAAACCAAACCAAGATTCTTGATTTTTTGACAACATTTATAAATCGCTGGCAACCTTCCTCCCCGACCAATTAAAACCGCTAATTTTAGCTTTTTAGTCATAAGCTAACAGAGAACTGTTCTCTGATTATGCAACGAAGTCTGACACCGTTATATTTATTATTATATTATTTATTCTCTTAAAATTTTCGGAGCTTTACCGGTTAAATCTATTACTCTTGACGGTCTGGAGTTTTTTAGATTACCGGTGTCAATCACCAAATCCGGTTGCCCCCCATCACTTTTGGCGTCAAATGTGGTGAGGGGTTGATTTTTGAATTGGTCCAGGACTTCCTTGATTTTGGTTGAAGCGGGTTTGCCGGAAATATTAGCCGAGGTTCCGGTTAAAGGTCGATTTAGTTCTTTGAGCAAAATATTAACTAACTTATGACGAGGAATGCGTAAACCTACTTTATTTTCCGGGCTTATAATACCTTCTGGAAATATTTTTTTAGCCTCGGGTTTAGCTTTTAAAATCGCAGTTACTTTCCCGGGCCAAACTTTTTTCAAAAATTTCTCCTGACTTCTATTGATACAAGCAAACCTCTTTGCCATTTTTATATCTTTGACAAAAAGCGGAACCGGCTTGCTCCTCGGTCTCTTTTTAATTTTAAAAAGTTTCTCAACCGCTTTTCTATTGGTAGCGTCACAACAAATTCCATAAACGGTATCGGTCGGAAAAATTACAACTTTTCCCCGCTTTATTGATTTCGCAATTTCTCTAATAACCGGGGCTAAATTCTGTCTTTTAATTTTAAAAACTTTCATCATTTTTATTTTAATTCAAAGGGCAGAAAATAAAAAGGCTGCGAGAGCAGGGCCAATTGGACGTGTCCCTATTTTTCTCATTTCCGCGCCTTTTTATTTTGCCGAAATTTTGATACGATAAATAGTAAATCGTAAACAATAAATAGAATAAAATAAAATGGTGCACGTCCCTATTTTTGATACTCATAGCCATATAAATTTCAACGCGTATAAAAATGATGCTGATGAAGTTATCCGTCGGTCTCTTGTTAATGATGTTTGGATGATAAATATTGGCTCACAATATGAAACTTCAAAAAAAGCAATGGAAATTGCTGAAAAATACGAAAAAGGAGTTTATGCTGCAATTGGATTACATCCCATAAATTTAGAAACGGGATTAGTAAAAATTAAAAAAGACTTAGAAGAAATAGAGTCTCAAGTTAGAGAAGAAGATTTTGACTACAAAAAATACAAAGAGCTAGCAAAGTCAAAAAGGGTTGTAGCAATTGGTGAAATTGGCTTGGATTACTACTGGAAACCAAAAACTAAAAGAAAACTGGAACTCTTCAAAGAAAAACAGAGAACAGTTCTCTCTCAGCAACTAAATTTAGCTGAAGAATTAAGCCTGCCAGTAATTTTTCATTGCCGAATGGCCCACCAAAATCTCATAGAGGTTTTGAAATCAAAAATCAAAAATTTCACCTCGTTAGATATGAAATTATCTAACGGGGCAAGAAAATCAAAAATAGAAGGTGTAATCCATTGCTTTACTGGAACAACAGAACAGCTCAACGAATATTTAGAAATGGGTTTTTATTTGGGTTTCAATGGAATAATTTTTAAGTTAGGTTTAGATGAAATAATAAAAAAAGTTCCGTTAGATAAAATTCTAATCGAAACTGACTGTCCGTATTTAGCTCCCCCGCCCTATCAAGGTCAAAGAAACGAACCCCTTTATCTAAAATACGTTGCTAAAAAAATTGCTGAGCTAAAAAATATCACTCTTGAAGAAATAATTAAAATTACCACCCAAAATGCTAAAAAATTATTCAAAATTGAATAAAGCTATAATATTAGGTTGGAATTTAAAGAAAATGGATTTTTGTCCGATGTTGTTTATTGCGCTTCAGGAGATTGTGTTTCTGACTCGATTTGTAATGGGAAAATTTTAATGAGAGAAAGAAAGATTGATGGCGAGAAAGAAATAATAAGGAAAGCGACATTAAGGGCTAGGAAATTAATTGAAAAATAATATTTGCCAGAATTTTACTTTTATGATATTATTAGAAAGTTCATTAAAATTTATTCGGGGGAAGAAATGGAAGATCAGATGCATTTTGTTGACTTTGTTACTCTGTGCCGAGGAAAAGAAAAAATTTACTTGAGTCAAAAAGAGAAAAAGATAGTTGAGGAATCCAGAGGGGCCCTGAAAAGTTTAATAAAATCAAATCCCGATCAAGTATATTATGGGATTAACACGGGCGTGGGCGCCCTTCTTAAAAAACGCATTCCCAGAAGAAAGTTAAGAGAGTTTCAGGAAAATCTGATTATGAGTCATGCCTGCGGAGTGGGTCTATCCTTAGAGAAAGAAACAGTCAAAGGAATGATGCTTCATATGATTTTAAACCTCAAAAGGGGTTACTCTGGAATAAGATTGGAGACCCTCGAACTTTTAATTGAGATGTTTAACAAGGATATAATTCCCGTTGTTCCGGAAAAAGGTTCTCTGGGAGCGAGCGGTGATTTAGTTCCTCAGGCCTATATATCATTGGCTCTTATCGGAAAAGGTGAAGTATGGCATCAGGGTGAGAGATTGTCAACAATATCGGTTTTTGAGAAATACAAAATCCAACCAGTGAAACTTCAAACCGGTGAAGCAATTGCTTTGCTTAATGGCACTGCTTTAATGTCCAGTCTTTTAGCTTTTACTGCCCATCATGCTGATAATTTAATTAAAGCAGCCCATATTGCCGCTGCCATGTCTATTGCCGCCTTAAAAGGTAATATTCAGCCATTCATTAAAGAATCCCAGAAATTAAGCTATCACCGCGGCAGGGAAGTTTCGGCTGCCTATCTTGCCGAACTCCTTTCATCTAAAAAAACTACAGCTTTTCAGCCCAATGAAGATAAATCATTACAAGATGCTTATTCATTAAGATGTGCTTCTCGAGTTTTTGGTAATTTTCTTGAAACTCTTTATTACCATGTTTGGAAAGTAGCTTTAGAAGAGATAAATAATTTTAGCGGGAACCCAGAGATTTTTTCAAAAGAAAAAAAGATTGAGCAGGGAGGCAATAATTTCCACGGCCAGTCTCTGGCCCAAGCCGCTGATAATCTCTCAATTGCCTTAACTAGTCTGGCCGGGATTTCCGAAAGAAGGATTGAAAGGCTTTTAAATCCAAGCTTGAGTGGTTTGCCGCCATTTCTGACCAAAAATAGCGGCTTGAATACAGGTTTGATGATAGCCCACTATACCGCAGCTGCTTTAGTTGCTGAAAACAGAGTATTGGCCAATCCTGCCTCAATCCATTCGATTCCGGTAGCAGCTGGTCAAGAAGATTTTGTCAGTATGGGCGCTTTAGCAGCCAGGAAAGCCTGGGAAATTTGTAAAAATACAGAGTATGCAATAGCTATTGAGATTCTTTGCGCTACTCAGGCTTTAGATTTCAGAAAACCTCTACCAGAATCGAATATAAAAAAGATTCATAAAATTGTGAGAAGTTATGTCCCTCACCTTGGGAGAGATAGAAAGTTGGATAGAGATATTGAAAAGATTTTTAGTCTTATCCATAACTGCGGCAATGAATACCAGAACGAGAATGAATTTTTAAACGAAGTTAAAAAAACCACCGGCATAGTTTTCTTTTTTGAAACAGATATGCTTGACGGCAATTAAGAACCAAACCGGGCCCCTGCGACCCGGTTTCTTGATTTTTTATCTTTATGGTGCCAGTATATAAAAGAACATTTAAAGTCTTCCTTTGTCCGGAAACCATCGGAAGGCAAAAAAAGAAAGAGGAACTATGGAAAAAATGATTCAACAAGTTCGCCAGAAAATTGTAGAATGCGTGCCAAATTTTAGTGAAGGCAGATATCAAAAGAAAATAGACCAGATACTCCAAGAGATTAGAAACACTAAGGGCGTGAAATTGTTAGATGTGGCTCCGGATAAAGACCACAACAGAACAGTGGTTACCTTTGTTGGAGAGCCGGCTTACGTCAAAAAAGCGGCATTTAACGCTATCGCTAAAGCGGCAGAAGTTATTGATATGTCCTGCCACAAAGGAGAACATCCTAGAATGGGAGCTTGCGATGTCTGTCCTTTTATTCCCATCCAAAATGTAGGTATGGAAGAATGCGTGGTTTTAGCTAAAGAGCTGGGGAGAAAAGTGGGGGAAAAACTGAAAATCCCGGTTTACCTTTATGAAGAAGCGGCAAGGGTTCCCGAAAGAAAGAATTTAGCCGTTATCAGGTCAGGAGAATACGAAGGGCTGGAAGAGAAACTAAAAGACCCCCAATGGAAGCCGGATTACGGACCCGCCATTTTTAACAGAAAAAGCGGCGCTACCGTAATTGGAGCTAGGATGTTTTTAATAGCCTACAATGTCAATCTGGAAACGACAGACAAAAAAATTGCCGATGAGATATCTCGTTCAATCAGAGGATCAGGCCGGGAAAAAGGCTGACATTATTATTTTGGATATTCCAAATCATCAGCAATTGTCTTACTGGTTTGGAATGAATTTAGTTGAGAGAGTTATAAAGAACGGAAAAATCGTAAAGTAAAATAAAAAAACGCAAGAAACGTTCTTGCGTTTTTTAGATTCGTAATTCTCCTTGATAAACATGTATAGTTGCCAATTTAATGGACAAATATTCCATTATTAGCTTTTATGCTTCCAGCGACCATAGGCTGCTGGGCTAAATAGGACAAAAGAATATTTTTAGATGCATTTAAATCAGCATCCTCTGTGTAGCCACAATTCCTACACAAAAATATCTCCTTCTTCCTATTTAACTTGTGGACGAACCCACACTTACTGCAAGTTTGAGAAGTATGGGCCGGGTTGATCAACTGAAGATGGAGCCAGTTGCTTCAGCGGTCAGTTTTACTCTCTTGAGCAGTTGGCTATAAGTCCATCGTTGGAATTTTGACCAAAATGATTTTCTTAATCTTCTTTCTTTAGCAGTGTTTCTTTCCTAAAGGTTAATTCTAAAAACCAGTTATTGTTTTGCTTAAGTAATCTTCTGTCATTTATTAACTGCCAATTCTTGAAATATTGCTCAGCATATTCATTAGATTTTAGAGGAATGAGAATAGGTTTACCTTTATCAAGAGTAGCTATTTTTACCCAGTAATCAAAAGAGTTTGAGTTTTTGCTTTTTTGTAGCTCTATGAAGCGATAATCTAAAATTAAAGATGGATTTTTTAATTTAGGTTTATCTCCTTTCTTTTTATTCCTAGACCAGCATTTAAAGAGTTTGAAGGTTCGCCTTTTAGCACATTGCTTGTAACGATAAGATAAGGGTGAGTTATATGATTTGAGGAATTCCTCAGATAGATCCTTTTTCTGAAATAATCTTTTGAGGAAATAATTAACTGCCTTCTTGTATTCTTGAGAGAGTTTATCCAGCGCTCTTAACTTATCTATATTGGCAGAAGCTAAACTAAATTTGAAACTTCTTTTCATTATTATATCTTAACATTCCTGTCTATCTTTGCCAATATTTCGTATTCAACATGCTAAAATGACACCGAAAGGGTATTGGTTCAGCAATATAAAATGACACCGAAATTAGGTAAAATGTAGGGTGAGATAATTGTCTGAATTGGTTTCTACTTTTTTACCGCCGATTATAACTACAAATGGCTTTTTGGGGCGAGTTAATAATCTTTTAAGAAATTTCACCTCTTTTTCGAGCAAAAATCCAGCACAGGCAGGCATGTCTTTTTTAAATGCTGGAATCATAATCGAAGCATGCGCCCGGTGGCAGCAGGCAAAAGCTTCTTGAACAAAGACATCGCCTAAAAGAGCCAAACTTTTTGCAAATCCTGCGTCACCGGCTTCTTCTTCTGGCCAGAAACGAAGATTCTCAAGTAAGGATATTTCTGGTTCAGGTTTACCCTCACCACCAAAGATTTGGTGTGGGGGTTTATCTTTCTCAGGGGTTAGGAAAAATTTTTTATCGACTTGTTGCACCGCACGTACTTCTAAATTTCTTCCCAGAAGTCCAGCTAATCTTTGAGCAACGGGTTCTAAACTTAATTCTCGCGCAACTTTTCCTTTGGGTCTGCCCAGATGAGACATTAAGGTCATTGAGCAATTTTGATCCAATAGATAATTAATGGTTGGCAAAGCAGCTCTTATTCTTTCATCATCAGCAACCTGACCGCCTTTTAGGGGCACATTAAAATCCACTCTTACCAAAACCTTCTTTCCTTTTAAATCCATGTCTTTCAAAGTTTTCAATTTTTCACCTCCCGCCTAAATTTCAAAGAGCAGATTTTCTCTGGAAATATTATCAAACCAAAGAAAAATGTCAAATATATATGAAAAAGCAGTTTGTGTTTATACAAACTGCTTTGTTGATAATCTCCTTAGGCTCCTTTGACTTGAGGGGTAAGCAAGACTACATCGTTATTGTGAAGTTCGGCATCTAATGCCGCTGGTCCACCATTCACTCTGACTTCGTCGTGCTTGCCCACCTTAAGCCCGGCGGTCTTTAACGCTGTCTCCACGGTTGGCTGGCCATCGATCGCATACTCATCTACTCTACCGGGAACCTTTCCTACCTTCACCAAAACCGGTCCTGCCATTTTTTCACCTCCTTTCTTTTTAATTTCTCTCCGCCTACCACGATCTAGTGGTAATCAATAGTGGATTTAAAGAGACAATTGTCTCCTTTTGGTAAGGAATGCCCCTTTGAAATTTAGTGACCTTATGGGCAGCAATGCCCGCTATCACTTTAACGGTCGAAGAAATAGTTCTAGCTGTACAGGGTGACTCTTCTGCTTCTTCATCAGAATAAAGTGTCTTTTCATAGTTTTTTACATCCAAATAATTGAAAGGCTTAATAGTGTAAATTCTTCCGACCTCAGCTCCCATTCGGACTTCGATCAATAGATCAACGTTGATATTAAGCTTAAGGTATTTGTCCCAAATTTCTTTCCGAGCAGCCATGCTGTCTACACACAAAAAGATAATTCCAGAAAAATTATATTTTCCTTCGCCGACTTCCGTATCTGCTGCTTTAACCTCTACCCCGCAGGTCTCTCTTAAGTAAGAAGCTAAAGCTTCAACCTTCTTTTTACCTTCGTCTTTTAAACCGTAAACTTGATTTGGAAGGTTGTGAAGTTCTACCACATCTGGATCATAGACATAAATCTTCTTTACCCCCATTTTAGCTAATGTCTCTGCTATATATGAACCTATTGCTCCTACCCCTATCACGTGCACTGCTTTTTTAAACTGAGAAGGTGAAAAAATATCAAGCTGCCTCCAGAAATCCAGTTCGCTCATCTTCTTCTCCTAACCGGATGAATTTTTTCTTTAATTTCTTTTTTAATCTCGGCTTTCAATTCTTCATCTCCAGGATCCCAAATTTCCCAGGGCACGCCATAAAATACTCTCCCTGTCTTGTAGTCAAAAATTGAGAATTCAAGACGGCCTCGCCTATCAGCAATTCCCCTAATCATGAAGTCATTGTCAGAGAATGCCGCCATTTGTTGTTCATCTCTCAGACTCGGAAAGGTATTTCCTAAATGCAGATGCCCCCAGAAAAATAAAGAATTAACTATATCTTTATCTCCCTGCTTTATAAGATCTGTGGCAAACTTAGCTATACTTCCTGGTAAGAACTTAAAGAATCCAGGTCTCACTTTTTGTTCGAAAAGGAAAACATCCCCGATAAAGTAGCAGTTTCCATTTTTTTGTACAGTTCCTAACCAGCCGATTTCATTTGGAAAAGGTGAAAGTCGAACATAGTAATTCATCTTTTTAAAAGCTTTACTCGAAATTCTGATTAATGGATTTCTAGAAAGTGCTTTCTGCATTGCTAACCTCCGAGGAGCACCAAAGACTGTCAACCAGAGGTAGAGGATTTTCCTCTAATTTTGGGCTTCTCTCTTGCTTTAGGGTTTCTTCAAAAGCCCTTACTCTTTTTTCTCTTTCTTCCTCGGTTTCGCCTTTTAGCGGCCAGTAGAAAAACTTTCTTCTGGCTCTCTCATCTTCTAAATTCAAACTTTCAAGATACTGAATGATTAAGGTTGCTGTGGCGCTAAACTGGTATTCAGCTACCAGAGGAGGAAAAGCCTCTTGAAGATTGCCAAAACAGGGAACCCCGTCTTTACTGACATGAGGATGTTGCAATTCGCAGTTTTTGTCCACTTTTGGATGAGTTAAGTTCCAAAGTTTTATTCCTTTTCCAACACGATTTATATCTGCCCTAAATTCGCCAATCTCAAAAGTCAGATTTTTATATCTAGTGCAAATCATATCTGTAAAAACAGAAAGTCTATCACTATGCACCTTAATGTCTTTTATTTTAGGAATGGCTAGCAGACTTTCCCATTCTCTAAAAAGAAATTCGTGATCTTTATCTCGCCATTTTTCTAAAAGATTAAGCGCTTCTTCATGTACTTTTGCCTGTCTAATCCAAAGCGTCAGTGACTTTTGGGCTTCTTCGATTTGTTTATTTGCTTTATCTAATTCTTCCCTAGTTTTTTTGAGGGAATATTCAAAATCACCGTATATCTTAGTAAATCGGTCTTTCTCTCCGGCCCTTCTTTCTTTTTCATATTTCTGTTTTTCTTCCTTATCTGCTTCAAAAATCCAGAAAGAGGCTTTATCAAGGATTGTTCGTAAGATTGGTTCAACGTATTCTTTTCTGCTATGTACCAAGTCAAAAAGGATGTAAATATTTTTCCCCACGACTTCAGCTAGTTCTTGCTCCTCATCGCTAATAACTATTCCTTCTCCTGACGAGAAACGAGCCCACCCCGCGCTAGATTCTAATTCATAACCATAAGCTTTTTTAATTTTTGTCGAAACTGAATCAACAGGAGTACTCCAAAGATAAACATAAATTGTATCTTCTTTTGCTTTCTTTGGAATCGGGTGGCTCCGGCTACGAGGGACTGAAAGCTCAAACCTTTTTTGATGCTTTTCAGCGTATTCCTGCAGCACTTTTTCACAAATATCCTCACACTTGTTGTGCTTGGAATGATGAATAACAACTTGTTTATCTTCCATTCTTTCACCCCCTATTTTAATGTGCTTTCTACTAAAGATAACATTTTACTTTACCCTAAATTGAATCTTTGTCAAGGGTTGCGTATTCAACATGCTAAAATGACACCGAAAGGGTATTGGTTCAGCAATATAAAATGACACCGAAATTAGGTAAAATGTAGGGTGAGATAATTGTCTGAATTTGAAGGAAATATCTTTTTCCGGTTAAAGTTAAAAAAGACAAAGATATTTCCGAAAAATCAGACCACCCTACACTATGGATATGTATTCTAAAAACCAATACCTCAAAGAATTAAGAAAGGAGTACCTAAAAACCAAATCGAAGAAAGAAAAAAGGGAATTACTAAATGAAGCCGAGAAAAGAACTGGTCTTGAAAGGAAATATCTGATTAAAAAACTCAAGCCAAAAAGTAATCTTAATAAAGAATCAGGAAAAAGAAAGAAAAGGAAAATAATCTATGATGGTTATGTCAAAGTAGCTTTAGTTGATTTATGGAGAATTCTTGATTATTCCTGTAGCCAAAGATTAGAGCCCTTGCTAAAGAATACCGATATTATTGAAAGATTGAGAGCCTTTAAAGAATTAAATTGTTCTGATGAGGTTGCCTTGAAATTAAAGAGAATCAGTTTTCGGA
>Ga0210017_1003661_pt1 | contig 12819 bp, 13 predicted proteins | sample CryGeyCG2014_020_FD_183966 | JGI IMG/M metagenome (GOLD analysis project Ga0210017, IMG submission 183966) | Groundwater microbial communities from aquifer - Crystal Geyser CG08_land_8/20/14_0.20 (SPAdes) (version 2) | ecosystem: Environmental > Aquatic > Deep subsurface > Groundwater | place... | reverse complement strand
AAATTTTTTAAAAACACCCCCGATAAATAATTAAGAGAACTCTTGATACCCTTGGAGGTGATAAAACAATGTTCTCAAAAATTGCTCCCCATTTGGTACCGTTGCGGAGTACCCCGCCCCGTCAGGGAAAAAAATATGCTCCAAGCCTCCTTGACCACCATCAGTTCCACCACTCAAACGAAGAATATCTTACCCCAGCCCTTGACCCGACCCAAAATCAGCAAGGCTACTTCTTGAAAGGTCATTTTGTGCCAGTTTGCCGAGCAGACCAACCAATGTCCCTTAGCCCCATGCGGATTTCTGAGGTTGCAGCGCTCTTGCTTGAGCAAACCTTTGGTAGCGCAGATAAGGAAGAAGAGGTTTTTTGCGGCGAATGGGGAATGCCAGAGAATAAAAGCCCAGGCCGCGTTTTTTGGGATACTAGCGCTGACCGCATTATTGTCCAAACAGCTGAAGGAATAACGATTGGGGTCAAAGGGACAAATGTGGTTGAGGCCGCTGTCCTCCTGCCACATCTCGCCCGCTCGCTACAAAGAGAGCCCTTACGCCATGTCCCAGAAGGGTTCAGCACTGTTGTCGCTGGTATTGAAGATGGGATTATCTGGTCCAGGGCCGCGAGTCCACTCAACATTGAGACTTCGCTCCCTAATCTTGACCATGTCGATCATTTTGCTCTCCAAACAATAATTGACGCTGCAATTGATCGTGCCCTGGCTAATCGGCTCTAAAACATTGTTGCTATAGTTGAGATCTGCTAAGATACTCCTTGTGCTTGGCAAATTAACCAGTAAAATATTTTTAATCTGCTCTCTCTCCTTTCTTCTTGCCCCATTAGCCGCTGGCACAACCCTAGATAAGATCAGGTTTGGCCAATACCCGGACAAGATCAGGGCAGTCTTTGATTTTAGCGCCCCATTTGACTATAAAACAGAGGCTGCTCCTGACAAAATTCTGTTGCACTTAAAAGATACCCAGGCCGGCCCTGCCATTGATAATTACGTTGAGATCAATGACCTCGCCTTGCGACACCTAGAAGTTGAAACAGAAAACAGTGACCTCAAGATCACCATCCCGCTTACCCAATCAACTGATTATAAAATCTTTGCCCTCGACTCACCACCCCGCCTAGTCATTGATTTTGACCGCGAGTACCTTAATATTGTCTCTGGCGGCACAGTTGCTGACGGGGTAGAACTGCTCAAGATCAAAAAAGGGGTGACCAACGGAACAATTACAGCTGCTGTTTTAAAAATTGACTTAAGCCAAGCAACTCTTAAACCAGCCCTGGCCTTAAAAGGGGAAGAACCTAGTTTTCTTGAATCATTGGCCAATTTTTTCCGCCCAGTAAATGGACAAGAAAAACATTTTAGCTTGGACAAAGTCTCAAATATTGCCGCTGATAATCAAGCCCTAGCCGCAATCAACGGCACCTATTTTGATTATAGCGGCCAACCGCTCGGGGCTCTAATGATAGACCAAACACTCCTCTCCTTTCCCATCTATGACCGGACCGCTTTTTTCCTGGACGCGCAAAACACCCCCCATATTGACAGCCTTGCTATCTCCAGCCAGTTTAGGCTTGATAGCGGCTGCTACAAAATAACTGGGATCAATCAACTGCGCGGTAAAAAAGATATCATCATGTACACCAGTGTCTGGGGAGAAACAACCAAGACCAATTCTTTAGGTCTGGAGCTGGTCGTAATTGATGGCAAGATCAACGCCATCAATTTGGGTAATTCCAAGGTCCCAGCTAACGGTTACGTCCTCTCCATCAATGATCCAGCGCTGGAGACCTTGGCAGAAAAAGCCATTATTGGCCAAGCAATCAAAACTGAGATAAAAATCATTCCCTACGCCAGCTCGCCAGAGAACATTATTCAGCTTATTTCCGGTGGTCCCCGTTTACTAAAGAATGGCCAAGTTTACGTTTCAAAACACGAAGAAAAATTTAAATACGACATTGCTAGCGGCCGGGCAGCCCGCACTGCTATTGGCATCACTCAAGATAAGCATTTGCTGCTAGTAACAGTTAATGGCCGACCACGCCAACAAAAAGGCAAAAACGAAGCAGACAGCCTAGGAGCAACTTTGGAAGAGCTCTCTAATATCATGCTCGGCTTGGGCGCAGTGGAAGCAATGAACCTTGACGGCGGCGGCTCAAGCACCATGGTCATTAACAATCAGGTGATCAACCAACCAGTTGATGGCAGCCAGCGGCGGATCAGCAATGCCTTGCTGGTTATGAAAAAAAACCGCTTACCTTAACTTAATCGTTGGCTTAAGGAACGCCACCAACACCTCGCGGCCCAGCGGCAGTCCCTGGCTGGCCTCAAGGCCAGAAGTTGGAGCAGAACAAAAGGCCAGGTAATTCTTGGATAAAAGATAAGGATAGGTTTCTCCATTAATGTCGCACAAATCAAAATCATTTTGAAAATTGCCAAAATTAGTATAGCCAATCTTGTTAGGTACGACCGTAATTGACCAGTCACGGCCTCCCTGACAATCGCCCTTAAAAACAAAACGATACTCAATCCCATCATCAGTTGGGGAAAAAGCTGTCAGCAATTGTTTAAAATATGCTAGCTGCCGGTCACCCCCACACTTTTGATTTCTCTGCCAAAGCTCTGCTGCTGTGAATTTTTGGACAACCTTAAATCTCTTGGTTATGACGGTAAACAGCTCGTCACGCTTGGCATAGCTCAAGCTGTCAGCCAAAGATAATTGGTCAGCCAATAAATTATCAGAACTTGTAGCGGGCTTAGATTTATGTAATAAATCAAAAAATCCCGAACCGCTACTGGCCAGGGAATACCCTAAGGCAAAGACCAAAAGCAACAAAATTAGTTGTCGTAAAAAAGCTGGGATCCTCATAATCAAAATTCTATCACTTTATGAGCGCGCTAGCTACTGATTGACCGCTGTTAAAAATTTCTCAAAACAAGCTTTAAACTCTTCTGATAAAGGGACCTGGCCATGCCAAAAGGCCAGTTGCTCACCATCCCGCTCAATGACAGTTGAAGGGATTTTGGTCACGCTATAAAAAGCCCCTTCGGCCATGCCGTCAACAGTTTCCATATCATAAAAGATCAAAGAAACCTCTTCTTCTGGCACTTCCCATCTCTTTAAAAATGTCTCAAACTTTTTCATCGTAGTCTTGCAAAAATCGCAACCTGGCTTACCAAACACTTTGATCTCAACGCTCATTTTTCTCCCCCTTAATACTAGATTGCCACCCTTTGCCGCTCTTTTAATTCAGCAATTTTACCCTTATTCCAGCCAGGGATCCTGGAGAAATAGCCAGTAATTCTGGTTATCCCTTCAATATTAGTCGAGCTGCAAGCTGGACAACGCTCAAAAAGCCCGCGCGCAGTCTGCCCACAGTCAGCACAAGACGTGAATTCCGGCGAAAAAGCAATTTGCGCATTATCAGTGTTCCTAAAAGTCTTGATCACAAAACTGGCAATTGACGCGGCGTTGGGCTTTGCCTCGCCCAGCCAGACATGCGTCAAGGCACCAGCATCAATTAAGGGGTGAAACAAGCCTTCTTGTTTTACCCGATCAATCGGGTTCAAGCGCTGGGCCACGTTAAAATAAGTAGAGTTAGTATAGTAGATCTCCTGGCTAGCTAAATTACCCTTGACCACTTTAGCCGCCTCAGCTGGAAAATGTTCCAAATCAAGCTTGGCAAAACGATAAGCAGTTGACTCAGCCGGGGTTTGTTCCAAAACAAAGTGCAAATCATATTTTTCTGAGAGCTCCTGACACTTAACTTTCATAAAAGAAATAACTTTTAAGCCAAGCTTAAGGGCGTCACTACTCTCATGCATTTCTTGGCCTAAATGAAACTGAACCAGCTCATTAAGCCCCAAGATCCCGACCAAGTGCGTGACCCGTCGCAAGCGCAAATAGCTCTCGCCATCACGTTTTCTGGCCAAAAGATAAAGAGGCCCCTCTGCCCCAGCATTTAAAAGCTCTTCAATAAAACGCCGTTTTTCCTGATGGGCCTTGGCAACCAACTCTAAGACCTGGCTGATTTTGGCAAAAAGCTGCTCAGTATTATTGTTAGCTAAATAAGCTAACCTGGGCAAGTTAACCGTAACGTTTTGAATGGCAGAATAACGCATCCGCCACGGCTCTTTGGCGTCCTGCAAATCAGAGTATTCCAGCTTAAAAGACAGCCGGCAGCATTCAGAAATTTTTGCTGTTTCCCCACGGTCAAAGACAAAATAAGTATTACCCTTGTCAGCCGCCACCTCACAAATCAAATTTAGAAAATCTTCGTGGCCAGGTGTGGTGAAGAATTTTTCTGTCAGGTGGACCAAGGGTTTAGGAAAAAAGAACGGTCGGCCCGAACCATCACCTTCTAAATAGACCTCAAACATAGCCTTGGCAAAGTCCTGGGCCTGCGCCAAATACTCACCATAAGTCTTGCCTGTATAAAGACCGCCCCGCCCAATCGCCGGGACAGCTTCAAAATGCCTGGGTACTTCCCAATAAAGATTTAGGTCGGAAAATAAGCCTTGCCCGCCACGGGAAACCGCGACTGAAGCAAACCCGGTAATTAACTTGCGGGCCAAGCGTTTAACCTGACCATAACTATACCCTTCGATAAACGGGGCTAAAAAGGTGTTAACCGCATCCCAACCAATTGCCCCAGCAAAATGGCCATGCAGGGCAATGGAAAAATTAACAATGTGCGAGATCAGCTCATCCGCATCCTGGGCTGGCTTGGCTGTGCCTTGCGCGTCTGGCAGGTCAAGGCCGAATTTCTTTACAAACTCAATTGACTGCCCGCTGCAGTACGGCCGGTCAACAAAGCCCAGATCATGAAGATGAATGTCGCCCCGCATATGCGCGTCAGCCACTGGCTGGGAAAAAACATTAAGCAGGGCAAATTCTTTTTTAATGTTCTCAGCCAGCGTAAAATTGGTGGCTTCTGGTGAGTGCGGGGAGTTGGCGTTCTCTTTGTTCTTGTAAAAAATAATTTTCTTAACATCGTAAACCGGCACGCCAAGCCTAGTGTGCCGACGCCTGGCATCTTCAAGCCCGTACTCCAAAAGCTTAACATCTACTAGTTCGCGGACCAAGGGCGCGGTAATCGTCTTGATGGCCATGGCTCGGATCTGTTTTTCTACCTCCAGGGCAATAATCGTAGCCACCTCTTCTGTAATGCCGGTTTCCTTGATCAAAGCCTTGATAATTTTGCCATTGTCCCAAACCACAATGTCATCAGTTGAAATCCGCACAAAAACCGCTAGGTCAGTTGCGTCGTCCTCAATGACCTGTTGCTGAACCCTGGTTTTCAGCTCAATGCTCATTTGGCAAACTCCCCACTTTTGTGGCGTTCTCTCAGTTCAGCTAATTTACCTTTGTTCCAGCCCGACACTTTGGAAAAATAGCCAGTGATCCTAGTTATCCCTTCAACTTGCTGGGATTGGCAATGCGGGCAACGGTCCTTTAACCCCCTGACCGTACGGCCACATTCATTGCAGCTGGTAAACTCCGGCGAGAAAGCGATCTGGGCATTGTCAGTGTTTTGAAAAGTCTTGATCACAAAATTAGCAATTGATTCTGGGTGCGGCTTTGACTCGCCCAGCCAGATATGACTTAAAGCACCGGCCTCGATCAACGGGTGAAAGAGCCCTTCTTTCTTAACTTTATCAATTGGGTTCATCTGGTGGGCCACGTTAAAATAAGTAGAGTTGGTATAGTAAACCTCGCCGCTCTCCTTATTGCCCTTGACCACTGGATTAGACTCTTGGGGAAAATGCTGCAGATCAAGCTTGGCAAAACGATAAGCAGTTGACTCGGCTGGGGTCTGCTCAAGCACAAAATGCACTTGGTACTTTTTGGACAGCTCGTCGCACTTAACCTTCATAAAAGAAACAACTTTCAGGCCGAATTTTAAGTCGCCGCTGCTTTCATGTAGCTCGTGCCCCTGGTGAGCCTGCACCAGCTCGTTTAGCCCCAAAACACCGACCAGAAAACTGACCCGCCACATCCTAAGATAAGACTGGCCATCCCGCTTCATCGCCAACATAGCCAGCGGCCCGTTGTGGCCTTGCTCTAAGAGCTCGGTAATAAATTCTTTCTTCTGAATATGGGCCTTGGCCGTCATCTCCAGCGCCTGGCCCAACAGCTCAAATAATTTCTCGTCTGAACCTTTGGCCCGGAAAGCCAAGCGTGGCAAGTTAACCGTCACATTTTGCAAGGCAGAATAACGCATCCGCCAGGGTTCCTTAGCATCATCCAGGTCAGATTGCTCTAGCTTAAATGAAAGCCGGCAGCATTCAGAAATCTTGGCCGTTTCGCCGCGGTCAAAAACAAAATAAGTGTTGCCCATCTCGGTCGCCACTTCAGAAATGTGGCGGAGAAAATCTTGGTGGCCCGGGGTCTTAAAAAATTTCTCAGTCATGTGGACCAGCGGCTTGGGAAAAAAGAAGGGCCGGCCTGAGCCATCCCCTGCTCGATAAACATCAAAGAGCGCCCAGACAAAGCGTTGGGACTCTGGCAAATAATCAGCATAAGTTTTGCCAGTGTACTGCCCACCCGGCCCCATGGCCGGGACTTTTTCAAAATGCTTGGGCACTTCCCAATACAAATTAATATCAGAAAAGATCGCCTGCCCACCCCTGGCCACTGCCTGCTGGCTGTATTCATAGACCATCATCTGAGCCACCTGATGGATTTCTTTATCTGACAGCCCAACCAAAAACGGGGCAAAAAAGATATTGACCGCGTCCCAACCAATGGCCCCGGCAAAAACACCCTGCAAGGCAGCGGAAAACTTGACCATCTGCGCCAAGAGCACTTCAGGATGTCTGGCTGGTTTAGCATTGGAAAGGGAGTTGGGCAGATCCAGACCAAATTTTTTCACGTATTCCACAGACTGGCCGCTGCAATATGGCCGGTCAATAAAGCCCAAGTCATGCAAATGAATATCGCCCCTCATGTGAGCGTCAGAAATATCTTGAGTAAAAACAGACAGCAGGGCAAACTCTTTTTTGATCCCCTCAGACAAGGTCAGATTAGTTGCCTCTGGACCATGGGGGACATTGGCGTTCTCTTTGTTTTGGTTAAAAATAATCGCGCGTACATCATAAAGCGGCGAACCCAGCCGGGTGTGGCGGCGCCTGGCCTCTTCTAGCCCGTGCTCTAAAAGCTTAACGTCAACCAGCTCACGGATCAGCGGAGAGGTCACGGTACTAAGGTTAAGCTGCTTGATCTGCAGCTCAACTTCAGCGCCAATAATTTCTGCCACTGTCTCATCAATTTCAGTTTCCCTGATCAGCGCCGCGACAATTTTTTCCCGGTCCCAGCCAACGATATTCTCAGCCGAGGTCCGGACAAATAAGGCCAAGTCAGTCGCGTCGCTACCTCGGTTATTTTTTTCTTTTTTCAGCTCTAGGATCGCTTGTGGATTCATCTCATTTCCCCCTTCCTGTATTTTGGCCCGAAACCTGGGCCTCAGCAATGACTGGACTAATCCCTTGTACCTCCTTAACAAACTCTGACAGATCTTCAAACTTGCGATAGACTGAAGCAAAACGAACATACGCGATTTTATCTAAGTCAAATATCTTTTCCATCACAATCTGGCCAATCTTTGAGCTCAAAACCTCCCGGCCATCCCGCTGGTGGATCCCTTTTTCAATCTCGTCAACTAACTGGTCAATGGCCAGGGCTGGGACCGGCCGTTTTTCACACGCCCGCACAATTCCTTTGCGGATTTTTTCTCGGCTAAAAGACTCGCGCCGGCCGTCGCGTTTGATCACCATGACTGGTTTTTCTTCTACCCGCTCATATGAGGTAAAACGACCGCGGCACGATTGGCACTCGCGCCGTCGACGGATAGCCTTGCCTTCATCGCTTTCACGCGACTCTAAAACCTTATCTTCTAATGATTGACAGAATGGACATTTCATAGTTGTTTAGGGTGCGTGTAAAATTAACACACCACATCTAGGGTGTCAAGGCTGAATTTTCCCTTAATTAGGAAGGGTTTCGCCAATTTTTACGTCGTGACCAATTAAAAATTGGTAGGCTAAAAGCCGCTTTTTCCCTGCCGCCTGAACCTCTAGCACCAACAGAGCGCCGCTCCCTGCCTGAACAATAAATCCTTGGTTTTTGACAATCTGAACAATGGTCCCAGGCTTGGACGCGCTGGCAAAATCCACTGGTTTCGCCTGCCAAATCTTGAGGATTTCCCCTTGAAAAAAGGTCTGCGCCCCTGGCCATGGGATCATAGCACGCACCCGTTGATCAATGGCAAAACTCGATTTTTGCCAATCAATTGTTCCTGCCTCTTTATCAAGCAAAGGCGCATAAGTTACTTCGCTCTCATTTTGTTTTTGCAACTTGACCGTACCGTCATTTATTTGCTGAAGCGCCTTGAGCAAAAGTTTTGAACCCTTGGCAAAAAGCTTGTCCATTAAGGTTAGAGTTGTATCCTTCGGCTCGATCGCAACTTTTTGCTGAAGAATGATCTCGCCAGTATCCAGCCCCTCATCAAGTTTCATGATAGTAATGCCTGTTTCCTTTTCCCCTTTCAGGATAGCCCATTGCACTGGCGCGGCCCCACGATATTTGGGAAGTAGCGAGGCATGGACATTGACACAGCCATATTGGGGCAGCTCTAAAATTTCTTTGGGCAAGATTTTTCCGTACGCCACTACAACAATAATTTCAGGCTTAAGCGATTTAAGCAAAGAGACAAAGACCTTATTGTTTTTAACTTTTTCCAGCTGCTCAAGTGGTAAATTATTCTGGAGGGCAACCTCTTTTACCGCCGAAAAGCTAAGCTTTTGCCCCCGCCCCTTTTTGCGATCAGGCTGGGTCACAACCAAAACGATCTCATGCCCTGCCCCAATCAAGGCTTTGAGCGTCATTGCCGCGGGCTCAGGGGTCCCCATAAATATAATTTTCATAACAGCACCTAAATCAGTTCTTCCTTTTTTTCCTTGTCAAAAGCTCGATGCTTAATTATGCTAGGGTCAGCTACCCGATCAATAAAAACCTTACCGTCAAGGTGGTCGATCTCATGCTGCAGTACCGTGGCCAGCAAGCCCTTAGCTATTACCTCAATCTCTTGTCCAGACTTGTCCCAACCCCTTGCCACCACTGTAGAGGCCCGCTTGACCGGGGCCTCTACTCCAGGGAGAGATAAACACCCTTCCGTATAAGTTTGTTCTCCGTCCCTGGCAATAATTTTGGGATTAATCAAGGCCACTGGCCCAGTTTCATCATTTATCTCCGCAACAATGACCCGCAACAAGACGCCAACCTGCGGCGCAGCCAGGCCAATGCCAGGGGCAGCCCGCATGGTCTCAAGCATATCATTGACCAAACGGATAACCTCTGGAGTAACCCACTTGACCGCCTTAGCCTTCTTTTTTAAGATCGGGTTAGGAAAGTGGACTATTTTTCTCTTCATACGAAAATTATAAACCATTTGGCAAGGCTATGAAAGGCCCTTGCCCTCTGTTTTATGCAAGCCAACCCTCTTTAAACTCGATAATATATATGATATGATAAAGAAATTCATGAAGCACAAACCCCAAATAATCTTAGTTGTTTGTCTTATTATTACAGCTATTCTCTTGCTCACCAGCCAGGAGAAAAAGATTGACAATGAAAAAAGCTATGTCCACCTGCTTTACCTAAAATATAAGGTCCATGAATTCGCTCAGAAATATAAGGGTCAAGACGCGATTGTGGTCAGCAAACAGGACCACTTACTCTTCTATATCAAAGACGGTGAGGTAGTCAGGAACGCAGAGTGGCAAGGTTTTACTTATACCTTCCCGGTCAAGGTTGCCTTAGCCAGCCAATACTACAAAACCCCTGAGGGTGAATTTAAAGTCGAAACCAAAAACAACCACAGCCAATTCATCAAATTTCTTGGCTTTAAAGGGGCTTACGGCATTCACAGCGCGCCAACCAGGTTTAAAAACTTCTTAGACAAAATGGAGGCGCTCAACCCTTATTTTAAGTTTGCCACCAAAAAAGACGACACTCGCGGTTGCGTCCAGGTTGAAAACCGGGTTATCCAATACCTCTACGCCAATGTAGAGGTTGATACGCCGGTTATAATAATGCCGTAATTACTCTTGGCATTCGGCTAACATCGTTTGAGTCTCGTTTGAGCCAGCATGCTGACTCTCTGGATATTCAGTTACTACTCTGTTTAAAATCGCCGTGGCATTAACGCAATCGCCAGTGTCAAAATAACACCTTCCTAAAAGAAACAAAACTCTATCCAGCAAAGAGCTAGTCGGATAACGCTCTAGATACTCCAGATAAAAAGAGATCGCCTCGCTAGTTTGTGCCCGCCCATGATAATAATTGTCGATCTTATTAAGCATCGCTCTCTCGTTAACATTGCTCAAAGTATCAGGATGTTCAAGCAATGCAGTTCTATATATTAAAACAGCCATATACGTATTGTGGTTACACTCCTCAAAGGTTCGCCCCTCTCCGTACAACGCTTGCGGGTAATAAACAGAATCAGGGAATCTCCCCACAAAGTCACTAAATTCATTAAGCGCTCGATCAGGATCGCGGCAATCTTGTAAGAAATACAAAGCATAATTTAATTGCCAATAAGGCGTCTGAACATCATACTCAATCCCGCAAAAAAGATTATCTCTAAGCCAAGAGCCGCTAACCCCATCTGTCCAACGCCGCGAGAAATCATCAGGCGTTTGCAATTCAAGATAATTCCTGTACCAAAAATAACGTGAGACATCGTTGGCATACATCTCATCCCCATCGTCAATAAAAACATCGGCAAAATATGGATACTGCTGAAGAATGTAATCAACATATCGGTCCGCAACCCTATGGCTTTTGTAATTCACAAAATGGGCAATCTCATGAACCATGACAAACTCTAAAACCGTGTAATCACCTTTAGTAAAACCTTCAAAGACCCCGCCAAGCGCATTTGGATCGTTCCCATCAGGACCTTGATAACGGCAGAGCCAGATCAACCCATTAGCCGAATAGGTGGCCGCCCTGGCAAAACGACCATCTGGAATCTGGCAATCAGGGCTTTGCTCAATGACTATCCTGTTTAATCCTTGAGAAAAACTATAGGGAAGCAAAGTCAATATTCGCTCGATCTGCTCAACTTCTTGCGGATCGGGCTCTGTCCCGGCAGCATAATCGATCGAAATTTCGCGCAAAATCTGCTCAGAAGGATAAGGGGTACAATCAGTTGTGGGATCAATCAAAGCCGGTGGTTCTGATGTCTCTGGCTCCTCCGGCGTTTCGGTTTCTACTGGCGGAGTTTCATCAACATCACTTGTCACCCCGGAAGCAGCACAACTCCCAAAAGCATATGCCCATAACAACAAAGCCCCTGCTCTCATAATGGAATTCATTATATTAATCTCCTGCCAAAGCGTTTCGTCTGTTACATATATTTCTTCAAAAACCTACAGAAATTTCACCCTTGGAGCAAAATTTTTGGGTAAAATTTTTGCTGGAACTTGCGAAAAAAAAACGGGTATGATATATTTACTTTATTAGTAAATTTTGGAGGAAAAAATGAAAAAGATAATCACTCTGTTCCTTTTATCAGCGTTAGCCATGTCAACCATCTCTTGAGCCACGGCCGGAAAAGTTACCGCTGGAGCAATTATCAGCGAAGGCGGCGGATCCACCTTCTCAATGCTGCAGGCAAAATACGGCTTAAACGATAATTTTATGATTGAGGGTAGATATTTACTTGGCACTGCTTTTTCAAATATACATAGCGCTAGTGTTAGAGCAGCAATCGGCCTTGTTACCTACAATTTTGGAACTAGTGTAGAGAAATTATTTCCTTATATTGGGATAGGCGCCGCGGCATGGAGTCCCACTAACAGCACCTCAATAGATGTTCCTTGGTCAGCTGTCGGCGATGTGGGGATAAATTATTATATTATGGATCAGCTAGCTATTTCTGTTGATGTGCTAATTGCCGCGGCTGGCAGTGTGGCAGGAACAGGCCACAGTCTTGGGGTAAATTATACTTTTTAGCTGTTACAGCTGTTACAGCTGTAAATTAAGCAACATTCATCCTGAAACCCTTGCCATTCAAGGCTTTGCCTTATTTTTCCTATGAAGAATATTTCGTCAAAAACTTACGGAAATTTCACTCTTGGGGGAAAATCATATCAAAAAAAACCAACAAAAAACGGAACCCAAAAACTGCCCCCCCAATTTAATAAAAACTCTTAAACCTTAAAACTGCCAATTATACCCAACCATAAGCTGCAATCTTACAGCAGCTAAAGCCGTTGATTCAATCCCATAAGAAACATCAACCCCTGTTTCAATAAACATTGGAGCAAGGCCAAAGACATTGGCAAAAAGTAAGGAGGCCCCAGCGCCATTGTTAATCATACTTGTTTCAGGAGAAAGGCCAATAACAATATAGGTTGGATAAATATTTTGAAAATTTCCCACATAAGTTTTTAAGCCTAACAAGTATATGCTTTGGGGGGTTCCACTGCTGCCAACAGCCCCAATCCTGAGGTTTGTCCTGTCGGTAATCGGCTGCTCTAAGGTAAAAGAGGCCGCCACTCCGGAGCTGCGATACCCACCAATTAGGCTTGCCTCAAGAGCAAAAACAGCGCTAGCTGAAAAGAACAAGAAAACCAATGCCGTCACCAAGAAACATTTTCCATAACCATTAACTTTTTTCATTTTTTACCTCCTCCTATAATGTTCACTGCTTAACATGCAGTAGAACTTAAGATACTATTCCCTTATGATAGGGAGAACAGGAAAACAACTTTTTCCTCCTTTTGGCTCCCAGCAAATGGAGAG
>Ga0210017_1003652_pt1 | contig 12854 bp, 15 predicted proteins | sample CryGeyCG2014_020_FD_183966 | JGI IMG/M metagenome (GOLD analysis project Ga0210017, IMG submission 183966) | Groundwater microbial communities from aquifer - Crystal Geyser CG08_land_8/20/14_0.20 (SPAdes) (version 2) | ecosystem: Environmental > Aquatic > Deep subsurface > Groundwater | place... | reverse complement strand
AACCGCAAAACAAAATGACAGTTTCGTTGCAAACACCTTCGAGGTGGTGTTGCGCCTGCGGCTACACCTCGAAGGTGTAAATACGCTTGTTTGTCAAACCCGACACTTTGTTTTTAATCGGCTATATAATCAAAAAAACTTGTTAACGGGAAATTGAGAGAGTCTCCCGTATTTTTGCATTAACCTGCCCGAAATTCTGCCCCCAACAGATCCAAAATCCAAAAGAGAGATGATGCTTTTTGTAACTCCTTCTGCCTAGGTGTTTTTTATGTAGATAAAAAATATCTAAGCGGGAGGAGTTTTTGTAGATTTAAAGGGACTTAATGATATTGGAAAAAGAGTAAACAACAGTGTAAAGACTTCTTGCTCTTTACAACTGAATATTTGAGCAAAAAGGATAAGGGAGACAATTTGGGCATTTTTTATGGAAGGATTATTTTCCAGTAATGATAGTATTTTGGACATTTGGTTAATGGATGGATTAATTTTTTGGATCGGATTTAGGGATTTTGGGGGAATTACAAGTTTTTGGGGGATAAAAAACCCTCACCTGAAAAGGTGGGGGAATAGCTAAAAAATTGTTTTTGGTTATTCCCCCCGTTTTTCACACTTTCCCCATATCCCTCCAAATTCCCCTCCAATTTACTTTCCATCCTTCCCTTTGGGTCCCAACAACTCTCCCAATTTCACCTTCCCAATCTCACTCCCGTCCATCCCCGGACAATTTCCATTCCCGTAACACCTACGCGGACCCGAAACCCAATGTCCAAACTTAACCCTCGTTAAGCAATCACGCTTAACTCAACCTCGAGCCCTGCTCGACTTTCAACTCTCAGTCACCTGACTGAGTCAAACCCTCTCAACTCCCGCTCAAAAGGAGCCAACCCATGAACATCTTCATGCTCGCCGCAGCTCTGCTGCTCATCATCGGCCTTGCCGACATTGCGATTTTCATCGCACAAAACCACGAAGCGCTTGCCGCTGCACATCCTGCGGATCATCCGTATCTGCCTTCACGTCCGATCCATCCGGCGTAGCTGGAAACTCATCCGCTTCACCAGGTTATCCGGTGGCGGATGGTCGGCTTTCGACGCCGCGCGATCCACGAGTGAAATCGAGGCCTGGGGTGCCGGGCAGACCAAGATCGAAGCCGGGCTGCAAGCCCTCGGCTTCATCAACCCGACGCCATGGACATCGCAAGTGATACGAGTTGCACTCGAAATCACGACACAGCCATCAGCGACCGTGACTCCGACGCCAACACCGACACCCATGCCGGAAACGGCCGCCGCGATTGTCGTCACGCCAGCTCAGCCTGCACAGGCGAAGTCCGGCCTATTGACCAATCTACTCTGGATACTGGCTTCAATCGCAGTCAGCTCGATTGCGATTTCCGCATTCTGGTACCTCAAGTACCACTCACAACTGGAGGAAACGATGAAATCCGCAGTACAGAAGATTCAGTTCAAGTTACACGCAGAAGCCTTGGCCGTCCTGGCCGGCGGCGGGTTGTTGCTCACCGCCGTGTTCAACAGCCCGTTTATGACGAAGTTCGTCGCCGTCGGTGGGCGCATCTACGAGTTCCGCCCGTTCACCGATCTCTCGAAGATGGATCCGAACTGGCTGGCTCGGACTTCGACGCCCTCGCCGGAGTTGCGCTACCTGCTGATTGCCCTGCTGACCATCGTGGTCGTGGCGCTGGCCATCTGCGCCGCCAACCGGCCGCGAGTTGATCAACACACCACACAAGCCCCTCCGACCCCATCACGTGAGGCCGGAGGGTGTATTCCTCCTCATCCGCCGATTCGGCGGGTCGGGAGCTGTCTTTTAGCCGGGGTTTGTCCCCGGCATCATTGAAAGGGGAGAGATCCCGGAGCATGTTTGCCGTTGAGAAACGGCCAGCCTCTGCTCCGGGTTCTTTCCTTGTGTTTTTCAAAGACACATCAAAGACACACATCGGGAGTGTGAATTTTCACTCCCGATGTGTCATCAGAGATAACCTTTTGGAAGACAGAAGGAAGGAAAAGATGTCATTTGTGACTCAAATGTTATCCCGTACTTGATACGGGATCCCGTGGAAAGGTGGTAAGATAACGGGATCCTCACGTCCCCGCCGACTCGGCGGGTCCTCAGGATGACAGCCTTGCAAACAGCGACAGAAATAGGACAATGGGTAGGAGAGTCCAAGTGGCGGGAGAAAAGGAAAGCAGGAAAGACCAAAGCAAAAAGGTTCTTCTGCTTTCTTTTTCCCCCTCCAAATTCACTTTCCTTCCCCAATTCAATCCCTCACATCCTTCCAAAAAACATCCAATCCATCTGGGTTCCAACAACTCTCCCTATCTCTCTCCCTTTGAGTCAACCTGACTCACCTTCCTGCCCCTCCTCGGGCAAATTTCCTCCCCGTTGCTAAACGCAACAACTCCGCGAACCCAAGCCAAATGCCCAAGTTCAACAACATGTTTGACAATCGTGTCAAACTCAAACTTCAAGTCCAACTTGAAGTCCGTATGCATCCCAATGCGTACACCTCGCATGTCTCGCACATGCAACCTACAAACAAGGTACCTCAAAAATACCTTCATACCAACAACCTTCAGACGATCCTCAACCGGACCTCTTCCAAGAGCTTCGCAAGAAGATCAACTGAACCTCAGCATCACCATTCAACGAACAAAAGTACGAGCCTAACCGCTCAAACTCGACGTTCACCCTTCCAACGGTTGCCCCACAACCACGCCTTTGGGCCCAACGCCCAAAGAATCAACCAAGACTCATACCTGAGTCTTTCAATGACAACAAGTCAACCCCTTTAACTCATCAATGAGGTGTACCATGGTCCCGATTCTGTACGTTCTCTGGCTCTTTCTCAAAGCCAGCCGTATGCTGGCCACGCTGTATCTCGTATACGTGGCCTTCACAAAATACGGCCTCGGCGATTACATCAAGAAGTGGGGCAGAAAGCCCACGTATGCGGAAGCGCAGACGTTCATGAAGGAATCAGAGGATGTCGACCCGAAGCCGGAGCCCCTTCAGTGGCTTGTCGGCGGATGGGGTCGGATCCTCATCTGGTCCTTCCAGGTCTCGCTGCTGTTTGTCATGAGATCTGACCAGTTTCTCTTCCACGTCGCGGTCCTCGGGACAATCATCAATACGGCGCACTCCCTGATCGTCTTTCTGGGATATCGCTACTTCAAGAAGACGGTCTGGCTGCCGTTCCCGATCTCGACCATCGTCAGCCTCTTAAGCCAAGCAGCGCCGTTGTATCTGCTGCTCCAACTTCTGACCCTCTAAGGAGGTAAGGACATGACTGTCAATCAACCCCAACCGAGGCGGACCAAGTTTGGTGTCTGGTTCGCCATGACAATCCCAGCGGCAGTTTTCGCGCTGGTGCTTTCGATGCTGTGGTACGAGGGCGTGATTTGGCCGGACTCAGGCAGCTGGGTTTGGTACCTGATCACATTCGTGCCCTTGGTTCCGAGTTTTCTCACCCTGCCGCTGGCCTGCGGCAGGTCGCTCAAGAACAACCTCTACTTTGTGACCGACCTGGTCGTGGCTCTGGCCTGCGGGGGACTGGCGGCAGCTAATGCCTGCTTCATCCCCTTCGCTGCAGACAGCGCCATTCAGGTTGGTATCGCCGTCGCGGCTCTGTTCGCCCTGATTGCTCTGACAAGAATCTGGGTGGACGGGCTCGACTTTGCAGTGCGGTTAGCTGCTACGACCGTCTTGGCAAGCACCATCGGCATGATATTTGCCGTGTTTCTGGCAGTGGTACTCAAGGCTTCGGATGCTCTGGCATACTCGGTGTGGGGAATGGCTGCGGTCATCTCCTTTATCGCGTATGTTTGGGCAAGTCTGAAGAGGCAAGCCGCATCTGCGACGCCGATGACCGCACGGGTAACGCCTCCGGCGCAAACCCAATCTTTGGCCGACCGGCTCTGCGCCTGGTTTCGGGCAATCGACTGGGACCAACTCTGGTCTTCTGTTGACGACATCCGGATGCGACCGGGATACCTGAGGCTTGTGCACCGGCGCCGCTGGGTATTCGCAGGTTTGATGGCAGTTGTGATCGTCATCGGCTTGCTGATCCTCAACGGCGTGCTCAACCGGAACGAGGCGCCAGGTTTCCTGGTTTGGATCGGCACTAACATCTTCCAGGCGAGCCCGCAAGCCGTGAGTAACTTCTGGCTGCGCTTCCTGCAGATCTGCTGTCTTGGCCCTTTGAGCATCGCGGCACTGGCGATTCTGATTGCCATTCTCAAGCCCCGCCAAGGGGGACGAGGAGGGCACATCGTCTCGCCTGTGTTGATGACGGATTGCCCGGCGTTTATCAGGCTCCCAGTGCGAAGGATTGCCTTCATCAGGCATCCGCGTCGAGACTGGTGGCTCCTGTGGCCGACAACGTACGTGCATGTTGATGTCGCAAGGAAAATCCTCCACCAGGATCGTGAGGCGTTCCTGAGGCAAGGTCCGGGCAATGAAGATGTGTCACTAGCCGCCGTCAATATCATCAGGACCAATCTCACAATCTGGCAGCTGATCTTCAACTTCGGAGATATCCAATTGAAGACCCCTGCCGGCGACGATGTGGAAATCCCGATCAAGTGGCGCGGCGCCAAGTGGCCCAAGAAGCTCAACGACTTGGGCGAGGGCTATCTGACAGGAATTGAGGCAGTAAAGATGTTCCTGTACGACATCAGGAACACGGAAGTCAAGGATGGTCAGTTTGTACTGAAGTAATAGCGTGTGAACCCAAGGGCCAATGGGACTTAACCGTTCCGGAGGCCCATCCAACACTTCTTGAAAGGAGCACTCCCGTGACTAAACCGACCCAAACGATCAAGATCGGAAGCAAGACGAATGTGGGGTCAGCGTTGCGCGCACTGACTATCCGCATGGAAGAGGCCGGTACCTCTGATCTCTTGTTTGCCGGCAGCGCAGTTGTCGTTGCATACCGCGTGCTGCGTCGATTGTTCACCAGCCGCGAGACGCAGGTCCGCGAACCCGCAATCACCCGGATCAGCCGGCAGAACTATGCCAGCTTCCTGGTGACTGTTTCGTACAAGAAGGCCAACGCCGTCGCAGCGCACGCCAGTTTGGTGCGTCAGTTTACTGGCGCTTCGGTCAACGTCAATAGCCAACAGCGCGTAGAAATCGTGAACGTTCGAGAAGGTCAGCCCATGCTCTCGGCGCTGGTCTTTGCCGCAGAAGTCCAAGCCACCGTCAACGGCGGCAATGGCTCGATCGAATGGACCATCGGCCGCAACGACCTGACAGGCACCGTCACCAAGGCACCTGAAGACCAGGCCGCCGTGGATCTGTGGAGTGAACTGAACGGCAAGCAATTCGACGCCGCGCTTCTGCAGGTGGACGTCACGCTGAGTTCTGTTAGCAACCATGTCCAACCCGAAGCTCAGCCCGAACAGTCGGCCGTCCCATCCCAATAAGGAGGTCATGATGAACTTCCCGATTCAACTCCTCCTTGCCATGGGAGGTATAGCCCTACTCTGGAAGTTTGCGGTTGCAATTCTCAACTGGAAGAAGAAAGACGTTTGTGTCGCCTTCTGGCGCGAAAAGTCTAGTCCAGTTGCTGATGACATCCGTAAGGCTTTCGAGCAGATCAACCAATTCGGCCCTGCCTGGGCGCGAACAACCCGAGAGCGCGGATTGGACTATCGCGTTCTTTACGGTAACCGACAGATCGGAGACGAAGAACGCACAGTTGACTGCGTGTTACTTATCTTCCGGCTCCCACGTTTCGGCGGCTGGTGGCGATTTCTGCCTCCTTTCTTTGAAAGCTACGATCATAAGTTTCAAGGCGTGATCGGACAGTTCAAAAAAGGCCTAGTAACAGGAGGGGTGATATCGCAAGATGACCTCCGCAAAGCAGGAATAACATCAGCACGGTTTGAGCACTATCTTGTGCCGACTTCCAAGAAGGCAAAGGTAGAGCTCGGACCTATAACCGGTTCCTTGCGCGAAGCAGTACTGTCCGGAGGAACGTTGAGTCTGACCGTTGTCGGGGGCGTTGGTTACGTCTGTGTGGCCACCGACTCTATGTTTTTCAATGACGTAAACGGAAAGATTCTTCAGTCGATGTGCGACGTGGACAACAAGGGTTGGGACGATATCAGAAGGCTGTGGTTTGCGCCGCAGTTCCTGACGGAGTTTCCGCCCAGCATCCCGATTCCGCAAGCGAGCCTGCCCGTAATGCTCTCTGAGCTTCTGGTTCTTGACACTCCGGTTTCTGATCACTCGATCGAACTCGGAGCACTCAAGGGGGCCAAAGGTCAGCGGGCATGGTTAGATCTGGATGAGAACATCCTCATCGTACGAGCGCCGGCGGTAGGGGAAGTAGAGTTCGCCACGCACGTCCAAACAGTGCTGGCCCAGCGGTGCGCCGACCAAGGTGAGGTTGTGGTTTACCTCTGGTTTGAGGGTAGTCCCCTCATTCCAGGTGCAACCCTCAACGTCATCGACAACTCTTGGCCGCCAAACGCGCAAGCGTTCCAGCTGGCAGAGATGATTGCGACAGAAGAACCGGGCGCGATCCATGTGATCCAGTCCGTCAGGCAGGGCGAGATGGCTCAAAACAGCTTTGAGATGCTGCTGCGAGAGCTGCATGCCTGCCAACTGCCTACGCGGGTAAGGATCGCTTTCCCTCGCGTCGTTCCTGAGATGACCCGCGTGGCTCCCTGGAACGCCACCACGGACAACCAACCTGGCCAGGTCATGGCGCAGGTTCGTCAGACAGCACGAGAATCAGCGCTCATGACGGAACTTCAAACCCAGATGAACAATTCCAACCCTAACTTGCGGTTTCTGCTGGTTCTGGAGGAAACGGACTTTTCCAGTCGTAATCCTCTGGATCGCATCTACGCTAACGTGGCCAAAGGTTGTTCGCAATACCTGTGGCTGCGCTGGAGCATGCAGCAGGAGGCGACAGGGCAGTGGGGGTTCATCTCGAGCAGCTCATCAAGCCGGGAAGTGGCGGTGGCGGTTCGGGGAAAGGAAGTCTTCAGAGTCATCCTTGACCCCGAGCTTGTCAATATCAACCACGCAGCCATCCAACCCAGAGTTGCTCAGCCGTCCGAGCTGGGAGTTCTGGTGGGGCTTGAGATGTCAGATGTACAAGCCCTGCGTGACCGCGGAGTAGTGACGTTTGGCCAACTGGCTGAAATGACCGAAGATAGTCTGAGAAGCCTCATCGGCGACAAGGACGTCTACGGGATCCTTCAGCAGGCGGCCTTCGGAGCTGCGCACGGAACACAGGCGTTGCTGGCCGAAATCCGGCGCATGATGACGCCAGCACCTCAGGTTACGGTACCGACAGTGCCTTCGGCATCCACGGTACCGGTCGATGTGGCCATGCAGGTCGCCCAGCAGTTGCTCAATCCCAACCCGCCTCAGCCGACTACGACGCCGGTAGCGCAGGGACAAAGCCAGGCTGACTTGCTCAAAGCCCAGGCGGATGCTATGGCAGCCGCCCAACAGGCCTTCGCGGCCACAGCAGGCAGTCTCGATGCCGATGCGCTCGCTGCGGCCATGGCCAATCAAGCGTAAGGAGGATCTATGAAGAAATGCTTGAACGTCCTCCTATTCGCTACGTGTCTCATGATCATAATGACGGCGATGGTAAGCGCCCAAGGCTACGGTCCGCCAGGTACCGGCTGTTGTAACACCAACAAACTGGCCTGGTACCCGGCCGGAACGAAAGTTGGCAGCGGCTGCGTCTGTCAAGGCAAAAATGTCTGGAAGAGTCCGAACGGCGAAACTTTTGCAGGAGCAGCTTACTGCAACGGATCGCCCAATTATGCCCTGCCGACACCAACGCAAGCGCCAAGAAGCGCCTATGCTGACGGGCAGCTCTGGTACGAAAACGGAGTTGCCACTCAAGTTTTCCGGACGGCTTGTAACTGCTGGGAACCTATCCAGCATGCGCAGCCTACAGTACGTGTTGCAGTTTGCGTTTCACCTAAGACGGTTCAAGCAGCGCCGGCTCGAGGGGATTGCGACGGACAGGTGATCATTGTACCAGGCGTAGGGAAGTACCAGTGGGTGGCCAGCTTTGATAGCTGGACAATCCTGGAGCAATACCAGGTGCCAACTACGATTACGAGGCCCACGCGCCAGCCGACGATCACTCCTGTTCCAACGTATACGCCTCAACGTTGGGCTACTGCCACGAAGGTCTTCCCGCCCACACCGACGTTGACGGCCACGGCAGCTCCTGCCAAGGAGCCGTTCTCGCTATCTTCACTCATCCCCAAGTTCTTGCGGGGAAGTGAGGAGCAGCCAAGGTCGATGGACACGCCTAGGTCAACGAACACGCCGAAACCGACCCAGTCGCCAAAACCGTCCGAGACGACCAAGCCTACGCAAACGCCTAAGCCGACAGAGACCCCGAAGCCGACCAATACGCCGAAGCCTACCTCGACGCCGGGAATTGAGATGCTCAGTCCAGTCAAATGGCCTGATCCTGATCCGGTACGATGTATCTCGCCGGTAGGAGCATACCCACTTCCTGTCAAAGGTCAGTGTAACGGTCAGGTCGTCGGACTTCGTGTCGTTGTACACGGCGGCACGGTTTTTCCCAACTATCAGTGGAACGAGAAAGACGGTGAGTGGGAGGAGCTCGAATTCTTCGAGCATCCCAAGCCGTTTGATCGGCCACTGACCGAGAACGAAGTGCATGTCGGATCAATTCTGGCGATTCTCGCGGTCACCGGTTTGGGCGCAACGGGCGCGGCCGGAACAGGATTCCTTGCTTATAAAGCGATTCCCCTGATCGTAAACACTCGTAAACGCCGAAAGGAACGTGAAGAGCAATACGACAGAGCGCGGAGATGCTTTGAGGCGGGGGATTTCGTATCATGTGAAAAGCTGCTGCGACCGCTCGCCGAGAGTGGTTCTGCTCAAGCCAAGCAACTTCTCAACGAGGCACTTTGGTTGCAGCTCTACCATGAAGCCAAGCAGTACCTGGCGGAAATGGATTTCGGAGCTGCTGTCGAAAGCCTTCAGAGGTTGCAGATCAGGGGCGGAGCAACCGAGGAGATCGGCCGGATGCTCGCAGAAGCTCTTGAAGGGCAAAAACTGCACGGACTCTGTGCCCGGGCAGCCAAGCTCTTTGCAGAGCGACGAATAAACCAAGCGCTCGAAGTTATTGCGCAAGTCCCCTGTGGTTTCCGCGATCATGTCTATGACGCTGACGTTTTGCGTGCGGAAATCACGGCCTATAAAGCGCAAGAAGCCGAAGATTTCGAGCGGTTGATGGCGCAAGCTCAGGAAGCGGCCGGCAGAAACGATTGGCAGGCAGCAATGCAAGCCGGTCAGGCCGCAGCCCAAAGCCACCCGGATCTTTTCACCTCGGAACTGGCCGCCTTGGTTGGTTCGTGGGAAGAAATCGTGGTGAATGAAGAAGCTTGCGCGCAGGCAACCGTACTCGCCGCCGACCAGAGATGGACTGAAGCTCTGGAAGCAATGCGACACGTTCCCGCCGGCTGGCACGGTGCCTACAGCGGAGACGATATCCGTCAGCGGATCGAAACTGAACGGAGACAAGACTTCGGCCAGCTCATGTCCCAGGCCCACTCCGCGGTAGCCCAGTTCAACTGGTCCGCCGCAATCGAGTCTGCACGCGCGGCACAGTCAAGACACCCGGACTTGTTCACCCCGGACCTGAGAGACACTCTCAGAACCTGGGAAACGGCCCTGGTCAACGACACTGCCTGCATGCGGGCCCTGGAGCTGATAGACAAGCAGCAATGGACCGAAGCCCTGCAAACCCTGGCCAACGTCCCCGCCGGATGGCATCAAGCCTACAGTGGAGACGAGTTGCGTCAGAGAGTCGAACGTGAACGCGCCAAGCTCTTTGGCGAACTGATGGCCAGAGCGAACGCAGCTTCCGGAAGGTTCGAATGGGAAGAAGCGCTCAGGACCGCGCGTGAAGCGCGAACGCTTTTCCCGGACCTCTTCGGTACCGACCAGCACAGGCTGATCGTCACTTTAGAGGACAACCTACGGCATGAGCAATCATGCACGGAAGCCTTGAAGCTCATCGAAGCCAAGAAGTGGGCAGAGGCTCGTGAAGTTATGCGCGACGTACCGGTAGGTTGGAGCGGCGTGCATCACGCAAACGAGATCGTTCAAACCCTTAACAGGGTTACTGTCCAACTTTTCGGCGAGGCTATGTCAACAGCCTTCGTGGCCGCCCAGAACAACGACTACGACAAGGCTATCCGGGAAGCCAAAAAGGCCAAGAAGAAGTATCCGTCTCTCTTCGATTCCCAGTGCGAGGCACAAGTCAATGCCTGGTGGCAAGCCAAATCATACGACGAGGCCTGCGCCCGGGCAACGATCCGCGTCAAAGCCGGGGAATGGAAGAAGGCTCAAGATGAGCTGAAGAAGGTTCCGTCCGATTGGGATGCCGCCCAAGCGCTACGTGGCCAGATCAAGGCTGCGTTTGATGCTCAGGCGGAAGCCAAAAGGCAAACGGAGGCTGAAGCAGCTTACACGAAGGTCATCGGAGACGGTAACTACTTCCAGGTTCTGGGAGTCTCCCCAAACGACGACGATGACGCGGTGAAGGCAGCATACCGCAGGTTCGCTCGCCAGTGGCACCCGGACTTGAATTCCGGCAACGCAACCGCAGAAGGCCGCTTTAAGGCAATCAACGAGGCCAACGAGGCCTTGAAGACTGCCGACAAGCGACGCAAACATCAACAAATGCTCGAACAACGTCGTCAAGATGAACAGAAAGCGGCCGACCTGAAAGCTCGTGCCGCCGCATTCAAGAACAACAGGAGAGGACACCATGTCTAGCTCAGACAACACCAGCCTGACGCTGGTAGATATCAAAGGAGCCGGGGGCAAACTGATCGTGCAAGCCGATCTTGCCTCAAAACAGTCCGTTGCTGAAGCTGCAATCAAGCTCATCGAAGACGGACAACTCAAAGCGGCTGAGGCCCTTCTCGACGAAGCGGAAACGCTTCACGTCAACGGTATCACCGTGAACCTCGTTCTGGTCACGGACACCTCAGGCAGCATGGATGGTGCTGGTCAGGTTGAACGCATGCGTCTCGCCTTGCCGGGGATGATCAGGGCTGCAACCGGCGAGATTCCCGTGCATACCAAAGTTCGTCATGTTTGCTTCGGCGACGCTGAATACGGTGACCACATCACCAGATTCGACTGGGCTGACCTGAATGAAGTCACCAATCGGAACTGGCCAAAGACAAGCGGCGGTGACGGTCGCTACGAATCACCGATTGAGGCGCTCCTGGCTGCTATCGGACAGCACGAACGCATCGGATATGGTGCGGAAGGATGCTTGCGCGGCAAAGCGCTATCACCGTTGACCGGCGAAGGGTACATCGTACTCGTCACGGACCACGAGAGACCGCGTCAGATCTCGAGCCAAATCCTCGAGGTCTCGAGGTTGATTCCTTCCGGCTGGCGTCTGGTGGTCGTAGCCCAGGGTAATGAAGACCTGTGGCGCAATCTGATGCGCGAAGGTGACAGGTTCTGCGAACTGGACGGTTCACTGTCCGGGCTCGTCGAACCCGTTGGCCAGGCCGTAGTCACCCAAGCCAAGCAGACCGCCAAGAAAGTCGCTAAGTCGGTCCAGGCCGCTGTCCAGGCCAACGTTCTGATGCTGGCCGACGGCCGTTCTAGATCCTCTGGTGCGACCGTCACTCTGTGACCTTTGCGCCGGCTCGTCCGTGTAGCCGATAGATTCGAAAAGTGGCTTCAGGCCGAAAATCTTCGACGGCAGGAGGCGCAGTGGGGAGCCGCTCTTGAACAAGCCTATTGCGGTCTGCGAGCATTCGAAGTTGCTCAGCCGCGAGAAAGCCAGCGCTACCGAGAGGTAGCCTAACAACCACACCCTCCGACTCCAACACAGCCGGAGGGTGTATCTTCCGAAAGAAAGAGGTGAAAGATGGACGAAGCAGGGAAAGTACCAATTACTGAAGGGCAAGTTCCGTCGGGAGGGCTCCTCCCCAATATGTACGAACATCATCTAAGGCGCGTAGACGGTTCATCCGCGGATGAAACAATCTCAATGCTCGGATGGATGCTGGGGCTGCGCCCGCAAGGATACGAGGAGGAAGACGAAGAAGCAAAGAAGAAGAAAAAGGCCGGCCATGCGCCGCAAAAAGGGCTCCCTCATCCGGGAACCCGACGGCCCGACTGGAACGACGAGCGAAAGCAGCATATGGGATCCAGCCTCCAGATTGATGTCGATTTCCACATTGGCATCGGGTTGAGGTTTCCTGTATGAACCTTCACCAACCCTCCCCACTCACCCTTAAACCGGCGGGTCGGGAGCTGTCTTTTTGCCGGGGTTTTTCCCGGCACCATTTTAAGAAAGGGGAGAGATCCCGGAGTAAGTTTACCGCTCACAGCGGCAAACCTCTGCTCCGGGTTCTTTCCTTGTGTTTTTCAAAGACACACATCGGGAGTGAAAATTCACACTCCCGATGTGTCATGTGTCAGAGATAACCTTTTGGAAGACAGAAGGAAGGAAAAGAGAAAACCTTGTCATTCCCAACTTGATTGGGAATCTATACACATCAGGTTGAATATTATAGATTCCCGTTTACACGGGAATGACACCCTTACGCAGCAAGCTCCGCAGATGTCCGCCTTCTTTTATGACAGCCTTTGCAATCACAGGAAGAGGTAATGGGTAGGAGAGTCCAAGTGGCGGGAGAAAAGGAAAGCAGGTAAAACCAAAGCAAAAAGGTTCTTCTGCTTTCTTTTTCCCCCTCCAAATTCACTTTCCTTCCCCAATTCAATCCCTCACATCCTTCCAAAAAACATCCAATCCATCTGGGTTCCAACAACTCTCCCTATCT
>Ga0210017_1003649_pt1 | contig 12860 bp, 10 predicted proteins | sample CryGeyCG2014_020_FD_183966 | JGI IMG/M metagenome (GOLD analysis project Ga0210017, IMG submission 183966) | Groundwater microbial communities from aquifer - Crystal Geyser CG08_land_8/20/14_0.20 (SPAdes) (version 2) | ecosystem: Environmental > Aquatic > Deep subsurface > Groundwater | place... | reverse complement strand
ATTTTTAAGAACAGAGATTAAAAAATCAGCTCAAATTTCAAAAAACGTTGTAATTGAAGGCAATGTCTATATTGGCGAGAATTGTAAGATTTTTGAGGGAGCAGTGATTAAAGGACCTTGTTATATTAGTGATAATTGTGTGGTTGGAAATAATTCTTTAATTCGAGAATATACGAATTTAGAAAATAATGTTTTGATTGGGGCCCTTACTGAGGTTACTCGTTCGATTTTTCAAGAAGATGTTCACACTCACTCAGGTTATTTCGGCGATTCAATTTTTAGTAAAGGATGCAGATTAGGAGCAGGAACCATTACTGCCAATGTTAAAATTGATAGAGGAGAAGTAAAAGCGGTTGTTAAAGGAGAAAAACTCGGAACCGGATTGCATTCTTTGGGTTGTATTATGGGAAAGAATACAAAAACTGGAATTCACTGCTCTCTTATGCCTGGTGTTTTAATTGGCTCTAATTGCCTAATTGGTCCCAACTCAGTTGTTTTTGAAAACATCGAAGACAACGCCACCTTTTACACCGAATTTAAAGGAATTAAAAAATCGGCTTGACAAAAAATTTAGGATTGCTAAAATAGTTTTAGTTCGGAGGGTAAAAGCCCTCTTTTTAAATCCATAATAAGGAGGCGAAAAATAGGATAGAAAAGTAGCAGATAGTAGAAACAAAACAAAAAAATAAAAGGAGGCAAAACCAATGGTAATGGCAATGGTGGAGAAAGTGATACCGGATCTGTTAAATAGAAAGGAAACTTTGGGTTTAGGTGGGGTGGGCCGGCCTTATTCTAAGAAAGAAGAAAAGAATAGGCTGGCTGACACTCTTCGCGCTTTCTCAATGGACGGCATCTATGTAACGCCTAGCGAATTACCGCTAGCTTACAGTAACCAGACACCAGAAGAGATTGTCGAAGACTGGAAAAAGAGAGCACAGCCATGGATCTATCTGTACGGTGGTATGGGCAACGGCATGACTCTTTGGTTTAACATCTGGCGTTTCCTTATGCTGAGAGGTATTCCTCTTAACGAAGTGAAAGTAAGACACCTCGGGGAAGCCCTGAAGAGTCCTGACGGGCCAAGGATATACTTTGACTATCGTTCAGACCACGATCCTCTTTCTGGTTTGAAGAATATGTTGGAACTGAAAGGAGTTCAGGTAAGCCAGGAAGATTTTGAGGAGATGACTCTCTACCATATTATTCATGAAGTCGGCGGGGCGCCTACAAGATGGAGAACTATGGTAACTTTACCGAGCGGAGATGAGCCCATACTTCCACCAACCACCAGTAGTCCTTTTCCAGGAGCTCAGTACGGACATGGCTTCATCTTCATTGACCTTGAACCAGTATATGGAGGCGGTCAAATAGGGAAAAAGATGGCCAATACCACCGGAGCAAGGTCTGCTGATAGTGTGGCTCTCGGTAACCTACTCGTTCGACTCCGCCACGATCCTAAAACAGCGATTGAGGTCTATGTCGAGGATGCCCAAAGAAGATTGGCTGAGATTGAGGCAAAAAAAGGAAAGCCACCTTTCACTATTGAGCAAGCTAAAACATATGCTCCTTTCTTCGTGGAAACCTTGGAGCCTGTGGTGGAAGATGTTTCGCGGATCCTTTCACGGTATGGCGAGACTGAACTTGTTGCCTTTCAGTACGCGGTAATTGTCACCAGTGACAGGATGCTCGGCACAGCTGTCTATGTGCCCTCCCGCGCCAGGCCTTATGCCTGGGTTAAAACCAAGAAGGGTTGGGAATTAGCAGTTTAAGACAAGGATTGTAGTCAAACACATTTCAGGCTGGAGAGATAACTCTTCAGCCATTTTTATTTGATTTTTTGGAGAAAGTTAGATAAATTTAAACAATGAAACTCATTTTTGATTTTGACCACACCTTGTTTTCAGCTAAAAGGCTTTATTTTGCGATAGAAGAAGCTTTTTTAAAATTTGGAGTTGAGGAAAATTTATTTCAAGAAACTTTTGAAAAATCAAAAGGTAACGGCCGGGATTACAAACCTTATCGACAATTTGAATTAATTGTTAAAGCAAATCCGAAAATCTCCATTAAAAAATTAAAAAAGGCTTTTAAAAAAGTTTTGAATAAAACCCCAAAATTTTTGTACTTAGATACTATTTTGTTTTTAAGAAAGTGGCAAAATAAAGCCGATTTTATTTTGCTTTCTTACGGAGAGGATAAATTTCAAAGGGGAAAAATTAAGGCTTCAAAAATTGGAAAATATTTTAGAAAAATTATTATTACTAAGTATATTGAAAAATCAGAGCCGTTTAAAAAAGTCCCGCTCTTTCGAGAAAAGGGCGGGATAATTTTTATAGAAGATAATCCTAAAGCGCTTTCAGAAGTTAAAAAAAATTTCCCAAATGTGGTAACAGTTAGAATTAATCGTGGCGAAGGAAAATATACAAAAGAACCTAATAATCCCCAAATTGATTTTTCAATAAAAAATCTAAAAGGGTTAGAGGCAATTTTAAACCAAAAATTAATTTTAAAATAAAAACAAAAATCTAGCCATAAAAACAACCTGCTGGCGGCTTCGCCGCCGGCTTTTTATTTACTGAATTTTAGATTAAAATAAAAATATGAAGATTTTAAAAATCACAAGGAAAAATTTTAAGAAAGTAGTAGAAACAACGATAAAATTAATCAAAGAAGGCGAAGTGATAATTTGCCCGACTGACACGGTTTATGGATTAATTTGCGATGCCACAAATATAAAAGCAGTTAAGAGACTTTTAAAAATCAAGAGGAGGCCAAAGAATAAGCCCACCCCAATTTTTGTTAAAAATTTAAAAATGGCAAAAACATTAGCGAAAATAGATAAAAAACAAGAAAAAATTTTAAAGGCAGTCTGGCCGGGAAAAGTAACAACAGTTCTAAAGAGAAAAAATGATCTGTCGAAGGTTTTATTTGGGGAAGAAAAAACTATTGGATTGCGGATTCCCAATTATAGATTAATAAACGAACTTTTTAGAAACCTAAACCATCCTTTAGCTGAAACTTCGGCAAACATTTCTGGCAGGCCACCTTTAACGAAGATTGAGGAAATAATAAAACAATTTAAAATTCGAAAATATCAACCAGATTTAGCAATTGATGCCGGTAATCTATTAAACAGCAGACCCTCCGTAGTTTTAGATTTAACAAGCTGGCCACCTAAAATTTTAAGAATATGAAAATTCTTGGCATTGATACCTCTTGCGACGACACCTGCGTAGCTTTATTAGAAATTAGAAATTTGACCACAGCCCATTCCCAATGGGCTGGGTCGCCCAGCCCTAAATTTAGGGCTGCGGCGAAATTCGACATTAAAAGTAATGTTGTTTCGTCGCAAGTGAAACTCCACGCAAAATACGGCGGGGTTTATCCATTTTTGGCGAAAAGAGAGCATCAAAAAAATCTGCCAGCTGTATTTAAAAAAGCGACAAAAGAGATAGATGTTTTTAAAATTGACTTGGTTGGAGTTACTATTGGGCCAGGTTTGGAGCCTTGTTTATGGCAAGGAGTAAATTTTGCCAAAGAATTGGCAAAAAAATTCACTTTACAAATTATTCCCGTTAATCATGTTGAGGCTCATATTTATGCAAATTTCTTAAATTACGTTCCCCGGCAACGTAATTTATTTCCGGCAATTTGTTTAGTTGTTTCAGGAGGTCATACTCAACTCATCTTAATGAAAAATCATGGCCAGTACAAAATTTTGGGTGAGACAAGAGACGATGCCGCTGGCGAGTGCTTTGATAAAGCGGCCAGAATTTTAGGATTGAGTTATCCCGGCGGCCCCATTATTTCAAAATTAGCTAAAAAAATAAATAATGGAAGTCCGACTTCCATTATTTTGCCAAGACCGATGATTTATCAAAAAAATTATGATTTTAGTTTTTCTGGTTTAAAGACTGCGGTCTTGTATGATTTTAGAAGTCGTTCGTCAAAAATTAGGAAGTCAAAAGAATATATTCGGTCAATGTGCGCTGAAATTCAGCAGGCAACAATTGACGTTTTAATTAAAAAAACACTAAAAGCTGCCAAAGATTTCAAAGTAAAAAGTATAATTCTTGGCGGTGGCGTCGCCGCCAATGATGAATTGCGAAAACAATTTAGTCGGAAATTAAAGTCGAAGAAGATTCCTTCTTCTTCACCTTCGCTGTGGAGCTCGGTAATTGAAAATTGTAAATTGAATTTTTTGGTTCCACCCAAAAATTTATGTACTGACAACGCGGCAATGGTGGCAGTTACAGCTTATTTTCGTCGGGAAGAAGCTACGAAAAATTGGCAAAAAATCAAAGTTAATGCTAATTTAAAATATAGATATGCCCCGTAGTAGAATTTCAAAAGGCCCCTACGGGGCAAACGTAAAATTTCGAAGAAATTTTATTTGAAATTTCACTACGGGGTATGTTTGTAGAAAAAACTGATTCACAAATTGCAAAACTCATTAAAAAAGAAACAAGGCGCCAGGAAGAGACGCTGGATTTAATTGCTTCGGAAAATTATCCCTCAAGAGCAGTTCGAGAAGCTTTGAGTTCAATTTTTGTGGCGAAATATGCCGAAGGAAGACCTTATAAAAGATACTATGCCGGTTTGGAATTTATTGATAAATTGGAGACCCTGGTTGAAGAGCGAGCAAGAAAAGTTTTTGGATTAGATTCTAAAGATTGGGCAGTTAATGTCCAACCCTATTCCGGGACGCCGGCCAATTATGCTGTCTGGCGGGGATTGCTCAAATTGGGAGACAAAATAATGAGTCTCTATTTACTTCATGGAGGTCATTTGAGTCATGGTTCTCCAGTTTCTTTGACAGGTAAAGATTTTCAGATCGTCCATTATTTTTTAGACAAAAATGGCTGGTTAGATTATGATGCCATTGAAGAGTTGGCAAAAAAAGAAAAACCAAATTTAATTATTGCTGGCTATTCTGCCTATCCGAGAAAGGTTGATTTTAAAAGATTTGGTGAAATTGCCGAAAAAGTTGGTGCTTATTTTGTGGCTGATATTGCTCATATTGCTGGACTAATTGCTGGTGGAATTCATCCCAGTCCTTTTCCTTTTGCTGATGTTGTCACCACCACTACCCATAAAACTCTTAGAGGACCGAGAGGGGCAATTATTTTTTGCAAAAGAGCGTTGGAAAAGAAAATTTTTCCTACTGTCTTTCCCGGAAATCAAGGAGGTCCTCACGAACATACCATTTGTGCCATTGGGGTTGCTCTTAAAGAAGCAATGAGTCCAAAATTTAAAAAATATGCAAAACAGATTGTTAAGAATACAAAGGCATTGGCTGACCAATTGGAAAAATACGATTTTAAATTAATCTCTGGAGGCTCCGATAATCATTTGGTTCTGATTGATTTAAGAAATAAAAATATTACTGGAAAACCTGCCCAAGAACTTTTAGAAAAAGCAGGAATAGTAACAAATCGAAATACCATTCCTACTGATGAGCCCCAATCCCCCTTTGATCCTTTTGGAATAAGACTGGGAACGCCTGGCCTTACCACTCGGGGAATGAAAGAAAAAGAGCTCAGAAAAATTGCCTTTTGGATTAATGAAGTGATTTCCAATCCCAAATCTGTTTCCAAAATAAGAAAGGAAGTGAAAAAACTCTGCCAAAAATTCCCTCTTCCTTAATTTAAATGAAAGCTAAAATTTTAAATGGAAAAGAATTGTCAGAAAAAATTCTGACTAAGCTTAAAAAAGAAGTAAAGAAATCTAAATTAAAACTAAGATTAGCAGTAATTCAGGTTGGGGAAAATTCGGTTTCTCAGGTTTTTATTAATCAAAAGAAAAAGGCCTGTGAAAAAACAGGCATTAATTTTAAGTTATTTAAATTTCCAGCCGAAATTGGACTAAGGGAATTAAAAAAAGAGACTGAGAAAATTGTTAAAAGCAAGGTTACTTCAGGAGTAATTATTCAGCTCCCTTTACCAAAAAAATTTTTAGCGGAAGAGTTTCTAAATTTAATTCCTGAAGGAAAAGACATTGATGTTTTATCTGAGAAGAGTTTGGGAAAATTTTATCAAGGGTGTCTCAAAATTTTACCCCCCACTGTCAGTGGAATTTTAAAGCTTTTGAAAAGTTACAAAATTGGGTCAATCGGAAAAAATGTTGTCATCGTTGGAGCAGGAAGATTGGTTGGTTTTCCTTTAGCCACCCAACTTCTAAAAGAAAAAGCTACCCTTTCAGTGTTAAACGAATGGACCCGAGATGCCTCTTCTTTCACTAAAAAAGCCGATATTTTAATTTCCGGCGTTGGTAAACCAAATTTAATCAAAGGCAATGTGGTTAAAAAAGGGGTAATAGTGATTGATGCCGGGACAAGTATAAAAAAAGGGAAGTTGGTGGGCGATGTAGATTTTAAATCGGTTTCAAAAAAAGCAAGTTATATCACCCCGGTTCCCGGCGGCGTAGGGCCCCTAACCGTCGCCTGCTTATTAGAAAATTTAGCGATGCTTAATAAGAAAAAATGAATATAGATTTTTTTCTTTTTCGAGCAATAAATCATTTCGCCGGGAATTCGCCTATTTTAGATAAATTAGCGATTTTTTTTGCTCAATATCTCGGCTATATTTTAATTTTTATTCTTTCGCTCTTTTTAATAAGAAATTTCAAAAAATACCGCTTATTAATAATTCAGGCCTTAATAGCTGCGATTCTTTCTCGTTTAGTGCTCGTCAATATTATTCGTTGGCTTTGGCCAAGACCCAGACCTTTTATTGAAAGTCAGGTTAATTTGCTTTTATCCCACGAAACAACCAACTCCTTTCCATCCGGCCACGCTGCTTTGTTTTTTGCGATTGCCACTGTCGTTTATTTTTACAATAAAAAAGCCGGCATTTTATTTTTTATAGCCAGTTTTTTAATTTCAATTTCTCGAGTTTTTTGTGGAATTCATTGGCCTTCAGATATAGTAGCTGGAGCCTTTGTCGGAATCTTTTCTGCCTGGTTAATTATGAAAATTTTTAAAAATAAAATTTAATTAAGGTATTAGTTTACATACCCGAGCGAAGCGTGAAGATGAAGATTTATCTTCATCGCCTACGCAAAAAATCCGCGATCGCGGATTTTTTAATTCGTGCCGGGAGAGGGAGTCCAACCCTCATGGGGTCTAAATAAATTTTTCAGCGATTTTCCTCTTGCGTTTTAAACAAGGAACATCAGAATGGTAATATAACCAAGATAATAATTTAATTGATTCTTTTTTCGCAAATTTTACTTCCCACATGCTTGTAGTTTGATCTGGCCGCCGAGGATTTCTTTGATATAGGCGGCCATTTATAGGAAGAAGTCTACGAATATTTTCTTTTATCCATTCTATATGAATTTTACTAGCAGATATAAATCTAGTATATAGCCGAGTATAAATATATTTCGGATTTTTATAAGTATTATAATAATCTTTATATGTCCAAACCGAACCATCGCCATCAAGATGCCCCCTTAGAAAATCTTGAAAATATTTGTCAGGGATTTTAATTTTTCCAATTGTATATGTTTTAGCTGGAAATAAGCCGATTTTTAATAACCATCTATAAAATTGAACGTTACTGAACTGTATTCTATAACAAGGTTTCTTTGCCCAACCATCATTTCTCGATTGAGTTATTTTAGTTGTTAAGTCCAGACACTTTTTAAAAGTTTTTAATAATTGAGTATCAGAAGATCTCATTGTTATATTTCTCCCATTTTTAGATAAATTTCCATCAGTTGTAAGCAGACCTATCGCGTAGGCAAGTTCCGGTGTCCATTTAAAATCTTTATCAGGTAATTTAGGTTTAGGCATAAAATAGTGCCGGAGGAGGGACTTGAACCCTCAAGCCCTTACGGACAGTAGATTTTGAATCTACCCTGTTTTCCAATTTCAGCACTCCGGCATATCTTTATTTAAATTTATCAATTTTTAAGCTAATTGTCAATTTTTTTGATTATTGACTTTTTTTGATTGAATATTTTATCTTTTAAGAGGAAGTTGGATCTGTAGCATACGGCGCCATGTATGACGTATGGAGAGAAGAAGCGTTGAAGAAATTAGGAGAAGAAGGATGGGAGTTGGTAACAGTAACATCCTCAACGGATGTAGCGCCTGAGTATTATTTTAAACGAGAGAAAAAATGGTAGAGATAGATAATTAAAGGCTAGAGGTAAAAAATAAAAGGGGAAAATAAGGACGTGCACATTTTTTCAAGCACGTCCTTTTATTTTTTTATATAATTGCAATCCTTATTAGAGCATTTTATTTGTTTTCTTTTTGTCTCGATTAGTAATGATTTACATTTTTCGCATTTTTCTCCGGTTGGTTTATCCCACAAGGCAAAATCGCATTTCGGCCAATTTGAACAGCCGTAAAAAATTTTTCTTTTTTTAGTTCTTTTTTCAACTATTTTTCCATTTTTACATTTTGGGCATTTAATTCCTAAGCTATTTTCTTCTAATGATTCGGTATATCTACATTTTGGAAATTTAGAGCAGGCATAAAATTTTCCATATTTTCCAAGCCGGATTAAAAGGGGAGCGCCGCATTTCGGACAAGTTTTTTCAGTTGGTTTCTCAGTGATGTCCTTTTTGGAAACCTCCTGATATTTCTTCTGAAGGTTTTCTTCAAAAGGTTCATAAAATTCTCTAATGACTGGCGTCCATTTTCTTTTACCTTCGGCAATCTTATCTAAATTCTCTTCCATTTCAGCAGTAAACCCAATATCAACGATTTCAGGAAAATGATTTACCAAAAGGTCATTAACCACCGTTCCTATCTCAGTTGGCCGGAATCTTTTTTGTTCATCTTTCTCAATGTAATTTCTCTCTTGAATCGTTGATAAAATCGGAGCATATGTTGAAGGTCGACCAATTCCATTTTCTTCCAAAACCTTAATTAAGGTAGCCTCAGTGTATCTTGCCGGCGGCTGAGTGAAATGTTGAGAGGGAATCAATTTAATTAATTTCAACATTTCCTCTTTTTCCAGGGGTGGCAGTTCATTTTCTTCATATTTAATCGGATAGACCTTTAAGAATCCATCAAATTTTAAAATTTGACCAGTAGCTCGAAAGGTATAATTCTTAGCTTGAATATCAACTGTGGTCGAATCAAAAATAGCTTGGGCCATCTGGCAGGCAATAAATCTCCGCCAGATAAGGTCGTAAAGCTTAAATTGATTATTTTCAAGTTTTGATTTTAAGATTTCAGGAGTTCTATCAGGATAAGTGGGTCTAATTGCTTCATGAGCTTCCTGAACCCTTCCTTTAGCTTTATATTTTCTTAAAAATCCTGCCCAATAATTTTTACCATATTCATTAATAATAAATTTTTTAGCAGCGAATAAAGATAAATCAGAGAGATTTAAAGAATCCGTTCTATGGTAAGTGATTTTTCCAGTTTCATAAAGTTGCTGAGCAATCCGCATTGTAAATTTCGCCGGCCATTTGAATCTTCGCCAAGCCTCTTGTTGTAACATGCTAGTCGTGAAAGGCGGTAGGGGGTTCCTTTTTATTTCTTTTTTTTCGATTTTTTCTACCCGGTATTCCGCATCCTTTAAATCTTTAACAATTTTTTCTGCTTCCTCCTTTGTTTTAATTCCCAACTTCGGAATAACTTTATCATCCTTTTTCACTAATAATGTTTCAATGTAACGAGCTCTTTCCTCGTTACATTTTTGAAGTTGGGCAACGATTGTCCAGTATTCCTGAGGGACAAAATTTTCTATTTCTCTCTCACGTTCTACCACTAACCTTACGGCTACTGATTGAACTCTTCCGGCAGATAATCCTCGAGCTACTTTTTTCCATAAAAAGGGAGAAAGTTTGTAGCCGACAATTCTGTCTAAGACTCTTCTCGTTTGTTGGGCGTCAACCAAATTCATATCAATTTTTCTTGGATTCTTTAGTGCTTCTTCAATTGCTGATTTTGTAATCTCATGAAAGACAATTCTTTGATAAGGTTTTTTATCGTTTAAATCCAAAATTTGAGTCAGATGCCAGGCAATGGCTTCGCCTTCTCGATCTTGGTCACAGGCCAAAATAACGGTTTCAGCTTTTTCTAATTCCTTTTTTAGGAGTGTAATTATTTTTCTTGATTTGGTGGGAATAATGTATTTAGGCCTAAAATCATTTTCTACATCAACGCCAAGTTTGCTTTTCGGCAAATCCCGAACATGGCCGTAAGAAGCAAGAGCCCGATATTTTGGGCCTAAAAACCGAGAAATTGTCTTAGATTTTGTTGGTGACTCAACGATAATTAATTGCATAAATGTTTCCTCCCAAGTTTCTTACCTTACCTTTTATTTCTAAAATTGCAAGGCTGCTGGCGATGCTGGCAGCTGACAATTTTGTTTTCTCAATGATTTTGTCAACATATAAAGCCTCTTCTTCCAGGGCTTTTAAAATCAAATTTTCTTCTAGAGTTTCACCAATTATTCCTTTTTGGTAAACCTGCCTGCCGGCAGGCAGGTTTAATTCTTTCAAAATGTCATTGGCATTTTCTATCAGCTTCGCCACTTCATGTTTAATTAAATAATGACAACCTTTTGAATTTAAAGAATGGATTGGTCCGGGAATAGCAAAGACTAATCTTTGCTGTTTTTTGGCCCATTCGGCTGTAATTAAAGCCCCAGATTTTTCTTTCGCCTCTACTACTAAAACTCCTAAAGACAATCCAGAAATTATTCGATTTCTTTGAGGAAAAGTGAATTGAGTTCCTCTTGTTCCCGGTGGATATTCCGAAATTAAAGCTCCCCCTGTTTCTAAAATTTTCCTCGCCAAATTTAAATTCGACTGAGGATAAATACTTCTTTCATCAATTCCTGTTCCCAAAACCGCAATTGTTCTTTTTCTTCTTTCAACTGTGGCGGTATGAGCGAAAGTATCAATTCCCGGAGCTAAACCCGAAACAATAGTTAATCCCGCTTCTGCCAAGTCCCCAGCAATTTCCAAAGCCACTTGTTTTCCGTAAGAAGAAAACATTCTAGTTCCCACCACTCCAAAACATTTTTCATCAGGATTGAGTTCCCCTCTGTAATAAAGAACTTCTGGCGGATTCTTAATTTCTTTTAAAAGTTTTGGATAATTTTTATCTTTTACACTAATAGTTTTTATTTCCGACATTTTTTAAGTTTAACATTTTGCTTTTAATTTTTCTATCGCTTCAGACAGTATCTGGCAATATAAATTTAAGCCTACTTGATTAATATTTCCTGATTGTTCTTTACCTAAAATGTTGCCGGCGCCGCGGATTTCTAAATCTTTTAGGGCAATTCGATAGCCCGAACCCAGAGCTTCAGCTTCTTTGAGAGCATCTAATCTCATTTTTGCCCGCCAAAATTTTCCTTCGGAAAACTTATGCGGGTAAACTTTTTCTGAAAGACTCTGACCACTTGCCCGCTTAAATTTTTCGTCAGAAAATTTTGGTGGGTATAAAAAATAGGCAAAAGCCTGAATATGGGAACGACCAATTCTACCCCTGATTTGATAAGCTTCAGATAGGCCCAATCTCGTTGAGTCAGCCACGATTAAAGTATTTACATTGGGGAAATCTAAACCATTTTCAATTATTGTTGTTGCCACTAAAACATCAATTTTTTTGTTCTGAAAATTAGTCATTACATTAACTAACTCTTTCTCTCCCAATCTTCCATGAGCTATCCCAAATTTAGCATGGGGAACTAAATTTTCTAAGAATTTCTTTGTCGTTCCAATTGTTTCTACCCGATTGTGTAAATAATATATTTGGCCCCTTCGAGCAATTTCATTTTCGATTGCTTTTTTAATAATTTTTTCATTAAATGGCAAAATAAAAGTTTTAATTGATAATCTACCTACTGGCGGAGTTTGAATTAAACTAATATCTTTCAGAGAAGATAAGGCCAAATAAAGAGTCCTCGGAATAGGGGTGGCAGAAAGGGATAAGACATCAAGAGAAGCTCTTATCTTTTTCAATTTTTCTTTTTGCCTAACTCCGAATCTCTGCTCGTCGTCAATTATTAATAGCCCCAGATTTTTAAATTCGACATCGTTTGATAAGATGCGATGAGTACCAATAACAATATCTATTTGGCCTTGCTTTAAATTCTCGACGATTTCTTTTTGCTCTTTCTTCGATTGGAGCCTGGATAATAAAACAGTTTTAATTGGTAAATCATTTAACCTCTCTTTGAAATTCTGAAAATGCTGATTAGCCAGAATGGTAGTTGGGCAAATCATCGCTACCTGGTGACCAGATTTCACTGCTTTTACAATTACCCTTAAAGCCACCTCCGTTTTGCCAAACCCAACGTCACCACAGACAATTCTATCCATTGGCTCTTCTTTTTCTAGGTCTCTTTTAATGTTTTCAATCGTCTCAATTTGGTCTGGAGTTTCTTCATATGGGAAGCTGGAAGCGAGTTTCAAATCTATTTCGTCTTCCGGTAAATAGGGCGGTCGAGAGGTAATTTCTCTTTTGGCATAAATTTCCAAAAGCTCCTTTGCTATTTTTTCTGCCTCTTCTTTAATTTTTCTTTTTGTCCTTTGCCAAATCGCCGACCCTAATCTGGAAATCTTTGGCTCAACAAAACCGATGTATCTTGACAGTTTTCTTTCTAAACCAATCGGCACATATAATTTGTCGCCAGCCGCATATTCCAATTGATAATATTGTTGATCTTCAATTGTTGATTGCTGATTGTATATACCTATCCCGTGATCAAGATGAACTAAGTAGTCTCCGGTTTTTAGTCCTTTCAAGTCGGAAAATAATTTTTGGGATTTTAATTTCTTTTTTAAAATTTCTTTTGCTGCTTTCTCATTTTCAATTTCAATCGGTAGTTTTTCGATACTTTCAATTTTATTTCCAAAAAATTCGAGACGGATTGCCGAATTTA
>Ga0210017_1003647_pt1 | contig 12862 bp, 15 predicted proteins | sample CryGeyCG2014_020_FD_183966 | JGI IMG/M metagenome (GOLD analysis project Ga0210017, IMG submission 183966) | Groundwater microbial communities from aquifer - Crystal Geyser CG08_land_8/20/14_0.20 (SPAdes) (version 2) | ecosystem: Environmental > Aquatic > Deep subsurface > Groundwater | place... | reverse complement strand
CGATTAACATTGCGTAAAGCAACGTGGTTGCCACGCAACTTTACGTTGTTATTGCAGAATTCGCAGTGGCCAGTAAAAGTGGTGGGGGGCAAATAATCAATAAAGGATGGCGCAACCGCAATATTTCGAGAAGTCATCCTTCGCTATCCTCCTTCGCTAAAGCTACGGAAGGACGAGTCCTCCTTTGCTAAAGCTTCCACCGTCGTCGCGTCAGACGCGACTATGGCGGACAAGTCGGACGGACAAGAAGCTACGGAATGACAAGTGTTCTCGTTCCATTTCGTCCACTCAGGACAGACAATAACCAAAGAACAAAAAATGTTTAAAACGAAGTATTAAACAGTATTACTTTTTCAAAAAAACTGGCAGAGATTTTTCTCTGCCAGGCTGGCGCCAAACCTAGTCGTGTATCAACGGACAAGGAAGGCCTTCCCAAAGCTTTGCGAACACAATATCATACGCATTGGCCGCGGTGATGCAGAAGTAAACAAACTCCAGCAGCACAAGCGCTGATACGCCTAGCTCTTGCGCCAACGAAGTGGGGGATTCCTCTTCTCTGGCAATCCGCCTAAGCCGATTTAAATCAACACCCCTTTCGTTGACTATTTTCGCAACCGCCATTAATTGTTTCAACTCTTCAATGTCCATGTTGTCTCCTTTCTACAACAAGTTTCCGTTCAGTCGCCACCCGCAAAGATAACATGCTAAGCAAGGCGCCAGCTTTTCTAGATTATATCATAGGATAAATTCTTTTTTCCGTCAAAATTGGTGAATGAGCCGAATGGGGGGATACGTCCCCGTCGCTTCGTCGCGTCTAACGCGACTGCGCTCCCTAGAAACCCTCCTCCTTCGCTAAAGCTACGGAAGGACGAGTCCTCCGCCGCCAAGGCTACGGACGGACAAGGACAAGTCGGTTTCCAGCATTTCCGCCATTGGCGGAAGCCTGCTTTCCAATACGGGGAGCCACCCCTATCTCCCCGACCCCCTCTGTAGGACTTAAACGATGCACCTCCGTAAACAAAAATTCTCCATGTTGCAATGAAAAATTTTTGTTTGAGCCGAAGGTGGGGATCGGACCCACGACCTATGGTTTACGAAACCATCGCTCTGCCAACTGAGCTACTTCGGCCCGCCTTCGCTAAAGCTTCGGCAGGGCAAGCCCCACCGCTCTGACTTATATCAGAGCTTCCTTCTTCGCTAAGGCTTCAGAGGACAAGCCCATTTTTTGCTAAAGCTTCAGAGGGCAAGCGTTTTAATAAAGTCTGTTATTCTCAATTTAAGCAGAATTGGCGGGTTTTTACAAGGAAAAACAAGCTTTTGGGGATTGCGGAAGAAAAAGTTTTGCGCTATTCTATGTTATAAGAACCTCGCTGCGTGCGAGAACCTTAGTTCCTCGCTGATGCTCGGAATAAGAACCTCGCTGCGTGCGAGAACCTTAGTTCCTCGCTGATGCTCGGAATAAGAACCTCGCTGCGTGCGAGAACCTTAGTTCCTCGCTGATGCTCGGAATAAGAACCTGCCTCGCTATTGCTCGGCCTTCGGCCGACGAAGTCGCCTTCGGCCGACGAAGTCGGCAGAACCTTGATCCTGTGGATTATGACTCCAGTAAAAACTATTATTTTAATTTTAGGCGGAATCGCTCTTTTAGGCGGTGGAGTTTTTTATTTCACAAAAAACAATCAGCCCCAGCCGCCTATTAGCGGCCCGATTCTTTTTTACAGTCCAGACTGTCCCCATTGCGTTAATGTGGAAAAATTCGTCGAAGAAAACAACATTGAGGAAAAATTTCCTTTTACCCGGCTGAATATTTTAAGCGGCCGGGCTAATGGCGAACTGCTTATGGAAAAAGCGAAAATCTGCGGCATTCCAGAAAACCAAGTCGGCGTCCCCTTTTTATGGAATGAGGGAAAGTGTCTTTTAGGCGACGAGCCAATAATTAATTTCTTTAAGGAAAAAACGAAAAATGAATAAAAAAAAGAGCTATTTTCTTTTTTCTCTTTTAGCTGTTTCCGTCTTATTTCCTTTTAGCGTTGCCCAGGCGGTTTGTCCTGTTTGCACTATTTTCGTCGGCCTCGGCCTCGGCCTTTCCCGCTGGCTGGGCATTGACGATGCTATTTCCGGTGTTTGGCTCGGGGGTTTGATTGTTTCCTTTGTTTTCTGGACCTTGGAGCGGTTGGAAAAAAGGCAAATCCGCTTTCGTTTCCGGTCAGCGATCGTTACGCTTTTGTTTTATCTGTTTACTCTGGTTCCCCTCTTTTTAACTAAAGTAGTGGCCAAAATTTATGATCCCAGCTGCGGAATCAACCATCTGCTTTTGGGAATAACTATTGGCAGTCCGGTTTTTCTCGGCGCGGTCAAATTCAACGAATTTCTGAAAAAGAAAAATAACGATAAGGTCTATTTCCCCTATCAAAAAGTATTAATTCCCCTTTTATTCTTGCTTACTGCCAGCTTAATTGTTTATTTAACCCTTTGCTAATATGGAACCCACTCAAGAGGAAATTCAAAATCTTGTCAAAAAAGTCAAAGAAAGCCAGGCAGCCGGAATGGATCTTTCTTCTGACGAGGATCTTTCAATTGCGATAATGAACCTGGTTTCGATTGAAGAACATTTTTTCTTTACTGGCGCCAAAACCGGCAAAAGCGAGTATTACGAACTGTTAAACCAAGCGCGGGAAATCCGCAAGGCGCTCTTAAAAAAGATTGTCAAAGAGCCGGAAGGCGAAGTCTGGTGTCTCTCAAAGCATTTGCTCGCCGCCTCAATGCGGCTGATCGAAAGCGGCACCAAATCACTGAACAAAGGCGAAAAACAGGAAGCCGAAGATCTTTTCGGCAAAGCTTACCAGCTTTATTCAATGTTCTGGGGCTTAAACCTGAATCTGCTTAGCCCAAACGATCTGAAAAACGCGGCCGGCACAGAAAACCAAAATCAGGAAACCGAGATCAAGAAAATCAATGATGACCAGCTTAATGTCCACGATAGCGGCAAAACGAACTTTTTGGGAAAACTGGGCGAAATAGTAAAAAAACTGCTTGACTGCTGCAAGGAATAAGCACCCGGATTAATACGAAGACGACGGATTGATACGGATAAAAAAACTCACCCCATACAACTTAGACTGTGGGGTGGGTTTTTGTTTACAAAGCAAATTTCACTCTTTTTTTCCCATCGCTCCCTTCCTCTCACTTTGCCATTTTTCTTTATTAGCTCTAAGTAGATTTTCCATTTTATCTTTCATCTCATCAATTGCCGCCCGGATATCGTAATGAGTGGAAGTGGCGCGGAAATTTTTCCCGGGAATTTTCAACTGGCATTCTGCATACCAAACCTTACCTCCTTTATGATGGCGGCCGGTTTTGCCGATTTCTATTGCTGCGTAAATCGCATCTTTCTCGGCAATGCTCTTTTCTTCAAAGACTTTGACAAATTTCTCCAGCAAAGCGATTTTTCCTCGCGCATAATTTTCCACGGCCGGACTCGGTTCAATATTGGTGTATTTTATTCTTATTTCCATAGCCGATAAGTTAGTCTGTAGTTAGTAGTTGATATTTGTCTGCTGTATCATTACTTTTTTACCACAAAAACCAGCTCTGTAGCAAAGAGCAGTTTTTCCACTTGCCAGGGCTTGGCTTTGACCAAATCGTGAAACTGTTGGCTGTAAAAATCAGGCATTCCTTTTTGCCTGCCGGAAAGGCTTTTTATCGGGTAGGAAACAACAAGGTATTTGGCTTTGGCCGATTCAAGCGTTCTTTGGCTGGCGCCTTTTTCCTGCTTTTCCAGACAGGGTAGAAGCTTGAGTAAAAATACCATCTCGGCCCAATCGAACTTGTCAGCCAAAATGTCAGCTAAACCAATTTTAACCTGTTTTTCGCCGAAAAGCGCAAAAACCGAATTTAGAAACTCAATCTGCTCCTTATCAATGTCAAAGGCCTGATAGCTTGCGCTTTTCGCTAAATCCATCCAAAAGAAAGTTAAGGAATTCAGACCGCAGCCATGGTCGATAATCGACTCAACCGGCCCGGTTAAAGAAAAAATCCGGGAATAAAAATTCTCCAGAATTGGCAGGCGCTCGGCAGTCGAAGACTGAACCCGCAAAATTTCCAAAACGCTCTCTTTTTTTTCTTTCCCAGCCGCGATTTCCGCTTTTAAGCGGTTTAAAAGCTTTTCAAAGTCAGGCCGGGGAGTATAATAAGCCGCCCAAATTTGGTGAAGAAGATTGCGGGCTTTTTTCTCAACGGTTTTCTTTTGCGAATATTTTTTTGCGCAAACCGAAACTATCCGTTCAATTGTTTTTTCATAAATGAAACGGTATTTCTTCGAAGCGATAATTTTTGCCGCCAGTTCTTCAGTTTTTTCCTGCTTAGACATAGGTTCTTAAAACTTCGGTCAGTTTGGTATAGGTGCGCAAATTGTGAATCGTAGCCAGGCGCCAAGCAAGAGAATCTTTAATTTCAAAAAGATGACGAAGATAAGCGCGGGAAAAATTCCGACAGGTGTGGCAGTCGCAGAATTCACTGATCGGCGACCCGTCGCGGCTGTATTTTTCCCGCATAATATAAACGAACTGATGAATTTCTTCATCATTTAGAAGATCGGCTTTGTCCGGGTCTTTAGCAAAAACATAAAGCCGCTCATGCCGGGCGTCTCTGGTCGGCAAAACGCAGTCAAAAATGTGATAGCCCACCTTAAAACCGCCAGCAATGGCCGAGGGATTGCCCACGCCTAAAGCGAATTTTAGCTTATCGTCAGGCGTTAAGCTGGCGGTAAATTCCAGAATTTTAAGATTTACCTTGCCTTGTTCGTCAAGCGGCCAGCCGCCAAAACCATAACCGTCAAAACCAATCTCAACCAGCGCCCGGCCGCACCGTTCGCGCAGTTTTTTATCGTGACCGCCCTGGATTACGGCCAAAAGCGTCGGCCGGGAAGAATCGCTCATTTTCCGCTGTTCCAGCTGTTTCAGGTATTCTTCTTTACCGCGCTTGGCCCACTCAATTGTGCGGTTAACGCTTAATTCCACTTCTTCGGGTTTGGCGTTAATCGCCGGGCAGTCGTCCAAACAAACCATTAAGTCGGCTTCAAGCTTAAACTGGACTTCGATTGACTTTTCCGGAGTAAAAACATATTTTTTCTTCTCCCCTTTCGATCCCAAGTGGAAAACCACGCCATTGCTGTTAATCGTGCCCAGCTCTTTATTTTTGTAAATCATTGACAAAAGCTGGAAACCTCCCGAATCCGAAACAATCAATCCCGGCCAGTTCATATATTTTCGCACTCCGCCGATTTCTTTTATCACCGAGGTGCCGGGCTGAGTCATTAAATGGTAGGTGTTTATTACTATTCCTTCCACTTTGGCTTCTTTCAAATCAATTGAATCCAGGCTGCGCACCACTGCCCGGGTGGCGTCGGGAAAATAAATAGGAAAGAAAACTTTTTTGCCGTTGATGCTGGCCTCTTTTAGGTATTCCATCTTTAAGTTTCTTTTTCTAGTTTTTCAATTATTCTTGTTGATGAACTTGATTCCTTAACCTTTACAAGAAGAAATCCCACTCCCGCCTCTTTTGCCTTAATCTTTTTGTTTCTCCAATATTTGTCCGCGTTTTGGCAGACAATAAACGCCCATGGCTTAAGTTGGCGCAATAAAGATTTATGCACGAGATCGGCTGCCGCAGAATCGAATCTGGCTTTTCCGGGAATTTTGAAAACATAATCTACGCTTTCAACTTGGGAAATTAATTCCGCCCTTTCCTTAAAACTAAAAATGGGCCGGCCGCTGCTTTTCGTTAATTTTATTGACTCGTCACCCTCCAAACCCACCATCAGAACATTGACATGCTTTTTTGCCGAACTAAGAAACCGGGCGTGGCCGACATAAAAAACATCAAAACAACCGGTGACCAAGCCAACGGTTTTGCCGTTTTGGCGCAACCTTGCGCCTATTTTAATTAGCTCCGAAAGCGATTTGATTTTATCCATTTTTCTAATCTAACTCTCTTTTTAATTTCCTTGAAAATTCCGGTTTCCCAAATTATTTTCCCCTGGGCGGCTAGTCCTCCCTTGAAGATGCTAAAAATAAAAAATCTTGCCATTTTCTTTAACATTCTTAGCCGGCCTTCGTAATTGAAACGCCTTACCGACACATATACGGTTGTCGCCGTAATCATAAAAACCTTTGTTTTTTTCTTTTTGGCGCGGCTGCTGTAATCGCCGTCTTCAAAATAAAACATTTTCTCGTTAAAGCCGTTGAGGCTCTCGTGAAGGCTCTTCTTGGAAAAAATCGTCCAACCGTTCGCCAGCCGCAGGTTTTTTACAATCGCATTTAAAATAACGAAAGCGAACCTGTCAAACAGATTATCGCTCAATGGCAGACTCATACAGGTGGCCATATCCCCTTTTTTCGCCGCAAATTCATTAAGGGCCTTTTCCAAAAAATCAGAAGGAATAATGACATCGGCATCTAAAAAAAGAAGAATATCCGCTCTGGCGTTTTTGGCGCCAAAATTTCTTTGCCAAACGCCACGGTATCCGGCGTTAAAAACCGAAAGCGATGGCAGTTTTTCTTTATAATATTTTTCGCAAACTTCCGCGGTTTTGTCCTCGGAACAGCCGTCGACTACCAAAACTTCAAAATCTTTAAATGTTTGCCCGAAAAGAGAGTCTAAAAGATTACTGACATAAAACTCTTCGTTAAGAGTGGGAATGATTACGGAAACCGTCGGATTTTCTTTTGTTGCCTCCATCTGTTTATTATTTAATTAGCCAGCTTTTATTCGATTTAACTGCCGGACACCAACGATATTTTTTAAGATCAACTTGCCTTTCGTTAAAAAATTTAATCCCGTCTTTTTCCAGGCGCCGGCGCTGCTCCAGCCAACCGCCCAAAGAATAATTTTCGGCTAAAAAACCGCCAGTTTTGATTACGCGCTGACAGGGAATTTTCGGATCTTGGTTTCCCCGCATTGCCCAGCCAACCACCCGCGGATCGCTGATGCCGGCCATTTTCGCAATTTGGCCGTAAGCGGCCACTTTGCCTTTGGGAATCTGTTTGACAATTTCTCTGATTATTTGGAAACCCCGACCTTTAGGGCGGTTGGGTTCCAAATAATGAGGGTTGAAAGGGAGGTTACTCCCTTTCCCGCAGGCCGGGCCGCCCAATGTAATTGGGCGAGCCTCGCCCCTTTGGGGCGGGGTAAAAGCTCCGGCCGAGGATGAAATATTTACTCTAAAAAAAACGCCTGCCATTTTGATTTTGCTGATTTCTTTTTCTTGAAGAGAACCAGACGCTATTTTTTCAGTATCGACCCAAATATCGTTTTCGTCTCTTTTGACTTTAAAAGAAAACTGAAGAAAAGATAGGCACTCCCGCTGATTAGCCCAATTAGAGCTACGGTGCCGGCTAATCGGAAAAAAGAATCCGTGCCGATGATTACGGCAATAAACCGGGAAACTAAGACTATCAGCGCCGCCATCAATAGGCCGGCGGCCAAAGTTTTTGTGAGCGACAGCCGCGTTTCTTTTATCTCTTCAATTAATAAATCTTTATTTTCTAAAAGGCGGCAAAGTTTTTTATGGAGAAAAACGTAAAGCAGAAAAAAATTAACCAAACCCGAAGCGAGAAATCCTAAAGAAAGCCCGGTAATCCTGATGTCCGCGGCTATTTTCAGGGAACACAAAATCCGCATTATTCTTTCAAAGCCGGCGGAAACGCCAATAAGGTGGACAAAAAAATAGCAGAAAATTACGTTAAAGACAACGGAAAACAGCCCGGCGGCCAGCGGCGTTTTTGTATCGTGAAGCGAGAAAAAAGCTTTATTAAGAAGCGGCACCAGGGCAAACGCAAAAAAGCCCAGGGAAAATATTCGGAAAGAAGCGGCGGTAAGCTCAATATCTGCGGCGCTAAACTTTCCCGCGCCCAAAACCAAAGTGACCAATGGTTTGCTTAAAAAGAAAATAAAAACCGAAGAAGGAATAATTAAAAATAAAGTTTGCCGACCGCTTAAAAAAAGGCGGTTTAAAAAATCTTTGGCTCTTTTCTCCGCCCAGGCGCGCGAAAGATAAGGAAAGGTAGCCGTGGCAAAAGAAAGCCCGATCAGGATAATGGGAAAGCCGCGCAGGTTGTTGGAAAGACTGAAAACCGCCACGCTTCCCGAGACCAAGACAGAGGCAAAAGCGGTAATCACCACCGTATTTATCTGGCTGGCCGCCGCGGCCAAGGTTCTCGGCAAAAGCAGGACGAAAACTTTTTTCAGGTCCGGCGATTTAAAATCAAAAACCGGCTGATAGCGGAAGCCGGCCAGAACCGCCGAAGGAATTTGAATCGCCATATGCAAAAACGCACCCAAAACCACTCCCAAAGCTAAGCCCTTGATACCGAAAAGCGGATAAAAAACGGTTATGCCGCTGATGATGCCGGCGTTATAAAGGAGCGGGGTCAGGGAAAAAACCAGAAAGCGGTCAAAATATTGAAGAATTCCGGAAAAAATATTGGAAATAATAAAGAAAAACGGGCTTAAAAGCATCAGCCGCGTAAGCTGGATAACTGCTCTGCTTTTCTCGCCGGAAAATCCGGGCGCAATCGCCTTTACGATCGCCGGTGCGCCAATGAGAACCAGCAGGCACAAAACGCCGGCAAAAACCAAAAAAGTGCTTAAAACCAGATTGGCAAAACGCCAGGCTTTTTTTTGGTCCTGGTGGAAATATTCAGAAAAAATCGGCAAGAAAACAAAAACCATGCCGCTGGCAAAAAGCAGGGTGTAAATAAAATCCGGGATGCGGAAAGCGGCAAAATAAATGTCCAGGGTTTCGCCGGCGCCAAAACGGCTGGCGAAAAGCCGGTCGCGGATAAGGCCAAGAAAACCGTTAAGCAGGGTGGAGATACCGATGATTAAAGCGGCAAAGGTAGTGTTTTTCGCCCGGGAATTAAAAAGTTTTTTAAGCATTGATTTCGCGGATAATAATAATCGGCGTTTGCTCGTTTCCCTGGCCGGCCGGGTTGTCTTTCAGGATTTCTTTCAATAAACTTTTCCTCTCTTTCAGATCAGCGCTCGCACCTAAAATATTGCCGCCTAAATCATTAACATCGGCTACCGCAAAAGAAAAACCGTACTTGTTTTTCAGCTCGCCGCAGAGTTTGTCGCAATCCTTGGGACCCAGGATTCCCATTTCCAGATATTCGGGGAAAGCCTCGCCGTAAAAACCGTCCAATTCGCTGATCTGATGGCCGGCAACCCGGTAAAACACACCCCGAATACCTAAAAGCTTGGCAACAAAACCGCAAATGCTTGCCAAAATAATGCGCGGCAAACCCGCCGCTTCAATGGCAACCTGCATTTTTAAGGGGTTGCCCACTGAAAAACCATAAGGGGTTTTGGTAACGAAACGGGAAAGAAATTTTGCCCAAAAACCTATTTTAACCTTATTTTTTTCAATCACCCGAGTCTGCGCCAGCGAAACAATCTTTTGGCCCAGAATAATGATATCGGCAGGCCGGACGAATTCCAGACAATATTTTTCAATCAGGTCTTCAATCTTTTCTGACAAAGCAACAAAATGGGTTTTTATCGGATAACGGTTGTATTTTTTGCCGTTAACTTCAATGGTCAGTTTTTTCCCTGGATTTGGAGTAAGTTCCATATCCCCTATGTTAGTATCTTTTCCGGCTTTCGGCAACAAAAACCCTTTCTTAATTCCTGTCTTTTTTGAAAACCAAGGGATTGGTTCCTGCATCACGGATTTCATAGCCGCTTTCTTCAAAAATCCTTCGGATCTCGTCTGCTCTTTTAAAATCGCCTTTTTGGCGCGCTCGTTCTCTTTCTTCAAAAAGCTTTTTAAGTTTTACCGGCAAGTCCTCCGGATTTTGCGATAAACCGGCTTTCTGTTTTGGTTTTTCTTTGCCTAACCCCGGATATTTTCTTTCAATTACCCGTCTTTCAATCAGCGACCGCCAATCATAAGCATGGTGTTTTTTAAAAGCAATGCTTTTCTCCCGATTAAAAGTGTCGCTGTTCCCCTGCCCTCGACTGTAAAAAATTTCTCTTGCGGAGAAAATATCACCGCCGTATTTTCGTCAATGCCAAAAAAGGCCGTTTCTTTGCCTAATAATTTTCTTAACTCATTAAAACGCTCTTTGCCCATAAAACAGCGGCTGGTGTCCAGTTTTTTGCCGCCTTCGTTGTTGTTCCAATGCGGCACCGCCGTCAAATCAAAGCCCATTTCCGCCAACAGGTTTAATCCTCCTTCCCAATAAAGATCCGTACCGGCTTTATAAATCTCGTAAACCGGCAAAGCGTATTTACCCACAATCACGGCCGCGGCGCTGGCAAAACATAAAGTCGCTCCCTTAGCCCAACTCTCACCCATTTTTATAAGAGCCAATGATTTCTTTAATTGCCGCAAAGCATAAGTGGGGCTGCCTGGACCAAGAAAAATAAAATCCGCCTCTTCAAACGGCTTTAAAATTTCTGGATTATCCGGGCTAAATCTTGTTCCCTTTCTTCTGGCTGGAATTACAGAGACCTCTTTTACTAAGTCAGGCGCTGAACTTTTAATGACTTGCCCCACTTCTTGCGCCACTTGGGCCGAATTGGGCTGAAAACCAGCCGGTGTCTCCAGAACCGCGACCTTTTGTAGTTTTAGAGCTTGCAGGAAGAAATTGCGGAAAATTGCTTTCCCGGTTTCCGAGGTTTCGCCAGAGCCAAAAATGATCAATTTGCCGAATTGCTTCATAGGGAATCAAGCCGCCGTTTAAGCGAAGTCGCGGCGGCAATAATGGTTTTGTCTTGGCAGTCAGCGACTGCTTTCAGATATTTCTTTGCTTCAGTAATTAAATCCTTATTCGCCCGCAATCTGGCGGTTTGGAAAGCGTTTAAAATATTCCAGACAGGCCGCGGTTTAAGAGTTTTCATCTCGTTATCAAAAAACGCCAAGGCCGCCCTAGGATAAAGCCGCAAAAACTGGCTGACGGCAAAAGGGCCGAGGTTTTTGCGCAGGTAAACGTTTTCGTCGTTAAGCAACGGCCGGTAAATCAACTGCGCCACTTTCGTTGCCTGCTTTTCGCTTAATTTTGACTGCATTGAACCGACTACGGCCAAACGACGGATATTCGGATTTTTATCTTTTACCATTTTCTTCAGAACGTTCAGGAAGTAATCAAAATCAATCGGTAACAGCTCTTTGGTTAAGCCTGCCGCCGCCTCGCGCGCTTCCCAACTTTTATCATCGCCTAACTTATAAATTGCTTTCTCAAACTCATTATTAGAAATAATATCTTTGGTAAAAAACAAAAGCCGGCCGGCTAAAAAAGCGCCTTCCCAACCGCCTTTTTCCGCGTATTTCAAGCCAAGCGCTTTGAACGCTTTTTTGTCGCCTTTATGTTTTTTAATAATCTGTCGGCTGATTTTAACCATTTCCGGCACTTTTTTGCGGTTGAAATCAATGCCTGCAGGTTTTTTTCTCATCGCTTGAGTTTATAGAAAGTTAAAGCCGAATTTCTTTTTCCAGCCACTCTATTTTTTCGTTTTTACGGCGCCAAAAAATATCTTCCCAGATATAGTGAACCGCCAACATAGCATACTCTCCGTATTTTTTCTTAATATCCGCTTGGATTTTTTCTATTGAAACCGAAGATTTACTATAAAAAAGCCGGGAATAAATCTTTTGCTGCCAAGGCGCAATATGGTCAAAAGTGTCGTAATGGTGAAAGGCCTCAAAAAGAAGAATCCGGACTGTTTCCGGGCCAACTCCGTAAAGCTTCAGAAGCTCTTTTTTAGCGCTTTCTTTGTCTAAATCCCTTAATTTAAACTCATCAATACCGCCTTCCGCAAAGTTTTGGGAAAGCCGCTTGATGAATTTCGCTCGGTAACCGATTTTTAAATCTCTTAATTCCTGTTCAGAAACTGAATTTAATCGTTCCGGAAGCCAGATTGCCCAAAGTTCTTTATTATCAAATCGCACTTTGGTTCCGAATTTCGCGATCAGCACATCAAGCATTTGCTGGCTTCGCCGGACAGTTGCGTTCTGTAAAACGATGGCAATGATTAAAAGTTCGTAAAGGGTGTATTCGCTGGTATTCCGCATGCCCAGCCATTTCTTAAAAACAGGATAAAAACGTTTTTCCTTTCTAGCTAATTTATTAAAGTCCTTTAAATCAACGTTAAGTTCAAAACGCCAGATTACTTCTTGTTTTAACGATTCTTTTTCTTCGTCAGTTATTTTCTTTGGTGAGTAAAGGGTAACTTTTATTTCCGGCTTACCGAGAATACCTTTATTTTCTGCTTTAAACGCGTATAATCTTTTTCTTACTCTTAAAGGTTGCCAATACTTGCCGGGCTGCCAATCTTCAAGCTTAAGCTTATTAGGAAAATGCGAGGGCTTATAAAAAGTCCCGTTAAAGTGAAAGGGCGATGCCGGAATAATAGTAATAACCTTTTTATAGTTTAGAACCATCGAGAGAATGGTTTTTTCAATAAGGTTTTAAGGTGGATGCTCTTGGGTTTTATTGGCTCCATTTCCCGTCGGCTGACCCATTGGTAATCAATATGTTCCACGCTTAACTTTATTGCCCCGGAAAGATATTTTCCTTGGATAATGCTTTCTATTGACCATTTCCCTCTCCAAAGCATTGCCCAAAGAGCAATAATTTTTGTCGCTTCAACCTTAATCCCGGCTTCTTCTTTTGCTTCTCGAACAGCCGCTACAAGCGGCTGTTCGTTGAATTTAATGCCGCCGCCAGGCAAATCCCAAGAGCCAGGATCCTCGGGGTCGTTAAACGATCTTTTCAAAATAAGATATTTGTTTCCCTTTTGAACTAAAATATGTATTCCCGCAGAAAAACTTCGCATACTTTTATCTTTTGAAAAACTAATA
>Ga0210017_1003645_pt1 | contig 12862 bp, 12 predicted proteins | sample CryGeyCG2014_020_FD_183966 | JGI IMG/M metagenome (GOLD analysis project Ga0210017, IMG submission 183966) | Groundwater microbial communities from aquifer - Crystal Geyser CG08_land_8/20/14_0.20 (SPAdes) (version 2) | ecosystem: Environmental > Aquatic > Deep subsurface > Groundwater | place... | reverse complement strand
CTCTACAGCGAGCAACGACATCTTTTAAAAATGGTTGTCAAAGAGCAGAACTTACCCCTGATTAAATCAGGGGCTTTAGTTTCTGTTTATTATTAATTTTTGTTTAGTTCTTGACATAGAGAGTCTTTTTATAGTTATATGAGAATGTATAATTATACATTATACAAAATAAATGTCAATTTTTGGATGTAACCCTTTTAATAAGATTAAAAACTTCAGAAATTGGGATTAAGGAAGAAGATAGCCCCCTTTCTTTTAGCCGTTCAAGGGTAAGGGCATCTTTCAGCAAGAATGGGCCAATCCGTTTTCGGATAAGATTGGATTGAAAAGCGCCGCAGCCCAGTTGCTCCCCGATATCACGGCATAGAGCTCGCACGTACGTTCCTTTAGAGCAGACCACCCGAAAAGAGATAAAAGGAATTTTAATTTCTTTTATCTTAATTTCCTTAATTATTATTCTTCTTGCTTTTCGGGGGACATCCTTTCCTTCCCGGGCAATCTCATACATTCTTCTTCCCTGATATTTAAGTGCGGAGACCAGGGGAGGGACCTGTTTTATCTCTCCGATAAAAGAGAAAAGAACTTTCTTGGTCGCTTCTTCGGTTATTGAAATTTTATCTATTCTGGAGAGGATTTTGCCCTTTTCATCCAGGGTATCGGTTCTTATTCCAAGTTTTAAAGTTGCCTCGTATTCCTTCTCCTGGGCCATCAGAAGAGAGGAAAGTTTTGTTGCTTTCCCCAGACAGACTAAAAGCACTCCGGTGGCTGCCGGGTCTAAAGTTCCGCTGTGACCGATTTTTCCCTTAAAATGAAAGTTCTTCTTAATGAATCTGATGACATCGTAGGAAGTAATTCCTTTCGGTTTATTAGTGTTTAATAACCCATCCATAGTTTAATCGCCTTCAGGATTGTTTTTTCTGCCTGGTCTATTGGTTCGTTCAAGGTGGCGCCGGAAGCGTTCCGATGGCCGCCGCCACCGAATTTCTTGGCGAGTTTTTGCACGTCAAATTTTCCGATAGAGCGAAAACTCGCTTTGGTTTTATTTTCTGAACTCTCTTTTAAAATAAAGAGAACCTTGACATCTTTAATCTGTCTGAGATAATCAATAAAGGGTTCGGTATCCTCTATGAAGCTCTTTGTTTCTTGGTACATTTCCCGGGTAACTTTCATCCAGCAGAGTTTGCCGTCTTTCCCCACTTCTTGCTTTCGCAAGAAAGCAGTGGGAACTTTATTTTCCTTTAAGGTAGCAAGAGCAAGGCCAAAGAGTTTTAAAGAGGCAAAGGGAAGGTTCTGATACAAATTTTTGGTAATTTCTTCGGGGACTACCCCTTTAGAGATTAAAGTTGCAATAATTTTATGGGTGGTGGGCGAAAGATGGTATTGAAAAGAACCGGTATCGGTAATAATTCCGGTATAGAGTAGAGTTGCCAATTTCTTATTTAAAGGAAGCCCTAAAATTTTGCTCAAAGAAAAAATTTGCTCGGAGACACTACTGGCTTTTTTATCAACCCAATTAAAATCGCCGAAAAAGCTATTATCCAGATGATGATCGATGTTAATTATTAAGGGAGTGGGGAGTGGGGAGCGGGGAGTAGAAATCAGAGAGCTAATCTTTCCAGTTCTTTCTAAATTGCTGCAATCCAGAACAATTGCAATTTCAAAAGAAGAGGGAGCAGGCAGCAGAGAGTAAGGAGCGGAAACCCTGTTGACGTGGGGCAGAAAACGATAAATTTGAGGGACCGTATGCTCGTTAATAATTATTACTTTTTTTCTCTTACCCAGTTTTTCCAGAAGGAGGGCCAGGGCAATTTGGCTGCTGATGCTATCCCCATCCGGGCCAATATGGGAAGTAATTAAAAAACTTCTGCAATGTTTTAAAACAGAAACAATTTTTTTCATCATAATATTCACCACAGAGACACAAAGACACAGAGAAAAGACTACCACGAAATCACGAAATATAGAAATCACGAAAGAAAAAATAAATATTCACCACAGAGTCACAGAGACACAGAGTTCACCAAGAATTATAAATAAATTTTTTCTTGGAGTGCTTTGAGTCTTGGTGCCTTTGTGGTAAAATTTTATTTGTGGTTAAAGTGGTGATAGTTTTTCGTGTCTTCGTGTCTTCGTGGTAATCTTTGTTTTTTATTCGTGTTAATTCGTGGTTAGGCAGATTTTTTGCTATTCTTTCTTTTAACTCTTTTAAGCCCTCACCGGTGAGAGCGGAGATGAAGACGGCCTCGGGAAATTTTCTTCTTAATCTCTCCAGGAGAAATTTATTTCTGATTAAATCTTTTTTGTTGAGAACCGTAAGAATCGGTTGATTTTCAATTTTTAATTCCTGTAATGTGGAAAGTACGGTCTCGTTTTGCTGGTCAATGAATGAACTGGATGCGTCAAGGAGATTAATCAGCAAATCGGCGTAACGTAATTCTTCCAAAGTTGCCCTAAAAGAATGGAAAAGATGATGGGGAAGTTTATGCAAAAGACCAACCGTATCCGTAAAGAGAAATTTTTTTCCGTTGGAGAGATAAACCACCCTCGTTCTCGGGTCAAGGGTAGAAAAGAGCCGGTCGTCAACATAGACGTTTTTCTTTTTGGCAAGGTTATTGATCAGAGTGGATTTGCCAACATTGGTGTAGCCAACCAGGGATACCAGAAAAAACCCTTTCTCTTCTCGTTGCTGACGCAAAAGGGCGCGATGTTGCTCCAGTTTTTTTATCCTCTGGTTTAACTTGCTAATTCTTTCCCGGATTCTTCTGCGGTCTACCTCTAATTTCATCTCTCCGGGACCTCTGGTGCCGATACCTCCTCCCAATCGGGAGAGCAACACGCCTTTTCCGGTTAATCTCGGAAGCAGGTAGATCAACTGGGCTAACTCTACCTGGAGTTTTCCTTCGCGGCTATGAGCATGTTGCGCGAAGATTTCTAAAATCAGACTGGTGCGGTCAATAATTTTCAACTCAAGAATATTTTCCAAATTTCTTTGCTGGGTAGGGGAGAGTTCCTGATCAAAAATGACCAGACCCGCTTTTTCTTGGACGGTAATCTGGCGGATAACTTCTATCTTTCCTTTAGAGATGTAGGTAGCTGGAAAAAAAACTTTTTGCCTGATAACCTTAGTGAAAACCACTAAAAGACCGCAACTTTTTGCTAAATCCCTTAATTCTCTTTCTTTTCGCTCTTCATCCCAATTATTTTCCTCCCCAGTGATAATAAGAATGGTTCTTACTCCCCTGAAGTTTTTTGGCCTTGTTTCTTTCATGAAAAAGTTTTTATAATTCTATCTTTAAAACCTTTAGTTTGGTAAAGGAGGGACGAAAACCAATTTTTCTTTTATAGTTTGTTCTTGAGTTAGTCTTAAAACTAAATTCTTTCTTTCCCTTTCCCTGTTTTAGCACCTCGCAGAGCACCTTTGTTTTTTTTAAATTCTCCTGGCTAAAAAGAGGTTCCTGGTTATCAGGAGAAAGAAAAAGAATGTCGTCAATGCTAACCTTATCGCCTTTTTGAGCGTCGATTCGGTCAACGTCAAATTCTTCTCCTTCCTTTATTTTATACTGCTTCCCCTTAAATTTAACAATCGCATACATTTTGCCTCACCTCCGTTAGTAGTGCGACCCTTCAGGGTCGCCTATTAGCGAGGCTATAAAGCCTCGCACTACCTTATAAAATCAGCTGTTTCCTTTAATTTCTTTAATTTTTCCCTGAAAGATTTTTCTTTCTCCTTTTCCTTCAGAACGACTGGTTGAGGAGCCTTCTTTAAAAAGTTTTTGCTGGTTAATTTACTCCCGGTGGCTTTTAATGCTTCCTCTATTTGCCTGATTTCTTTTTTTGTTCTTTCCCTTTCAATTTCTAAATCAATTACCCCCTCTAACGGAAGAATAATCTCAATTCCCGTAATTAAACTTCTCGCTTGCAATTTCTCCCTGAGAAAACTTTTTTCTATCTTTAATTCCTTTAACCGGCAAAGGGCTTTCAGATAAAACTTGTTTTCCGCCACGGTTTTCTTCTTTTGTTTCTCTTCCGTCACCAAAATAATGGTAATTTCTTGTGAGGGTTGAAGGTGAAATCTTGCCCGCAAATCTCTAATTGCAACAACCAGGCTGATTAGAACGTCCATCTGCGCAAGAGAGTTTTTATCTATTAGTTCTTGATTAGATTTTGGCCACTCACTGGTCATAATACTTCCTGAACTTTTAACTTTTAACTTTTCACTTTTTACTGCCTTTAGCCTCTGCCAGACCTCTTCAGTAATAAAGGGAATGAAAGGATGAAGCAATTTCATGCTATTCTCCAGCACATCAGCAAGAATAGTCAACGAATGTTGAACTTTTAACTCTGAATGCATAGGAATTTCCTTTTTTACCCTCACCTTTATCCTCTCCCCTTGAGGGAGAGGGAGGGGTGAGGGGTAACTTGAACTCTTAACTTTTAACTCTATTTTGGCGGTCTCCAAATACCAGTCACAAAACTGATGCCAGAAGAATTCATAAAGAGAATGCGCCGCTTCATTAAACCTGAAAGAATCTAAAGAATTCGTAACGTCTTTAATAAGAAGGTTGAGTTTGGTTAAAATCCACCGCTGTGGCAGAGAAAAAGCACCAATGGGGAGTGGGGAGTGGGGAGTGGGGAGTGGATTTTCTCCCAAATTCATCAAAATAAATCTTGAAGCATTCCAGATTTTATTACAAAAATTTCGTCCCAGATTAAAAGTGTCTTTGCCTAAAAAAAGGTCCTGACCGGTAGCGGTGATAAGAACAATGCTGTAGCGAAGAGCATCGGTTCCTACATCATCAATGATTTGTAAGGGGTCTATGGCATTACCCAGAGATTTGCTCATCTTTCTGCCTTGCGCATCCCGGACTGTGCCATGGAGGTAAACATTGGAGAAAGGGACCTTTTTTTTAAACTCTATTCCTGCCATCACCATTCTGGCAACCCAGAAGAAGATAATTTCGGGGGCAGTCACGAGGGTGTCAGTAGGGTAAAATCTCTTTAAATCTTCGGTTTCTTTTGGCCAACCAAGAGCAGAGAAAGGCCAGAGCCAGGAAGAAAACCAGGTATCCAGGACATCGGTTTCCTGAATTAAATTTTTTGAGCCGCAAACCGGACATTTCTCCGGTTTTTCCTTTGCAACAATTACTCCCTCATTGAATTTTGAATTTTGGACTTTTAACTTTAAACTTTTAACTCTTAACTCTGAACTGCCTGTATTCTGACATCTGCTACAATAATAGACAGGCAGGCGGTGTCCCCACCAGATTTGTCTGGAAATGCACCAATCTTGAATATTCTCCAGCCAGTTAAGGTAAACCTTCTTCCAGCGGGGAGGATAAAATTTCGGTTTTTCATTTTTTGCTTCCTTGATGGCTTTTTCGGCCAGAGGCTTCATGCTTATGAACCATTGTTGGGAAAGATACGGTTCAATAATTGTATTGCAGCGGTAACAGTGCCCAATGCTATGGTGATGAATAGTCTGTTTTTCAAAAAGGTTAATTTTTTTTAATTCCTCAATCGCTCTTTTTCTACACTCAGACCGGTCAAGCCCTTCGAATTTGCCGGCTCCTTGATTCATTTTTCCTTTGGTGTCAATAACGGTAATAAAGGCAAGATTTCTCTCTTTGCCGATTAAAAAGTCGTTAGGGTCGTGGGCCGGGGTAACTTTAACTGCGCCGCTGCCAAAATCAGGGTCAACCAAACGATGAGAAATTACCGGGATTTTTCTCCTGGTTAAAGGCAATCTCAGTTCCTGGCCAATAAAATTTTTATACCGTTTATCTTTGGGGTTAACTGCCACCGCAGTATCCCCAAACATCGTTTCCGGCCTGGTGGTAGCAACCGTAAGAAAGCCTTTCCCGTTAACCAAGGGATATTTGATGTAATAAAGAAATCCTTCTTTCTCTTGATGTTCTGCTTCCTCATCGGAAAGTGCGGTCTCGCATCTCGGGCACCAGTTAATAATATAATTACCCTGGTAGATAAGATTTTTCTGATAAAGGCGCACAAAGACCTCGGTAACCGCTTTAGAAAGTCCTTCATCCATCGTGAAACGCTCTCGGCTCCAGTCGCAGGATGCTCCCAGTCTTTTCAATTGCTCGCTGATGCGGTTGCCATAATTTTCCTTCCATTCCCATACCCTTTTCAGGAATTCTTCCCTTCCGAGGTCAGCCCGGGTAATTCCCTTTTTCAACAACATCTGCTCCACCACGTTTTGGGTGGCAATTCCGGCGTGGTCGGTCCCCGGAAGCCAGAGACAATTAAACCCTTTCATTCTTTCATAACGGATGATAATATCCTGAATGGTATTATTTAAAGCATGTCCCATATGCAGACTTCCGGTAATATTGGGAGGTGGAATGACGATGCTATAGGAAGGCTTTTTAGAATTGTTTTGCGCCTGAAAATAATCTCTTTCAAGCCAGAACCTATACCATTTCTCCTCAATCCCTTTCGGGTTATATTGGCTGGGAATCTCCATTTAAACCGTTACCACGAAATCACGAAATATAGAAGACACGAAAGAAAAAATAAATATTCACCACAGAGTCACGGAGACACAGAGTTCACCAAGAATTATAAATAAATTTTTTCTTGGAGTGCTTTGAGTCTTGGTGCCTTTGTGGTAAAATTTTATTTGTGGTTAAAGATGTTGTAGTTTTTCGTGTTCTTGTTGGTAATCTTTGTTTTTTATTCGTGTTAATTCGTGGTTATTTTGTCACCTGATTATCCCTTTTAAATATTCAACATCCTTTCAGGGACAAAGTCCCGTGGCAATCCCTCGCTTCTTTAAGATTGCTTCGCTTTCGCTCGCAGTGACTATTCTTTATTCGTGTTAATTCGTGGTTCATAATATCTTTACTATCCACATAATCAAGGGCAAAAGCGGAAGCAAAAGCAAGGTAGTCCAAATCCAGATACTATTGGCTAAATTCTTGTTAAGCCCATAAAGATTGGCGGCAATCACCGACCAGATAGCCGCGGGCATAATTGCCTGGATAAAGACCACCTTCAGAGGCAATCCTCCTAAAATGTGGTGGTAGCCAAAGAGCAATCCAAAACCAATCCCCACTAAAGGGACATAAATAAATTTAATCAAGGAGATAAAAGTAATCTCCCGGGGAAACCCTTTCATTTTCTTTAATCTTAACCCCAGACCGATAGCAAACATATAGACAAAAATGGCCAAAGCAACTAAAACCTTATTCAAAACACCAAAGAATTCTGGTCTGGGATAGCGTAAAAGGTTAAGGCTTGCTCCAAGCCCTATTCCCAAAAGGGGCATAATCCTGACCCTATCGCTAAAAAATTCTTTTAAACTGTGCCTGATGCTTATCCTTTCTTCCTGACCATACCGGGCGGCTAAAGAAAATCCGACAGTAAAGAAATAGGGAGCGAAAAAGATGATATAAAGCCAGGCTAGAGCAAAAGCCTCTTCTCCCAGGAGAATGAAGCAAAGAGGCGCGCCAATATAGCCGCCATTGGAGAAAAGAGCTCCTAGAACGTAACTTCCTTTTCTCTTTCTATCAAGGCGGAGAATTCTTGCGGAAGGTAAGGCGGGAATAAAAGTAGCGGTGACGATAAGGGCTCCCACTAAAGGCAGAGTCAGTATTTTTAAATCAGAGAGGTCCAGAATCCAGAAAGCAAAGCAACCAATAAGGGGTTCCAAACCGCAGATAGCTCTTCGCATTAAAATTGAACTTTTATCTTCCGAGCACCAATTCTTTATTCTGAAGAGCCAGCCAATTATCAAGGAACCGTAAATAAGAAAAAGAGAGAAAATTACTTTATTTATCATTATGTGGCGAACCTGAAAGGTTCGCACTGTAGTGCGAGGCTTTTAGCCTCGCTAATTTAATACCATAGGAATTTCCTTTTTCTAACCACGAATTAACGCGAATTACTCTAATTCGTAAAATTCGATAAATTCGTGGTTTTATAACTTGCCTGCTCCTATCACCTTTACCTCTTCATAGATAACCTTAAGAGGAATTTTTAGTTTTGCCGCTGTGTTCTTGCAGTCTTCATATTCCGGAGAGATACTCATCACTTCTTCCTGGTAATAGCCTACCTTGCACCGAATTTCTCCATACCTTGTTTTTATCTTTCTTATCCGGCGTTCAAGAACAATCCTTTTTTCTTCCCTGATTCTGATGCCAAAGGTTGTTGTTTCGGCAAATATTGTTCTAATGAGATTGTTAGTTTTTTCTTTCTTAGCGAGCACGGTCAATTTATAGCCCGGTCTTTGTTTCTTCATCAGAAGAGGGGTGAGCGTCACATCAAGAGCGCCTGCCTGGAATAACCTGGCAAAAAGATTTTCAAAGAATAAAGGGTTTAAGTCATCCAGGCTTGTCTCCAGAATAGTAACCGTCTCTTTACCCATCACTCTACTTTTCTGCTGATACCGCTTCTGGCAAGGTCAACTTTCACTCTCTCGGCAATCTCCAGAGTGATGATGTTTCCTTTAATCTTGCTGATTTTGCCAAAAATTCCACCAATGGTAACCACTCTATCTCCTTCTCTCAGATTTTCCAGCATCATCTGATGTTTCTTCTGCTTTTTCTGTCCGGGCAGAATAAGCAAAACATAAAAGATGAAGAAAATAATGATTAAAGGAAAAAGACTAACTAAAGCATTTACCGGTTTAGTTTCCATATTCTTCTCCTTATTTGGACGCAGATAACATCAGGATAAAATCATTCTATAGTCATTGCGAGCGTAGGTCCCTCGCTTGTCATTGCGAGCGAAAGCGAAGCAATCTCGCTCGGGATAAACTCCGTAATCTCAAAGAAGCGAGAGATTGCCACGTCCGCCCAAGATAACATGGCGGACTCGCAATGACAGTTGTGCTGTTATCTGCGTGTATCTGCGTCCCGTTTTGTCTTTTATTCAGCGGTGGGAAGAGGATTTGGCGCTCTTCAAATCCTCTTCAAGATGTTTTCAGCGGTGGGAAGAGGATTTGAACCTCTGGTCCGCTGAAAACGGACACTGGTTTTCAGGACCAGCGCCATAAACCGCTCGGCCATCCCACCATTCATATAGTAGCGGTGCGATTTATCGCACCAATAGTCGGATGGAATTGCGCTACTATACTCTCTGCTTACTTTAGTAACAATATGCGGGAGGATTAACTCCCTTGATATTCTGACAGCAACTCCAACCGCTACAGCCCCTCGCTAATTTAAATGCATAGGAATTTCCTTTTTCTAACCACGAATTAACGCGAATTACTCTAATTCGTAAAATTCGATAAATTCGTGGTTTTATAACTTGAATAATTATATTCTTTTCTTAACCTTTTGGTCAATTAGGCCCGGGGGAAGGCTTTCCGATAAATCTTTTTAAGCCGGGAAGTGGTTAAGTGAGTATAGATTTGGGTAGTAGCGAGATTGCGATGCCCCAGCATTTCCTGGATTGCTCTTAAGTCCGCGCCCCGGTTAAGGAGATGCGTGGCAAAAGAATGTCTCAATGTATGCGGGCTAATGGGCTCTCTTAATCCTATTTTTTCCCCATATTTTTTGAGGATTTTATAGATGCCGGCTGTAGAAAGTTTGCTCCCAAACCTATTTAAGAAAAGCGCTCCTTTTTTAGATTTCCCGGAACGGGAGTCGCCACTAAAATCTCGGCGACCCTGGATAGATCCGCCGATGTGTAATGGCGGAAGGTAATTCCTGATTGCCTGCAATGCTTTCTCCCCAACCGGGACAATCCTTTCAATTCTACCTTTTCCCTTTATTTTAAGAGAACCGCCGATGAAGTCTATATCGGAAAGTTTCAAATTTGCCAATTCGGATAATCTTATTCCGGTCCCATATAAAATTTCCAGGATTGCCTTGTCTCTGAGACCGGAAAGACAACTGCTCGGAGCGCCTAATAATTTGATGATTTCGTTTTCATCAAGGAATTTTGGCAATCTTTTCCCGACTTTTGGCGTTTCTATGCTTATGGCAGGATTATTCTTGCAGATTTTTCGCAGAATCAGGAATTTAAAAAGAGCGCGAATCGTGGCAAATTTTCGTTGGATGGTTTTATTTTGCGAACTGTTTCCCAGAAAGAGTAGATACTCGCGCAGTAGTTTATGGTCAACTTTTTTTATCCTTATCTTCTGTTGGTCGATAAATTTTTCAAATTGGGAAAGGTCGCTTTGGTAAGCTCTTAAGGTGTGGGGTGAAAGATTTCTTTCTACCTGAAGGTAGGTTAAAAAATCCTTGATATATTTCTGCATTATTTTCCAAACTTATTAAAAATTCCCTTTATTGACTCTTCTGCTTTTGTAAGGATACAAAACATTTAGCTCAATAAATTGAGCAACTACAAGAACTTAGCCCCCTCACCTCCATCCTCTCCCCTTGGGGGAGAGGAAACATAGATGAGGGGGAACTTTGAAATTCCATACAATAAATTAATTGGGACGCAGAGTTGCTGTCAGTAATTTCAGGGAAGTTAATCTTCCCGCATAGTTGCTGTCAGTAGTTTCCTACGAAGCTACTCTGCTCGCATATTACTACTGAAGTAAGCAGATAGATTAGTAGCGCAATTCCCTACTGAAGAGAGATGATAGTCCAGTAGCGGAATTTCCGCAGATACACGCAGATTAAAAGCATAGAATGTAGTGGCAGAGTTTACTCTGCTATTATAAATAGTGCGATGAATCGCACCGCTACCTTCTCGAGTCCTTAATTCTTATTCCTGTTTCCTGATTTTATCCTGAAGTTATTCTAGCGTCCAAAAAAGGAAATTCCTAGGCAATTTAAATTAGCCGTTTTTAGGAGCAGACTCAATAACCATAATTTTCAGTGCCAAATTAAAATGGCCGCAATTATTGTCAGAAGAATCTTTAGACCGCGTTTCTTTCTTTTCGTCAATAGATTTTCCCCTTGGGTACCTGGTCTTTGATTGTATCCAGAATATTAACGATAAACTTTCCAATCAGGGGAATCGTCACCATTTTCTTGAGAAGAAGGAGGGTGATGGCAACAACAATTGCCCCCAAAATTGTGAATCCAATTGCCATTCCTAATCCTCTGATTACACCTGCGAAGAAATTATGGAAAAAAAGTTTACGGGGACTTTTTAAGAACTCTACCAACTCTGTGAATTCTGAGGCAGTTCTTTTCTTCAGCCGCTTGGTAATGTCCTTGATCGTTGCCTCCGATTTCTCCTCTTTTTTCTCTTCTTCAGCCATTTAAATTTTTCCTTTTGTAGAAGGGATGGTGTTTTTGGCTCGCGGGTCAATTTTGGTTGCCGCATCAAGCGCTTTACCCAGTCCTTTGAAGATTGCCTCAATAATGTGATGAAGATTTTCTCCGGAGATAAGGTTAATGTGGAGAGTAATGCCAGATTGATTAACGAAACCTTTAAGAAATTCTTTAAGCAATTCAATATCAAATGCTCCTTTTCTTCTTTTTTTGGGCATTTTCAAGGAGAGAAATGGCCTTCCCGAAATATCCAGGGATATTGCCACCAGCACTTCATCCATCGGCAGGAGAGTAAAACCATAGCGGCAAATTCCTTTTTTATCGCCGAGCGCCTTCTTCAGTGCTTCGCCCAAACAAATACCTAAATCTTCGGTGAGATGATGAGGGTCAACCTCTACATCGCCAGTGGCGATAATCCGTAAATTGAAAAAGCCATGTTTAGCCAAAAGAACCAACATATGGTTTAAAAAGGGAAGGGGGCTTTTTATTTTACTGAGCCCTTCGCCATCAAGTTCCCAAGAAAGAGAAATTTTTGTTTCTGAGGTTTGTCTTTCAATTCTTGCTTTTCGTTTTTTCATTTTCCTCCTTAGTGGTCTATTTCATAAATTGTGTTACGTATTTTATGCTATGCATAGACATTCGCCAAAGATTCAGTGGCGGATTGGAGCATTACCGGTTGATATTGATCAATGATATGGTCACTAACAAGTTTAATTCTTTCTTTAAGGTCTTTACGAGTAAATTTCCAATTTCAAGGAAGTCTTTGTCGCTGTGCTATGAGTTGCCTCTCCTTGATATTCCTTTCTCACCTCTACTTGCTGTTCTTGGTTTCGGTAACAAACTTTTCTTGAATGAGGATTTCCGGTTCAATTTGGAGATTGGAAAACGCGTCTTAAAAGATTTGGTTGCCATCAGATACTTTCTAAATTATTATCTTTGGTTCTTTAATTATACTCCTTTCTTAACCTTCGGGTCAATTACTTTAAGATATGCGTTTTGGTAAAAGTGAGGAAAGCAGGGTATAATATGCTAAAGTGAAAGGAGGCAGAATAGAGATGAAGAGTTATCGGAAAGAATTGTTTTTCAATGTACCTACCCGGAGAGGTTTTGTCATGGTGAAGATAATGCCGATGCTCACCTGAAACGGCAGGTTATGGGCAGAGAAGTAGTTGTAGCCATCACCAACGGCCATCTTGATTTTGGTCCCTGGGAACAGATATTCTATGGTGAGTTTGATGGCAGAAGAAGAAAGCGGGTTCTGATAAAGATTATCGGGGAGTGACCAGACCAGCAATTTCCTTACAAACTCTATATTGAGGAGTATCCAGGTAATTTCCTCGGTTTAGGAGTTCAAGAGAATCAAGAGAAATGGCCTGGTCCAGAGAACAAAGTCGAGCAAGCTTTAACCACTACAACAACCGAATAATTTGTAGTGGTCCGCCAATATTGCTGGGCGGACTGATGTAGTGGCAGAGTTCACTCTGCTTATACTTTACTATACCGCAAGAAAAAGATGATGGTTTCTTTTTCTAAAGAATTAGGGCTTCACGAAATTAGTTATTTAAAGAATTTCCCTCTCCCCTTTGGGGAGAGGGTTGAAGGGTGAGGGGGGCTTAAAGGATTATAAAGTGAAAAGAAAGAATATTGAAAGAAGCAGAATCCTT
>Ga0210017_1003636_pt1 | contig 12874 bp, 10 predicted proteins | sample CryGeyCG2014_020_FD_183966 | JGI IMG/M metagenome (GOLD analysis project Ga0210017, IMG submission 183966) | Groundwater microbial communities from aquifer - Crystal Geyser CG08_land_8/20/14_0.20 (SPAdes) (version 2) | ecosystem: Environmental > Aquatic > Deep subsurface > Groundwater | place... | reverse complement strand
CTATTAACAATAATACTGGAAGGCTTTAATACAGCTATAAGACCTTTCCCTTTCATTTTAGCTATCTTTTAAGGCTTACCATATTTTTCTTTCACCTGACTCCTCATGACCTTCCCTACAGGATTTAAAGGCAAGGAATCGGTAAATATAACTGATTTAGGTCTCTTAAAGCCTGTCATCTTGTCCCTGCACCAATTTATTATCTCTTCTTGAGTCGCTTCTTCTCCCCCTTGCAATTCTACCACAGCACGAACAGTCTGCCCCCAGGTCTCGTCAGGAGCACCGATGACACACGCATATTTTACCTTTGGGTGTGATTCTAGTATCTCCTCCACCTCATACGGGTAGACCTTCTCTCCGCCAGTTGAGATGGTCTCTTTCTTCCTATCAACTATGATAAGCTCTCCCTCCTTATCAAGGTAGCCGATGTCACCGGAGTGGAACCATCCTTCTTCCATTACTTCAGCGGTCTTTTCACTATCTCCGTAATACTCCTTCATTACCGTACCACTGCGATAGAGTATTTCTCCTGCCTCACCTGGTGAAACATCTTCGCCATTCTCATTTACAATGCGCATTTCAACCCCGGATATAGGTTTACCAACAGCTCTATCTCTTAGACCACCCACAGTGGAATCTATTCTTATCGAGGTATCAGGTGTCATTTCTGTTTGTCCAAAGACATCGACAACCACAGAGTTTGGAAACGCTTCAAGAATTCTTTTCTTCTGTTTGGCTGGATTGACCCCGGTTCCTGTAAAAGCTATCAAAAAGGAGTTTTTATCATATTTGCCTATCTCTGGGAAATCCAATACTTTTTTCCATTGAGTAGGGACGAGCATTGCCATCAGGGGTTTTTCCCTTTCGATGGTCTCAAGCGCTTCTTTTGGATCAAAGCTGATGCTAGTGCGCAGTATATATCTCATCATCCCAGACATAGGTCCGAGCATTAATACTTGATAATTTGCCATGTGGAATAAGGGCATATTTAGGAACATTGAGAAACCACCGGTTATTCTATTTAGCATGGGTGCAATTGGGGTGCCAAACAAGCGCGGTAATAAGCGCGGTATTAATCTTACAGTGAGCGGACGCGTAGCAAAATTACTAATAAGTTTAGCAATAACCCACCCAAGCCCCGGGAGCGGTGATAATTTATTGAGCATATCGCCGATATTCACCTTTGGATCTGCTATCAATCGACTTAGCAGATCCCCCATCATAGCATCTGTCAGATTCCAAAAATTGTGGTAAGTTAGTACAACCCCTTTAGGTAACCCAGTGGTTCCGCCGGTATAGGAAATGGTACAAATATCGTTTTCGGTGGTATACACAGGTGGCTCAATTGAAGGGTATTTAGAAATCAACTCCTCATAATTCAACATATCCTTGGGAATCGCTTTCCCTTCACGCGCAAGGCAAATATAATTTTTAACTTTTTTTAAATTAGGTCGAGCATTATTTATCTCTTCCAGGAATAAGTCCTCAAATATAAACATAACAGAGTCGGATTGATTTGTTTGATATTCGATTTCCCTTGCTACAAACCTAAAGTTCATTGGAATTGGTATGGCACCAATCTTTTGGAGCGCATAATTTGATTCTATAAACTCAGGACAATCGTGAAACATGATGATAACATGATCATCTTTTTTTATGCCGAGGTCGGTGAGTGCATTGGCACATCTGTTTACCTTGATGTTTAGCTCCTTCCAGGTGATTCTTCTGTCCCCATAAGTGATGGCTCTGCCCCTTGAGTTGTATTTAGCCAGGTCAATTAAAAGCTCTCCGAAACTTTTCCTAGACATAGTTTTGCCCTCCTTAAATTGCTCTGTTTTATAAACGCTGCATCTTTCCTCGCGTTTAGGTCGCTCCGGTAAAATGAAAGTAAAATTAACTAACTAAGTCGAATGGTAAAGCCCGTAGTTATCAACCAATTTGGTAACATTTTAGTCTCAGTTTCCCTATGGTGCATTCTACCTTTGCTAGAGTTCCAAGACTATTTTGATTTCGTCTGAGGAATAAGTCTGTGTCACGAACCCAAGCCTTTTTGCTAATCCTAACATTGCCGTATTATCCTTTAACACTATTCCATAGATACTTTTGAGCCCTTTCTCATGAGCTATGCCTATCAGCATATCAGAGAGTTTTAGCCCCAAACCATTACCTTGAAAATCGTCAGCAACTAAAACAGCAAATTCACCTGTTTCACCGCCAGGTTGAATTATCAGTCTTCCAACTCCCACGTTCCTCCTCTTACCGTTCGAGGTATACTCAGCTGTGATAGCCATCTCCCGGTCATAGTCAATGTTGCAGAACCTGGTGAGCATGTCATGCGTTATGTATTTAATTAAGTAGAAAAATCTAAACCTCATAGATTCTTCTGATAGGCCTGCTATAAGTTCCCTTTCGAGTAATTCATCCTCAGGCCTGATGGGTCTTAATAATACAACTCTTCCATCCTTACATCTCCAGGGCTGGACATATCTAGTTGGATAGGGAGATATTATCAAATGGCCATATTCATGTATTCCTTTTTGTATTGCTTCTTCATCAAGAATTATCCTTGCATCTAGAGCAATAGCAGCATTACTAGTCACAATTAATGGATTAATATCAATTTCTGCTATCTCTGGAAAATCGATGAGCAAGTTTGAGAACTTTACTAAGGTTTCCTCCAACAGTCGCAAGTTAATGGGCGGTCTGGTTCTGAATCCCTGGGATAGCATCTTATAAATCTTGGTCTGTTCTAACAGTCTTCTAGCTAATACCTGATTTAAAGGTGGTAATCCTACCGCAATATCTTTAAAGAACTCTGCCTCTATCCCTCCAAGGCCAAACATTATTACGGGGCCAAAAATTGAGTCCTTTTTGCTCCCAACAATAAGTTCATAATCATAATTTGTGATCATCTTCTGCACGCTAACCCCTTCGACCTCAGCATCAGGTTTGAACTTCCTAGCATTTTCCACTATTTCATTGAATGCCTTTCTTACTTCGTCAGCGGAAGAAATATTTAGCATGACTCCTCCGACGTCTGATTTATGGACTATGTCGGGAGAGGATATTTTCATAACCACTGGATAACCACCCTGTGATGCTATCCTAGCAGCATCTTTGGCATCTTTAGCTGCATATGCAGTTGCCGCTGAGATTCCATATGTTGTCAGGAACTTTTTTGAGGTTTCCTCAGTCAAAACTGTTCTCCCCGCCCTCACTGCCTTGCGGATGAGTGTTTTTAGATAGTTTTTAGAAGGTCCCATGTCAAGTGGTAGTTCTTCAGGGGTTTCATATAATGACTCTAGATTACGAGCATACTGATACATATATAAATATGTTCTAATTGCTCCTTCAGGGAACTCATAAGTGGGGATTTTGCTCTGGTAGAATAACTGTCTTGCCTTAGCTACTTCTTCATCACCCATCCAAGTAGTCAGAATAGGCTTATTACTTTTAGCATAATTGGTAATAGCCTTTGCTACCTCAATGGGTCCGTCTCCACCTTGTGGCGTATATATAGCTAGGACGCCATCAACTCCAGGGTCTTTAACGATAACTTCGATGGTCTTCGCATATCTTTGGGAATCTGAATCTCCAAGAATGTCAACAGGATTAGATTTACTCCAATTGGGAGGTAAGAACCCATTCAAGTTGGTAAGCGTTCCTTCGCTGAGCTGAGCTAGCTTGCCGCCTCTGCTTATCAGTGTATCCGTGGCTAATACTGCTGGGCCACCAGCATTGGTTATTATAGCTAAATTTGGTCCTTTAGGCAGTTGAGCGGTGTTCAATATAGAAGCGCAGTTGAAAAGGTCCGCAATCTCTTCTACTCTCACGACACCAGCTCTACGAAAAACAGCATCATAATACGAATCATCCCGTACCATAGCTCCTGTGTGAGACTTGGCTGCCTTTGCGCTTTCTTCGAACTTTCCCGGTTTTAGTACGATTATGGGCTTTGTTCTAGCGAAACCCCTAGCAGCGCTCATAAATTTCTTAGCGTTTCCTATGGATTCCAAGTATATAATTATGCTTCTGGTCTCAGGATCCTCACCAAAGTAATCTATTAAGTCACCGAAATTGATATCCAGCATAGACCCCAGCGAAACAAAGGCACTAAAGCCAATACCTTTACTGATGGCCCAATCGAGGACAGCAGAGCCTAGTGCGCCGCTTTGTGACAAGAAAGCCACATATCCAGGTTTAGGCATTCTGGTAGTAAATGTTGTATTCAAATTAGCACTAGGTCTAATTACACCCATGCAATTAGGTCCCATTACCCTAATATTATATTTGCTGGCTATATCTGCTATTTTATCTTCACGCGCTTTTCCCTCGGCTCCTATTTCTTTAAAACCAGCGGAAATGATGATGATAGCTTTAACACCAGCTTTGCCACTTTCTTTGACCAGATCAGGAACGCCTTCAGCAGGTGTAACAATGACAGCAAGACTAGGCGGTTCAGGTAATGAACCTATGTTAGGATAACATTCCATATTGAGTGCTTTTTCTCGATTGGGATTTACGGGATATATTTTACGCTTATCCTTGGCCAGCAATAGATTTTCTAGAATTATTTTTCCTACTGTCCCTTCCCTATCTGTAGCCCCTACCAGAGCTATACTCCCAGGGTCAAAAAATGACTTCACCTTTTCCATAGCCTTGCTATCTAGTAGCCCCCTTAATTAATAATTTATGCAAAGTGCTATGCCCACCAATGTCATTGCTACTATTATATTACGCCATGCAATGAGTTGAGGAAAGTCTTTGCATTTGTTAATCTTCGTAACACAGCTTGCATCCTTTGACGATTGTGAGCAAAATTGGTAAGCTACATAATTCAGAAGTGAAATGACTAACAACGTGAGTATGGAGACGATTGTTTCTTTGTGCAAGCGGAGGGGCTTTGTTTTTCCCAGCAGTGAAATCTACGGTGGGCTGGCTAGTTGCTGGGATTACGGACCCTTTGGAGTGGAGCTTAAGCGAAACATTAAGGATGCTTGGTGGAAGACTATAGTTCAAGAGCGAGACGATGTAACAGGGCTAGACACCAGCATCCTGATGCATCCCCGAGTATGGACAGCTAGTGGTCATGTAGATAGCTTTGCTGATTCTATGGTGGAGTGTAAGTCTTGCCACCTGAGGTGGCGAGCTGAAGAACTGAGGGATGAAAAGTGCCCCAAATGTGGAGGTAAGTTAACTAAGCCCCGTATGTTTAATCTGATGTTCAAGACCTTCATGGGTCCCGTTGAGGATGAGGCAAGCACTATTTATCTCCGTCCTGAGACTGCTCAGGGGATGTTTGTCAATTTTGAGAATGTTGTTGCTATTTCGAGAAAAAAATTACCTCTGGGCATTGCCCAGATTGGTAAATCCTTTCGCAATGAAATTACACCGGGTAATTTTGTTTTCAGAACTAGAGAGTTTGAACATATGGAAATGGAATATTTTGTCAAACCCGGGGATGACAAACATTGGTTCGATTATTGGGTAAAGGAACGGTTTAACTGGTATATCGGCCTTGGCATCAAAAAAGAAAACCTCCGTTTACGGCAGCATAGCAAAGAGGAGTTAGCCCATTATGCTAAGGACTGCTACGACATCGAGTATCTGTTTCCTATGGGATGGGCAGAACTTGAGGGCATTGCTAACCGAGGAAATTATGATCTAACTCAGCATGCTAAGTTTAGCGGCAAGGACCTCAGCTATTATGATAATGAAAGTGGGCAGCGCTATATTCCTTACATTATTGAGCCTTCTGCTGGTGTTGAACGCTCCTTTTTAGCCTTCCTCATCGATTCCTACCGTGAAGAAGTAGTGGGAGGTGAAAAAAGGGTAGTTTTGTCTCTCCATCCTTCTTTAGCTCCCATAAAAGTAGCTGTGCTACCCTTGAGCAGGAATGAAAAGCTAACTCCTTTAGCCAAGGAGATTTATGGACAACTACGTTCTAGCTTTATGACCTATTATGATGATACTCAAAGTATAGGGCGAAGGTATCGACGCCAGGATGAAACTGGCACGCTGTTCTGTGTCACCATAGATTTTGAGTCTCTGGAAGACCACCAGGTCACCATCAGGGATAGAGATAGCTTGGCACAAATCAGGGTACCCATAGAGAAGCTTGAGCAGACTTTGCAAACCAAGCTGAGTGGTGAGCCTTTTGACGCTTCTCCATTATGGGCAACAAGGGAGAAGTAGGGCTACTCTATCAACTTAAACGCCGTGACATCTACCAATCCCAAATCGGTCAACCTCAATTCAGGAATTACCGGTAAGGCCAGGAAAGAAAGGATGGAAAAGGGTGCGGGAGGCAAATTGCCTAAACTGGCAGCAGCTTTTTCTACTTGTTCAAATTGAGCTACCACTGTTTCTAAAGGCTCGGAGGAGAGCAGCCCAGCGATAGGCAGTGGTAAGGAGGCTATGGTCTCTCCCGCGGTGCAGACGACAAGTCCACCTTGTAAATTCTCTATCTCCTTGATTGCAGCAAGGATGTCAGCATCATTGGTGCCTACTGCTATTATATTATGAGAATCATGGGCTATTGATGAGGCTAAAGCTCCATTTTTCATGCCAAAGCCTTTGACTAATCCCACACCAACATTTCCGCTAGCTTTGTGTCTTTCCACCACTACAAGCTTCAGGATATCATTTTCAATGTCGGGCGCCACTACCCCTTGCTCAATCTTCACCTTTTCCAACCTTTTTCTGGTAATTATTTGCCCTGGGATGATTTCGATAACTGGCTGAGTTTCATTGTTGACAGTGAGTTTAAATTGCTCAATGGTAAGCGGTTTCTTGATATGCACTGTGTTTGTCAATTCAGGTATGATCTGTGGTATGGGGAATAAACATTTACCCTGTTTAGCCACCAGCTTGCCTTTGTAGAACACCATATCTATGTTTAACGTGGGAAGTTCCGTGATGGTGATAAGATTCGCCAAGTAGCCTGGGGCAATGGCTCCGCAGTCACCAAGTTGGAAATACTCCGCGGTGTTTATGGTAGCCAATTGCAAGGCTCGGATTGGCTCCATCCGTTGGTTGATGGCTTTCCTAACCACGGCGTCGATGTCACCTTCTCGGAGCAAGTCGGAGCAACTGCGGTCATCCACTACAAAAAAACATCTTTTATAAGTGTTGTCATTAATTAGTGGCAAGAGGGTATCGAGGTTCTTCTCTGAGGAGCCTTCTCTAATCATGAGATACATTCCTCGTTTTAGTTTTTCTTTCCCTTCTTCACTCGTAGTGCATTCATGGTCAGATAAAATTCCTGCTGCCTTATAGGCATTGAGCTTTTTCCCGCTGACTCCCGGGGCATGACCATCGATTATTCTTCCCTGGGCAGCACTAATTTTACATAATATTTCGTTATCACCACTTATAACGCCAGGGAAATTCATCATTTCTCCCAATCCGATAGCATTTTGGAGGGCGAGGATTTGTTTTATTTCTGCGACACTTATTCTGGCACCTGATGTCTCAAGAGAAGTTGATGGCACGCAGGAAGGAGCCATGAAGAATATGTCCATTGGCAAGTTTTGTGCCCAATCAGTGACGAATTTTATGCCTTGGATGCCGCACACATTGGCGAGTTCATGGAGGTCGGTAACTGAAGCTAAAATTCCTCTAGGGACTACCGCTTGAGCGTATCGAGCGGGATGAAGCATGGAGCTCTCAATGTGGATATGCCCATCAATTAGCCCTGGAGATAAGTATTTGCCTTCCAGGTCAATGATTTCCTTCGCCAGTTTATAATCTCCTATGCCAGCAATCCTATCACCACAAATGGCTACATTACCTCGCTCTATTTCACCGATGAAGGTGTTTATGATGCGGGCGTTCTTTAGCAGCAAGTCTGGTAGAGAATCTCCTCTGGCTATGGAGATAAGTTCAGCTAGATTCATCGTTCTCTAAAACACATATATCTGGTAAGTTACGGAATTTCTCATTGAGGTCAAGCCCATAACCAACAATAAATTTATCAGGCAAGGTGAAACCTAGATAGTCAATAGATACTGGAGCCTTATGGCGAGATGGCTTATCGGTTAGGGCACAAAGCTTTAAGGAAGCAGGCTTTTTCTTTCTCAAATAATTGAGCAAGAAGGAGATGGTAAGCCCGGTATCCACAACATCCTCAATCACCAGAACATCTCTGCCTTTTATCGGTGTTTTGAGTTCTTGAACTACCTTGACTTCACCTGAACTCTTCATGCCAGCACCATAGCTGGAGAGCTTGATGAAATCGATTTCCACTGGCAAGTCCAGTTGGCGAATAAGGTCAGCCATAAACATAAAAGAGCCTTTGAGGACACTGATAAGCAGGGGTTGCGTGTCATGGTAATCTTCTTTTATCTCCTTAGCTAGTCTGGCTACGGTGTTCTTTATTTCTTCTCTGCTGATGAGTACTTTAAGTTGATAATTTTTATCCGGCATTATCTTTATCGCTTGAATCTACTATAGCATTGTGCTAAATTAGCCGTGGGGCTGTAGCTCAATTGGGAGAGCGCCTCAATGGCATTGAGGAGGTAGTGGGTTCGAATCCCATCAGCTCCATATTTGCTCTAGAGTTAACACTCACTAGGTTGACATAAAGCACGCTAATTTTTGTTTCCATTAGGAGTAGGTGTTTCTTCCGGTTGCTCTTTCCTGGTTTCGCGGAAAAAGAAATACCATACTGCTGTTCCTATACCAACTACTGCTATCACCAGGCTGGTGATGAAGAGAGGACGAAATTCTGGAGCAAGGAGCTTTGATAAGCCACCCCCAAAAGCTCCTAAGGCAAGGTAAATCCCCTCCCAGATTAGCAGTTGGATAAGCACACCTCTGAAGAAGTATCGGAAACGAATGCGTGTTGTACCGTAAGTAACTGAAGCAAGAACGCCAAGCCCCGGGGTAAGCCTTGCCATAATCAGGTTGGGCAGAGCAAACCGTGCAATTTTCCCCCTTGTCTTTTCTAGGCGTTCCCTTGTGATTCGAATACGCTTGCCAAATTTGTCCACGAGCCTGTCTCCAAAGGAGTGTGAAAACCAATAGGTTGATGTGGAGCCACACAAGCGTCCCGCAGGTGCTAGGATCAAGAAGGGAGCTAGGGAGGAAGTACTACCCGTCCCATGGACAATCTGGAAGCCGGCAAAAACTATTAGGCCTTCTATGATTGGGTATGTAGGCAGACCCATCTCGGTAACCATAGCGAGCAAGAATATAATAGCCAGCCCTAATAAGCTGCCTGCGGTTACAGTGCCGAGTATTTGTACTACATTCTCCCACATAGAGTTATGAATCAGAAAAGACTTTTCTTAATCTTTTCAATGTTTACTGAATAAGTTTAGCTTATATCCCATATGCTAGTAAAGTATTTGCCCCACGTGTCAAATCATTTAAGTAGGTAACGCAACTTCAGGTTGTTGTATCATGAAAGATGTAACCGTATGGGGTACCACTCTCCTCATCGGGTCAATCTGCTCAGACTTCTTTTTCTCCTCGTAGGTGCGGTAGAGCACGTCTAATTTGGCATCGATGCTCCGCTTTAGTTGAGCCGGGTTTAAGCTGAGGTAGACCGTCTCAAGTTGTTTTCTGGTTTCCCCTGATATCTGCCCTGAGTCCATCAATCTCTGATACGGTGTCTTAGGGGTATCATACTTCCTCTTTACGCTGCCTCCAACCCTTTCCTTGCTGACCAGCTTCATCACCGGCTGAAGGAAGTTCTTGTATAGCCTCAAATCACCGCGATAGAGGTCATTGATAATACTGAGCTCGGCGAGGGTATCATACCTGAGGTAGCCCAGGATTTTCCTTACATGTGTCCAGTTTTTCTGTTCAATATAGGCGTTGTCATTCTTCCGGCTGGGACGAGACCTGGTGAACTCAGCTTTTCTCGACAACAATATTTATACAGAATGTCATTGATGAATTCCGAGCCGTTGTCTGAATCCAGCCCCTTCCAGTCAAACGGAGCCCTCCCCCTTCTCTGCTTCAAAGTCTGGAAGGTGGATTGTTGAGACTTGCCTATGATTGCCTCTCCCTCCCACCAACCGGAGGATACTTCGGTGGTACTTAAGGTATTGATATAGTCCCCAAGGGTAGAGGAGCCACAATGAACAACCAGGTCCATCTCCACGTAGCCCGTCTTCGAGGTATCCCACTCGGTGAGCCGTATGGGTATCTTGCGCTTGAGTAGCGACCCCGGCTTCGGGCCGCCTTTTGACCTCAAAAGGTGCAGTACCTCTCTTTGATGTCTCTTTGATGCTTGAGCTTTCTATCAATGGCGGCTGAACTCATCTGCCTTAGCTTTAAGGCAACCTCGTCTGATATCGTGAGCTCGCCAAATTCCCTTAACCTATCCACCTCTAAGTATAGGTTTAAGCCTTTGGCCGCAAGGACAATCAAAAATCTCCCATACCTTGGCTAGAGTTGCTTTAACCTGGCCATCGTAAGCCTGTTTCCTTTTCTTCCTCTGCTGCGGCCTTAGATCCACCCCGGGCTGTATCTTCCTGATGACATATTTCCTTGCCTGCCCGGTATTGCAGCAATATTCATCCAGGATCCAGGTCTTCTCTTTCTTGGTCTCAGCTTCCAGGTATCTTTCCCTTAATACCTTGAGGTATTCATTCCTTGAGTGCATGTCCATCCTTTCCATATAGCCTGACCTTAACCTCCTTTAAAGAGGCTGTCCGAAAACTAGAATTTCGGCAGGAAGGGATGATTTGAATGCGAAGGAGAAGCGGGTTATAATAGGAGATAAAAGAGAGGAATAAGGAGGTAACCATGCCCTATCTGGACTATAACCAATCAAATGGCTATTTGCTTCCACCTTACCTGGAGGAACTGATCCCCGCTGACCATATAGCAAGGGTAGTAAACAAAGTGATTGATTTGCTGGATATCAGGGAGCTGACTTCTCAGAAGAAAATCGAAGGGCGACCAGCATATCATCCCAGAATGATGCTGAAGATCCTGATTTATGCTTATAGCCAGAAGATGCCCTCTAGCCGTGTCATCGCCAGAAAGTGCAGTGAAGATATAATCTCCATGTGGCTTTCTGGCATGCAGAAACCAGACTTTCGCACCATCAGCGACTTTCGCAAGAACAACATTAAGGTGCTGAAGAAGCTTTTCAAGCAAGTGGTGCAGATTTGTCAAAGGTTGGGGATGGTAAGCATGGGGCTGGTAGCCATAGATGGGACAAAGGTGAAGGCAGCGACTAGTGATTACGGAGCAAAAACCAAAGATGCTCTGAAGGAGGCACTCAAGGCTGTAGAGGCAGATATCGAAAAATATATGGCTGAGGGGTTAGCCATTGATAAGGCTGAAGATACCATCTATGGTGAAAGCAAAACGGGGCAGGAGTTGCCCAAGGAAGTAAAACAGGCAATAGAGAAGAGAGAAGCCATTGTAGCTGCTATTAAGGAAATCCAGGAAATTAAGGAGAGCGATAAGACAGGAAAGAAGGAACCAAAGATAAATCCTCTGGAGAAAAAGGCTCGTTTTATGAAGCACAGTGGTGGACGAATAAGACTCAGCTACAATTGCCAGGCGGCAGTCGATGAAAAAGAAGGTGTAATTGTGGCTGCTGACATAACCAGTGAAGCTAACGATAAGAGGCAGATGCTGCCAATGCTTGAGAAAGTAGAAGAAACGGTGGAGAAAAAGCCTGAGAAGGCAGTAATGGATGCCGGCTATTACTCTAAAGATAATCTGGAGAGGGCAGAAAAGATGGAAACCGATTGCTATGTAACCACCAGGAAGTGGGAAGAGGAGGTTAAAGAGAAGGGCAACCATGGAAAAGAAGAGACAAAGGTAATCGTGGGTAGTTCTACTAACTCAGCATTACAAAAAGGTATAGGGATAGCTAACGGAGATAGAGTCACAAAGGGTAGCGAAACAAGAGCAAATAGGGAGCCGGCTGACGCAGTAAGGAGGATGGCAGCCAAATTACAAACTGAAGAAGGTAAGGAGATTTATCGTCAGCGTAAGAAGATTGCGGAGCCAGTTTTCGGACAAATAAAGTTTAACCTGGGGTTCAGGAGATTCCGCCTGAGAGGGGTGGACAAGGCAGGTGGTGAATGGACATTGGTCTGCTTGGTGCACAACATCAAGAAAATCTGTGCCAAAATTATGGCGAAAGGGGGTGAAATGCATGACTTGACAAGAGAGTTAGCGGCGGCTTATAATCCCGCTTAAAGGAGTGGGATGTTCTTCCAACCCAGGAGAGGATATGGAAGGAGAAAAACTGAGGTTACTGGGTGATCTGGTGGTAACCAAAGTCACAAAAGAAATTCCGGATCATTGAAAAGGTCGAGTTTTTGGACAACTTCTCGAGGAATTTAAACAGGGAATTAAAAAGCTAGAGAGTAGATTTATCGAATTCGTGCTGACTTACCTAATCGAGCTGGGGAGATAACTTTTCTTTTAATTTCTGGTATTTTCCCCTTTTGTTCCAGGCGTCAATTTCCCAACTGGGAATCATTTCCAAAAACGAGAGCAGGAGCTTGTCGAGCCTACGTTCATATTGTTCAAACTCCTCTCTGGTAATATAGTGTTCTTCTTCAACCGGAACTTTTTCTTCCTGCAGGGCATCGCCAATGCAAAGGCTTATAAATTCTTCTCTGGTCAGCGTGTTGCGGTTGGCGTCTATTTTCCTAATTAAGCTCTGGGGAACTTCAAACGATGTCTTTGACCTCGGTGCCACCGATTACCCCCATCCACAATGAAACGCTAAGCTGGAATCTCCAGTCCTAAGGGCTCCAGTATCTTCTCGATATCTCGCAAGAGCTTCCCTCCCTTCACCGTGGTGGTATACTTTACGGGACTCGAATGGTCCACAGGCTCCAGAAACCCCCTTACTTCAAGGAAGCTCATGTATTTCTGTAGCTGGGCATGA
>Ga0210017_1003630_pt1 | contig 12886 bp, 10 predicted proteins | sample CryGeyCG2014_020_FD_183966 | JGI IMG/M metagenome (GOLD analysis project Ga0210017, IMG submission 183966) | Groundwater microbial communities from aquifer - Crystal Geyser CG08_land_8/20/14_0.20 (SPAdes) (version 2) | ecosystem: Environmental > Aquatic > Deep subsurface > Groundwater | place... | reverse complement strand
GACATGCCGGATGGCATGCTGGTGGTGGATGAGCGCGGCCAGGTGCGCCAATCCAATCCCGGGGCGAGCCGCCTGCTGGGTTTCGCCTTCGCGCCCGACAAACAGGTGGGACTGGCGGAATGTTCCCTCTTGCTGGAGGCGCTGTATGCGGCCTGGCGGCAGAATCCGGAGTTGGGCAGTGAAATTCTGCATCTACCCCGTACAAACAGTGCGGTGCGGGTGCGTTTCCTGCGCATCGGCAGCGAGACCTTCTGGGGCGCGGTGGTGGTGCTGGAAGATGTACAGCGGGTGCAGGAACAGGCGCGCCAGGTGAAACTGGCGGCGCTCGGGCGGCTCACCGCGAACATCGCGCACGAGGTGCGCAATCCGTTGTCATCGATCAGCTATGCGGCAGAATTGATGCGGGAAGGGGAACATGAGCCGTCCCAGGTGCGCCTGTTGCAACTGATTATGGAGAACACGTCGCGCCTGGATCGCATCGTGCAGGATGTGATGCAACTCAACCGCCGCGACCGGGTGCAGGCGGAAACACTCGACTTGACCGGACTGTTGCCGGGGTTTGTCGAGGCACTGTGTCTGACCGAGCAGGTCGAGCCGGTCCTGTTCGCCCTGCAATTGCCACCGGCGGGCGAGATTCGTTTTGATCGCGGGCATTTCGAGCAGGTGCTGTGGAATCTCTGCCGCAATGCGTTACGCTATAGCCACAGGCGGGCAGGGAGTGTGCAACTGCGGGCGGCGCGCGCGGAAGGCGGGAGCATGGTGCTGGAAGTCGAGGATGATGGCCCGGGTGTGGCGCCGGATGCGCTGCCGAAATTGTTCGAGCCGTTCTACACCACGGACAGCCGCGGCACCGGACTCGGCTTGTACATTGCGCGCGAACTGTGCGAGGCCAATGGTGCCCGCATCGAATACCGGCAGGGCACAGGGGGCGGAGCCTGTTTCCGTATCGCTTTTGCAGTGCCGGCCAATGAACAGGGAGATTAGGGTGAGCGCACCGATGCAGCGGGTATTGATCGTGGATGACGAACCGGACATTCTGGAGCTGCTGGAGCTGGCATTGCTGCGCATGGGGCTGGAAGTGACGCGCGCGGCGGGCGTTGCTGCCGCCATGCAACAACTGGAAGCGGGAAAATTTTCGCTCTGTCTGACCGATATGCGCATGCGGGACGGCAGCGGGCTGGAGATCGTGCGCCATATCACGGAGCGCAATCTGGATGTGCCGGTGGCGGTGATCACGGCGCACGGCAATCTGGAAAATGCGGTGGCGGCGCTCAAGGCGGGCGCGTTCGATTATCTGTCGAAGCCGGTCGCGCTGGAGCAGTTGCGCTCCCTGGTCAATTCCGCCCTGCGCCTGCCGGCATGCCGCAACCGTGCCGACGATGCGGCGAGCGGATTGCTGGGCGAGGCACCGGCGATGTTGCAGGTGCGCGATTTGATCGCGCGCGTGGCGCGCAGCCAGGCGCCGGTGCATATCAGCGGCGAATCTGGCAGCGGCAAGGAGCTGGCGGCGCGCTTGATCGTGGCGCACAGCGCGCGCTGCAGCGAGCCGTTCGTGCCGGTGAATTGCGGCGCGATTCCCGAACATCTGATGGAAAGCGAATTCTTCGGCTATCGCAAGGGGGCTTTTACCGGTGCCGACCGCGACAAGGAAGGACTGTTCCAGGCGGCGCGGCAGGGCACACTGTTTCTCGACGAGGTGGCGGAATTGCCGTTGCCGATGCAGGTCAAGCTGTTGCGCGCGATTCAGGAAAAGCGGGTGCGCAGGGTCGGCGCGGCGGAAGAGGAAGCGGTCGATGTGCGGATTCTTTCCGCCACCCACCACAACCTGCAGCAGCGCGTGCAACAGGGGAAGTTCCGTCAGGACCTGTATTACCGCCTGAATGTGATTTCCCTGCGCATGCCGTCGTTGCGCGAAATGCGCGAAGACATCCCGTCGCTGGCGCGGGCCTTGCTGGCGCGAATCGACAACAGCGGCCGGATTAGCTTTTCCGCTGCCGCGTTGCAGGCGCTCGCGGGCTATGATTTCCCGGGCAACGTGCGCGAACTGGAAAACATCGTCGAGCGGGCGGTGGCGCTGTGCGCCGACGGCCTGATTCAGACCGCCGATTTGCAATTGACGCCGGCCGTGCTGGAGGAGGCGCCCGCAGCGGGCAGCCGTTACCCGCTGACCGACTATTTGGACCGGGTCGAGCGCGAGGCAATCCTGGCCGCGCTGCAGCAGACGAATTTCAACCGTACCGCGGCTGCAAAGATCCTGGGGGTTACCTTTCGCGCGCTGCGCTACCGCATGGAGCGGCTCGCCATCAGCGGGCAGGACAAACCATGAAACCGGACGCCGGCGGCTGGTTTAGCGGGCTGCGGCGCCTACCCTCGCCAAATTTTGACCGGCGGCCGCCGCGCACGGCGGTGACACTGCTGGTGATCCACAGCATCAGCCTGCCGCCAAACGAGTTTGGCGGCAGCGCCATCGGCCAGTTTTTTACCAACACGCTGGATTGCGCCGCCGATCCCTATTACGCCAAATTGCGCGGGGTGCGCGTGTCATCCCACTTTCTGGTGCGACGCGACGGCGCCGTCCTGCAATTCGTCGGTTGTGCCAGCCGTGCCTGGCATGCCGGGGTTTCCCAATGGCGAGGGCGCGGGCGCTGCAACGACTTTTCCATCGGGATCGAACTGGAAGGCTGCGACACGATTCCCTTTGCGCCGCAACAGTACCGCGCGCTCGCCGGGCTGACCCGCCATCTGCTGCGTGCCTATCCGATCCGCGACATCGCCGGCCATGCGGACATCGCGCCGGGGCGCAAGACCGATCCCGGCCCCTGCTTTGACTGGCCGCGCTTTGTGCGCGAAACGCGGGCGGGTAGCGCGGGCGCAAAAAATATATAGGCAAAATTTCTGCTTGCATAATTTCCTCTAAACACTAGAATCAGCGCCAAACCAGTCGTTTGACCACTATATGTAGTGTTTTTCGTTTTCGGCTGCGGCACCGTGCATCGCTGCCGCGCCGACCATCCAAAGGGGAGTTATATGCTGCAAGCCACATCCGGTGTTTCATCATCCGTCCCGCCTTCTGCTGTTGACCGTTCCGCCTTTTCCTCTGTTGCCGCCTCTGCCGGCATGCCGCTAGACCAGTACAAAATTATTCGCCGCAACGGCTCTGTCGCGCCGTTTGAGCCGGGGAAGATTTCCATCGCGTTAACCAAGGCCTTTATCGCCGTCAACGGCGGACAGGGCGCGGCCTCGGCGCGGGTGCGCGAGTTGGTGGAGCAATTGACCGATTCGGCGGTGGGCGCCTTGCTGCGCCGCCAGCCCCACGGCGGCACTTTTCATATCGAAGATATACAGGACCAGGTCGAACTGGCCCTGATGCGCTCGGGCGAACACGACGTGGCGCGCGCCTATGTCCTGTATCGCGAGCAACGCAACCGCGAACGTGCGACGGCGGTGCCGGCCGCCGCCGCCGCGCTGAACGTCAATCACGACGGCTCCCTGCGCCCGCTGGATGTGGCGGCATTGACGGGAAAGATCGAAGCAGCCTGCACCGGACTCGGCGACGCGGTTGAAGTCGGCAAGATTCTCGGACGCACTCTGAAGGATCTGTATGACGGGGTGATGGTGACGGAAGTGCGCAAGTGCGCCATCCTTGCGGCGCGCTCGCTGATCGAACAGGATCCGGCCTACGGCTATGTCACCGCGCGCCTGTTGCTTAACAACATCTGTTGCGAAATCCTGGGCGAGGAGGTGGTTCAGTCAGAAATGGCGACCCGCTACGCCGATTATTTCCCCAAATTCATCAAGCGCGGCATCGAGGCCGAACTGCTGAACGAGGAGTTGGGACGTTTCGATCTGGCGCGGCTGGCACAGGCACTGGAGGCGGAGCGCGATCTGCAATTCAATTACCTCGGCCTGCAGACCCTGTTCGACCGCTATTTTCTGCACGTGGAGGAGCGGCGTATCGAATTGCCGCAGGCGTTCTTCATGCGCGTGGCGATGGGTTTGGCACTGAACGAAGTGGACCGCGATGCGCGCGCGATCGAATTCTACCGCCTGCTGTCGAGCTTCGATTTCATGAGTTCTACGCCGACCCTGTTTAATTCCGGCACCCGCCGCTCGCAATTGTCTTCCTGCTACCTGACCACGGTGGCGGATGATCTGGACGGCATCTACGAGGCGCTGAAGGAGAACGCGCTGCTGTCCAAATTTGCCGGCGGGCTGGGCAACGACTGGAGCAATGTGCGCGCGCTCGGCAGCCGGATCAAGGGCACCAACGGCAAATCGCAGGGGGTGGTGCCGTTCCTCAAGGTGGTGAACGATACCGCGGTGGCGGTGAACCAGGGCGGCAAGCGCAAGGGCGCGGTGTGCGCCTATCTGGAGACCTGGCACCTCGATATCGAGGAATTCCTCGACCTGCGCAAAAATACCGGCGACGACCGCCGCCGCACTCATGACATGAATACCGCCAACTGGATTCCCGACCTGTTCATGAAACGGGTGATGGAAGGCGGGGAGTGGACGCTATTTTCGCCCTCGGACTGCCCCGACTTGCATGACAAGTTCGGTGCGGAGTTCGAGCGCGCCTACCTTGGCTACGAAGCCAAAGCCGCCAGTGGCGAATTAAAGCTGTTCCGCAAAGTGGCGGCGCAAAGCCTGTGGCGCAAGATGCTGACCATGCTGTTCGAGACCGGCCACCCGTGGGTGACATTCAAGGACCCGTGCAACATCCGCTCGCCGCAGCAGCATGTCGGGGTGGTGCACAGCTCCAACCTGTGCACCGAGATCACCTTGAACACCTCGGAAGATGAAATCGCCGTGTGCAACCTGGGTTCGGTCAATCTGGCGGCACATCTTGGCGCAGACGGCCAGATCGACCACGACAAACTGCGGCGCACCATCCATACCGCGATGCGCATGCTCGACAACGTGATCGATATCAACTATTACGCGGTGTCCAAGGCGCGCAATGCCAACCTCAAGCACCGTCCGGTCGGACTCGGCATCATGGGCTTCCAGGATTGTTTGCATACCCTGCGCATTCCCTATGCGTCGGAGGCGGCTGTCGAATTCGCCGACCGTTCGATGGAGGCGGTGTGCTACTACGCTTATCTGGCTTCCACCGAGCTGGCCGAGGAGCGAGGGCGTTACGCTTCGTACCGCGGCAGCCTGTGGGATCGCGGCATCCTGCCGCAGGACAGTCTGAATCTGCTGCGCGAGCAGCGCGGCGGTTTTGTCGAGGTGGACATGTCGGCCGGCATGGACTGGGAGGGATTGCGCGAACGCATTCGCCAGTTTGGCATGCGCAACTCGAACTGCGTGGCGATTGCGCCTACCGCGACCATCTCCAACATCGTTGGCGTGTCGGCCTGCATCGAGCCGACCTACCAGAACATCTTCGTCAAATCCAACCTGTCGGGCGAGTTTACCGTGATCAACGAGCATCTGGTGACCGACCTGAAGCAGCTCGGCCTGTGGGACGAGGTGATGGTGGCCGACCTGAAATATTTTGACGGCAGCCTGACCCGGATCGACCGCATCCCGGCGGAATTGCGCACCTTGTATGCCACCGCATTCGAGGTTGAGCCGCAATGGCTGATCGAGGCCGCATCGCGGCGGCAGAAGTGGATCGATCAGGCGCAGTCGCTGAATATCTATATGTCGGGGGTTTCCGGGCGCAAGCTGGATGAAACCTACAAATTGGCCTGGCTGCGCGGCTTGAAAACCACCTATTACCTGCGCACGCTGGGTGCCACTTCAGCGGAGAAATCCACCTCGCGCGCGGGCTCGCTTAACGCGGTGTCAAATGGCACCGCCGCGTCAGGGGAAACGCAATTTTGTTCAATCGATAACCCGGAATGCGAGGCATGCCAATGACCACCACCACCCTTAATTTTGAAGATGACATCGCCCCCGCTGTTGCGCCCTCGGTGCGCATGGTGGCAACAGGAGCAACCCTCCCGGCGGGGGGTGCCGCCGATTCTGATTACACCATTGCATCGGTATCCGCCGGACGTATCCGCGCCGAAGACAAACGCATCATCAACAGCAGTGCCGACGTCAATCAGCTGGTGCCGTTCAAGTACAAATGGGCGTGGGAAAAATATCTGGCGGCTTGTGCCAACCATTGGATGCCGCAAGAGGTCAACATGTCGGCCGATATCGCATTGTGGAAGAAGCCGGATGGATTGAGCGAGGACGAGCGCCGGTTGGTGATGCGCAATCTGGGTTTCTTTACCACTGCCGACAGTCTGGCGGCGAACAATATCGTGCTGGGCTCATACCGCCACATTACCAATCCGGAATGCCGGCAATATTTGCTGCGCCAGGCATTTGAAGAGGCCATCCACACCCACGCCTATCAATACATCGTGGAAAGTCTCGGCCTGGACGAGGGCGAGGTCTTCAACATGTATCACGAAGTCCCCAGCATTCGCGCCAAGGATGAGTTTTTGTTGCCGTTCATCGATGTGCTGACCAATCCGGGCTTCACGACCGGGACGCCGGAAAACGACCAAAAGCTGCTGCGGAGCCTGATCGTATTCGCCTGCATCATGGAAGGCCTGTTCTTCTACGTCGGTTTTGTGCAAATCCTTGCGCTGGGCCGGCAAAACAAGATGACCGGTGCGGCCGAGCAATACCAGTACATCCTGCGCGACGAGTCGATGCACTTGAATTTTGGCGTGGACGTGATCAACCAGATCAAACTGGAAAATCCCCATTTGTGGACGCCCGCTTTCCGCGAAGAAGTGCGCGGACTGATTCAAAAAGGCGTCGAACTCGAGTACTGTTACGCGGAAGACACCATGCCGCGCGGCGTGCTCGGACTCAATGCCGGGATGTTCAAGGAATATTTGCGATTCATTGCGAATCGGCGCTGTCAACAAATCGGGATTGATGTACTCTACGCGGGAGCGACAAATCCGTTCCCGTGGATGGCCGAAATGATCGACTTGAAGAAAGAAAAAAACTTTTTCGAAACACGCGTAACGGAATACCAGACGGGCGGATCGTTATCGTGGGACTGAACTTTGAAGTTTTTTCGGCGGAGGCTAACTGGCGCGGCAAGTTAAGGGCGGCGTTGCAGCCCGGCCGTAACCAAAAAAACTTCTTTGCCACACGCGCAAAGGAATTCCTGACAGTCGGTGAGCTGTCTTGGGATTGGAGATGTTGAAGAAGGCTGCTTTTGCAGCCTTCTTTGCAAGGGCTTCAGGCATGCTGCATTTCGGCACACTGAAGGTGGAGTAGATGTTGTTCTTATTAACTTTCATATCTCAAGGAGGTTGAAATGGTAGCAGCAAAGAAAGCCAAACCCGCAGTGAAAAAGCCGGCCGCGAAGAAACTTGTTGTCAAAAAAGCGGTTGCCAAAAAACCGGTAGCCAAGAAGGCGGTAGCGAAAAAGCCGGCGGTCAAAAAAACAGTCGCCAAGAAACCCGTCGCCAAGAAAGCGGTTGCGAAAAAGCCGGTAGCCAAGAAGGCCGTAGCGAAGAAACCTGTTGTCAAAAAAGCAGTTGCCAAAAAACCGGCTGCGAAGAAGACAGTAGCGAAAAAGCCGGTAGCCGCGAAGGCCGTAGCAAAGAAACCCGTCGCCAAAAAAGCGGTAGCGAAAAAGCCGGTAGCGAAAAAGCCGGTAGCCGCGAAGGCCGTAGCGAAGAAACCTGTCGCTAAAAAAACGGTTGCCAAAAAGCCGCTTGCGAAGAGGCCGGTTGCCGCGAAGACCGTAGCGAAAAAAACGGTGGCCAAAAAAGTAGTCGCCAAGAAGCCGGCTGCCAAGAAACCGGTCGCTGCAAAGCCTGCAGCAGTCAGCAAGCCGGCCGCCGCACCGACCGCCGTAGCACCCTCGGCTGCGCCTCCGATTCGACCGGCTGCAGTCTGGCCGTTCCCGACACCGGGAATCAGCAAGCCGAATTGAGATTGGCGAGAAGGCTGTGAACACGGCCCCGATCTCGCCGTAAGCGGTAGGGGCTGATTCACACAAGCGGTGGATTTGCGCCGTGTTTAGTGCCTTCAGCAGGCAAGGTATTTTTTACCCCAAATTTCCCGGGTAAATTTGAGGCAGTCGTGCGTGCGGGTGATCGTCACGGCGAAGAGAATTGGCCGGAAGTTTTTGTTCGCCCCTCGATTTTTCAGTCGCCCGGGTTTGGCGCAGTCTTTTACTTTCCGAGCACCATCAACGCGGCTATTCGCCTGCACAATGAATTTATGGCCCTGCCCCCAAGCGAATTCTCTGGTCACTCCGGTAGAATCCCGACATGCGCGGTTCCATTGCTGCGGACAGGATGGATTGCCGAAGGTCGCCAGGGTGGCAGTGCCAACCACGCCATTCTTCTTGACGGTGAAGATTGTGCCCATGCCTGCCGCGCCAAAATAATCCGGGTGTAATTTACGATTCATGCTGTATCGCTCTGCGCTTCCCTATTTCCCAGATGCCGGCACCTACTTTACGGCTCTGCGCGATCTGCCGTGCGCGGCCTGGCTGGATAGCGGGGGCAGTGGCTGTGATGTGCTGGCGGCGGCTCCGGTTGCCACAATCAGCCGTGAAGCAGGTAAATCCGTGCTCCGCGCCGGCGCTGAAGAACACCGGACGGACACTGACCCCTTTGAATTAATTCGCCAACAACTGGGGACGCTGGAGGCGGTGCCGGATATTCCGTTTGCCGGCGGGGCACTGGGTTATTGGGGCTATGACCTGGCGCGGGATTATTTGCGCCTGCCGCCACGCGCGCATGACGGGGAGCAACTGGCGCAAATGGTCGTCGGCATCTATGATTGGGCCGTCGTGATTGACCATCCGCAGCGCAAAGCCTGCCTGGTATCGCGCCTGCGCCATCCCGGCACACGCAAAGTGCTGCCGCAGATTTTGCAACGGCTGCTGGCGGCCGATCCGGGAAAAATCCCCCGCCCGGATTTTCAGGTGCGGGGCGGTATCACCTCTAATCTGTCCGCGCGGGAATACCGCTCGGCGTTTGACGCGATAAAGCAGTTTCTTCACGCTGGAGATTGTTATCAGGTCAATCTGGCACAGCGCTTTTCTGCGGAGGCAGGAGGAGATGCATGGGCCGCCTATCTTGAACTGCGCCGCCTGAGTCCGGCACCGTACTCGGCGTATCTGGATTGGCCGCATGTCCAGATACTTTGCGTTTCGCCGGAGCTATTCCTGCAAGTGCGCAACGGGGAGGTTGAAACGCGCCCGATCAAAGGCACGCGCGCGCGCAGCGCCGATAGCGCCGAAGATGCGCGGCGCGCGCGGGCACTGCGCTGCGATCCAAAGGACCGTGCCGAGAATCTGATGATTGTCGATTTGTTGCGCAACGATCTGGCCCGGAACTGTGCCACAGGCTCGGTGCGCGCGCCGCAACTGTTTGGGGTGGAGAGTTATTCCAATGTGCACCATCTGGTCAGCACTGTGACAGGTAAATTGCGCGCGGGATGCGATGCGCTAGATTTGCTGCGTGACAGCTTTCCCGGCGGTTCAATCACCGGCGCGCCAAAAATTCGGGCGATGGAAATCATCGAACAACTGGAGCCGCACCGGCGCGGGATCTATTGCGGCGCCATCGGGTATGCAGGCGACGACGGCAACATGCAAACCAACATCGCGATTCGCACCCTGGTGTATTCGCGCGGCGAAATACGCGGCTGGGCGGGTGGTGCCATTGTCGCCGATTCGGACTGCGCCGGGGAATATCAGGAAACGCGGGACAAGGCGAGCGCGATGCTGGAAGTGCTGCGGCGCTTTGGCGGGAAACTCGACTGGTGACGGGGACTAAGCCGTATTCTTCAGGCGGGTAATGCGCACGACTTCCGGAATCCGACGCAGATTGCGCATGATGCGCGCAAGGTGGATGCGGTTGCTGACCTGAAGCGTGAAGTAGGTGGCCGTGTATTCGCCTTCACTGCTGAAATTGACGTTCTCGATATTTGAGTCGGCATCGGCGATGGCGGCGGCTACCTTGGCCAGCACACCGCGTCGGTTGGCCACGACGAGTTTGAGGCTGACCTCGAACAATCTCGAAATATTCCTATCCCAAACCACATCCAGCCATTGCTCATTGCCGCGCCCGCGGCGCAGGGTCGGACAATCGTGGGTGTGCACCACCAGCCCCTGGCCGCGCTTGATGATGCCGATGATCGGATCGCCCGGGATCGGGCGGCAGCATTTGGCAAACTCGACCGCCATCCCCTCGGTGCCCTGAATGGTCACCACTGCATTGCCTTGCGCGTCGCTGGAGATGGTGTCGCCGCGACTGGCCAGCTGTTTGGCCACGACCATGTTCAGACGGCGACCGAGTCCAATATCGGCAAAAATATCCTGGCGCGACTTGACCCCGGTTTCGCGCAGCAACTTTTCCCAGTGCGTATCGTCGATTTCTGTCGGATTGAGTCCCATCGCGGCAAGCGATTGCGCCAGCAACCGTTCGCCCAGCTTGGCCGATTCGCCCAAGTGCATGGTGCGCAGCGAGTGGCGTATTTCGGCGCGCGCCTTGCTGGTGGCGACATAACCCAGCCACGCCGGATTGGGGTGGGTCTGCACTGCGGTGATGATCTCGACCCGGTCGCCGTTGCGCAGTTCGGAGCGCAACGGCACAAGCTCGTCGTTGACCTTGGCGGCGACACAGCGGTTGCCAATATCGGTATGGACTGCATAGGCGAAATCGACGGTGGTGGCACCGCGCGGAAGGGAAAAAATCTTGCCCTTGGGCGAAAAGACATAGACCTCGTCCGGGAACAGATCAATCTTCAGGTGTTCGAGAAATTCCACCGAATCGCCGCTTTGCGCCAGGCTGCCGATAAGCCCTTGCAGCCATTGATGGGTCTTTTGCTGCAGATCGTTGATCTGCGAGTCCGACGCTTTGTACAGCCAGTGGGAGGCAACGCCGCTTTCCGCCAGCTTGTCCATCTCTTGCGTGCGAATCTGCACTTCGATCGGCGTGCCGAAGGGGCCGAACAGGGTGGTGTGCAGGGACTGGTAGCCGTTCGCCTTGGGGATCGCGATGTAGTCCTTGAATTTGCCGGGGAAGGGTTTGTACAGACCGTGCAGGGCGCCCAGCGCAAGGTAGCAGGAGTCGACATTTTCCACCAGAATGCGGAAGCCATAGATATCGAGGACTTGGGCAAAGGCCAGTGATTTTGCCTGCATCTTCTGATAGATGCCGTACAGATGTTTCTCGCGCCCTTTGACTTCGGCCTTGATCTGGTGCATTTCCAGGCGCGTGCTGATTGCTTCCAGTATCTTGCTCACCACCTCGCGCCGGTTGCCGCGCGCCACCATCAGGGCTTTGCACAACACGCTGTAACGGTTCGGATACAGATACTTGAAGCTAAGGTCCTGCAGCTCCTGATAGATATTGTTGAGCCCGAGGCGATTGGCGATGGGCGCATAGATATCCATCGTTTCGCGCGCGATGCGCGTGCTCTTTTCCGGCGCAACCGAATCCAGGGTGCGGGCGTTGTGCAGGCGATCGGCGAGTTTGATCAGGATCACCCGCACATCGCGCGCCATCGCCAACAACATCTTGCGGAAGTTCTCTGCCTGCGCATCCTCCCTGGTTTCGAATTTGAGTTTGTCGATCTTGCTCAGGCCTTCAACCAATTCGGCCACGGTGGTGCCGAAAGGCGCGGCGATTTGTTCTAGGGTGACCGGCGTGTCTTCGACCACATCGTGCAGCAGGGCGGCGATGAGCGCGTGCACATCCAGGTGCAACGGGGTAAGGATTCGCGCGACGGCGATCGGATGGGTGACGTAGGGCGCCCCGGACTGGCGCAATTGTCCCGCATGCGCGGCGTGGCTGAATTCCAGCGCCGCGCTGATTTGGGCTACGTCTTCAGGCTTGAGGTAAGCGGAGACTTCCTGCAGAAGCGCGTCGGCATCGGCTTGTGACATGAGTCAACTCCGGCGCGCCTGCATCGATTTGGCCGGTTCAGGCCATGCCGCGGTTGAGGATTTCGACGCCGACCTTGCCTTCGCTGATTTCGCGCAAGGCAACGACGGTCGGTTTGTCCTTGCTGATTTCCACCAGATGGCTGGCGCCATTGGCCAGCTGGCGCGCGCGGTAGGCGGCGGCCAGGGTCAGCTCGAAACGGTTGGGAATGTTTGCCATGCAGTCTTCGACAGTGATGCGGGCCATGATTTATTTCTCCGGGGTCAGGAATTGATTGATGAGATGACGCTGGCGGACGAGTTGTTTTGCGCAACGCAAACGTGCGGTCAGCACAATCGAACCCAACTCGCGCCCCGCTTCATCCAAGTCGGCGTTGATAATAACATAATCGAATTCAGACAGATGCGAGACATCCTCGCGCGCGGCGGCGAGACGGGTTGCAATCACCTGCGCGCTGTCTTTGCCGCGCCCCTGCAAGCGCCGGGCCAAGGTTTCCAGCGAGGGCGGCAGGATGAAAATACACACGCAGTCGGGAAATAGTTTGCGCACCTGGGCTGCGCCCTGCCAGTCGATCTCCAGCAGTATGTCGCGGTCCTTGGCGTTTTCCCCGGCGATCCAGGTGCGCGAGGTGCCGTACAGATTGCCGTACACCTCCGCGCTTTCCAAAAACTCGTTGTGCGCCGCCATCGCCAGAAAGATTTCGCGGCTGACGAAATGGTAATCCTTGCCGTCGATTTCCCCCGCGCGGGGCGGACGCGTGGTGTACGACACGGACAGATCGATCTGCGGGTTGGATTGCAGCAGGGCGTGCACCAAACTGGTCTTGCCCGCGCCGGAAGGTGCGCTGATGACGAAAAGGCTGCCGGACATATATTCCTCCTACTCTATGTTTTGTACTTGCTCGCGCATCTGCTCGATCAGCAGCTTGATCTCCATGGCGCACTGCGCGACTTCCGCGTCCGCCGACTTGGCGCCCAGTGTGTTGGCTTCGCGATGCAGTTCCTGCATCAGAA